>Ga0315904_10000008_pt1 | contig 336375 bp, 315 predicted proteins | sample LakEriMetagenome_6_FD_203529 | JGI IMG/M metagenome (GOLD analysis project Ga0315904, IMG submission 203529) | Freshwater fungal communities from buoy surface, Lake Erie, Ohio, United States - Buoy 12 MA120 | ecosystem: Environmental > Aquatic > Freshwater > Lake | place: USA: Lake Erie, Ohio...
ATCGACTACAATTAGCACAGGAGTTACGTTTAAAGCTTCGATCGCTTTCACCGTAAGTTCAAAGCCCTCCGGTTGATCAAGATCACATCCTGATTTGCTGACATGGATATCTGTGGCACGCAAATCGTGATCGTATTCTTTGATCCAAGCGGCCAGTCGGCGGCGCATGCCGTAATGGCCTTCTCCGGCCAGATAAATAACAGGGCCTGTTTTTTGAACTGTTGAGCCGTGCCAGTTTGAACGACCGCATGCGAGGTGCATGGCGATGTCGATGGCAATGAATGATTTTCCGGATCCAGATTGTCCGTGGATCATGCCAAAACTCTCTTGTTCAAACAGATCGCGAATTACCCACTTGGGTGGTGACGGATTGGAGAGAAAATCAACAGCGGGAATGAGCCAGTTATCAGTATGCTCAGTTTGCTTGCCCAGCTCGTTTTCAACCAATCGCAAAAGGTCTATCGGCTCACCTAGCCAATCAATAACGTCACCCTTCGCAGGCAGATCGGGCAGCTCAACGATTACTGGGTTGCCTCCAACACCACGAATGGCCTCAGACGCCTCCTGAGCGCACTTCTGGCCCACGTCATCGTTGTCTGGCAATATGATTACAGTTTTGCCCTTAAGGGCGCTCAGATCGGCTTTAGCGAGGTCCTTCGTGGATGTGGCTTCTAAGCCCCAATGGACCAGCTTATCAGCACAGCGCTCACCCTCCGCAGCGAAGATGATGCCATCATGAGCATTAAGCTCCGGCAGGCGATAGAGCATGTGCCGACTTCCACCCATACCGCCGCCCCAACCACCGTTGCCATCTGGGTACTCAACGACGAACTTCTTGCTACCGTCAGGTTTATCGATACGCCGTTTCCGGTAGTGGACGACGCCATTTACATCCCGATAATCCCAAGCCGATGCGGGGATGAAATCACCATCTGGGCTGATTTTCGAGCCTGCAGCGTCAAGTAGTTTCGACACATCTGGGAGAGAATGGAATGGGGGTGTACTCTCGAACTTAGGCAAATAGCCGTCCCGTCGCAGCATATCCTTAACCGCAAGTGCATCAGCTATAGAGCCGTTAAAACAATGCACTAGGCATCCATCCGGCGCATCTGGCATTAGCGTGATGCTGGTTCCGTCGTCGCGCTGACGATGCCCAATTGTTGGGAGTTTAACGGTGTTACCACTAACTTTGCCGCCATAGCGCGTGGCGATTGCATGGAGATTGATCATTGATGGCAATTCCTTTTGAATTGCGCCGTGCGTCATCAACCTCTAATGTTGCGAAGCTTACCAAGGCTCGCTGGGTTATCGGCTTGATGACCTGGCGATTTTGGTTTTAGGGACGAAAAGCGCGGACGGCTTCGTCTAATTCGCTTGCCTTGAAGCGTGTGACGCGGCCCAGCTTTATGGGAGCTGGCAAGGTTCCAGCATTGATTAGCTTGTAGATATAGCTGCGGTGAACGCGCAGAATGGTGGCCGCTTCATCGATGGTCAGAAGGTACTCGGTATTCATGACTGTCTCCTTTCAATTTCAAAGACAGCATGGCCTCCTAAACACGTTATCTACTTCCAATAGAACATTAACTTACTGCCAGTTTTTGTCCTGACGCGATCCAATCTCGCACAAGGCTTGAGGAGACCCCTGCCGCTATGGCGATGACTTCAGCTGCAGTGAATTGCTTATAATTGGCTGGCTCACCTTGAGACATTGCGTACCCAAGCGCCTTTAAATCGGAGGCAATCTGCCATGCCACAAATTGATAAGCTGCGTCCGCTTTCGACTTGGGACCTGAGCGCTGCGAACTGACAAGCTCTCCCTTCAGAACCTTGGCAGCGACCACTCGAATGACAGGGTTACTATGGTCGAGATTCTCACCTAGCCAGCCGCGGATTTCATCATGGCGCTTGGGCTGTTTTAGCAATTCTTCTAGTTGCAATTCTGTAAGCGTTCCAAGGTTGAGCGATGCATTAAGCAGTAGCTCCCGAAAACTATCCAGCGCCCCATGCTTAGGCAATTGGTTGAGACGGTTTTTTGCATATTCAATTGCGGCATCCATGCCACGCTGATCAATGTCTGCACGCAGCATCTGAAGTCGCTGCTTTCTGCGGCGCTCAAGGTGCTTAGCGACCGACATACCCGTACAACCTCTCCGCAACCTTTGCGCATTCGGCTTCGATGCGGGCCTGAGACTCACGCCGGTAGGCCTTATCCAATCCCTTCGGGCCGTGGTCTGCATAAACGTCGGCAATCCAGTCTGGAACGCCTTCAGAACGCGCCCACGTCTTGAAAGTGTTGCGAAAGCCATGTGAGGTGATGGTTTGGTCAAACATCTTCAGAGCTTTTAGCACGGCATTCTGCGAGATATGACCCCGACCGGTTGCTGAGGGGAAAATAAAGGGCGACGAGCCTCGCAAACACTTTAGCTCCTCGATGAATGGCTTTGGCAGCGTCATTACATGCATCCTGCCGGACTTCATGAGGCCGCTGGTTTCTTTGTCGGTCTTCGCTGGAATAGTCCATATACCCGTCTCAAGGTCAAGATGTTCCCAACGCGCAGCTAGCACGACCATCACGCGATGCGCCGACAGAACCACCAGCCTGATTGCAAGCTTTGTTTCAGGTAAAAAGCCGCGCGTATCGAGCCATGCCCATAGCTCCGGCAGTCGGCTATAATCCAATGTCCCGTGCGATTTGGTTTTCGGCTTCTTGATTTCAAAAGCTCGGCGGTTGGGAACAGGGTTTGTATCACAATAGCCGCAGTTGATCGCAAATTCGAAAACACGCTCAAGCTGATTGCGAAGACGCCTACCGGTTTCGTGCTTGTCCCGAAGCAAGACTAACATCCATGGAAAGATGTCAGCACGCCGGATCTCGTCGATAGGCTTTGCCTTCAACTCGGCTGGCACATGATCTCTGTGCATGCTCAAAGGCTGATTGCGACTTGGTCCAGCTTGGAGATTTGTCTCGGCATAGGCCTTGTAAAATTCCTGAAAGGCACGCTCGTATGTCGGCTTGGAATTCGCCACCGCTTTCGACCGAAGCAACGACTTGGATGCTGTCCTGATTTCGCCTGCATCCTGCGTCGCAAGTTCAACAAGATTATCCGACATACGGAGCTTAGCCAAAACGTCCTCTGGAGACAAACCCTCGCGAACGCGCTGGTTGCAGATCACCGCCATCGATCGGGCCTGCGATAGGGTCAGTGCGGGATAGTCTCCCAATTTGTAAAATGAGCCTTTCCGCCAGTAGAAGGACTTTTTGCCTGACGTGGATGAACGGATATACAGCCCTTCACGCCCGCCGCAGGGCTTTGTTTCTCGAGATTTTGTGGGCTTCCAGTTGCGGATTGCCAGCTCTGTCAGTAGCGCCATATCTCAAACCTGTTAGTTAGTTGCCCCCTGAACCAAGGCAAATCGGATACACTTTGGGATACTCATTTCGGTTCGCTTTGGGAATATAGAAGGATATCGTTGACGACATAGGCCGACACAGAACATTGATTTATAACAAATAAATAATAACTAAATGATTGAAATGTAAGTGGGTTCGAATCCCACCCTGTCCGCCAAATATCAGCAGTAAAGCGTTGTAATAACAAAATTTGTTATATGCTTTAAATCCATTACACTAAAAACACCACAGATCACTTGATCGTTAGCATGAACGCGATTCCTTGACGAGTAGTTATGCGCCCATTGGCCTTGCCGATCATACCGCGCCATGTTGTGCTAGTTAGCAATAGTTCCCAATTCGGCCTCCAATTGAACAACGGCGATCAAATCGCATAGGTCGTCGGCAAGGTTCGTTTGGACCTTCCCTATTGTATGAGAAGATCAACGGAAGGTAGATGTACCTTTAGTGCGCTGATTAACGCCAGCTCAAAGTTATGAAAAGCAATGTCAGGAAGCAGAAGATACTGCTACGGTTTAGCGCCTCTAAAAAAGGCGCCGAATTGCCATTGCAGAACCGATTGGCAATACGTCTCAGGCGATAATGGTTCTGATCTTGAGATTAATTAGATATTCCAAGAAAATTGTGATTATAATTTATCGAGCATTCGATATCATTCAACCTGAATATAAATAGCGATATGAATTAGTTTTCTTATTTGATTTATTTTACACTTAGTTATGCTTATTTAGGGCGTGCGTCACCCTCTTGCCATAATATGCAAAGTCGCTGGTCATCGGCCAGATCGAAAACGGTCCTGGCATGATCAGATGAACTGGCGATCAAATTGCAAAACCTGCAGATTCGGCCTTATTCGTGACCGCCATGGGTGGCGGGAGTTTAAGGCAGCCGATTATTCGACAGTCAGGCAAAGCAAGGATGAGGTGAGGTTTCCATCCAATCGGGATTGGTCATGGGCCCCCTCCACCTCTCAACCGGATCCCTATAACTCCAACAATATCGACGGCACGTTTCTTATTGCGGATCATACAGGCCAGAATGTCGATCAAAGTCTTCTACCATCCCCAAGTCTTGAAGACGCTATTCCAGACAAGGTCCCCCTCTGATTTTCTCGTATAATTGGTTAGGCGCTTCGCCCCACCATCTGATTGTACATGCCTACCCCGAAGCGACGCGGGTGCTGATATCATCTGCGCGCATCAATCATCTGTTAGCGCGAAGCTCGGGGAGAATTCACTACTGTGCTACACAAATTGGCCAGCTGAACAACGCAACGTTTCATACTTCCAGCAACTGGCGCGCCTTGTCCGTTAGGTCATAAAGCTTGCGCCGCTTATCAAGCTGACAAACTCTAGACTCTATGAGTCCGAGCATGACGAGGCGCTTGACGTCGTCATTGTGCGCGGAAATCGAACGGCCCGTCATTCTCATGATATCCAATGACGGCAGCGGGCCCTTGGACAATAATTCATAGAGGACCCGCATTTCGTTATGAAAGCATTTGATGCCGGCCTTATTCTGGAAAACCAGAAGCTTTTCAATTTCACGTTGCATGGATTGCGCCCGTACTAATTTTAACGGAGCGAATAGAATATCGTGAGTTTCATTCAATACTGACGTCCAACACTATTAAACACTAGCGATAACATGATTTTACATAAGCCACGCGACCGTGCACGGGTTCTTACGGCGCAATGTTTTGATGTCGGATAAGAAATGCGGTTTTTAAGCAGATTATTTCTTTGTTCCTTCGGCCTACACCGCAGGTCTCGTGACCGTGCTAAGGTTACAGCAAACAGCACAAGCTCGCGTTGCAGATATTGCAGAAAAGCAATGGTCAAACATCGCTCACGAGGCTGGCAGGTGGCGACCAAAGACCCGCATTGAACATTCGCCGGTATACCCGAGCAACTTTACAGCCTCGGTTCGCCGAGGCTGTTTTTTGTCTAGTGAAGACTAATTGCAGCCTAACTCAACCGTTTCGGGACTGCTCGATGTAAATCAATGCGAAGATACCCATCGCTGGTCATTAAGGCAGTGCACCACTGAGAACTGGTTCATCCAGTTTCTCAAACGCCCCGAGCAGCCTTGGCTGATTGTTCATCGCGATCTTCGGCAACTGCCGGCTGTCAAAATTGTGCAGAAGTGGATCGTGTCGGCCTTTGCAGCGCTTTAGCCGTCTGTCAGCTTGGGGTGCTCGGTTCCATCCGTCCCCGTGCAGAGGCGTGCACGCCTTTTGCCTCTGACATTGGGGCAACTGCATTGATCAGCGTCGGCGGCATGTTGACGAATACATTTTCATATTGCCCCGGCTCGATGCGATAGGTTTCGTGATAAATGCCGACATCGCCATTATTGCCAATCAAGCGATTAAAGGCCGCCCAGGCAGGGAGATGCTTGTTGTCCTTGGCTTTTGCATAGGCCTCCAACTCTTCGAAGGAGCGCCAATATTGAATCAGCACGATTGTGCGCCCGAACCAAGTCTTGCCCCCCATGAAACCAAGTTCCGGGCGGGGGTATAATTCGCGCAGCATCGCCGACATTTGAATGATGAGTGGCAACCACCGGTGAACCAGCCAAAGCTTGTTGATACGCATGCCGATGATGAACAGGATAAATGGTTCGTCAAGACGGGCCGTCCAGCGACCCTTCAATATCTCGCTCATGCGTTCACCTCTCCTTTCAGCTACGTTGGCACGGCTGGTATTATCCCCACGGCAAAGCCGATCCGTTGCAGCGCATGCATTGTAATGCCGCTGCGCGTTTCCTGACTGAGTTCCAATGTGTTCAACGCGTCTGAGCGCAACAGGCTGACCAGACCGTGCAAGCTGGACCAAACAAACATGGCTTCGCGATCAATTGCTTCCTGGTCGTAGGGTTGCGGGCGCTCTGCAAATACACGGCCAAGCGTGTGCCTAAGCACGTCAAAGGCGTCTCGGGCGCCGTGCATCATTTCACTATGTTGATGCGGATCCGGCAACGCGCCGCCAAACATCAGCCGATATTGAAGCGGGTGCGATAAGGCGAATTGAACATAGGCGAAGCCCATCGCCAGGGAATCACCCGCCGGATTGTCCGTTACGGGCGCCGATCGTAGCGCCGCAGCGAAATCGGCATAAGCCCGGCGAACAATCTCGGCAAGGACATGGTCACGGCTGGGGAAATGCCGATAGGGTGCCTGATGCGACACGCCCAAGCGCCGCGCCACATCGCGCAGGCTAAGTTTTTCAAGTCCTTCCTGTTCGATAATCGCCAAGGCTTCGGCAAGGCAGGCCTCTCGTAGATCGCCGGGCGTGCGCCTTACATCCATAACATCACCGCGAAAGCTTTATGGTCAAACGCGTCACCCGTCCTGCAGTCACTTGAAACGCAGCTTCCTGAAAACGGGGTGCACGCATGGCAGGCCGCACATTATTGGAAACACCCCAAGGTTGCTTCGGCCGACCAAGAATGTCGCGTGTAACTTCTTCCTGACCTTCGGGCAAGGCTGCAACAACCAGCGCATAAGTGCCTGGTGCAAGATTTTTGAATCGGCAGGCTTCTCCGCCAGGTCCTCGCGCAACACTCTGTTCCCCAGCGGTTGCACGGCCGTTCGGAAAGTTACGCGGTCCTGCAAAAAGCCTGCATCCGATCGTGCCGGTAGAACCTTCGGCACCTGTGACGGTAACGACAATTTCCTGTGCCATGATCGGCGAAGCGGTGAGTGCCACCGCGGTTACTGCCGAAAAAAAACGTATCATCGATATGTCCAAGATGTTGACACTGTCTACGCACATAAGTTAGTCAGTAGACAGTGTCAACAAACGCATCATGCGGCGGCTTCAGTAAGGGAGATCCGATGGTAGTTGAAACAGCATCTGCGCAACCATGCAGCCCTGCGAACGCAGTGGGCATCCCCATCATTGTCTCAACGCCTTCAGTTGAAACAGCATCTACAAAAATGCGCATGTGTCCCAACGCTTTAGGCAGACACGATGTCCTAACAAAACAAACGGTTGAAACAGAATCGGCAAAAGCATGCAGGCGCGCCAACGCAATAGACAAACCCGCTGTGGTCTCAACGCTATCAGATGCATTTTTTAACGAGCCAGCCTTTTCCTTCATTGTTCCCGATGCAGCCGCACGGAAGCGGGCGTTAGAAAAGGCGTTCCGGATCATAGTCGACGAAGATCATAAAATTGGCAGCATCATGATGACATCGGGCGCCGAAGCCGCCACTGCATGGCGGACGCCAGGCCTGGTCAGGGACAGCCAATGGGATGCAATCCGCACTGGCCTGCCTTATCTGCTTGCCTTTGGCACAGCGATTGGCCGCGCTTCACTCGTTGCGAAACTGATCAAATCCCATCTGCCCGTTGGGGAATATTGGTACCTGCATTATGCGGGCTGCCATTCCAGCCACAGGTCCAAAGGCTTTGGCGGGGCAGCCATTCGGGCGGGGCTGGAGCAGGCCGATGCCGCGCGGTGCAAGGCCTATCTCGAAACAGCGGACGAGAATAACATTCCGATCTACCGCGCCCTCGGATTTCATATCATGCATAGCTGGCAGGTGCCGGACGGTCCGCAATTTTGGGGGATGATGCGAGGCCCCCGCTAAATCCGCAACTAAGGTCTGCTAATATGTGGTCAGAGGGTCATCGCTGCCAAACGGTTTGCACCGAGATGAACTCTGTTTCTGCCGGCATTTTTCGCTTCATACATCGCGGCATCTGCCTGATTAATCGCCATGTGCAAGGGGCTGTCTTCCTGCCATTGCACAACACCGAATGAACCGGTGACCAACAAGCCATCCGACCATGACGGGTCGCGCAAACCGGATAGGCTCTCACGAAGCTTCTCCGCCAATTCCGCCGCTTGCTCCAATGCGCAATTTCGCAGCAAAAGGATGAACTCCTCGCCCCCCCAACGCGCCGCCGCACCATCGCCTCGTCCGACGAGATCAAATGGACCTATGGCGTTAGACATTAGTTCAGCCGTCTTTTTCAAAACGCTATCCCCAATGGCGTGGCCATGTTGATCATTGATGCTCTTGAAGTGGTCCAGATCCACAAGGATGAGACTCAACGGATTTGCGGCACCATCATTTCTGATCCTTCCAGCCAAATCCTCAAATGCCCTGCGGTTGTACAACCCTGTCAGGCTATCCCTGTTTGCCAGATATTCCGCAGCTGCCAATGCGTGCGCCAGATCATCCGCAAGTTGCTGCTTTTCCAACTGTGTTCGGATGATCAGACGGTTCTGAACCCGCATACTATGGGCCAGAGCAATAAGTGCGGGGGCAAGGCCGATTGTGGCGATCAACGGTATCGGTCCGATTGTATCGAGATAGGCCAGCGTTTGCGGGGTCAGGCAGAGCATTACGCCGGCTAGAAAACTAAGGAATGTGCGCCATTGAGAGGCGACGACGATGCTGGTTACAGCGATTGAGACAATGATCACGACACAGACGAAAAGCGACACGATGTCGCGTCCCAGCATGTCCATCACTGGATACATCATGCCTGCCCAGATCGCGCCTGACACAAATGCCAGACAATCATAGACGTTCCAAAGGGCCTGGCGTTTCTCTTCTGCGCAACGTTGGAGTCGTCGACTGACCAGAAACATTGCGAATACCGATCCGGCGTTGAGGGCAATCAACGTCGTCATCAAACCCCAGTTACGCAGATAAAGGCTGCAAATGGCTACCAGAGCGAACGGTATGATGTTGATGACATTGGCTAGAGCAATGTGCTGAAGAAAATTCCGCTGCGAAAGCTGGTCGACTTCAGCCTCTGTGGCACGGCTTTCTGATGCCGCCCGCGCTGCGTCAATCGATCTTGCCGTGATTAGCATTTCCATCGGTACGAACCCACCAGTCGTCTCTCTGGATCCATCTCACGAAAACACTAATAATTCGTGCAAACACAAAGGACGCAGGAACATTTATTCCTGCATTTTTGCCATCGGAAACAGCAACACACACGCGGCGCGGTGGAAGGCCGGTCAGGCAAATATGCTGATCATTGCGAATGCGATTGCCAACGGCAAATCACCGGAACCCTAAACGAGGGAAACGGAGCATCGGGCGGGTTCATCCGGAACACCGCCCTGCCCCCTTGCGGCGTTATTTTTCTTCGGCGAGCTGCCCGCCATTGTCGCGGTTTTCGCCAAAAGCGCTGGTAACACCGTCGACCATCATTTGGATTTCTTCATTGGCATATTTTTCAGCGTCGGCCTGCTTGGAACCGTAACCGCGCTCAGACTTCACCAATATGTCGAAATAGGCCTTGCGCTCTGTTGAACAGGCGGCCTGAATTGCATCATTGAATTCAGAAGGCCCCTTTTTTGCCTGCACAGCCGAATTATGTTCTTTCACAAGGCAGTTGTTCAATGCTTTGCGGGCGTCATCCATAGGATCGCCCTTAGCTGCAGCCATGTTGAGCGCCATGGCCAGCGCCAGAGTTGTAAACATGCGGTTGCTCCCCAGTTTCTAGCGAACGATATTCTTCCCGGACATCCGATATCACAGCGGATGGGCAGCCTGCAATGATGCAGATTGCGCTTGAATGCGCCCTGAACCTGATGCGTTAGCGGACCCGTTTACCACCTTTTACAACGGCGTCCACAGTCTCAAGTTCGCGAACATTGGCCAGCGGATCACCATCCACCGCGATAATGTCAGCAAGACGGCCAACGGCAATTGCACCGACATCCTTTTCGCGGCCCAATGCTTGTGCGCCGTTGCGAGTTGCGGCCTGGATCGCCTCTAGCGGCGTCATGCCGTAATCGATCATGGTCTTGAATTGACCGCCAATCTGTCCGTGCGGCATCACGCCGGCATCCGATCCGAAGACCATTTTCACGCCGGCTTTGTGGGCCTTGCGGAAATTATCACGCTGGATCTGCGCAACTTCGCGGTCCTTGCGCAAATTATCCTCAAGCACACCGTTTTTTGCGCCCTCGGCCTGGGTATATTCAGTGTTGAAGATATCCATCGAAAACCAGACGGGACGCGGACGGGCCGCAGCCAGCTTGATTCCTTCATCATCGACCAGGCTGGCATGCTCGATCGTATCAATCCCCGCCTTGATCGCGGCCTTGATCCCCTCTGCACCATGGGCGTGGGCTGCGACACGCAAGCCCCATTGATGCGCTTCGTCCGCGATCACGCGCAATTCGCCCTCGGACAATTGCTGCTGTCCAGGTTCGGTATTGCGAGAGAATACGCCACCTGTCGCGCAGACCTTGATCACTTCGGCGCCATATTTGCGCTGGCGGCGAACTTCATAACGCAAGCCGTCATCGCTGTCGGCAATGCCTTCTTGCGGTTTTTCAAGGCTGGGAGGAAGAAAGGTCGAATCGCAATGTCCGCCGGTGGCACCAATGGCATAGCCGGCGGGAACGATCCGTGGCCCCACGGCATAGCCACTATCGATTGCCTGTTTCAGGCCAATGTCGTTGCGATTGTCGGAGCCGACGTTACGCACAGTTGTGAAGCCTGCGTCAAGCATTGCACGGGCATTGCCAACTGCCGTCATGCCCCAGAAGCTGTCTGTAAATTCCAGACCGCGATAACCGCCAATATCGGCCGGGCTGTCGAGGTGAACATGCATGTCGATCAGGCCGGGCAGCAAGGTTTTATCGCCCAGGTCGATATGGGTAACATTTCCGCCCCATTTGACCGCACGTGCGTCAGCGATGCCCGTGATACGGCCATCGGCTCCGACGAAAATCGCAGGGTTGTCGATCATCTTACCGGTCAGCACGTCTAGCATGCGTGCACCTGTAATGACGGTGCCTTGCGTCGCCGCATCCTGTGCCTGTGCTGCCGAAATTGGCAGCGCGAGCGTCAAAAATGATGCCCCCAGACATTTCGCCAAAAAGCTCGGCTTTCCTTTACTGCGGCCGTTCATAAATTCTTCCTCATTTTAGAGATTATGCCCAAGCAGATGCCAAATTTGTCTGGAATAGGACAGCAGAAAATCAGGCGTCAGATGCAATGGCGGCAAAGCGTTTCATAATGTGCACGGCACTGATCGGCGATCGCCCGTTCGCGCGTACCCAATTCGGTAGGCTTGGTGGGCGGGCCAAAACTGCTGCTGTTCCAGACGGCATTGTACCAGTGCGTCGCCCATATGCCATCGGACGGGTGCGGCCCTTGGGGCCAGCTGAGCATTGCTGGATCCCATTCGATGCCGATTGCTGTGCATAAGGCGCGCAATCCTTTTTCCGGATCGACGAGCAGCCGGTTGCTATCGACCACGGGGGCGGCACGTCCCAGGCGATCTGAGATCCGGTCATGATATTCTACCAACCGCGCAAAGCCGAGTTGGTCGGCGCTTTTCAGTTCATTCTTTTGGCGATAGCTGGCCACCATCAGGTCGGGATCGCGCACCAAGAAAACATGAACATGATCGGGAAAGTCGTCGATGCCAACCGGTCCCTCCATATGATGTGACATATGCTTTTGGTACCAGACAGGCTTGCCGCCCGGTATCGCCCCGCGCATCGTCGCACTAACCGACTGCCAGTCGCAATTCATATCGGCGATGATGTCATCCGCCATGGCATGTGGTTCGCCGGTCAGTTTGAGATAGGCACCGTAAAAGGGTTCATCCGTGACGACGCAATCGGCGCGCGATGAAAAGCTCCGCATCATGGCCGTGGAGATATTGCGTGGCCCCGACCACATCGCGATCCGCACGCTCACCCCGCAATATCCCGCTCAACAAGCGCCTTATAGAGTGTTTGCAGGCGTTCGACCATCGCCCCCCTGCCCTCACTTATTTTGCGCCCGTCAATGGTATGTGCAGGCACAACGCCCGCAAAAGTGCCGGTGACAAAGGCTTCTTCCGCACCATAGACCTCAGTCAGTGAGAAGTTTTTCTCAAAAACTGGAATGCCTTCCTCGCGGCAGATGCGGATCACATTGCCGCGCGTGATGCCACCGAGACAATAGTCGCCGGTGGAGGTCCACACCTCGCCTTTGCGTACGATGAAGAAATGCGTCGAATTGCAAGTGGCGACAAAGCCGTGGGGATCGAGCATCAGCCCTTCATTCGCGCCTGCCTCAGTCGCCTGAATGCAGGCGGTGATGCAATTGAGCTTGGAGTGCGAATTGAGCTTAGGATCCTGCACCGCCGGATCGCCGCGTCGGACATGAACTGTGAAGAGCGTGATGCCCTTTTCGATCACCTCCGCGTGCGGTTCCTTATGTTCGGCGATGATCACGATGGTCGCGGGAGAAACCACTACCCGGGGGTCTTGATAAGGTGTTGAGCGCACCCCACGCGTGACCATCAAGCGGATATGGCAACTATCCATGTCGTTCGCTTCGATGGTATCATATAGCCGGGCCACCATCTCCTCGCGACTGATCCCGATATCCATTGCGATCGCCTTGGCCCCTTCCCAAAGGCGGTCGAGATGTTCCTTCAAGAAGGCCATGCGGCGCTTGTGAACCCGGATGCCTTCCCAAACACCGTCGCCCAGCATGAAGCCGCTGTCGAACACAGAAACAACCGCCTCAGCTCGCGGTGTCAGCACGCCATTGACGTTGATCAATATGCGTTCGTTGCGCGGATCGGCTGTGAAGTCCTGCGTACCTTTGGCCAATGCTTTCCCCCAAACTCAAGAATCGTCAGGCAGACCTTGTTTCAGCATCCATCTTGCAACGCAAACAGAAGCGCAGAGAGACGAAATGGACCCTGAATCAAGTTCAGGGTGACACACCGATCGGCGGTCAAATCGGCCTACATATGCAGCATCTTGCCATAGGCTCCGAGCACGCTCTCGTGCATCATCTCGCTAAGCGTCGGATGCGGGAAGACGGTATGCATGAAGTCTTCTTCAACCAGTTCGGCGGTCTTGCCGATGGTATAGCCCTGAATAAGCTCGGTAACTTCGGCACCGACCATATGAGCGCCCAAAAGCTCACCCGTCTTTGCATCAAACACAGTCTTGATGAAGCCCTCGGCTTCACCCAGCGCGATGGCCTTGCCATTACCGATGAAGGGGAAGTTGCCGACGCGCACATCATAGCCTGCTTCCTTGGCCTTGGCTTCGGTGAGCCCGACGGAAGCAACCTGCGGATGGCAATAGGTACAACCCGGAATGTTGCGCGGGTCCATCGGATGTGGGTGCGCGTCCATATTACCGAGACTTTGGGCAATGGCTTCGGCCGCGATCACGCCTTCATGGCTCGCCTTGTGCGCCAGCCATGGACCCTGGGTCACATCACCAATAGCATAGACGCCCGGAACATTTGTACGGCACATCGCGTCGGTTTTGATGTGGTAACGTTGATCCGGCACGATATTCAGCGTTTCAAGTCCGATACTTTCGACATTGGGCACGATACCGATTGCGACGATGACATGGCTGAATTGGTGGCTGTTTTCCTTGCCATCCTTGTCCTTTATCGTCGCCTTTACGCCGCTGTCATCCGCCGCAATAGTGCTGATGCTCGCCTTGGTCATGATTTTCATGCCCTGTTTGGCCAGCGCCTTTTCAAGAAAAGCTGAGACATCGGCGTCTTCGACGGGAACGATGCGATCCATCATCTCGACAACCGTCACATCGCTGCCCAGATCATTGTAGAAACTGGCAAATTCGATGCCGATGGCACCCGAACCAATGACCAGCAACTTTGTCGGCAATTCGGTTGGCATCATCGCGTGGCGATAGGTCCATACCCGCTTTCCATCGGCTTTCAGCTTCGGCAGATCCCGCGCTCTTGCGCCTGTGGCAATGATGATATTCTTGGCTGCAAGCGTGGTTGTAGTACCATCTTTCGTCACGGCAACCGACGTGGGAGACTTCAACACGCCATCGCCCATATGGACGTCGATCTTATTCTTCTTCATCAGATGGGCTATGCCCTGATTGAGCTTGCTCGCCACACCACGCGAACGTTTGACAATGGCATCCAGATCGGCGGTGATCTTTTCCGCTTTCAAGCCATAATCGCCCGCATGCTGCATATAGTGATAAATTTCCGCCGAACGCAGCAATGCTTTGGTCGGAATACAGCCCCAGTTGAGGCAGATGCCGCCGAGATTTTCGCGCTCAACAATCGCGGTTTTCAAGCCGAGTTGGGCTGCGCGGATAGCGGCAACATAGCCACCGGGCCCGGAGCCGAGGACGATAAGGTCGTAAGTGTCTGCCATATTACGCCACCAACCCCAACGGCTTCTCAACCAACTCCTTGAATACCTTCATCAATTCGGCGCCATCGGCGCCATCGATTGCACGGTGGTCGAAGCTGCCGGTGGCGCTCATCACGGTCGCAATTGCCAGCGCATCGTCGACCACATAGGGGCGCTTCTCGCCAGCACCGATTGCCATGATCATCGCCTGCGGCGGGTTGATGACGGCGGTGAAATGCTTGATGCCCATCATGCCCATATTGGAGATGGAGGCAGTGCCGCCCTGATATTCATGCGGCTGCAACTTGCCGTCCTTGGCTTTGGCAGCAAGTGCGGAGATTTCGGTCGAAATCGTTGAGAGCGACTTGTTCGCAGCATCGACTATGATCGGCGTGATCAGGCCGGTGGGGATCGATACTGCGACGCTGATATCGGCGCGGCTATATTGCAGCATCGTGTCTCCCGCGAAGGAGACATTGCACTTGGGCACCTGGATAAGCGCCAGCGCGAGCGCCTTGATCAGCATATCGTTGACCGACAGCTTCACTCCGCGGCTTTCAAGGCTGGCGTTGAGTTCACCGCGCAGCTTCAGGAGCGCGTCGAGGCGGATATCGACCGTCAAGTAGATATGGGGTGCCTCTTGCATCGATTGGGTCAAGCGTCGCGCGATCGTTTTGCGCATATTGCTGAGCTTGACCACCTCGTGCGGGATGCCGAAATCGGGGATTGCAGCAGGTGCAGCCGCCACAGTTGGCGCGACTGGCGCGGCAGCCGCGACTGGCGCCTGCGATGCCGTCGCCTGAACTGCAGATGCAGTCCCAGAACCGGCTGCATCGACATCTTCCTTCACGATACGCCCGCCGGGACCGGTGCCAGTCAGCGTCGCGAGATCGATACCGCGTTCCGCCGCAAGACGCTTCGCCAAGGGGCTGGCTTTGATACGTTCATCCGCAGAGGCTGCGGAAACCGGCGCACTGACTGGAGCGGGCGTCGGCGGCGGGGCTGCCACTTCAACCTTGGGCGCTGGCGCTGCTGCCTTTGCAACAGGAGCAGCTACAGGCTTTACGGGCGCGGCGTCGTCTTCTTCGCCTGCAATCAGCGCGATAACGGTGCCGACCTTCACACCATCGGTACCTTCAGCGACCATGATCTTCGAAATCACGCCTTCATCGACCGCTTCAAACTCCATCGTGGCTTTGTCAGTCTCAATCTCGGCGATCAAATCGCCCGACGAAACGCTGTCACCTTCCTTAACGAGCCAGCGGGCAAGTGTGCCCTCTTCCATCGTCGGGGACAAAGCGGGCATTTTGAGCTCGATTGGCATGCAGGAATCCTGTCAATATGGTCTCGAATATCGGGGCGGCATAAGGGCTTGCTTTCCCCAGCGTCAAGCGGCTTGTGCTTGCACAGCCAGCCATTTTCGCGCAGGCTATACGAATTCACGTCTTATGACATTGGGCGGGGTTTCGGGGAAACAACCATGCGCACCTATTTGGTCGTTATCGATGAAAGCGAAGAAGCGCGTCTTGCGCTGCGCTTTGCATCGCGCCGTGCGGCAAAAACCGGCGGCGCAGTGCACATCCTTGCGTTGATCGAAAAGGCGGATTTCGTCGCATGGGGCGGCGTGCAAGCCACGATGGAGGCTGAAAACCGCGAAAAGGCGGAAGAACTTGTCTCTACAGCCGCGGGTACAATCTTTGACGAACTCGGTTTGCAGCCACAGATCACGATCCGCGATGGTGAAGGCGTCGAGGTAGTGAAAGACATGCTGGATGCCCACCCGGAAATCGCCGCGCTCGTTCTGGGTGCGGCGGCGCAGGGTAACCCCGGCCCGATGGTAGCACATTTCACCGGCAATAATGCAGGCACGATGCGCTGCCCGGTAATGGTCATTCCCGGGTCGCTCAATGATGAACAGATTGACGAACTAAGCTGATTTAGCGGCGTTTCTTGCCCTGATGGCGGATGTTGCCCGGCCGTCCACGCTTTCCTGCCATATGCTTGCCAGCTATCTGCTTACCCTTGTGCCTGACGCCTGACGGGCGCTCCATTCGGGACGGGGCATAACTGCCGCCTTCGGGCAATTCGAAACGCAACGCTCCGGAAACCGGATTTGCCTCGGCCAGCCTGAGTTTCAGACGCATGCCCGGACGATACTCATCTCCGCTTTCTTCGCCGGTCAATGTCTGGCTGGATTCGTCATAATTGAACCGTTCGGCACCCAGCGTCGAGACAGGGACGAGCCCGTCGCCGCCGATCGATTCAACCGTCGCGAAAAAGCCGAAATTCTGGACGCCCGTGATCCGGGCATCAATGATCTCACCAATCTGTGCAGCAAGATAGGCTGCGACATAGCGATCCACCGTCTCCCGCTCGGCCTCCATCGCCCTACGCTCTGCGCGGCTGATCATTTCCGATGTGACGTCAAGCCGCTCGAAATCTCTCGAGGAAAGCCCTGTAACCGACTTGATTTCCTTGTCTTTCGGCGCCGGCATTTCAAGTTCATAGGCGCTGACGAGCGCACGATGAACAATGAGGTCGGCATAGCGGCGGATCGGCGATGTGAAATGCGCATAGCTTCCCAATGCGAGGCCGAAATGGCCGGCATTTTGCGGCGTATAATAAGCCTGTGTCTGGCTGCGCAGCACCGCCTCCATGATTTGCGGCAATATCTCGTCAGAATCCCGCACCTTCGCGATAATCGCATTGAAGGTGGACGGGCGGATCACCTGGCCCAGCGTGAATTCGATATCGAAAGTTTTGAGATAATCTTTCAGCGCGACCAGTTTCTCGCGCGCCGGTGGTTCATGGACACGATAAATAAGCGGCGATTTCTTGCCTTCCAGCGCCTTTGCCGCGGCCACATTGGCGGCAATCATGAAATCCTCGATCACCTGATGCGCATCGAGATGGGCGCGCACAGCAACGCCGACCACCCTGCCCTTATCATCAAGCGCGATCCGCCTTTCGGGCATATCAATGCCAAGTGGATTGCGACTGTCGCGAGCCTTTTTGAGAAGCGCCCAGCAGGCCCACAATGGCTTGAGCGCACTTTCGAGCATCGGGTGATCCAATGTTCCATCGATCGCCGCCTGCGCATCTTCATAAGGAATATTGGCAGAAATGCGGGCGATTGCGCGCGCGAAACGCCATGACGTCACATGACCGCCAGCATCGATCTGCATATGGCAGGCTAGGACTGCACGATCCTCTCCTGCCCGCAGTGAACATTTGTCCGATGATAGTGCGTGCGGCAACATCGGTACCACGCGGTCGGGAAAATAGACACTGTTACCGCGCTTAGCTGCCTCCCGATCGAGTGCGCTTCCCGGACGGACATAGTAGCTGACATCGGCAATCGCGACGATCGCCTTAAAGCCACCTGCATTTTTGGGGTCGTCATCAGCAATTGCCCAGACAGCATCGTCAAAATCGCGGGCATCGCGTGGATCGATCGCGATAATGGGCAGGTGACGTAGATCTTCACGATGCTCAGCCGTGACCGGCAGATCGTGGACAATCGCCGCCTCATCCTCGACTTCTTGCGGAATTTCGAATGGAATGCCGAACTTATGGATCGCAATCAGGCTGAAACTTTTGGGGGCAAATGGATCACCCAACAGTTCAGTTACCTTCGCCTTTTTCTGTCCCGCGCGCCCGCCCAGTTCCGCCAAGACGAGATCGCCGGGCTTTGCTTCACCCAATTCGAAAAGGGGAGTATCGAAACGGGCCTTTTTGTCCGTCGACTTCAGCCAGAAACGGCCGTTTCCGCCATCCTCGACAACGCCCAATATCTGTTCGCTCGCTTTGGCAAGCTTCTTCATCGGATGGGCGATCCAGCTCGAGCCGGCCTCCTCGGTGCGGGCAAGGATACGATCGCCAATGCCTAGCGCGCCCCTGCGGCCGCGTTCGATCACCCGCAATTTGGGCGGCGGCACACCTTCTGCTTCCCACCGTTCGGGTATTGCGATCAACTGATTGCCATCAACATCGACGATTTTGAGGACAGTAACGCGCGGGACCCCGCCCATCTTGTGAAAGGCCCTGCCCGGAGCTGCGTCAATCAGCCCCTCGTCGGTCATGTCACGCAACAAAGCCTTAAGCGCGATCTTGTCGCTGCCATGCAGGCCAAATGCGCGCGATATCTCCCGCTTGCCTGCTGGCTCTTTCGATTGCTCGATAAATTCGAGTATCTGCTCGCGGGTGGGAAGCCCCGGCTGGTGGCGCGGCTTTCGCGCCAAATCAGTAAGTCCGGCCAATAAGGATGCGTTCCACCGCTGGCGCGCCCGAGAAGAAACAGGGTCCATCGGCAGGCGCTGCATCCAAAGGCGCGTTGCGCATCGTTAACTTCAGTGCTTTCAGTTGTTCGACAATCTTGTCGAGCGCATCGCCGCTAGGGCGGGCCCATTGCACTTCGACCCAGCCTGCAAACTTGGCTTCATCGCCTTGATAATGCGCCGCAAGGTCGGAGACATCGCGACGGATATTTCCGTCAAGCCGTGCCTTTGCCTCATTGTACAGATTGGACTGGATATCCTCCAGCATTGCCGATGCAGCGGCAACAAATTCGGCGCGCGGCGTGAAGGCCGTCGCAAGCTTACCGTCGTCTTTGTAAAGCCGGTCACGGCGCAGCACAGCAGCCTTGCCGTCGGCGACATCGCGCGGACCAACCTCGACGATCAGGGGCGCACCTTTCTTCACCCATGACCAACGCTTGTTCGCCGCTTTTGTTGCCTTTGTGTCCAAAAGGACGCGCACAGGCTCTCCGAAGGCGCTGAGCGAACCGAGTTCGCGCGAGAGGTTACGGCAATATTCGAGCACGGCGGCATCGCCATCATCGTCCCGCAACATCGGCACGATCACAATCTGCCAAGGCGCAACTTGCGGAGGGCAACGCAAGCCGTCGTCATCCCCATGAGTCATGATCACGCCGCCGATCAGGCGGGTGGATACGCCCCAGCTGGTGGTATGGGCAAATTGCTGCCCACCTTCCTTGTCCTGATATTTAATGCCAGCGGCTTCAGAAAAGCCGGTGCCAAGATAATGCGAGGTGCCAGCCTGAAGAGCTTTGCCATCCTGCATCATGGCTTCTATCGAATAGGTTGCAACGGCACCCGGAAACCGCTCATTTTCAGGCTTTTCACCCGCCATGACCGGCATGGCCAGCGGGCCTTCGGCAAAGGCGCGATACATTTCCAGGGCGCGCATGGTTTCATTCATCGCGTCGTCGCGGTCGACATGCGCGGTATGCCCCTCCTGCCAGAGGAACTCGCTGGTGCGCAGGAACATGCGGGTGCGCATTTCCCAACGCACGACATTTGCCCATTGGTTGACCATCAGCGGCAAATCACGCCAGCTTTGCACCCAGCGGCTCATGGCGGCACCGATCACCGTTTCCGATGTCGGCCGCACGACCAAGGGCTCTTCCAGTTTCGATTCCGGATCGGGGACCAGCTTGCCCTTGCCATCACCGACGAGGCGGTGATGCGTTACGACAGCCATCTCCTTGGCAAAGCCTTCGACATGGTCCGCCTCTTTTTCAAAGAAAGACAGCGGGATGAATAGGGGGAAATAGCAGTTTTCGACCCCTGCCTTCTTGATTTCGGCATCCATTAACTTCTGGATGCGCTCCCAAATGCCATAACCCCATGGGCGAATAACCATGCAGCCGCGAACCCCCGATTCCTCGGCAAGATCGGCTTCGGATATGACCTCCTGATACCAGGCGGCGAAATTCTGTTGGCGGGTGACGGATAAGGCGTGTTTCATGGCGCCGGCCCTAGCGGGTCAGTGGCGCAATCGCAACTGGCGAGGTGTCAGCGTTGCGACAGCTTGTCGATCTTCGCCTGAAGTTCGGCCATCTGCCGCTTAAGGTCATCGATATTGTCGTCGCCGGCCTGCTTGCCACCGCCAAGGTTCGGCATGAAGGCATCGCGTGCGGCGCGCATCATTTCGATATTCTGCTTGGCAATATGTCCAAAAGGCCCAGAAGTCAGAGCAGTTTCGATCACATTCTGAACCTGTTTCTGGTTCTTGCGGAAATTGTCCATCGAACTTTCGAGAAATTGGGGAACCAACCCCTGCATCGAGTCGCCATAGAGCGCGATGATCTGGCGCAGGAAACTCACGGGGAGCATTCCCTGCCCGCCGGTTTCTTCTTCCATGATGATCTGGGTCAGAACGCTATGGGTGATATCATCGCCCGTCTTTGCATCGACAACCTGGAATTCAACGTCTTTGCGCGTCAACTCGGCCAGGAAGTCCAGCGTGATATATTTCGACGATTGCGTGTTGTAGAGCCGACGGTTCGCGTATTTCTTGATGATAATCGGATCACCATCCGCAACGGTTGCGCTTTTGCGTGCCATTCCAGTTTTCCCTCGAAGAGCGCGGCACCTAGCACCAGACGGTGGTGCACTGCAACAAAAACGCTGAAAAGGGTCAAAACCCGGCTCGATTACCGCATGCAAGGCGCAAATGTTGCAACTTTCCTGAGAGCACCTTTTTTTCGGGCAAAAAAAATGAATTTGCGCTGAACGGATGCCCAAACGACCAAACGAAACATCCGAATATCATTATCGTATCATTTGAAACGAAATTTCGTCAGACAGGGGTGTTGCGAAGCTTTCTTGCCTCACGTAAATTCGACGCAGTGTTATTGCTGTGTGGCGCATTGGCAACATCGTTGCAAAAAGGCCATCGTATTGGCCAAGACGCTTGCACGCGCCCATGCTCTAGTCTTAGGGCGAAAAATTACGGAAATTTGATTCTCGAACTGGGGAGTTCCTAAGAATGAAGAAGTCGCGTTTGCTCGTGACCGGCTCTTTGCTCGGTCTTGCAATGTTTACCGCCGTTCCGGCGTTGGCTCAGTCGGCCGACGACCAGACACCGCCGGCATCGTCCAATGAAGATGACGAAGACGCAGCCGAAGAGGAAGAGGGCAGCGCCCCCATTCTCGTCACCGGTTCGCGCATTTCGCGTCCGACACTCGAATCAGCAGTTCCGCTGACTTCCGTAACTGTCGATGACATCACCGGTACGGGTGAGGTTTCACTCGGTGACGCGCTGAACGACCTTCCGTCGCTCCGCTCGACCTTCTCGGCTGGTAACTCAAGCCGCTTCATCGGCACTGCGGGCCTCAGCCTTCTTGACCTTCGCGGCCTCGGCACTGACCGTACGCTCGTTCTCGTCAACGGTCGCCGCCATGTCACTTCGTCGCCCGGCGACAATGGTTTTGACGTCAACACCATTCCAATCGACCTTGTTGAGCGTATCGACATCGTCACCGGCGGCAACTCGGCCATTTATGGTTCGGACGCTGTTGCAGGCGTTGTCAACTTCGTGATGCGCAAAGATTTCGACGGCATCAAGCTGAACGGCCAGAGCGGTCTTTCTTCACGTGGTGATCGTGGAACTTATTTCGTCAGCGCACTCGCCGGCACCAACTTTGCCGACGGTCGTGGTAACATCACGGGTGCAGTTGAATATACCCGTCAGCAGCCGCTTTATTTCCGCCAGCGCGACGAGCTGACCGGTGCATTGAGCGGTCGTTGCCAGTATAACGCTTCGGAAAACCCGTCTAATGAACCGGCAGCTGGCGATGGCATCCCCGACAACACCTTCTTCTGCGGCGTGAAGAATGCTGCAATCAGCAACGCTGGCACCATCGGTGCTCTTGACGCATCTACGAGCGCAACGCGCCGTTACCTGCGCTTCAACGATGCTGGTGATGTTGTCATCGACACCCCGACCCAGGCTTTCTCTGCTTTCGGCAGTGGCAACCAGATTGGCGGCATCGGTTCGACCCTGCGCGACACCGGCAGCCTTCTTGCCGAAGTTGATCGTTACGCGTTCAACGTGCTCGGCCATTTTGACGTTTCGGATGCGTTCCGTCCGTTCATCGAAGCCAAATATGTCCGCGTGAATGCATCCGGCGAAGGCCAGCCCAGCTTCCAGCAGGGCACCATCCCCGGCTTCTTCGGTGGCGGTAACAACCTGCGCTGCAGCAACGCGTTCCTGAGCGCGGCTGCACTCGCAACGCTGCAAAGCTTTGGCGTCTGCACCAACACTGCAACCGGCACTTTGAACGTTTCGCGCTTCAACGTCGATTTCGGTGGTCGTAAGTTCTTCGGAACCCGCGAAACTTATCGTGCAGTTGCAGGCGTTGAAGGTACGTTCAACGACGACTGGAAATATGAAGTCGCGTTCAACTATGGCCGTTTCGAAGCCGTTGGCCGCAACGATCGCAACCTCTATCTCTTCGACGAAAACGGCAACCCCGATGGCTATCTGCTCGCGCTTGATGCCGTTCGTGCACCTGCCGGCTTCACCGGCACCAACGTTGCCCGCAACGCTGCCGGTCAGAATGTTGTCTGCGCCGTCAACGCCGTGACCAACGTTCGCCCGGATTGCGTTCCGATCAACATCTTCGGTTCGGGTCTTGCTACACCGGAAGCAATTGCTTTCTCGCATCGTCCGAGCATCAACACCGAATTCGCCAGCCAGATGGTTGGTTCGGCATTTGTCGGTGGTGACCTGTCGCAGCTGTTCGAACTTCCCGGCGGTCCGATCGCATTCGCGGCTGGTGCCGAGTATCGTGAAGAAAAGGCGAATGTCGATTATGACGACATTACCTCGGATGGCCGTACCTTCCTCAACGCGCTCCAGGATTTCCGTCCGCCTGCGCTGAAGGTGAAGGAAGCTTATGGCGAAGTCTTCTTCCCGCTTCTGAAGGACACCCTGTTCGCGCAGGAACTGTCGGTCAATGTTGCTGGTCGTGTGTCTGACTATAGCGGTGCTGGCGCCAGCGTTGGAACCGTCTATGCCTACAACATCCAGGGCATCTACGCTCCGATCGAGGACATCCGCTTCCGCGCTGCTTACGCGACTTCGGTCCGTGCGCCTACGCAGAGCGATCTGTTCTCGCCCCTGTCGCAGAACTTCGCCTTCATCAGCGATCCTTGTGACTCGGTGAACATCGTCGCAGGTCCGAACCGTGCAGCCAACTGTGCTGCCGCTGGCGTTCCGACCACGATCACTGCAGCAACCGCAGCAGCTTGCGCCGGTTCGTCCTTCGGTACCACTGTCGGTACGCCTTGGGTGAACTGCACGGCGCGTGCATTCTCGACCGGTTTTGAATCAGGCGGCAACCCGACCCTGACCGAAGAGCGTGGCAAGAGCTTGACCATTGGTGCAGTCATCAAGCCGCGGTTCATCCCTGGCCTGACCTTCACCGTCGACTATTACAACATCAAGGTTGAGGACCTGATTGCTACGCTCGGTGCGCAGACGATCATCAGCCTCTGCTATGATAGCGAAACGCTTGCCAATCCCTTCTGCTCCACCGTCAATCGTGACCCCTCGACCGGCCTGTTCGCTGAACCGGCTGTGATTTCGGGCGGCGTCAACTTTGCGGCTCAGCGCACCAAGGGCATGGACTTCGATCTCGACTATCGTAAGACCTTCGACAATGGTGACCGGATCCGTCTCAGCCTGATCGCAACCCGCGTTCAAGCGCTGAACAACTTCACCGATCCGACCCGTCCGACTGAACCGAACCGTCAGTTGAGCGAACTTGGCGACCCGCAGTGGGCCGGCAGCTTCATCTTTGACTATGATTTCGGTGATTTCGACATCCGCTATTCTGCGCGCTACATCGGCAAGCAGACGATTGCTTCTTACGAAACGCAGAACTCCTACACCGGTCTTTGCCCGGCTTCGGGTGTGACGCCGAACACGGGTGGCACTTTGAACGGTACAGCAGTGCCTTGCACCGCCGGTTCGCTGGTCAAGATTGCGCCGAACAATGCCGACGCCTTCCCGCGGGTATGGTATCCGGACGTTCTCTATCATGACATCCGCGTGGGCTTCAGCGTTGCTGAAAAGTTCCGCCTGTATGGTGGCGTTAGCAACCTGCTCGACCGTCAGCCGCCGCTCGGCCTGCTCGGTACCGCTGGTGGCGATCCGTTCGACAGCTTCGGCCGCAACTTCTTCCTTGGCTTCAGCGCCAACTGGTAAGTGGTTTAAAACCTGAAAAAGAAAGGGCGCCCATGTGGCGCCCTTTTTTTGTGTCCTTAAACGCCGGAGACTTAAAGAGCCGCGGCGGAGCAACCTGCCCCACTGAAACCCGGAATTACAATGTCAGTTGGTCAGGCCCATATCCGCTCGGCCCGTTGCCCCAGCCCGGTTAGCAATTCATAGGGCGACTTGCCGGTCACAGCTGACGCAGCCGTCAGATCAAAGTCCACTGCCACCCAGTCGCCCTCGGCAAGGTGGGGCGCTGCGCTGGCGTCAATCGTGACAAGGTCCATTGACACCCTGCCCAACACGGGGAGCCAATGTTCGCCTGTCCGCACCCTGCCCTTTGACGAGAAGCCCCGCCAATAGCCGTCGGCATAGCCCATCGCGATTGTTGCAACCTGTGTTGGCGCATTGCATTTATGGGTTGCATTATACCCGATCGCATCGCCGGCCTGAAGGCAGCGGAGTTGAAGTACACGGGCCTCAATACCGACAACGGGACGGATAAGTCCGGCAAGTTCGGCGCGCGCGATGCCGCCATAAAGGGCAACACCGGGCCGGGTGAGGTCGAAATGATAATCGCGACCAAGAATGATACCCGCGCTGTTGGCAAAGCTCTGCCGTTTATAAGGCAAGCCGGCTGCCATTTCCTGAAATTGTGCCAATTGGGCGGGATTCTGGGGGCTGTCCTCGTCTGCGGACGCAAGGTGCGACATCAATATGTCGATATCAAGCCCGTCCAACAACCCTGCTTTAAGCTGCTCCGGACCAATACCCAGCCTGTTGATCCCGCTGTCGAGCATCACATGGCAACGCCCCCCGCGAGCCTGGCGCCAAGCAGAAAGCTGGGCGGGGGTGTTGAGCACGGGAATCGCGCCCAATTGCATGGCTGCGGCCATATCCGCTGCGCCCGCACCATTAAGCACTGCTATCCGTTCTGCGGGTATGATGTCTGCGATGGCTTCTGCCTCGGCCCAATGGGCGACGAAGAAATCCCGGCAGCCGGCCTTCCACAACCGCGCAGCAACTTCGCGCGCGCCAAGGCCATAGCCATTGGCCTTCACGGCAGCGCCGGTCGCCGCATTGCCGCTCAGCCTTGCCAATGTGCTCCAGTTTTCAGCCAGAGCCCCGCCATCGAGCCTCAGCCGGATAGGCGAAGAAAAGCTCAATCCAGTTCCTTGTCCTTGTTTTCTGGCAGCCAGAACAGCGAAACGATGAATGCCATCGCGACCACGCCGATGGTATACCAAAGCCCATTAAACGCGCCGCCGGTCTTCACCACGATATATTGCGAGATGAAGGGCAGGAAGCCGCCAAAATAGCCGGTACCGATATGATAGGGAATCGACATGGAAGTATAGCGGATCTTGGCTGGGAACAGCTCGACAAGGATAGCCGCAACCTGACCATAGGTCATTGCAGAGAGTGCAACCAGCGCCGCAACGGCGCCAATGATGATCCAGGGATTGCGCTGTTCAGGATCGGACTTATCAGGATAACCGGCTGCTTCGAGTGCTGCGACATAGGCTTTTTCGTCAAAGCCTTTGACCTCGGCAGCGCCCACTTTCAAAATAATCTCGCTTCCGCTTTCCTTTGCATAGCTGATCCCGCGCTTTGAAAGGAAATTAAGCGCCTTTCCGCATTCGGTTGTCTGTTTGGTGGCAACGATGCTCCAGTCGCATTCGGGCATCACAATCGTTACCGGTGATGTCGCACTTGCCTTGGCCAAAGCCGGGTTCGCCGCATCTGCCATGGCATGGAACAACGGAAAGGTGAGAAGCATGGTCAAGGCATAGCCGATGAGCAGCATCTTCTTGCGGCCATAATGGTCAGACAGCCAGCCCGCCGCGACATAGAGCGGGGCGGCAAGCAGCGCGCCGACGGCCATATAGCCCAGCGCATCGGTTTCCGGCACACGCGCAGTTCCGGTAAGGAAATAGAGCGTACCGAATTGCGAGGTGTAATAGATCACCGTCAGGCCGGCAGCGACGCCGAACAGCGCCACCAAAATGCGCTTGATATTGCCGGGATATTGGAAGCTTTCGACAAAGGGGTTTTTCGATGTCGTGCCGGCTTCTTTCATCGCCTTGAACACCGGGCTTTCGGAAAGCTGCAGACGGATCCAGAGCGATATGGCCAAAAGCAGGACCGAGATCAGGAAAGGTACGCGCCATCCCCATGCCTCAAACGCTTCGGGCGTCATGATCGAGCGGGTCGCCAGCACGACAACAACAGCGAGAAGGAAGCCACCCGCAACCGATGCCTGGATCCAACTGGTATACTGCCCACGCTTGCCCTTGGGCGCATGTTCCGCGACATAGATCGCTGCGCCGCCATATTCGCCGCCCAGCGCCAATCCCTGCAGGCACCGCAGCAGTAACAGCAGCCCTGCGGCCCAAAGACCCGCCGTTTCAAATGTCGGGAGCAGGCCGATCGCAGCAGTCGCAACGCCCATTAGCGAGATCGTGACGAGGAAGGTATATTTCCGTCCGATCTTGTCACCCAGATAGCCGAATATAATCGCACCCAGCGGACGCACACCAAAACCCGCGCCGAACACGGCTAGGCTGGCCAACATGGCGGCAGTCGGGTTGTCGGAAGGGAAAAATAATTTGGCGATCAACGCGCTCAAAATGCCGTAGACGAAAAAGTCATACCATTCGAAAACAGTGCCAAGCGACGAGGCGGTGATGACCAGCCTGTCCCGCTTAGGATCAATAACGCCCTCATTCGCAGTCTGTGCGGTCGCCATTTCGCCCCTCCTAAAACTTTGCTTGGTCTCCTTCTTAGTTGCAACGCTTCGCGGTTCAAGCCTTGTTGCGCTTGTTTAAGTGAGCGATTAACGTTCGTTGTGGAGAATGAGGGAGAGTGTGATGCTGACCAAGGGCGACGAATATCCAATCCACCAGACAGCCGAACCGATCGCCTTTTCAGGCACCGACCGGAATTTCTACGATCGCTTTTTCTTTTGCGGGTATCGATCCGATGGCTCCGGCTATTTCGGCGCGGCATTTGGCGTCTATCCCCACCTCAATATTGCCGACGCGCATTTTTCGATCATTCGTGATGGCACCCAGCATTGCGTTCATGCCTCACGCATCCTTGGATATGAGCGGATGGACATGGATTGTGGGCCTATCCGAATTGAAGTGGTTGAGCCGCTGAAATCGGTCCGGCTGGTAGTCAACAACCATGACGGCATTTCGGCCGATCTGCTGTTCGAAGGCCGTTCGGCACCAATTCAAGAACCCCGCTTCACCCGGCGCAACGGTACGCGCATGTTCATGGATCTCACCCGCTTTACCGTGAATTGCCATGTCAGCGGATGGGTTGAGGTTGATGGCAAACGCGAAAGCTATGAAGGCGCATTTGGCACGCGTGATCGCAGCTGGGGCGTCCGGCCAATCGGTGCGCAAGATCCCCAGCCCGTCGTCCCGCCTGTAATGCCGCAATTTTACTGGCTCTGGGCACCAACCAATTTTCCAAACCTGTCCCTCTATGCCCATGTCAATGAAGACGAAAAAGGCGTTCCATGGAACCGGCGCGCGACATTGATGATGGATGGTGCCAATCAGGAAGGCGGGCAACATCTGCATGATGACCGTTTCCATATCGGCTGGCAGCCGGGCAAGCGGCATGCCGCACAAGCCCGAATGGATGTGCGCGACGATGGCGGGCGTGAACATTGCGTTACTTGGGAACCGATCGACCTCTTCATGATGAAAGGTCTTGGCTATGGCCACCCAGAATGGACACATGGAGGTTTCAAGGGAGAGCTGGCGGTTGCGCGGGAAGATTTCCGCCCCGCCGATCTCGATCCGCTCTTGCTGCCCCACCTTCACATCCAGCATGTCGCACGCGCCCGGCATGAAGGCGGCGGCGTAAGCGCGGATGGCATCGGCATTGTCGAACAGCTAGTCATAGGCGTGCATGGCCCCAGCGGCTTCAAGGGATTGATCGACGGGGCGGGCGCATGACCGAACCGGTCCTTACGCTCGCCGATCTGACGCCTGAATGGCTGAGCGATTTGCTCCGAGGGCGCGGTCATGATGTCACAGTGTTCTCCGTCGAGGCGCGCAGAATTGGCACCGGTCAGGTTGGCGCGACTTATCGCCTGACATTGGGCTTCACCGGCGAGCATGGCAATTGCCCGCCGACGCTGGTCGCAAAGCTGCCATCCGAAGACGAGCTCAGCCGCACAACCGGCAAATCGCACCTTACCTATTTGCGGGAAAGCCGCTTCTACCAAAGCTTTGCGGGCAAGCGGCCGATGGCGGTTCCTGACCATCTCTACATCGCCTTTGACGATGAAAGCCACGCCTTCACCCTGATCATGCATGACCTGCCGGATCATGTGCAGGGTAACCAATTGGCCGAACCGACCCGCGCAGAGGCGTTGCTGGCGGTTGATGCAGCCGCAAGCATCCATGCGGGTTGGTGGGGCGACCCCATGCTTGATACGCTTGACTGGCCCAATGGGACCAAAGCTGTGCCGCCCGCGCTGGACGGCGATGTTCTGCTCAACATGCTCTGGCCTGCCTTTTGCGACCGTTATGGCGATCGGGTGAGCGCTGACATGCGCCGTGTTGGTGAGGCTTTTTTGGGAAAACTCAACGCCAATGCAGAGCGGCGACTGAGCCCGCGTTGCCTGACGCACAATGATTTCCGCCCCGACAACATGCTGTTCAACCCTGCCGATTCCGCAAAGCCTATCGTCATTGTCGACTGGCAGACCACGGGCGTCGGTGTGGGCGTCGGGGATATCGCTTACTATGCTGGCACAGCATTTGAACCGGAAAACCGCGGCTTGCTCGAGACCGAACTGGTACAACGCTACCGCGATGGCCTGCTCGCACGTGGCATAGGAGAACAGGATCTGGTCCATATCGAGGATGATTATTGCCGTTCCTCGGTTGCAGGTTTTCTGATGGGCGTAACGGCAGCCATGGTTGTCGAGCGCACTGATCGCGGCGATGACATGTTCCTTGCGATGGCGCGCCGCTCTGCCGCGATGGTCCTCGATCATAAAGAAAGGGCGCTGCCTGCATGAGCCGTTTCATCGACCTGTCGATCCCGATCACCAATAATGTGATTTCCGACCCGCCCGTCATGCGTCCGCAAGTGACCTATATGACGCATGAGAGCACATGGGAGCAGATCGCGATGTTCTTCCCGGGGCTAACCCGCGAAGACCTGCCCGATGGCGAGGGTTGGGCGGTCGAAACGCTGACGCTTTCCACGCACAATGGCACGCATATGGACGCGCCGTGGCATTATCATTCGACGACCGATAGTGGCGCCACCCCTGCCCCGTCGATCGACGAGGCACCGCTGGACCTGTTCTTCCGCCCCGGCGTGAAACTCGACTTTTCGGATCGCCCACACGGCCATGTCATCAGCGCTGCTGAGGTGGAGGCGGAGCTCGCGCGGATTGGGCATCAATTGCAACCGCTCGATATCGTTTTGGTTCAGTCGGGCGCCATATATGGCACCGACAACTTCACCGATCAGGGCTGCGGCATGGGCGCCGAAGCAACGCTTTACCTGACCGAGCGCGGCGTTCAGGTGGTCGGCACCGATGCCTGGAGTTGGGATGCACCTTTTTCGCACACTGCAAAACGCTGGGCGGAAAAGCGCGATCCATCCATTATCTGGGAGGGGCATAAGGCAGGCCGCATCCAGCCTTATTATCAGATTGAGAAGCTCGCGAACCTATCGGCAATTCCCGCAACCGGTTTCATGTTCAGCTGCTTTCCCGTGAAAATTGAACGCGCCAGCGCAGGCTGGATCAGGGCCGTAGCTATCCTCGATAGCTAGATCGCTGCATGGGGCGGGCTTTCCCGCCGCTTTCTTTCCAATCTGCGGGGTTGGAAACGCCCTCAAACCCGGATGGCTGTGAAGCGGATATGGCCTTCAAAGGCTGATCCGGGTTCGATAGCCGGCATCACGCAATCGGCTCTGTTAAGCGCGTTATTGATATGCGGTGCGGGTTCGAAACAAAAGAAATCGGCTCCCTTTGGCGTGTACAGCACGGCATTGGAAAGGGACGATGTGATTTGAAGCATATATGGCCGCCCTTCCCAGGCAACCCTCGCCCCACCGCTCCAGTCGGCATAGGCATTGTCTATCGCGGATGCGCCAACGCTTCTTTTGGAAGAAAAATCCACTTCGCCGGCGGGGGCGACTGCTCCCTTTGGCAAATGATCGTCACCGCTTTGGTAAAACAAGCCTGCCGAAAACTGAAGACTGGCGGCCTTGGCATCGAAATAGGGATGATGTCCAAAGGCGAGTGGGGCGATTTCGTCAGCGAGATTTGTCGCCTTTATGTGAAGAATGAGGCTGTCTTCAATTAACTCTATCTGCTGTTCGGCACGGAACGGCCAAGGCCAGCGCGCATCGCCGGCGAAATCCAACTGAAGCGTTAGATCGGCCGCCCCATGATGAACGGGTGCCCAAGCCTCTTGCCAACCAACGCCATGAATGGCGTGTGGCCGCGAAATCGCATTTTCTTCAATCTTTACGGTTCGCCCATTCCAGTCGAACCGTCCAAAGCCGATCCTGTTTGAATAAGGAACCAAGGGGAAGGATGCGCAGCCAACAATATTGCCCGAGGCTATATCCTGCTCCGCAGCAGCGCGAAACATTTGCTGCCCATCGACTTCCCACGATGCAAGCGCCCCGCCCAGGCCAGGCGCGACATGGCAGATGCTGTTACCGGCTCTGATCGCCAGCACCTCATCTGCCACGCGGTTATTCCATCTCCAGGATGATCGCATCCACAGCAAGGCTTTCCCCAGCCTTTGCATTGACGCTCTTCACCGTTCCTGCCTTTTCGGCACGCAATATGTTTTCCATCTTCATCGCCTCGACAATTGCCAGCGGCTGCCCAGCCTCTACCTTATCGCCAGCCTCGACATGGATCGCGGTGATCAGGCCCGGCATCGGGCAAATAAGATATTTGGAAAGATCGGGCGGGATCTTCTCGATCATATATTCGGCGAGCGGCGAGACATGTTCGGGCAAGCAGACGACCTTGTGGCTTGCTCCCCGGGCGGTCATTTTGAAACCCGAGCCTGATTTAGCCAGCTTGACCGCAATATTTTCGCCATCGGCCACCGCCTTTACGAGCCGTGCGCCCGGTGCATAGTCGGTATCCAGCTCCATCTTGACGCCATCAACGGTGACTTCGCCATTATGGACGAAGACGTCATGCTTCTGCTGATCGACCGACACCTGCCAGTGACGGATCGCAGGAAGAACCGTGCCCAATTGGCCATCTACATGGCGCGCGCGTTCCGAATTGCGGGTCGCGACAATGCCTGTAATTGCGCACAATTTACGCACCAGATCTTCAGAAGCAGGCGCACCAACAAAGCCTTCTGGATATTCCTCGGCAATAAAACCGGTGGTGAGTTCGCCGGAGCGAAAGCGCGGATGCTGCATGATCGCGCTGACGAAGTCGATATTGTGGCCAAGGCCCTCAATCTCGAAGCGGTCAAGCGCCTCAATCTGCCGGTCGGCGGCTTCATCACGTGTCTTGCCCCATGTGATCAGCTTTGCAATCATCGGGTCGTAGAACATCGACACTTCACCGCCATCATAGACGCCATCGTCAACGCGGATACCATCAATGCCGCGACGGCCATTCTCGCTGCCATCGTCAGTCCAGCCTTCGACAGGCGGGCAATAGCGGGTGAGCCGACCGGTGGAAGGCAGGAAACCGCGATAAGGGTCTTCTGCATAAACGCGGTTTTCGATCGACCAGCCATCGATCTTGATATCATCCTGCGTGAGGGCAAGTTTCTCGCCGGCGGCCACACGGATCATCTGTTCGACAAGGTCGATGCCGGTGATCGCTTCGGTCACGGGATGCTCCACCTGCAAACGGGTGTTCATTTCAAGGAAGTAGAAGCTTTCACCGGTCGGGTCTGCGCCGGAAACGATAAGTTCAACCGTGCCGGCAGAATAATAGCCCACCGCACGGGAGAGCGCGACGCATTGTTCACCCATCGCCTTGCGCATCTTGGGCGTGACGAAAGGCGAAGGCGCTTCCTCCACTACCTTCTGGTGGCGGCGCTGGATCGAACATTCACGCTCGTTCAGGTAAAGGATATTGCCATGCTGGTCGCCCAATATCTGGATTTCGATATGACGCGGGTTGAGGATGAATTTCTCGATAAAGACGCGATCATCGCCGAATGAATTCAGGCCCTCGCGCTTCACGCTCTCGAAATTTTCGCGCACTTCCTGCTCGCTATAGGCAAGCCGCATGCCCTTGCCACCGCCGCCGGCGCTGGCCTTCATCATCACCGGATAGCCGATCTCGTTAGAGATGCGCACTGCATGTTCGGTATCTTCAATTTCGCCGACAAATCCGGGGACGACATTGACGCCCGCCGCCATTGCCAGTTTCTTGGATTCAATTTTGTCGCCCATTGCGGCAATGGCATTCACCGGCGGGCCGATAAAGGCGATGCCCTCAGCCTTCAGCGCCTCGGCAAAGCTGGTGCGTTCCGACAGGAAACCATAGCCGGGATGCACCGCCTCCGCTCCGGTCGCCTTACAGGCTTCGATAATCTTGTCGGCGATCAGATAGGACTGTGCGGCAGGCGAAGGCCCGATATGCACCGCCTCATCCGCCATGCGAACAAAGGGTGCGCGGGCATCGGCGTCCGAATAGACGGCGACGGTGGCAATGCCCATGCGGCGCGCAGTCTTGATAACCCGGCAAGCGATTTCGCCACGGTTGGCGATAAGGATTTTTTTGAACATCAGCGACTCCAACGTCGTAACATAAGAAATATAAGAGCGGCGAATCCTGAAACTGCCGCAATTAACGGTAGCCAGATTGGAACGAAGCTGCGGGTAGCGCAGGTTGCGTCAGGACCCATACCGCAGGGTCCAACGATTGTAATCAGGACGGCAAACGCGGAAAAGCTCCACCAAATAACCGATAGAACAAGCAATTTCGTTAGTTTTGCGATCACTCCGCCGCCTCCAGCGCCTTACACGCCCTAAGCGGCTCCTCTGCCTCCATCGGCACCAGCCCCAGTTTCGCCAGCATCGCTGCGTCCTTGTCGTCGCCTGCATTGGCGGCGGTCAGTAACTTGTCGCCGGTGAAAATGCTGTTCGCACCCGCCATGAAGCACAAAGCCTGCGTCGCCTCGGACATCGACTCACGCCCCGCCGACAACCGCACCATGCTCATCGGCATGGTGATGCGCGCTACGGCAATGGTGCGGACGAATTCGATATCGTCAATCTTCGCGAGCGGCGTGTCGGCAAGCATGTCGCCCAGCACGGTGCCCTTCACCGGCACCAGCGCGTTTACCGGCACGCTTTCGGGATGGGCCGGCAAGGTCGCCAGCGTGTGGATGAAGCCCACGCGGTCGGTGCGGGTTTCACCCATGCCGACAATGCCGCCGCTGCAAACATTGATCCCAGCGCGACGCACCTCGGCCAGCGTATCGAGCCGGTCTTCCATCGTCCGCGTGGTGATGATTTCATTGTAGCGTTCGGGTGAGGTGTCGATATTGTGGTTGTAATAATCGAGCCCCGCCTCTGCGAGCATATCCGCCTGTTTTGGCGACAACATGCCAAGCGTCATGCAGGTTTCCATCCCCATCGCGCGCACGCCCTTCACGATCTCGACAATCGCGGGCATATCGCGGTCCTTCGGGTTGCGCCACGCCGCACCCATGCAGAAGCGCCGCGAACCGGCGTCAGCGGCTTGTGCGGCCTTTTGCAGTACAGCCTGCACTTCCATCAGCTTGGTCGCCTCAACACCGCTATCGGCCTTCACCGACTGGCTGCAATAGCCGCAATCTTCAGGGCAGCCGCCGGTCTTGATGCTGAGCAAGGTACATAGCTGGATCTGCCCCACGGCATGATGCGCGCGATGAACGGTCGCCGCTTGAAAGACCAGCTCGTCAAAGGGCAGATCAAAAAGGGCCGCGATCTCTTCGCGGGTCCAGTCGGTTCTTACGGTCAAGCATCCTCTCCCGCAGGCGGCATATTGTGCCCCAGCAAGCGCAGCACATCTGCCGCGCACTCGACAACATTGCTTCCGGGGCCATAGATGCCCTGCACGCCCGCATCGCGCAGATAGTCATAATCTTGCGGCGGAATGACGCCGCCTGCGATCACCTTGATGTCGCTACGGCCTTCATTTTTCAACAATTGGATTAATTCAGGGATCAGCGTCTTGTGCCCGGCAGCCAAGCTGGACGCGCCAACAATGTCGACATTTTCGGTAAGCGCGAGAACCACGGTTTCTTCCGGTGTCTGGAACAATGGCCCGCTGACAACGTCAAACCCCATGTCTGAAAAGGCCGATGCAATCACATTGGCACCGCGATCATGTCCGTCTTGACCCATTTTGGCGACGAGCAACTTGGGCTTGCGGCCAAGCCGGCGTTCAACGGCCGCTACACCATCAAGCACCTGCGCCCAGCGTCGGTCGAATTCATGCGCGCTGCCATAAATGCCCTTCACAGGTGTTGGCGTGGTGCCATAGCGGCCGAACGCAGCCTCCATCGCATCCGAAATCTCACCCAGCGTGGCGCGGGCACGGGCGGCATCGACTGCAAGTGCGAGGAGGTTGGAGCTATCCTTTGCTCCTTCTGCCAACGCTGCGAGTGCCGCCTGGCATTTCGACGCATCCCGTTCCGCCTTCACCCGCTTGATCCGCGCAATCTGCGCATCGCGAACCGCATGGTTATCGACCTCTAGCGTCTGGAGCAGATCTTCATTTTCGAGGCGGTATTTGTTCACGCCGACGATCACATCCTCGCCCTTGTCGACACGCGCCTGCCGCGCAGCGGCGGCTTCCTCGATCATGGCCTTGGGGCGACCGGTGGCGACATAGGCGGTCATCCCGCCGGCGGCGTCGACCTCTTCGATAATTGTCCAGGCATCATCGACCAGCATCTGGGTCAGCGCCTCGACATAATAGCTACCGCCCAGCGGATCGACGACCTTGGTGATCCCGCTTTCCTCGGCGAGTACGATCTGCGTGTTACGCGCAATGCGAGCGGAGAAGTCCGTCGGCAGCGCGATCGCTTCGTCCAGCGCATTGGTGTGGAGCGACTGGGTTCCGCCCAAGGTCGCTGCCATCGCCTCCACCGTGGTGCGGATGACATTGTTATATGGGTCTTGCTCTTGCAACGACACGCCCGACGTCTGGCAATGGGTGCGCAGCATTTTGGATCGTTCGTCCTTGGCACCCAGCCCGTCCATCACCCGCCACCAGAGCGTGCGCGCCGCGCGCAGCTTGGCGACTTCCATGAAGAAGTTCATGCCAATGCCGAAGAAGAAGCTGAGGCGCCCGGCAAAGGCATCGATATCCAGCCCCGACGCCATGGCGCGCTTTGCATATTCCTTGCCGTCGGCAATGGTGAAGGCCAGTTCCTGCACCGCCGTCGCCCCGGCTTCGTGCATATGATAGCCGGAAATCGAAATGCTGTTGAATTTCGGCATATTGGCCGAGGTATAAGCGATAATGTCCGAAACGATCCGCATCGATGGCTCGGGCGGATAGATATAGGTGTTGCGGACCATGAACTCCTTGAGGATGTCGTTCTGGATGGTGCCGTCAAGCTGTGCCTGTGACACCCCCTGCTCTTCGCCCGCGACGATGAAGAAGGCGAGGATCGGGATTACCGCGCCATTCATTGTCATCGAAACCGACATCTGGTCGAGCGGTATGCCGTCGAACAGGATTTTCATATCCTCAACGCTGTCGATAGCGACGCCTGCCTTGCCGACATCGCCAACGACGCGCGGATGGTCGCTGTCATAGCCGCGATGGGTGGCGAGATCGAAGGCAACCGACAGTCCCTTTTGCCCGGCGGCGAGGTTGCGCCGGTAAAAGGCGTTGGATTCCTCGGCAGTGGAAAAGCCCGCATATTGCCGGATTGTCCATGGACGCCCGGCATACATGGACGCGCGCACGCCGCGGGTGAAGGGCGCAAAGCCGGGCAGTCCCGGATCGGCGCTGACATCCTCACCCGTATAGAGCGGCTTGATCGCAAAGCCTTCGGGCGTGTGGAAGGTCAGGTCCTTGCCCTTGACCTCTTTGTCTGCCGCTTTTTTCCAGTCGTCGTAGCTTGCCATCTTAACCCTCAATTCCCTCTCCCCCGGAAGGGAGAGGATCATTCAATTCAACGTCCCTTAAACTCAGCTTTGCGCTTCTGAAGGAACGCCATGCCGCCCTCGACCGCATCTTCGGAAGAACCTGCAATACGCTGCCCTTCGGCCTCAGCGAGCAGTTGTTCGGAATAGCTGTTTTCCATGGCGACAAGAATGTTCTTGCGCATTGTGGCGTAGGCAAGCGTCGGGCCATTGGCGAGACGGGTGGCCAGCGCGCGGGCTTCAGCCAACAGATCAGCGTCTTCTACGACCTTGTAGATCATGCCCCAATCGAGCGCCTTTTCCGGGCTGATCTTTTCGCCGAGCATCATCATTTCGGTCGCGCGCGCCTTGCCGACCATGCGCGGCAGCATCCAGCTTGCGCCGCCATCGGGGACGAGGCCGATGTTGACGAAGGCCTGCAGGAAATAACCGCTCTTACCCGCGATCACAAAATCGCCTGCAAGGCCGATTGAGCATCCGACACCGGCTGCTGCGCCATTGATGGCGGTGATGATCGGCATATTCAGCCGGGCAAGGTTGACCATCAAGGGGTTATAATGACGGGTCAGCGCAATGTAGCTGCCCTCACCGCCTGAAATTGACCTGCCACCGCGTGCCTGAAGGTCTGCACCGGAGCAAAAGCCCCGACCCGCGCCTGTGATGATCAGGCAGCGCGCATCACCCAAAGTTGACAGTGCGTCATTGATTTCACCCGCCATGTCGAGGCTGCATGCATTCATCCGCTCCGGACGGTTGAGGGTGATGGTCGCAATCTTGTCGGTGACATCCACCGTTATCGTTTCGTAGGTCATCTCGTTCTCCTGTCCTCTCCAAACTGTAAGTCCCTCCCTTGGAAGGGAGGGTGAAGGATCAATGCTCCTTCGGCGTCTCCATAATCTCGGTCAAAACCCCGCCCATGTCCTTGGGATGGACGAAGAAAATCAGCGTCCCATGCGCGCCAATACGGGGTTCGCCAAGCACGCGCTTGCCCATCGCCTCAAACTCAGCCTTGGCGACATGAATATCGGGCACTTCGTAACAGACATGATGCTGCCCGCCCGCGGGGTTCTTGTCGAGGAAGCCCTGGATCGAGGTGTTTCCAGGCAACGGCTCGACCAGCTCAATCTGCGTGCCGTTGAGCGCGCCATCGGCACCCGGTGTATCAACAAAGCAGACCTTCACGCCCTGTTCGGGCAGGTCGAACGGATCATGTATCTTCGTCGCGCCCATCACATCGCGGTAAAACACGATGCTGTCGGCAATGGAGGGCGTTGCGACGCCAATATGGTTGAGACGGCCTAGTTTCATGTCTTTTCTGCGCTTAGATTGACGGAAGTTAGGGCATCCTCATCGAAGTTTCCCGACTGCAGGTCGTTTTCCGCGAACCACAAGCATCGATACCTATGCCAAATGATTTCTTTCCGACCCGTCCACGAAAATTCGTAGTAACCGCTTCGTTCTCCGGGGCAGATATCAACGGTCATATCGGGACCGCCAGACTTCAACTGTACAATTTCGCCTTTGCCGAATTTCGCCATGTCAAACTCCTAGAATGTCACAACGGAATATTGTCGTGCTTCTTCCAAGGGTTCTCCAACTGCTTGTTCCGCAGCTTTCTTAACCCAAGTGCGATCCGCCGACGCGTGGAATGCGGGTAGATTACCTCGTCGATAAAGCCCTTGCTCGCCGCGACGAAGGGGTTGGCGAAGCGATCTTCATATTCCTTGGTCCGCTCGGCGATCTTTTCAGGGTCGCCAATGTCGGAACGGAAGATGATTTCCACCGCGCCCTTTGCCCCCATCACCGCGATTTCGGCGGTGGGCCAGGCATAGTTGAGGTCACCGCGCAGATGCTTTGACGCCATCACGTCATAAGCGCCGCCATAGGCTTTGCGCGTGATCACGGTGATCTTCGGCACGGTCGCCTCTGCATAGGCAAAAAGCAGCTTCGCGCCATTTTTGATGATGCCATTATATTCCTGGCTCGTGCCCGGAAGGAAGCCGGGAACATCAACAAAGGTGATGATCGGAATTTCGAAGGCATCGCAGAAGCGCACGAAGCGGCCGGCCTTTTTGGAGCTGTTGATATCAAGCACGCCCGCGAGCACGAGCGGTTGGTTGGCAACGATGCCCACTGTGCGCCCTTCGATCCGGCCAAAGCCGATCACGATATTGGCGGCATAATTGGGCTGCAATTCAAAGAAATCGCCCTCGTCAACGACCTTGGAAATCAGTTCCTTGATATCATAAGGTTGCGTCGCACTGGCCGGGATCAACGTGTCGAGGCTTGGCTCTTCACGGTTCCACGGGTCCATTGTCGGCCGTTCGGGTACGCCGCTGCGGTTGTTTTCGGGCAAAAGGTCAAAGAAATCGCGCACCGCAAGCAGTGCCTCGATATCGTTTTCAAACGCATTGTCGGCAACGCCCGATTTGCTGGTGTGCGTGACTGCGCCGCCCAACTCTTCCTGTGTCACCACCTCGTTGGTCACCGTTTTCACCACGTCAGGGCCGGTGACGAACATGTAACTGCTATCCTTCACCATGAAGATGAAGTCGGTCATCGCAGGTGAATAGACTGCACCGCCCGCACAAGGGCCCATGATCACGCTGATCTGCGGGACCACGCCCGATGCCAGCGCATTGCGCTGAAACACCTCGGCATAGCCGCCAAGGCTGGCCACGCCTTCCTGGATGCGGGCGCCGCCGCTGTCGTTCAGACCGATCACCGGCGCGCCAACCTTCATCGCCATGTCCATCACCTTGCACATTTTCTGCGCAAAGCGTTCGGACAATGAACCGCCAAAAACGGTGAAATCCTGGCTGAATACATAGACGAGGCGACCGTTGATCGTGCCGCTGCCGGTGACCACGCCATCGCCGGGAAACTTGGTCGCCTCCATGCCGAAATCGGTGCAGTTATGTTCGACATACATGTCGATCTCTTCAAAGCTGCCTTCATCAAGCAGGATCGACAGCCGTTCCCGCGCAGTAAGGCGGCCTTTGGCGTGCTGCGCATCGATGCGTTTCTGTCCGCCGCCCAACAAGGCCTGAGCGCGACGTTTTTCCAATTCGGCGATATTTGCGGACATTCTTACCCCACATCGTCTGTTACTGACGTTTCGAAAGCGCATTTCATCACCGCTGTCCAATGTGAATTTGCAAAGTTGCAAACTCTCATTTTGCAAAACTGCTCCCGCAATGCTAAACGCAGCCACACACGCTCAGTTCCAAAGGAGAGGCGGCATGGCAAAGCGACGCTTATTTGCCGGCGAGAAGCTAAAGGCTCTGCGCGCCGCACATGGCCTGCGCCAATCCGACATGGCAGAGCGGCTTGACATTTCCGTCTCCTACCTCTCGCAGATCGAGCATGACGACAGGCCACTTACGCCTGCCCTTTTGGACATATTGGCGCGGCATTTTCCGCTCGACTGGAATGTCGATGAGGATGATAGTTCCACCCGTCGCTTTGCCGCTTTACGTGAAGCGGCGGCGGATCCACTGTTCAGCCAACCCCTGTCCGCAGATCAACTCACCCGCATCGCTGAACAGCAACCGGCATTGGCTGACCAGTTTGTCGCACTACACCAGGCCTATGTGCAGGCCGGTCAGCGCCTCCAAATTGTGGACGAGGCGCTATCCAGCGAAAATGCCGGCGGATCGCGCCTGCCATGGGAAGAGGTGCGCGACTGGTTCCATAATGCCGGCAATTATGTTGATCCGCTTGATCGGGCAGCCGAAGCATTAGGAGACAGACTGCGCGGCGCACAACTGACGCCCGCCATTGAGGGGCTGGAGCTCTATCTCCGCAACGCCCTCTCCATCTCTTTGCTCTATTCGCACAATTCAGGCTTGCGCGATTTCGATCCACAAATGGGACATCTTGTGATCGACCAGAGCCAACCTGCCGAAAGCCGCCGCTTTCAACTGGCGCACCAACTTGCCGCGATTGCGCTTCGCGAAGAAATTAGCGCCGTGGTGGAGGCTGCGCGGCTACGCAGCCCGGCATCCCGACAATTGCTTTCAGTCGGACTTGCCAATTATGCGGCGGGGGCGATCCTGATGCCCTATGCGCGCTTTCGTGAAGAGGCGCGGATGATGCGCCACGATATTGACCGGCTTTGTCAGGCCTTTGGCGTCAGTTTCGAACAGGCCTGCCATCGGCTATCGACATTGCAACGCCCCAATGCCCGGGGCGTCCCCTTTTTCTTTTGCCGGGTCGACATGGCCGGCAACATCACCAAGCGCCATTCGGCAACCCGCCTGCAATTTGCCCGTTTCGGTGGCGCTTGCCCTTTATGGATCGTGCATGAAGCCGTCGCGATACCCGACCGCATCCTCGTCCAGCTGGCGGAAACGCCAGATGGCGTGCGCTATGTCTCAATGGCCAAGGGGTTGGTGAAACCATCAGGCAGCTATGAACGTGCACCGCGCCGCTTCGCCGTCGCTTTGGGGTGCGAAATCGACCATGCGCGCGAATTCATCTATGCTGACGGACTTGACCTTACTGGACGCAACGCAACGCGCATCGGCGTCAGTTGCCGGCTTTGCCCGCGCCCTGATTGCGATCAGCGCGCCTTTCCGCCAAGCGACCGTGACATCATCGTCGATCCTGACCGGCGAAGCGTGGTGCCTTACCGCATAGCCTAGGCCTATTTCATCAATACCAGTTCTTCGGCCATGCTGGGATGCAGCGCAACGGTGTCGTCAAAATCCTGCTTGGCCAGACCGGCCTTTACCGCAATCGCGGCAGCCTGCAGGATTTCGGCGCTATCGGGTCCGATCAAGTGCAACCCGATCACCTTGTCCGTCGCCCCATCGACAATCATCTTGTAGAGCGCACGTTCATTGCGCCCGGCGAGGACATTTTTCATCGCCCGGAAATCGCTTTTATACACCTTGACGTCGGACAGCGTTGCACGCGCTTCTTCTTCGGTCAGGCCGACCCCGGCGATGGGCGGGTTGGAAAAGACGGCTGTCGGGATCGCGGAATAATCGATCGTGCGCGGATTGTTACCAAAAACACTATCGGCAAAGGCATGGCCTTCGCGGATCGCCACCGGCGTCAATTGAACGCGGTTGGTGACGTCGCCGACGGCATGGATGCTTGGTACATTGGTGGCGTTGTGGGCGTCAACGATCACCGCCCCATCAGCATCAAGCGCGACGCCCGCGGCCTCCAGCCCCAGATCCTTGGTTTTCGGCACGCGTCCGATGGCAAAAAGCAACAAATCGGCTTCAACATCGTCGCCATTGCCGCTTTCGATGATCAATGATCCGTCGGCCTGCTTGCGCACAGCGGGGCATTTGAAATCGAAACGGATGTCGATGCCCTTGCTACGGCTGATCCCGACAAGTTTTTCGACAATTTCTTGATCATAGCTGCGCAGCATCTTGTCGCCGCGCGTCACCAGCGTCACTTCGACACCCAATTCGTGAAAGATGCCCGCAAATTCATTGGCGATATAGCCGGCACCAGCAATCACGGCGCGTTTCGGCAGATTATCGAGGTGGAAGACCTCATTCGAGGTAATCCCATATTCGGCGCCCGGTATCGCAGGGATTGCCGGCCAGGCACCGGTTGCAATCAATATATGCTTCGCGCTGATTTCACGGCCATCGGCAAGGCGAACAAGATTTGGCGCGGCGACCGTTGCCCGCTGGAGAAATATCTCCACCTTGTTGTTGCCAAGTGTTTGTCCGTACAGCCCTTCGAGCCGATCAACCTCGGCGGCAACATTATCGCGCAATGTCGGCCAGTCGAATGTGGCGCCGGTCGTATCCCAACCAAAACGGCGGGCATCCGCCAGATCCTCTGCAAAATGCGAACCATAAACCAGCAGTTTTTTGGGAACGCAGCCGCGGATGACGCAGGTTCCGCCGACGCGATACTCTTCCGCCACGGCAACCCGTGCACCATGGCTGGCGGCGATACGCGACGCACGGACGCCACCTGATCCGGCACCGATGACGAAAAGGTCAAAGTCATAGTTCATCGCTTGAGCATCCTAAGCTGGTTACAGACCTGCAGCCGCAATCAACGCGCTTGTCGAGGCATCAAAGCCTGCAGGTCCGTTCTGTGCGATGCCCTTGGCGATTTCCTTGCCCAATTCAACGCCAAACTGATCAAAGGGGTTGATGCCAAGCAGTACGGCGTTGGCAAAGGTGCGATGTTCGTAAAATGCAATCAGCGCACCGACAATCGATGGCGTGACGTCATCAATCAGGATGGTCGTTGATGGCCGGTCACCCGGATAGGACCGCGCGCCGTCATCGCTGGCACGGCCCTGCATCAAGGCGGCGCCTTGCGCAAAGCAATTGATCAGCAGCGCTTCATGATGTCCCGGATCAAAATCATGCCCGGGCGTCTTGCTCGCCAGAAATTCAACCGGGATGAGGTGCGTTCCTTGATGCAGCAATTGGAACACCGCATGTTGCGCATCTGTACCCACCCCGCCCCAACTGACGGGCGCGCTGGGCCGCCCGAGCGGTGCGCCATCGGCGGTCACGGATTTACCGTTGGATTCCATTTCCAACTGCTGAAGATAATCGGGAAGGAGCCGCAGCCTCTCGTCATAGGCAAAAATCGCCCGTGTCTGGCAACCACGTGCTTGTGCATAATGCAGATCGGCAAAGGCTGCGAGCACGGGTGCATTGCGATCGAGCGGCGCGGTGCGGAAATGCCGGTCCATCTCGGCCGCACCTTCGAGCAGCTCCTCAAACACCGCCCAGCCCAGCGCTGCAGCAACCGGAAAGCCGATCGAGCACCACAGCGAATAACGACCACCCACGCTCTCGGCAAAGGGCAAGATGCGGCTTTCATCGACGCCCCATTCGATCGCTTTGTCGGGCGCCGCAGTCAGAGCCACGACCTGACCATAAGGATCTTCCACTCCGCCATCGCGCAGCCATTCCAGCGCACTTTCCGCATTCATCAAGGTTTCGGTGGTTGTGAAGGTCTTGGACGCGATGGCGATCAGCGTCGCTTTCGGGTCCATCCCGCGTACCGCCTCTGCCAGCGCCGAAGCATCGACATTGGAGACAACCTTGGTATCGAAACGCAGACCATCACGGCCCAGCGCGTCGATGAGCAATTTCGGACCCAGAGCCGACCCGCCAATGCCGATATGCAGGATGTGGCGAATGTCGCCAAACGCTCCGGCTTCGATCACATCAAGCAGGCCGCGCATCCGGGCCTGCAAAGCCCTTGCCTGGGAAACACTCTCTGCTGCTCCATTTCCGCGCTCTGCGGTGTGCTCGGCAGCTCTGCCCTCAGTCACATTGACGACAGCACCCGAAAAAAGTCGGTCACGCGCACCATCGAGGTCAACGACCGACGCAAGCTCTGCAAAGGCAGAAATCATTGCCGGATGGAGATGGGTTTTGGCGAAATCGAAACGCAGTCCAGATTGCTCGATCGTCATCCGTTCGACACGACCGTCATCCTCTTCAAACAGTATTTGAAGGGGCTTTACGGCTACGCCCTCAATGGCGGCCCAATTAGCAGCAGTCATATATGTTCCTTGGATCGGAGAATCTCGGCACTGGTCATTAGCGTGGTCGGCCATTAGAAGGCCAGTGCTGGAAGGCACCAGCCTTATGAAATCGAATGCCGGGGCATTAGCATTGACTAACGAAACATCCAATCATGCCGGCGACGCTGGCCGCAACAGCGCCGCAGAATGGCGTGAATATGGGCTATTCCTGCTAAAACTTGCCGCTTTGGTGCTGCTTTTCCGCAGCTTTGTCTTTGCTCCGTTCAGTATCCCGTCGGAATCGATGCAGCCCCGATTGTTGATCGGTGACTATCTTGTCGTCTCCAAATGGCCCTATGGCATTTCCCGCTACAGCTTTCCATTATCGCCTGATCTGTTCGAGGGTCGGATTTTCGGACGACTGCCGGATCGCGGCGATGTCGTTGTGGTACGTGCCCCGGGGGGCAAGAATGTCGACTATATCAAGCGGGTGATTGGACTGCCCGGTGACGTTATCCAAATGCGTGCTGGCCGCCTTGAGATTAATGGCAAGGCGGTGAAGAAACAGCCGGTGGCCAACTTTGTTACACCGGTGACGCAGGGAATGCGTAATGCAGCGGAATTGGAAGGTACGCCCTTCCCTTGCTGGAAACCGCAATATGAAGAGCCTGCCAAAAATGGCGGTTCGCAATGCCGATACCCGCAGTTTCGCGAGACATTGCCCGAAGGCAAATCAATCCTCACACTTGATATCGAACCGTATCAGCGCGGCGATGATACCGACCCGATCATGGTCCCCGAAGGCCAGCTTCTGCTGATGGGCGACAACCGCGATCGCAGTGCCGACAGTCGCTATCCCGCAGACGGCGTGTGGATCGGGCTCGTTCCGGTCGATAACTTGATCGGTCGTGCACAATGGATCGTCTTTTCAACCGACGGTTCGGCCCGTTGGCTGCTTCCCTGGACATGGTTCTCGGCTGCGCGCTGGGAACGTATCGGGATGAAGCTTTGACCATGGATGATTTTACACGCTGGCTTTCCGATACGATCGGCGCACAGCCCGGCGATATCAGTCTTTACGAGCGCGCATTGACGCACGGAAGCACCGGAGAGGCACATTACCAGCGGCTGGAATTTTTGGGCGACCGGGTTCTCGGCTTGATCGTGGCATCAATGCTCTATGCCCGCTTTCCTGATGAGCCCGAAGGCCGGCTTTCGCACCGTTTCAACAATCTTGTTTCGGGCAGCGCCTGTGCAGATGTCGCACGCGCAATTGGCCTGCAAACGCATATGCGGCTGGGGAAACAGGCCCGCGATGATGGTGCGCGCGAAAGCGATTACGTCCTGGGCGACATGGCCGAGGCGCTGATTGGCGCCATTTACATTGATCTGGGCATCGATCAGGCGCGCAGTTTCATCGAACGCAACTGGCGTCCGCTGCTGGAATCGGCCAAAGCCGCCCCGAAACATCCCAAGTCCGCACTGCAAGAATGGTGCGCGGCCAATAATCGCAAGGTGCCTGTGTACGAAGTGACTGCAAAAGAAGGACCCCCGCACGCCATGCGGTTTGAAGTAACGGTAAGCGTGAAGGGATTTGCACCTGTGGCTGCAACGGCCAATAGCAAGCAAACCGCCGAAACCGCGGCAGCAAAAGCCTTTCTGGAGAAAAACGCATGAGCCAGCGTTGCGGCCATGTCGCCATATTGGGTGCCCCCAATGCGGGCAAATCGACGCTTACCAACGCGCTGGTTGGCCAGAAGGTCGCCATTGTCAGCCCCAAGGCGCAAACGACTCGCACAAGGCTCATGGGCATTGCCCTTGAAGGCGATGCGCAGATCATCCTTGTCGACACGCCCGGCATTTTTGCGCCCAACCGACGGCTCGACCGCGCAATGGTTGCGGCCGCATGGGAAGGTGCGTCGGATGCCGACCTGATCCTAATGGTCGTGGACGGGCGCGGCGGTGCAGGGCCGAAGGTCGAAAAAATCCTTGAAGGCCTTGTCCATCGTCCGGAAAGGAAATGGCTGGTTCTGAACAAGGTTGACATTGCGGCGAAGGAAAAGCTGCTCGCCTTGACCGAAAAATTGCTTGGCATGTGCCCGTTTGAGCAGGTCTATTATGTCAGCGCAGCGACGTCAGACGGCCTTGCCGAATTGAAGACCGCGATTGCAGGCGTGATGCCCGAGGGGCAATGGCATTTCCCCGAAGATCAGGTGTCCGACGCCTCCGAACGCTTGGCCGCAGCGGAAATCACGCGCGAGCAACTCTATCTGCAGCTGCATGACGAATTGCCCTATGCCAGCACGGTTGAAACCGAAAAATATTCGGAACGCGCAGACGGTAGCGTCGAAATCTACCAGCAAATCTTTGTCGAACGCGAAAGTCAGCGTGCCATCGTCCTTGGCAAGGGCGGCAGCCGGATTAAAGCCATAGGCGCCGCTGCGCGCAAGGAAATCTCTGAACTTATGGGCATCACCGTTCACCTTTACTTGCACATCAAGGTGAAGGCAGGGTGGGACGAAGATCGCGGTGTTTACCGCGATATGGGGCTCGACTGGGTGGATTGATTTGCCGCCGCCCGGCATCGAAACCGGGCGGCCTGACGCCTTAGTCTGCCTTTTTCTTGGCTGCCGGCTTTTTCGCCGCAGCTTTTTTAGGTGCCGCCTTTTTGGGTGCAGCTTTCTTTTTCGCTTTGCCCTTGGCCGGCCCTTTTGCAGCCCGCTCGTCGATCAACTGCGCCGCTTCCTCAAGCGTCAGCACATCGGCCGTCACTGTCTTGGGCAAGGTTGCGTTCGTCGTACCATCGGTAACATAATTGCCGTAGCGGCCTTCCATCACCTTAATCTCGGCATCGGTTCGCGGATGTTTGCCTAGCACCTTCAACGGCTCACGCGATGCACCGCCGCGTGCACGGCCTGCTCCAGAGGCAGCCTCTGCCAGCTTAACCACCGCAGCATTCATCCCCGTTTCAAAAACATCGGCGGTCGACTGCAGCCGGGCATATTTGCCTTGATGCGCGAGATAGGGCCCATAGCGTCCGATGCTGGACGTCACAGGTTCCCCACTTTCAGGATGCATCCCGATGGTGCGCGGCAATGACAAAAGTTTCACCGCCCATTCCAGCCCGAAATCTTCAGCCGGAATATCCTTGGGGATGGAGGCGCGCGCCGCTTCCTTGCCCTCACCCATTTCGACATAAGGGCCAAATCGTCCCGATTTTCTGCTGACTTCAAGCCCGGTTTCAGGATGCGTGCCAAGCACTTCCGGGCCATCTGACGTCATGCCGTCGGCGCCGCCGGGCTGTGCAAATTTGCGTGTGAACTTGCATTCCGGATAATCCGAACAGGCAACAAAAGCGCCGAAACGGCCGCCACGCAGCGCCAACTTGCCCTTGCCGCATTTGGGGCAAAGCCGCGGATCGCTTCCATCCTCGCGCTCGGGAAAGAGATAGGGCGCTAGGAACTTGTCCAGCTCTGCCGTAATGTCAGACGGCTTCTGCTCCATCACCTCTGCGGTCTTGGGTTTGAAATCGCGCCAGAATGCCTCAAGCACACGCTGCCAATTGGCATCGCCGGCACTGATTTCATCAAGCTGGTCTTCCAGACCTGCGGTAAAATCATAGGCGACATAGCGGTCGAAGAAACGTTCAAGAAATGCTGTTAATAACCGCCCTGATTCCTCTGCAAAGAAACGATTTTTTTCCACTCGAACATATGCGCGGTCTTTTAGGACCTGAATGGTAGATGCGTAGGTCGACGGACGGCCTATTCCCAATTCTTCAAGCCGTTTGACAAGGCTTGCCTCTGAATAGCGGGGCGGTGGCTGGGTGAAATGCTGGGCCTTTTCAACGGCCTTTTTGGCAGGCACATCGCCCTTGTCCATCGCGGGGAGGAGCGCGCCATTTTCATCGTCGCGGTCGTCCATGCCCTCTTCGTAAAGCGCCAGAAATCCGGGAAATTTCACGACTTGCCCAGTCGCACGCAGGCCCAGTTTGCCCGTACCGTCAGACAGATCGACGGTGGTCCGCTCCATCCGTGCCGAGGCCATCTGGCTGGCCAAGGCCCGCTTGTAGATCAAATCATAAAGCCGCGCATGATCGCCCGACCCCACCTTGTCGCGATTAAAATCGGTCGGGCGGATCGCTTCGTGCGCTTCCTGGGCATTTTTCGCCTTTGTCTGGTAAACCCTTGGCTTGTCGGGAAGATATCCGGCATCATAGCGATTTGCGATCGCACCGCGCGCCGCGGAAATGGCACTGCCGTCCATCTGCACACCATCGGTACGCATATAGGTGATCGCGCCATCCTCATAGAGATTTTGGGCAATGCGCATCGTGTGGCTCGCCGAAAAACCCAGCTTGCGCGCGGCTTCCTGCTGTAGCGTCGATGTGGTGAAGGGCGGCTGGGGATTGCGCGTTACCGGCTTGGTCTCCACACTTTCAACCGAGAAATGCCCCGCCTCTACAGCCAAACGCGCGGCCTCTGCCTCGCCTTCCTTGCCTAACGCCATCTTGTCGAGCTTTTCGCCCTGATAACGGATGAGGCGGGCTTCAAAGCCCTGCCCCTTATGTTCCATTTGCGCAGTAACTGACCAATATTCCTGCGCACGGAATGCCTCTATCTCGCGCTCCCGCTCGACGATCAGCCGCAGCGCGACAGACTGTACGCGACCGGCGGATTTTGCACCGGGCAGCTTGCGCCAAAGAACCGGTGAAAGCGTGAAACCGACGAGATAATCCAGCGCACGGCGCGCGCGATAAGCGTCGATCAGATCATGGTCGAGCTCACGCGGATTGGCCATGGCCTCGGTGACGGCCGCCTTGGTGATCGCGTTAAAGGTTACGCGCGCGACATTTTTGGGCAGCGCCTTTTTAAGATGAAGCACGTCCTGAACATGCCAGCTTATCGCTTCGCCCTCACGGTCAGGGTCGGTTGCCAGGATCAGGCTGTCGGCCTTCTTCGCCTCGTCCGCAATCGCCTTCAACTGCCTGGCCTTGTCGGGGTAATTATCCCATATCATCGCAAAGCCGTTGTCCGGATCAACAGAACCGTCCTTGGGCGGCAGATCGCGCACATGGCCATAGGAAGCGAGGACCTTGTATCCGCTTCCCAGATATTTCTCGATGGTCTTCGCTTTGGCGGGTGATTCGACAACAACTAACTTCATGGATTTTTTGTTCTTTTCTTGGCTCTCACGTACACGCGATGATGGCGGGGCCCTTCTGGCTGCGTCAAGCGGGTAAAAATTACCCTGTCAAACGCACCCTTGCCCCGGCGCCACGTTCAAGCCTTCCGGCCAGTTCATATTCGAGGAGCACCATCTGCACCTGGGCTGTCGGAAGGCCGGACATGCGCACCAGATCATCAACGCTTGCGAAATTGGGTCCGAGCAGTTCGTGAACCGCCCTGCGTTCGGCATCGCCAGCATCGCTCACAAAGTCGAACTGGGGTGATGCCATGGGCGCGGGCTGCACCCGATGATCGAGCGGCGCGATCAATTCTGCAATTTCCGAAGCGTCTTGCACCAACGTTGCGCCCTCGCGGATCAGTTGATTGCAACCGCGCGAGCGGGGATCAAGCGGGGAACCCGGAATAGCCATGACTTCGCGCCCCGCCTCTCCGGCAAGCCGGGCGGTAATCAGCGAACCCGATTTGGGAACAGCTTCCACCACCACCGTGCCGGCGGACAGCCCCGCGATAATCCGGTTGCGATAGGGGAAGTGGCGGGCACGCGGCTCCGTGCCGGGTGGCATTTCAGCGATCAGCAATCCTTCGGCTGCTACGCGTTCCTGCAATTCCGCATGTTCAGGCGGATAGACAATATCGATCCCGCCCGCGATCACGCCGATCGTACCGGTGGCCAGCGCGCCGCGATGCGCGGCGGCATCAATGCCCCGTGCAAGACCGGAAACAACCACGATCGCATTTTGGCCAAGCCCCTGCGCGATCGTTTGCGCCATGCGGCAACCCGCGGCAGATGCGTTGCGCGCACCGACCATGGCGACAGACCGGCGTTGCAACAGGGCGGAATCACCGCGCAGGGTTATCACGGGGGGCGCATTATCCAGTTCGGCAAGCAGGCCGGGATAGCCCTCATCATCGACAAACAGATGGCGTGCGCCAAGCCGCGCGACACGTTCAATCTCCGCCTCGATGGCTGCCCCCGGCGCGATGGTGAAACGGCGGCCACCGCTGCGTTGGACCAGTTCGGGCAATGCGTCGAGCGCCTTCGCCGCAGAACCGAAGCGGGAGATCAACTGACGATAGCCGACGGGCCCAATCTGCGCGGTGCGGATCAGCCGCAGCCTTGCAAAGATATCGCCTTCGGCCATCCGCCGCGCCGCCTTACTTCTTTCCGATTTTGGGTTCGGTGCCAGCCATCAACCGCTGGATATTCTCGCGATGCTTCCAGAAAACGATCAGGCTGCATGCCACCAGCAGGATCACCAAATGGGTCTGCCCTAGGAATGCGGCGGCGATGGGAGCAACGGCGGCTGCGACCAGTCCGCCCAAGGAGGATATCCGCGATGCAAGCAGCACTCCGATCCAGCACACGCCATAAATCAGCCCCAACGGCCAGTTCAGCCCGAACAAAATGCCCGCATAGGTAGCAACGCCCTTCCCGCCTTTGAAACCCAACCATATCGGGTAAAGATGCCCGAAAAAGGCGGCACCTGCGGCAATGACTTCAAGCCCCGGGAAAAAATGCGCGGCAAGCAATACGGCGACCGTACCTTTCAGCAGATCGAGTAGCAGTGTCGCGGCGGCTAGCCCTTTGCGGCCGGTCCGTAACACATTGGTCGCACCGATATTGCCCGAACCGACTTCGCGGATGTCGCCTGCACCGCCAAAACGCGCAAGCAACAAACCGAAGGGGATGGAGCCCAGAAGATAACCCAGCGCCAAGGCTGTCCCCGTTTCAATCCAGACTGATGGCATGTTCGACTCCCTGTTGTTGGCAACTGGTTATCGCTTATGCGTGATGCACTCAAGGCCGGTTGCCTCACACCGGTCGCGGGTCTATTCCGCCCTGCGATGGACAATTGCGACGCCCCCATCCTGATTTTTGATTCCGGCATTGGCGGCTTATCCGTTCTTGCAAAAATCCGCGCTGCCCTGCCGACCGCGCCTATTGTCTATTCCGCCGACTATGCAGGGCTGCCTTACGGCCAGAAAAGCGAGATGGAGGTGGCAACGCGGGTCTGTGCCTTTTTGGGCCGGTTATCCGAACGGTATCGTCCACGTCTGATCGTGATTGCCTGCAACACAGCATCGACCATCGCGCTTTCCCATGCCCGGGCAGTCTTGGGTGTCCCTGTCGTCGGCACAGTGCCTGCAATCAAGCCAGCAGCCGAACAGAGCCGTACTGGCGTGATCGGGCTGCTCGGCACCAGCGCCACGATAAGGCAGGCCTATGTCGACCGGCTGGAATCTGAATTTGCGCAGGGCAAGACGCTTCTTCGCCATGCCGCGCCCGATCTGGTTGAAGCGGCAGAGGCAAAATTACGTGGCGAAACACCCGATCCCGCCATATTCGATCGAGCGATAGAAGGGCTGGCCAGCCAAGCTGGCGGGGAGCGCATGGACCGCATTGTGTTGGGCTGCACCCATTTCCCCCTCGTCGCAGATGAACTGCACCGCGCGGCAATAACCCAAGGTTTGACGCCGGATCTGGAACTGGTCGATGGCTCTGACGGCATCGCGCGGCGCGTCGTCAACCTTCTAAATGGCCACACCTTTTCCGCAAATGCGGCCGCAGGATTGTTTGTCACCACCGGTAATTTGATCCAGCTCAAACCCTATGGCCCGCAACTGCTGCAATACAATGTTGCGAATATTGCATCTCTCTGATCGAAAAATGCGAATCGTTCGCGCTGGATTTCCAATCTTTCCGGCATTATGGGGCGTTTAACTACAGGGCGAAGGCAGCCATGAACTACGACCAGATCTTCGACAAAGCGATCGACCGGCTGCACGCCGAAGGCCGCTATCGCGTGTTTATCGATATTTTGCGCAACAAGGGAAAATTTCCCAATGCGCGCTGCTTTGCCGGGCATAACGGGCCGAAGCCGATCACCGTCTGGTGTTCGAACGACTATCTGTGCATGGGCCAGCATCCCAAGGTCATCGCCGCGATGGAAGAAGCACTGCACGATGTGGGCGCAGGCTCCGGCGGCACGCGCAATATCGGCGGCAACACCCATTATCATGTGCAACTCGAATCCGAATTGGCCAGCCTGCATGGCAAATCGTCGGCGTTGCTCTTTACCTCGGGCTATGTTTCGAACGAAGCCACGCTTTCGACGCTCGCCAAGGTCCTGCCCGGTTGCATCATCTATTCGGATGAACTGAACCACGCCTCTATGATCGCGGGCATCCGCAATGCCGGATGCGAAAAGCGTGTCTGGCGGCACAATGATGTCGCGCATCTCGAAGAATTGCTGGCCGCTGACGATCCCGAAGCGCCAAAGCTGATCGCCTTCGAAAGCGTCTATTCAATGGATGGCGACGTTGCCCCGATCCATGCGATCTGCGACCTTGCCGACAAATATAACGCCCTGACCTATTGCGACGAAGTCCATGCGGTTGGCATGTATGGCGATCATGGCGGCGGCATTACCGAGCGCGATGAGGCATCAGATCGTGTAACGATCATCGAAGGCACGCTGGGCAAGGCCTTTGGCGTGATGGGCGGCTATATCGCGGCCGATCAGAAGATCATCGATGTGATACGCAGCTATGCACCCGGCTTCATTTTCACAACCTCGCTATCGCCGGTATTGGTTGCGGGCGTGCTTGCAGCCGTGCGCCATCTGAAGCAATCGAGCGAAGAGCGTGAGGCACAGCAGGCCAATGCAGCCCGGTTGAAACAACTGTTCGCCGACGCCGGCCTGCCGGTCATGATGAGCGAGACGCACATCGTGCCGCTGATGATTGGCGATCCTGTGAAGGCGAAAAAGATCAGCGATACGCTGCTCGCCGAATATGGCGCCTATGTGCAGCCGATCAATTATCCCACCGTCCCGCGTGGCACCGAAAGGCTGCGCTTCACGCCCGGCCCGCAGCATAGCGAAGAGATGATGCGCGAACTGACCGAGGCTCTGATCGAAATTTGGGGCCGGATGGAATTGCAGTTGGCTGAGGCGGCGTAAACCGCAACTGGAGTTGTTACGCCGGTCGCATCATTCCCCAAAAATGCGGCCCGCCCTTGGGGATATCCCATTCGACCTGCGTAACAAAACCGAGGCCCTCATAGAGCGGGACGTTTTCTGGAGTTGCTGTCTCGAGCCACGTTGGCAAAGCATCGGCATCAGCACGGGCCAATCCCTCTCTAATGATTGCGCCGCCCCAGCCTTTGCCCTGATCCGCGCTGCGGACGCCCACAAAATGCAGATAGTGATAACGCCCTTCCGGTAGGTGGGCCGCGATCGCATCCGCCACGCTGTTGGCTCGTGCGATAGAAAGGCCGAAAATCCGGAACATATTCCATATCAGAGCAAGGCTTGTTCCACCCGCATCCTTTGCCATCCCGGGATTGCGCCAAAGCGCTGCTGCTTCATCATTGCCGGACCGCATGACTGTGCCTGCTTTTGCGTCGGCCGGCACCAACAGTTCAAAGAGTTTTGGTAGCATCTTCGCGCGTGCTACCTTGTCCGGGACGATATAGCTCAGCGCTGGGTCGGTCATGAATGCATTGGCGAGAGTAGCAATCACTGCCTGATGCTCTGCGGTGGTGGCTTGAACAACCGGTCTATCAATCATGCTACTTCCCCGATCATGCGAACAAAAGTTTCCCAATCAACATTGCCGCCTGACAATGTGACGACAGGCGTCCCAACAAGCTCGATTTTCCCCGCAAGCACGGCAGCCAGCGCCGCAGCTCCGCCGGGTTCGACCACCAGGTGCAAACGCTCGAAAACCAGACGCATAGCCCGGGCAACCTCCGCAGGGGTGACGACCGCGCTGCTCGACACCCGTTCTTTCAACACGGCAAAGTTGATCGGGAAAGTGCGCGGCGTCTGCAGCGCGTCACACGGTGTCGGATGCGCTTGATCGGCAACGCCGACTATCTCACCGGCAGCGATTGAGGCAATGACATCATCCCAGCCTTCTGGTTCTGCGATCGATAGTGTCGCATCAGGGCAGGCAAGCCCCAACCCCGCTGACAAGCCGCCGCCACCGCAACAGGCGATAATGTGGAGTGGCCCGTCGATGCCGCGTGCCTTCAACTGCACCTCGGCCTCGATGCCCGATGTCCCCTGCCCTTCAATCACCCATGGATCACCAAAGGGATGTACCATCGTTGCGCCGCTTTCTGCGACAATGCCCCTGGCGATTTCGTCACGATCCTGTCCAGGACGCTGGTAGAGCACGACATGGGCACCCAGCGCACGCGTCGCCTCAATCTTCGCGCGCGGCGCATTTTCCGGCATCACGATCGTTGCCATTATGCCCAGCCTGCGCGCAGCCCAAGCAACGCCTTGCGCATGATTGCCGCTCGACACCGCAACAACGCCGCGCTTGTGCTCTTCTTCGGTCAGGTCAGACAATCGATGCCAGGCGCCGCGTATCTTGAAGGCGCCAATGGGCTGCAGCATCTCTGCCTTGCACCAAAGGGTGCGTCCATCAACCTCCAGCGGCAATAATGGCGTCGGTGGAAGGATATGCGCGATTTTCTCCATCGCGCGCAACACGCCGGCACGGCTGGGTGTGCGTTTGGGATCGCGCAATTCTTGTTCTGTCATCAAAGCCCTCTATATGCCGTCGCCATAACGAATCTTAAGTCGAAGGACGTATCAGATGAGCAAGGTTTTGGTAATCGGCGCAGGTGGCGTTGGTTCGGTCGCAGTGCACAAAATGGCAATGAACGCCGATATCTTCTCGCATGTCAGCCTTGCGAGCCGCACGAAAAGCAAATGCGATGCCATCGCCGCATCGGTAAAGGAGCGCACGGGCGTTTCAATCGACACTTATGAAATCGATGCCGAAGAGGTTCCTGCGCTGATCCGGCTGATCGAGGCGATAAACCCCGACCTCGTCGTCAATCTGGCGCTGCCCTATCAGGATCTGACGATCATGGACGCGTGCCTTGCGACCAAGACCGACTATCTCGACACCGCCAATTATGAGCCCAAAGACGAAGCCAAGTTCGAATATCACTGGCAATGGGCCTATCAGGACCGTTTCAAGGACGCCGGGATCATGGCGCTGCTGGGGTCGGGTTTTGACCCGGGCGTGACCAGCGTATTCACCACCTACCTCAAAAAGCATCATTTTGATCGGATCGACACACTCGACATTCTTGATTGCAATGGCGGCGACCATGGCCAGGCCTTTGCCACCAATTTCAATCCGGAAATCAACATTCGCGAAGTGACTGCGGTTGCCCGCCATTGGGAAAATGGCGACTGGGTTGAAACCCCACCCATGTCGGTGAAGCAGCAATTCGATTTTGAGGCCGTCGGCCCCAAGAATATGTACCTCATGTATCATGAAGAAATCGAAAGCCTGAAAACGCACCTGCCTGAAATCAAGCGCATTCGTTTCTGGATGACCTTCGGCGATGAATATATCAAGCACCTCACCGTGCTGCAGAATGTTGGCATGACGCGGATCGACCCGGTGATTTATAATGGCGTCGAAATCGTTCCGCTGCAGTTCCTTAAGGCCGTTTTGCCAGAACCCGCAAGCCTTGGCCCGACGACCAAGGGCAAGACCAACATCGGTTGCATCGCCACTGGCCTTGGCAAGGATGGCAAGCAAAAGACGCTCTACATCTACAATATCTGCGACCATGAAGATGCTTATGATGAAACCGGCAATCAGGCAGTCAGCTACACCACCGGCGTCCCCGCGATGATCGGCGCGGCGCTGGTCGTGCAGGGCAAATGGGCCGGCGCTGGCGTTTGGAATATGGAGCAGTTTGATCCCGATCCCTTCATGGAAATGCTGAACAAGCACGGCCTTCCATGGCAGATCAAGGAACTGGACGGGCCGCTGGACTTCTGATGGAAACCAGAGCCGGCGATCCCGGGGCCTTTGCCCGATTTGACCTGAACCGCGTGCCAACGCCCGCCTTTGTCGTGGACGAGGCGGCGGTGCGGCGGAACCTTGCGATCCTTGCCGATGTGAAGGCGCGCAGCGGGGCCAAGGTGCTGTGCGCCATGAAGGCCTTTTCCATGTGGTCGCTGGCGCCGGTAATCGGCGAATATCTCGATGGCGTGTGCAGTTCAGGCCTTTGGGAATCGCGGCTCGCCCGGGATTATTACAAGGGCGAGATCGCAACCTATTGCGCCGGATACAAGGCCGCCGACATGGCGGAGATCGTTTCGATTTCCGATCATGTCATCTTCAATTCCCCGATGCAGCATGTCCGCTTTACGGAGTATCTGGACGAAACAACTGACGTCGGCCTGCGCATCAACCCCGAACATGCCGAAGGCGAGGTCGCGAAATATGACCCCTGCCAGCCCAGCTCGCGTCTTGGCTTTCCTGTAAGCCAATTGAGGCCAGAGCATCTTGAAGGCGTATCGGGCCTGCATTTCCATACATTGTGCGAGCAGGACTTCGAACCTCTCAAACGCACATGGGAAAGCCTGAAGCCCAAGATCGCACCCTATTTCGGCCAACTGAAATGGCTCAATTTCGGCGGTGGCCACCATATCACCCGCGTCGATTACCAACGCGACGATCTGGTCGAATTCATCAAGGCCGTGCGTATCGAAACCGGCTGCCATGTCTATCTGGAACCCGGCGAAGCCATTGCCCTCGACGCAGGGATATTGGTAGGCGAACTGCTCGATGTGTTTGACAATGGCATGCCCATCGGCATCACCGATATCAGCGCCACCTGCCACATGCCCGACGTGATAGAGGCCCCCTACCGCCCCGCCATGCTGGGTGAATTGGCGGATGGCAACGCGATCCGCTTGGGTGGCCCCAGCTGCCTCGCCGGAGACATCATCGGCGATTACCACTTACCTGTCCCGGCAGAACCCGGCCAGCGCTTTGCCTTCCTCGATCAGGCGCATTATTCGATGGTGAAGACCACGACCTTTAACGGCGTGCCCCTGCCCTCAATCTGGCTGTGGAACAGCGAAACCGACGAGTTGCGCTGCGTGCGGGAGTTCGGGTGGGAGACGTTCAGAGATCGACTTTCCTGACGAATTACCGATCGCAACACGGGTCTATTATCCCTTTACAAATACCCCCCCGAATCATATAGGCACGCACCGCTGCCCCAGGGGGACTTCCAATAACCGCAAGGCAGCCTTGTTCGCTTTTTATCGGTTTAACAGACTATTGGGGGTCCCTTGAGTTGTACGAACATCCTGATGCTGCGTCCCTAGTCCGCGCCCTGCGCCCGGACGAGCCCGTAACACTCCTACGCCCGCATGCTGCGACGCGCGCCGCCCGCTTCTTTGTTGAGAAGTTTCCGGGCAAGTCGCTTTATGCCGTGAAGGCCAATCCCTCGCCTGCGCTTCTCGAAACGCTGTGGGCGGCTGGAATCACGCATTTTGACGTGGCTTCGCTCGGCGAAGTGCGGTTGGTGCACAAATTCCTGCCAGAGGCGAAGCTGTGCTTCATGCATCCGGTGAAGTCAGAGCGTGCCATCGCCCAAGCCTATCACAATCACGGCGTGCGTACCTTCAGCCTCGACAGCCGCGAGGAACTGGAAAAGATCGTGCGCGCGACCGCCAGTGATGGCGTGCTGGCGACCGACCTTGAACTGTGCGTGCGCATCCGCGTGTCGTCGGATCATGCAAAGCTAAGCTTGGCTGCGAAATTCGGTGCCGATCCGTCGGAGGTTGCCGACCTTCTCGTCGCCACCCGCCAGGTGGCCGATAGCCTCGGAATTGCCTTTCATGTCGGCAGCCAGGCGATGACGCCTGCCGCCTATGCAGAGGCAATGGAACTTGTGCGTGCCGCGATTGTAGAGGCATCGGTTACCGTTGACGTAGTAGACGTTGGCGGCGGCTTCCCCTCGGTCTATCCGGGCATGGAACCGCCTGCGCTTGAAGGCTATTTCGAAACGATCCACCGCTGTTTTGAAGACCTGCCGATCAGCTATTCGGCAGAGTTGTGGTGCGAACCGGGCCGTGCGCTGTGCGCCGAATATGCCTCGCTTCTTGTGCGCGTGGAAAAGCGCCGCGGGAACGAACTGTACATCAATGATGGCAGCTATGGCGCCTTATTTGATGCAGCCCATGTTGCCTGGCGTTTTCCGGTCAACCTTGTCCGCGATAATGCCAGCGACGACATGGCCGAGTTCGCCTTTTACGGCCCGACCTGCGACGATATGGACTATATGGCAGGGCCGTTCATCCTGCCCGCCGATACGCAAGCAGGCGACTATATTGAGGTCGGCATGCTCGGCGCCTATGGCTGCGCAATGCGGACCGAATTTAACGGCTTTGGCGACACCGAAGATATCATCGTCGAGGATGAGCCCATGGCCAGCCTCTACACCCGCATTGCGGCAAATGATGCCGGCAATGTGGTTGCGATAGGCAAAAGGTCCGCCCAATAAGGCCTGCAATGGCAACAAGTTGCATTTGACAATTTACAGTCAGTGAAGCACCCTTCCCGTATCAAAAACGGGGAGGGTTTTTCATATGGGTGGTACAATTCTTGCGCCTGCGGCGGTACTTGTCGCATGGTCGATGGTGATGTTGTTCTGGCTGGCCTATGCCCGCTTTAATGCAGTATCCAAATTGGGGCAGCGCCCGCCGCCAGCCCCCGGGCTGCGTGGCCAAGATATTGATCCGTTGCTGACACCACAGGCTGCATGGGCCTCGCATAATTATGCGCATCTGATGGAGCAGCCGACAGTTTTCTATGCTGCGGTGATCATTCTGCATCTCGCCGATGCGGCGACACCTTTGATGGTGAACCTCGCCTGGGCCTATGTCGCAATCCGCGTCATCCACTCGGTCTATCAGGCAAGCATCAACAAGGTTTCTGTGCGCTTTGCCTTATTCCTTGCATCATCGCTGTGCCTTGTCGCCTTGGCGATCCATGCGGTGATTGCAACAATCTGAAGTCAAATGAAGGGGAGGAGAATTTATGGAGAATGCTGAAATTTTGAAACCGGTCGTCGTCCTGGCAGGATGGACGATGCTGATGTGGCTCTGGATGTACGCAACGCGTCTTCCTGCCGTTGGCAAATTGCCCAAGGATGGAGCGCCCGGTGCCGATGTGGGCTGGACAGGGGCAAAGCTGGACGCGATCCTTCCGGGCAGTGCGCAATGGAAAGCACATAATTACAACCATCTTCACGAAGCGCCGACGGTGTTTTACGCGGTGGCGATCGTACTGGCGATGATCGGCCAGGGGGGTGGAGCTAATGCGTCGATTGCATGGGTCTATGTTGGATTGCGCATTGCGCACAGCCTCTGGCAGTCGCTTGTCAACAAGGTTGCAGGCCGCTTCTTGCTGTTCACGCTGTCCAGCCTCGCGCTGATGGCATTGGTATTGCACGCGATATTGGCGGTCTTCTAACGGCTGAACTCGCCAACCAACTCGACATGGGTTGACCAGCGGAACTGGCCCACGGGCCAGATCCGCTGCAACCTATAACCTGCATCGACCAATTGCTTGGCATCGCGGGCAAAGCTGCCGGGGTTACAACTCACATAGGCGATTTTGGCGACTTGTGATGATGCCAACTGGCCAATCTGTTCGCGGGCCCCTGCCCGCGGCGGATCAAGAATAACCGCGCCGAACCGGTTCAATTCCGCACTATCAAGCGGCCTGCGAAAAAGATCGCGATGCTCGGCAAAGACGCTGCGCTGCGCATGGCCTGCCGCACTTTTCAACGCCAGTGTTGCCGCGCGATCAGCCTCCGCTGCGTAGACCTTACGTCCCTCGGCAATCGACAGCGCAAAGGTGCCAAGACCGGCAAACAGATCCGCAACCAGTTTCGCATCGCCAATCACGTCATGTGCCGCCGCAATCAGCGCCGCCTCTCCATCCCGCGTCGCCTGCAGAAAGGCATAGGGTGGATAGGCAACCGGCGCACCGCCCAGCGTGATCGTTGCAGGCTCAGGCTCCCACAATGTCGTGGGGCCGAAGCCATCATCAAGTGACAGACGGGCAAGCCGATTTTCCGACGCAAATGCGGATAATGCTTCATGCGCCTCCAGACCCTCTATGGTCAGGTTTTCGATCAGCAGATCAACGCCCTGATCGATCAACGCCAGCTTCACTTGGACATTGCGCTTTTGCGCGACGCGTGGAGCAAGAAAGGCGCGCAATGGCTTCATCAGCGCGAAAAGCTCCGGCGCCATTACCTCACATTGCTGCAGATCGATTATGCGGTGGCTTTTTTCCGTGCTGAACCCCAGTTGGAAATTCCGACCGGCCCATGCTGAACGGACCGCAATCCGTCGGCGCGTCGCCGCTGGCGACAGATGCACCGGCATCACGGTTTCGGCCTCCACCTGTTGGGAGGCAAGCGCGTGGAGCACCCTTTCCTGCACGAAAACCGCAAGGCTTTCCTCGTCAATATGCTGCAATTCACAGCCGCCACACAAAGGGAAATGGCGACAGGGTGGCTCTACATGGTGCGGGCCATGGACCAGCCCGCCATCAGGATTTAAACGGTCGCCCGGCGCTGCCAAGGGAACATGCCGGCCATCGGCAGTCACGCCGTCGCCCCGGGCCGCAATGCGGATGATATCTAGTGCTTCAGCCATCGTCGCGCCTTGCCCGTGCAGGCCGCGACTAGCAAGCGGTGACTTTGCCTATTTTGCTGCAGGCTTTTCCTCGGCCCCCTTGATCGCGGCAGGCAGGCGATAGGCATCGTCGCCCGATTTCACCTCAATCATGCCGCCTTCAAGGATCTTGATCCTAGTTTCATCAAAACCGTCGGCCGGGGCGAGCCCACGGCCGTCTGTCAGGATATCGAAACGACGAAAGCCGCCATCGGGATGCCGGATGACCAGCATTCGTCCCCTTTCGCCTGCAAGCGTTTCCGTGGTGCACACGCGCTCAAAATCGGCGCCGCCTGCAAGCGCGCATTCTATCCTGCCCGCGGCCGCCGCATCGCCCGCAGCACCACGCTCTGCATCGGCAAGGCTGTTGCCTTCGCCACATGCCGTAAGCGTTGCGACGGCAGCAAGTGCTGCCAGACTAGATGTCCGCGTAAACATGCCTTTCTTCCTTGCCTCCGGGATGCGTAAGAGCCCCCTTATAGGCAGGACCGACAGTCTGTGCATAGCGCCACAAAGCGCCTGACCCATAATCGGACGATCGCGGCTTCCAAAGTTTACGCCGCTCCGCAAGCACCTCTTCGGCAACGTTGAGGTCAATTGTCCCCTTTTCAGCATCGATAGCGATTTCGTCGCCATTTTCGACCAGCGCGATCGGCCCGCATTCGGCTGCTTCGGGGCCGACATGGCCGATACAGAAGCCGCGTGTTGCACCTGAAAAACGACCATCGGTGATGAGTGCCACCTTTTCGCCCATGCCAAGCCCGTAGAGCGCCGCAGTGGTCGACAGCATTTCACGCATGCCGGGGCCGCCCTTGGGCCCTTCATAACGGATCACGATGACTTCGCCTTCCTTGATCGACCGCTCTTCAACCGCGGCAAAGGCCTCTTCCTCGCATTCAAAAACGCGCGCCGGGCCGGTGAATTGCAGGCGGCTCATCCCTGCAACCTTCACAATCGCGCCATCGGGGGCAAGCGAACCGCGCAGACCGACTACTCCGCCTGTGGGCGACAGCGGGGCGGTGGCCGGGTAAATGACCTTTTGGTCCGGGTTCCATGTAATCTGGTCGATATTTTCGCCCAATGTCTTGCCGCTAACCGTCATACAGTCACCATGCAGCAAACCTTCGGACAAAAGCGATTTCATGAGCATATAGACGCCCCCCGCTTCATACATGTCCTTTGCGACATAATTTCCGCCGGGTTTCAGATCGGCCATATAGGGCGTGCTTTTGAAGATTTCGGCGACATCAAACAGGTCAAAATCAATGCCTGCCTCGCTTGCCATTGCCGGCAAATGCAGCGCAGCGTTGGTTGAACCGCCGGTCGCAGCAACAACGCGGGCCGCATTGATGAACGCGTCACGCGTGCAGATTTCGCGCGGGCGCAGATTGCGTGCCAGCAATTCCATAATCTGTGTGCCTGCCGCATGGGCCACCTGGTCGCGCGTGGTGTAAGGCGCGGGTGCCATGTTCGAATTGGGCAGCGAAAGCCCGATTGCCTCGGCCACGCAGGCCATGGTGTTGGCAGTATATTGTCCGCCGCATGCGCCATGGCCGGGGCAGGCAACTTTTTCCAGCGCATGCACTTCCTCGAGTGGACAGGCGCCGGCAGCATATTTGCCGACAACCTCGAACACATCAACGACGGTCACATCCTTTTCGTGATAGCGGCCCGGCAAGATCGACCCGCCATAAACGAAGATCGACGGAACATTCAGCCGCAACATCGCCATCATCATACCCGGAAGCGATTTGTCGCAACCTGCAAAGCCGACCAGCGCATCATAGCAATGGCCACGTACTGAAAGCTCGACTGAATCGGCAATCACCTCACGGCTAACCAGCGAGCTTTTCATCCCCTGATGGCCCATGGCGATACCATCAGTGACGGTGATCGTGTTGAAGCGGCGCGACAGCCCGCCTGCCTGATCAACACCCCGTCGTGCGACATCGGCCTGATGATCCAGCGCCGTATTGCAAGGCGCGCTGTCATTACCGGCAGACACCACCCCGACAAAGGGGCGCATGATCTGTTCTTCGGTCAGCCCCATGGCGTAATAATAGCTGCGATGCGGTGCACGCTCAGGCCCCACCGAAACATGGCGGCTGGGCAGTTTGGATTTGTCGAAATTGTGCGTCATGGGGCCTCGCTGGAGTGAAGAACCGACTGGCAGGGAGATGCCAATATCTGCTCGGCTCTATTCAGCTTAGCCCTTCAGACGCAAGCCTTTCCGCAACATGTTGCGCCATTTCGTCAAGAATTGCTGCGAATCTTTCCTGTTCGGCGGCGTCGGCAATCAAATCTTGCCGGATTTCGACACCGACATAGGGAATGTCGTTTGCCTCAGCATGGCGATTCATCGTCGCATTCAGCATTTTGCCAGAATAGGGCAATTGGTCGCCAACAATCAGCCCCTCCCCCTCCAGATGGGCGATAGCAAAGCTCGATGCGGTTGCATGATCATTATAGAGTATGCCGATTTCCCAAGGCCGTTCCGCAAGCGGATCGGTTTCCAGACGCGGGGTGAAACTGTGTACCGATAGGATCAGCCGAGGTCGCGCCTCACCCAAAATATGTTCAAGCCGGTGGTGATAGGGATGGAAATAATGATCAAGCCGCCGCTGCCGTTCTTCGGTGGACAGATCATTGCCGGGAATGATGTGCCCATCACTTGACCCGGGCACCGCACTCGCATCGCCCGGATAGCGGTTCAGATCGACAACCAGACGGGAATGGACTGCCAGAAAGGCAGCATGCCCTGCAAGTTCGACCAGATAGCGGGCGACGCCAGCAACGCCAATGTCATAGGCAATATGCTGTTCCAGCAAAGCGGGATCGATGCCAAGCGCGACATCCTGCGGCACATGGTTTGACGCATGGTCACATATGATCAATATGCCGCCGGACTGGGGCGTTCCAACGATCTTCCAAGGTTCGCTCATCTCAGCGATGATGCCATTGTCCACCACTGCGGGCAAGCCGCCGCAATCGCCTGTTGAGCATCATTACGCGCCTCTACACTTGCATAAAGTGCAAAGCAGGTCGCGCCCGAGCCGGACATACGCGCCAGATCAGGCTTGGTCATATCCAGTTGACGCAGCACTTCTGCAATTTCGGGGTGGAGCGCTATCGCCGGCTTTTCCAGGTCATTGCGTCCATGATGCCAGCAAGAAAAATCCAAAGGCCCGCGATCCATGCCGTCCCATTGGCGGAACACAGGCCCTGTCGGGCAGGCAATCAACGGGTTGACGAGAAGGACGGCACGCCCCGAAATTGCGGCATCGGCGAAAGGCAGAAGTTGTTCGCCCACCCCTGTCCCAATGCAGGTTTGCGACGCGATGCATGCGGGCACATCCGCCCCCAGTTCCGCGCCAAGATCGGCGGTCAATAGCTGCGTGGCATCAAGGCCCCACAGGCGGGCCGCTAGCCGCAACGCGGCCGCCGCATCGGCCGAGCCACCACCTATGCCAGCAGCAACCGGAAGCTGCTTATCCAAGGTGAAGGCTGCCCCCTGCCCTACGCCGCAGCGCTGCTGCAGCAAGCGCGCGGCGCGCAGCACCAGATTATCGGCATCGGCAGACAGCCCTTTGGCAAAGCGGCCAGTGATCGTCAGTGACAGGCCCTCGGCGGGGGCAACGGTCAGCCGGTCGCCATCTTCGGCAAAGGCAAAGACCGTCTCCAACTCATGATAACCGTCGGCCCGGCGCATGCGCACATGCAACGCCAGATTGATCTTGGCATAGGCCGTTTCGCTCGCATGCGATGGGGTCAAGGCGCGGCGACCTCTTCGCTCCAGCCAAGGTCAATTTTGCGGGTCAGCCTATCACTCGCTGCGCCACTTGCCTGCACGACCGCAGCGCGCCAGGCAAAGCGCGCCTCGATCCGCCGACCGACGCGCCAATAGGCGTCGCCCAGATGTTCGTTGATCGCGACGTCACCACCTTCAGCTTGGGCGGCAGCCTCAAGCAGCGGAATCGCCTTTTCTATGTCTCCGGTCAGGAAATAGGCCCATCCGAGCGAATCCGCGATCGCTGCAGATTGCGGGGCCAGTTGGTGCGCGCGCGAAACCAGCGCAAAACCTCGCGCTATATCTTCGCGCCTTTCCAACAGGCTATACCCAAGATAATTCAGCGTCTGCGGGTTAGCCGGCTCAATCTGCAACGCCTGTTCCAATGCGGCGCGCGCGTCTGGCCATTGCCCCTGCGCATCAAGCGCCGAGGCGAGCATCAGATAGACAAAAGCGCGCGGCCGCAAACCACCCCCATTGCCGGCAGGTGCCGTCAGCTCGCGGTAGATGGCGATCGCAGCGCTACGGTCACCGGCTTGCTCCAGAGCGCGTGCCCGAAACAGTTTAAGGTTTTGCGCCGCCGGGCGGGCTGTGCTTGCCGCAGTCGCAACCGCCAATGCCTTTGCGGGATCAGCGGTTATCTCCAGCTTCACGCCGACCGCAGCCATCCAGAAAGCTGAGCTTTCAGTTATCGACGCAAGCATCGTCTGCGCCGCATCGACCGCACCCTGCTTTGCCAGCATTTCTGCCAGCACCAGCTTCGCGGCGTCATCGGTGGGTGCGACCCAATAGGCAAGGCGCGCAAAATAGAGGCCCTTTTCCGGCTGCTTCTGTTCAGCCAGTGCATGTGCCAAACGGGAAAATTGCGCAGCCAAGCCAATTTCAGGGGTTACAGGCCCTGCCTGCGGATGATCGGGTTCAACGCCGATCTGCCGTTCCAGCGCCGCTGCAAAATCGTCCTCACCGCCTGTTTTCATCGCCGCTATCGCATAAAGCGCAAGTGCGCGGCCATGCGGTTCGTCAAATCCGCGAAACGCACGCAGCCGCATCTGCGCCTGCTTCAGCCGACCGGCCACCAAATCGCCATAAATGAGCTGATCATCAGCATAAAAGGCGGCGAGAGGCGATTCTCGCAAATCATCTAGGTCCAGCCCGCCGCTGCGCGTCTGACGCTGTTCCAGCAAGCCCTTCATCACCGGAACCATGAAGGCAAAATCGCCTTCGCGTTCCAATTGGGCGATGACGTTGGTGGCCACATCCCATTTACGGCCACGAAAAGCCTCAACAAAAAACAGCAACTGGGCGTCCCCATCGGCGCTGCCGGCCAAGACCGCAGCGCGCTGGGCACGCAAGGCTTCAGCGATATTGCCGGTGCGCAGCGCCGCATCGAACAAGCGGCTAGACGCCACCGCGCTGTCAGGCAAACGGGAAAGCAGCCGCCGATACGCGGCTATTGCCTCCTCATCCTGACGCGCAATTTCGGCCCTTTGTCCATGCCAGTAAAGGTCGGTGGGCGCTTCAGCCGCCGCATGCGCCGCCGCGCCCGAAAGCGCCAAGGCGGCGATGCCAAGCAGCAGCCTACATGTTGGGATAGTTGGGGCCACCCCCGCCCTCCGGCGTCACCCAGTTGATGTTCTGGTTGGGATCCTTGATGTCGCATGTCTTGCAATGGACGCAGTTCTGCGCGTTGATCTGATAACGCGCATCGCCATTGGCCTCGGTCACCCATTCATAGACGCCGGCGGGGCAATAGCGGGTGGAAGGCCCGCCAAACACGCCCAGCTCGCTCACCTTTTGCAATTCCAGATCGCGGACTTGCAGATGCACCGGTTGATCTTCTTCATGGTTGGTGTTCGACAAGAACACCGACGACAGGCGATCAAAGCTGATCACGCCATCAGGCTTGGGATAGTTGATCGGGCGATAAATATCCGCGCGGCCGGTCGCCTGATAATCGGCATGGTGCTTCATCTCGATCGGCAGGCCGATTTTCAAGGTACGCATCCACATATCGACACCGGCAAGCATCGTGCCATAAGCTTCGCCATATTTGGCAACCGCCGGCTGGGCGTTCTTGACCAGTTTCAGTTCGGTGGCGATCCAGCTTTCGTTGAGATTGGCCTGATAATCCGACAATTCGTCATGCGCACGATCGGCCGAAAGCGCCACTGCGATGCTTTCCGCTGCCAGCATGCCCGATTTCATCGCGGTATGACTGCCCTTGATGCGCGGCACGTTGACGAAACCGGCAGAGCAACCGATCAGCGCGCCGCCCGGGAAGGCAAGCTTCGGAACCGACTGCCAGCCACCTTCGTTAATGGCACGCGCCCCATAAGAAACACGCTTTCCGCCTTCAAGGATCTTGCGGACCTCGGGGTGCTGCTTCCAGCGCTGAAATTCTTCGAACGGGAAGACGTGTGGGTTCTGATAATCGAGCGCAACGACAAAGCCGAGGGCAACCTGATTATTCGCCTGGTGATAAAGAAAACCGCCGCCCCAGCTTTCGCTTTCCGAAAGCGGCCAGCCCTGGCTGTGGATCACGCGGCCAGGAACATGCTTGTCAGGATCGATATCCCACAATTCCTTCATGCCAAGGCCATAAACCTGCGGCTGACAATTACGCTCAAGATCAAATTTGGACTTCAGCTGCTTTGTGAGATGCCCGCGCGCACCCTCTGCAAACAGGGTATATTTTGCGTGCAGTTCCATGCCCGGCTGATAGTCGGCCTTGCGGCTGCCATCGCGCGCGATACCCATATCACCGGTCGCAACGCCCTTTACCGACCCATCGTCATTGTAAAGGATTTCGGCAGCCGGAAAGCCCGGGAAGATTTCAACGCCAAGATTTTCGGCTTGGCCAGCAAGCCAACGGCACAAATTGCCAAGCGAACCGGTATAGGTGCCCTTGTTGTGCATCCAGCCCGGTGTCGCGATGTGCGGGATCGCATATTTGCCGGTGCGGGTCATCACCCAGTGATGGTTCTCGGTCACCGGAACATCGGCCATCAGGCAGCCTTGTTCCTTCCAGTCAGGCAGCAATTCATCAATAGCTTTGGGATCAAAGACCGCACCCGAAAGGATATGCGCGCCTACTTCCGATCCTTTTTCAAGAATGCAGACCGCGATATCGGGATTGATCTGTTTCAGGCGAATGGCCGCTGAAAGGCCCGCCGGCCCGCCACCGACAATCACCACATCATAGGGCATCGACTCCCGCTCGCTCATGTCCGATCTTCCTTCTCTGCCCGTTGCTTTCGGGCTGTCTCGAATATGCCTCAACTGGCAGGATTCGCCATGCCAAGCAATTGACCTTCGCGTCAACCAGTGACTGTAAAACGATATGCAGGTCGCAAAGCCCAATAGGGAAAAAATCCTTGCAGATTCGATCATCGCCTGGTGGCGCGACGCCGGGGTTGATTATCTGTGCGGCAATGACCCGATATCCTGGCTGGATGACGCTGCCGAAGCAAGCGAGCCAGCACCCGCGCCGGTGGCACGCGCAACCGCCTCGGCCAAAACGCCTCTTGCTGCACCCGCTATACCAGCCCCGACCATTGCTTGGCCCGCAGAATTTGAAGGGTTGATGGCGGCAATATCCAGTGTTTCCGCGCTACCCGGAAATGCCTATGGGCGGCAAATCGCCGCGCCCATCGCCATCGCTCAGCCGGAATTGATGGTGATTTACGATCTGCCGGAGGAGGCCGATATAGCTGCCGGTCAATTGGGTAACGGCCCCACCGGACAATTATTGAAGGCAATGTTTGCCGCCTGCGGCTATCTTTCCGGACAAGTTCACATAACCGCACTGGCGCATAGCCGGCCTGCCAGCGGAGCGTTGCCGCCTGCCGACCTACCCCTGCTCGCCAAATTCGCGCAGCACCAGATTTCGCTCGTGCGCCCGCAACGCCTGCTGTTGCTCGGCACTGCGGTAAGCACGGCGCTTACGGGTCAGGAATTGATGGCGGCGCGTGCAGGTTTACCCGATTTTAACCAAGATGGCCGCACTATGGCGACAGTCGCGACATTCCACCCGCGGACCCTGCTGGCGCGCCCTATCTTGAAAGCGCAAGCATGGCAGGATTTGCAGGCGATAGTGAAGAAAGATCGTCCGTGATCGGTACCAAATCTGCCTCCTTCCGCTGCGCGCTTACCGCTGTTGCGCTGTTGTGCACAACGCCGGCAATCGCGGGAACGACCGACAGTTTCCGCCAAACGGTATCTCCCGACTTGCTTGCCAATATTGGTGGTCAACCGAGCGCGCAGGAGCGGGAGAGCTTTGCCGCCATTTTCGCCGCTATCGATGCCAAGAAATGGGCCGATGCGGTACGCTTGATCGATATTGCCCCGCGCGGTCCGATGCAGCATGTGGCGCGTGCGGAACTATATCTCGCCGCAGGTTCGCCCAAGGTGGAGGCTGCACAGCTTCAGTCTTTACTCAACGATGCGCCTTGGTTGCCCCAGGCCGAACAGCTGGAACGGATGGCGACAAAGCGCGGCGCGACCGACCTGCCGTTGCGCCCCGGCACGCGGCGTTTTTCCTTCCTTGGCAGCGCGCCCAAGCGCGGCCTGCCTTATGGCGTTGCCACAGCTGCTGGTTTACGCGAAAAACTGCAGGCCGAAATCAAGGTGGACAATCCTGCCGGTGCAGAAGCCCTGCTGAACGAACAGGTCGCACTGCTTGATGAAGCTGCTATCGCCGAACTGCGCTACCGGGTCGCCTGGTCCTATTATATCGAAAATGACGATGTAAATGCTCGCCGTGTTGCCGGCCTTGCCCGCGCAATCGCCGGCGAATGGGGCACGCAGGCCGAATGGGTCCACGCCCTCGCCAACTGGCGGCTGGGCGATCATCGCGAAGCCTTTGCCGGTTTTGATCGCGTATCGCGCATTGCCGACAATGACGAACTGCGTGCTGCTGCACTGTTCTGGAGCAGCCGCGCAGCCATGGCGGCGCGCCAGCCGCAGCAAGTGCAACCGCGGCTTCAGGCTGCAGCCCGTTTTCAGGAAAGCTTCTACGGCCTTCTCGCTGCCGAAGCATTGGGCATGGAGGCGGTTGCCGCCAAGGTCCAGAAGCGTGTGGCACCCGATTGGAAGGCGCTGACCGCGAAGGAAAATGTGCGCAGCGCCATCGCGCTTGCCGCCATCGGCAAGACCGACCTTGCCGATCAAGCCTTGCGCCATCAGGCCCGCATTGCCGATGCCGGCCAACATGCCCCCCTCGCCCGACTCGCCGGCGCGCTTAATCTGCCCGCGACGCAATTGTGGCTCGGCCATTATGGCCCGCGCGGCGAAAATCTGGATCCGATGGCACGCTATCCGATGCCAAGCTGGACGCCGACCGGGGGATGGCGGATTGAACCGACGCTGGTCTATGCCCACGCATTGCAGGAATCGGCGTTCCGCACCTCGGTCATCAGCAGCGCAGGTGCCCGCGGCCTGATGCAGGTAAAGCCGGGAACGGCACAGGAAATGGCGCGCGCACGCGGTGCCTTTTTCAACGCCTCCGATCTCGACCGGCCGACGGTCAATCTTGAATATGGGCAAAGCTATATCGAACGGCTGCGTGACATGAGCGCAACCGGCGGACTGCTGCCCAAGGTGATCGCAGCCTATAATGCGGGGCCGACGCCAGTGACGCGGTGGAACAGCGAAATTCGCGACAATGGTGATCCACTATTGTTCATCGAATCCATCCCATTCTGGGAAACCCGTGGCTATGTGTCGGTGATCCTACGCAATTATTGGATGTATGAAATCCAGACCGGCAAGAATGGTGGCAGCAAGACCGGGCTTGCCCAATATCTCTGGCCGAAAGTACCACAAAATGGCCGCGTCGCCTCGGTTCGAATCCCCCGTACCGCCAGTATTTCAGGAGGCAGCAATGCCGCTCGATGAAAACCGCCCGTTCAAGCCGATCAACATCGCGCTGATCACTGTATCCGACACGCGCAACTTTGAAACCGACACCAGCGGCGATCTGTTGGCCAATTACATCAGCGCAGCAGGCCATATTCTTGTCGATCGGGCGATCGAACGTGATGAAACATCGCAACTGGTCGCACGCCTGCACGTGCATATCGATGACGAAAATGTCGATTGCGTGATCCTTACCGGTGGCACCGGGCTGACCGGGCGGGATATCACGCCAGAAGCGCTAGACCGCGTGAAGAGCAAGGACATTCCGGGTTTCGGAGAGTTGTTCCGGATGCTCAGCTACGAGACCATTGGTACATCGACGATCCAGAGCCGCGCCTGTGCTGTACTGGCTCGCGGGACCTATATCTTCGCACTCCCCGGATCAAATGGCGCAGTGCGCGACGGATGGGAGAAAATCCTGGTTCACCAACTCGACAGCCGCCACCGGCCTTGCAACTTTGTCGAACTGATGCCGCGCCTGCGCGAAATCTGAGCCGGCCCGGTCGCCACCTTATTTCGTATTGGGCTTCTGCGCTTTAACAAATTGGGAAAACTCGCCCAGCATTGTTGCCCACCAGTCGAGTGTATCGGCAAAATTGCGTTTGTTCACTCCGCCCACGGTCGAAATATCATATTCTAGCAACAGTTCTTTTTTCTCGTTCGTATAAGCCTTTATGAACCGCTTTTCAGTGTTCCACTTATTCGCATAGTCAGGCGTATTGTCGTCCTCTGCACTAAAGCCGGTATAGAATTGAATCGTGTTGCAGTTTTTGCCCTCTACGCAACCGTAGAAATAAACCTCAAATTCATATCCACTCACTTCGCTGCGGATGATCGGATCACCGCGCTTGTCCTTTTCCAGTTTGGCGCGATAGCCCTCTTCCTGCATCGCAGCGACGATCGTTGCCGGCTCGGAAGCGCAGATCAGGCCTTTTTCGCAAATATTGTCATCATTGGAATATGCGGCGCCTGAAACGCTGATCGATGCCGCAGCGGCCAGAATTAGTTTGTACATAGTGCCCCCTTTTCTGCCTTGGATATCACCCAGCGAATATGAAATCGCAATAGCCTAGGTCGGGAAATATGTTCTTTATATGTTCTCTTTTGATTGCTATTCTCATGGCATGTCAAAAAGCTGCTATCCCGATTTCGTCGCTGGACGCGGAGCGCCCGTCAACGGCCTTTCACGCCGCTTCAACCTGCAACAACGCACAGATGACGGCGACTGGCTGGATGAACGATCGCAGATTGACGAGGATATCCCACCTCTGAAAACCGAGGTTGCGATAGAACGGCCAAAGACCATCCTTGCCCGCAACACTTCGCCGGACATTCCGTTCGACAAGTCGGTCAACCCCTATCGCGGCTGCGAACATGGCTGCATCTATTGCTATGCGCGCGCCTCCCATGCCTATCATGATCTGTCGCCGGGACTCGATTTCGAAAGCCGTTTATTTGCGAAACCGGATGCGCCAAGGCTGTTGCGCATCGAAATAGGCAAAAAGGGTCATGTCCCAACGCCCATAGCCTTTGGCACCAACACCGACGCCTATCAGCCAATTGAGCGGGATTGGCGGATCATGCGGCAATGCCTTGAAGTGCTGGCAGAGGCGAACCATCCGTTGACGATCACCACCAAATCCGACCGCGTCTTGCGCGATTTGGATCTGCTCGCCCCGATGGCGGCCAAGCGTCTGGTGGCGGTCGCCATATCGGTGACGATGCTCGATCCGGCACTTCATCGCATATTGGAACCGCGCACCGCTCGACCCGAAAAGCGGTTGGCGGCGTTAAGGGCGCTCGCCGAGGCGGGCATCCCTGCCCATGTCAATGTCGCGCCAGTTATCCCCGCGATCAACGATCATGAAATCGAAGCGATCCTTGAGCGCGCGGCAGAGGCGGGCGCGCAAACCGCAAGCTGGATTCCCCTTCGCCTGCCGCATGAGGTCGCGCCACTGTTCCAGGACTGGCTGACATGCCATTTCCCCGATCGTGCGGCCAAGGTGATGGCGATCGTCCGCTCAATCCGCGAAGGGCGCAACAATGACCCCAACTTCTTCAGCCGGATGCGCGGCAGCGGGCCATGGGCAGATCTTATCCAGACCCGTTTCAGGATTGCCGCACGCAAATATGGGCTCAATCAGACTAAGATACAGCTTCGCAGCGACCTGTTCGTGCCGCCGCGCAGCGACGGTCAGCTGGCCCTCTTTTGATCAGGAAAAACTGTCTGGATCGCCTTCCAGCGGGGCAAAGCGGATGAGACGGCTTGTCTGCACCGCCGCCTGACGGTTGACGACTGCAAGGCGGTAATCCGGGTCGGTCACCATTTCCAGGAAAGCGCCCGCATTTGGATAAAAGGCAATGAAGGCCGCATCCCAATGTTCGTCAGCCGGCCCGGTCAACACGGTCTGGAACGCGCCGCGCCAGACCACATGACCGCCCACCCGGGTAAAAATCGGCCCGCTTGTCATGCCATATTCCTGATAAGCGCGTTCGCCGCTCCAGCCCTTCCCCGCATGGTCATGGCCGTCAGGATAGGCGGCAAGATCGCGATAGCGGATGAGGTTCAGCATGTTGATCGGCACGTCGCGCGGCAACGCCTTGAAGGCATCGAACGCCGCGCGCGTTGGATCGACATGAACCTCGGCCGCCATCAGCCAAGGCTCCGCAGCTTATAATCCTTGTACAGCTTGCGCAATTCAGCCTTCTGGATCTTGCCTGTCCCGGTGATCGGCATGCTGTCGACGAAATGCACCTCGTCAGGCAGCCACCATTTGGCAATCCGTTCTTTCAAATAGTCGATCACATCACCTTCGGTCAGTGAATCCGAACCGGGCTTTTTCACGGCAACGATGATCGGCCGCTCATCCCATTTCGGGTGATAGACGCCAATAGCAGCCGCCTGCGCCACACCGGGGCAACCCACCGCGGCATTTTCCAGCTCAACCGAGCTGATCCATTCGCCGCCCGATTTGATCACATCCTTGACGCGGTCGGTGATCTGCATCGTCCCATCCGGGTGGATCACCGAGACATCGCCGGTATCAAACCATTGGTCGGCATCGGTCGCATCCGCCTCTGCCTTGAAATAGCGCTTAATCACCCAAGGCCCACGAATCTGCAACGCGCCCTCGGTCTTGCCATCGCGCGGGGCGACATTGCCGTCCTTGTCGATCACGCGCAATTCGACGCCAAAGGGAATCTTGCCTTGCTTGGAAACAACGTCGATCTGCTGATCGAGGTTCATCTCGTCCCAGCCCGGAATGGGGGCACCCATGGTTCCGATGGGCGAGGTTTCCGTCATGCCCCAGGCATGGGAGACGCGCACACCTTGCTTCATCAGCCGCTCGATCATCATACGCGGCGCAGCTGTGCCGCCAATGGTGACCAATTGCAGCTTGCCCAAATCGGAACGACGCCCTGCCGCCTGTTCTGCATCCAGATGCTGGAACATCGCCAGCCAGACGGTCGGCACGCCCGCACTGTGGGTGATGCCTTCGTCAAGCATGAGTTGGTGCAGCACGGCGGCTTCATTGGTGGTCGAAAAGACGAACTTCACACCGGCCAGTGCCCCTGCAAAAGGCAGACCCCAACTTGCCGCATGGAACATCGGCACGATCGGAAGCAAGGCCGATGTCATAGCCAGGCTGAAGATGGTCGGCGCAACCTCTGCCATTGCGTGCAGCATGGTCGAACGATGCTGGTAAAGCACACCCTTGGGATTGCCCGTCGTGCCGCTGGTATAACAGAGCATGCACGGATCGCGCTCATCGCCCCACACCCAGTCGAAATTGCCGTCCTGCGCGGCAATCAACGCCTCATATTCAGGGCTGTCAAAAACGATATAATGTTCAACCGTCTTCAGATGCGGTTTCAGACGGTCGATGATCGGCTGGAACATGGCATCATACATCAGCACCCGGTCTTCGGCATGGTTCATGATGTAGATCAGGTCTTCGTCGAACAGGCGGACATTGACCGTGTGGATGACGCCGCCGCACCCAATCGCGCCATACCATGCAGCCAGATGGCGATGGTGGTTCATCGCGAAAGTAGCGATCCGGTCAGCCGGCTTGATGCCCATGCCAACAAAGGCCTGCGCCATGCGCCGCGCTTCTCCGGCGACGCCTGCCCAATTGGTACGTTCGATCCGGCCGTCCGACCAGCGCGTCACAATCTCGCGCGTGCCATGCTCCCGCGCGGCATAATCTATCAGATGGGAGACCCTAAGATCCCAGTCCTGCATTCCACCTAACATAGTCACTCTCCCTGTTTCGCTTTGCTTAGCGAACACTCATTAAATGCGGCTTGATCGGCGCCAGCTCGACATGGCTGACTCCCTCAATCCCTTTCACCTTGTCGACCAGTTCCACGTCAAGACGGAATTTGCGGCCAAGCACAATATCGGCGGTCACCCCATCCGGCAATTTCGTCCGCGCGACCACTTCGCCGCGCCCGCCGTGCAAAGGCAGGATCAATTGTTGCAACCGGGCAAAGACATCGACATGCTCAACCTCCAGTAACATCTTGAACTGGGTGTTGGCTACAAGGCCCGCCAGCGGCTTTGCGCTGCGCACGGCAATGCGTGGAATTTCCTCACCTGAAGGCAGGTCCATTTCAACCGTCAGCAAAATGCATTCACCGCTCTTTGCCCATTCGGCAAGGCTGGCGCATACGGCCTCATCGAAACAGCTGGCCTGAAACTGGCCGCTGCTATCTGAAAATTCGGCCTGAACAAAGCGGTTGCCGCGGCGCGATTCGCGCCATTTTACCGCTTGTACCATCGCAGCCATTGTACCGGATTTGCGGCTGCCTTCCGGGATCGGGCCGCAGTCGATAATTTCAAGATAGCTTTGCGCACCATGGCTGTTAGCAATCTGGGTGAACTGAGAGATCGGGTGGGCCGCAAAGTAAAAGCCGAACGCCTCGCGCTCATGCTCCATCGTTTCTGCGACGCTCCATTTTTCGGCATTGGGAAACCGCATCTGCCCTACACCATCAGAAGCATCACCGCCAAACAGACCGCCCTGCCCGCTTTCGCGCTGGTCCCGAGCCGCCTGTGCGGTCGCAAGGATTGTGTCGATCCCCGTGAAAAGTGATGCACGGTTGGATTCAAACGCATCAAAGGTGCCGGCTGATACAAGGTTTTCAAGGCTTCGCCGGTTGATCTGCGAAGGGTCGGTCCGGTTGGCAAAATCATCAAGATCACGATAGGGTCCGTTGGCCACGCGCTCAGCCGCCAAACCCTCCATCGCCTTTTCACCGACATTTTTTAGGCCGGCCAGCGCATAGCGCACAGCAAGCCCGGCATCACTTTCCTCTATGCTGAATTCCGCCTCACTATGGTTGAGCGAGGGTGGCAGGCACGCAGTTCCCATCCGGCGCATGTCGTCGACAAATATCGCCAGCTTATCAGTCTGGTGCATATCGAAACACATTGAGGCTGCGTAAAATGCTTCTGGATGATGCCGTTTCAACCAACCGGTGTGATAAGATAATAGCGCATAGGCCGCCGCGTGCGACTTGTTGAAACCATAGCCTGCAAACTTGTCGATCAAGTCAAAAAGCTCGTTCGCTTTGGTCGCATCGATATCATTATGCTCGGCGCAGCCTTTGACGAAGATCGTACGCTGCTCGTCCATCTCGGACTTGATCTTCTTGCCCATCGCGCGGCGCAGCAAATCTGCACCGCCCAGCGAATAGCCGGCAAGAATCTGCGCGGCCTGCATCACCTGTTCCTGATAAACAAAGATGCCATAGGTTTCCGCCAATATGCCTTCGAGAAGCGGATGCGGATATTCGATCTTCTCCTCGCCATTTTTGCGACGGCCGAACATCGGGATATTGTCCATCGGACCCGGACGATAAAGGGAGACGAGCGCAATAATGTCCCCGAAATTGGTGGGCCGTACTGCCGCCAGCGTGCGCCGCATACCTTCGGATTCAAGCTGGAACACACCGACGGTATCGCCCGATTGCAGCAATTCATAGGTCGCGGTATCGTCGAGCGTCAGCTTGTCATATTCTATGATGATGCCGCGTTTCGCCAGCATCTGTGCCGCTTTTTGCAGCACCGACAGCGTCTTGAGCCCAAGAAAGTCGAACTTTACGAGCCCCGCCGCCTCGACAAATTTCATGTCAAACTGCGTCACCGGCATATCGGACCGCGGATCGCGATAGAGCGGCACCAGTTCTGACAGGGGGCGGTCACCGATCACCACGCCCGCAGCATGGGTGGAACTGTGCCGCGGCAGGCCTTCCAATTTCATCGCAAGGTCGAACAGACGCTTCACCTGCTCATCGCGGCGATATTCTTCACGAAGTTCCGGAACGCCGCCCAAGGCGCGTTCCAGATCCCACGGATCGGTCGGGTGGTTTGGCACCAATTTGCACAACCGGTCGACCTGGCCATAGCTCATCTGCAATACGCGGCCAGTATCGCGCAGCACGGCACGCGCCTTCAGCTTACCGAAGGTGATGATCTGCGCGACCTGCCCCGTGCCATATTTTTCCTGCACATAACGGATCACTTCGCCGCGCCGCGTTTCACAAAAGTCGATATCGAAGTCGGGCATCGACACACGTTCGGGATTGAGGAAGCGTTCGAACAGCAATCCCAGTTGCAGCGGATCAAGATCAGTGATCGTCAGCGCCCATGCCACCACCGAACCTGCGCCTGAACCGCGCCCCGGACCCACAGCAATATCATGTGCCTTGGCCCATTTGATGAAATCGGCAACGATTAGAAAATAGCCCGGAAAGCCCATCGAACAGATGACGTCGCATTCGAAATCGAGCCGTTCAAAATAAGGCTTTCGGGCATCCTCCGCGGCTATGCCGGCGTGATCCAGTCGAGCAATCAGCCCTTCGCGCGCATCCCGGCGCAACTGCGCATCCTCGGCCGCGCGATCACCGGCAAGGCTGGGCAAAATAGGTTTGCGCTTCGGCGCGCCGACCCCGCATCGCTGCGCCACGACCAATGTATTGGCCAACGCCTCTGGCACGTCGGCGAACAATTCCGACATTTGCTGCCAAGTCTTTATCCAGGCGTGGGGGCAGCTTTTGCGGCGATCGCTATTTTCAACATATTCGCCGTCGGAAATGCAGAGCATGGCGTCATGCGCAGGGTAGAAATCAGGCTCTGCAAAACATGCGGGGTTGGTCGCAACCAAAGGCAGGCCGCGTTCATAGGCCAGCGCGATCAATGCCTCTTCGGCCGCGTCTTCAACTGCATTACTGCGCCGTGCAATCTCGATATAAAGCCGCCCGGGGAACAGTTGTTCAAGCCGGGTGCAATATTCGGCTGCGCTATCCAGCTGGCCATCGGCGAACAGCCGGGCGAGCGCACCTTCGCCGCCAGCGGTCAGCGCGATCAGCCCATCAACATGGTCTTCCAGCTGTGAAAAACGGATCTGCGCTTCGCCGTCGGTCGGGCTTTCAAGGTGTGCGAACGAGGTAAGCCTGCACAGATTCTGGTATCCGACCTCATTCTGCGCATAAAGCGCGATCCAATCGCGCACTGCCTGACCGCCGCTATATTCGGGCGGGCGGGCCACGCCGAGCATCAAGCCCATGATCGGCTGCACGCCAACGCCGCGGCAGCCATCCTCGAAAGGCATCACCCCGTAAAGACCGTTACGGTCGGTGACCGCAACCGCGGGAAAGCCTAGACCCTTGGCATATTTGCCGATTGCCTTTGGTTCAATCGCACCTTCGAGCATGGTGTAAGCGGAAAAAACCCGCAACGGGACGAAGGGTGCGAAAGCCATGGTGGCAAGGTGGTGCAGCGCCGCCGATTCTGCAATCAAAAGGCGCGGCTATTTTGTGGACAAAACAGGGGTCGACAGCGGTATCAGCCCAACAAGCGCTGGATATCCTTTTCAAGTGCAGTCGGCGCAACCTGCGGACCATAGCGGCCCACTACTTTGCCATCGGCATCGACAAGGAATTTGGTGAAATTCCACTTGATCGCGCGGGTGCCCAACAGCCCCGCCTGCTGGTCTTTCAGATGTTTCCACAACGGGTCGGCAGCATCGCCATTGACGTCGACCTTTTTGGCGAGCGGAAAGCTGACATCATAAGTGAGCGAGCAGAAATTCTTGATCTCTTCTTCGTCACCGGGTTCCTGCGCACCAAACTGGTTGCAGGGAAAGGCCATGACGACCAGCCCCTTATCGGCATATTTGCGGTGCAGTTCTTCCAGCCCCTTATATTGCGGGGTGAAGCCGCATTTAGATGCCGTGTTTACCAGCAGAAGAACCTTGCCCTTATAGGCGGACATATCCTGCTTGCCCCCGCCGGGCATATCGACCGTGAAATCATGAACGTTCATCTGCTCTTCCTCTCCGCAATTTTATGCCAGAATGCCGTCATGCAACCGGACGATCCGGTCCATCTTGGCTGCCAGCCGTTCATTGTGCGTCGCGACCAGCGCGGCTGAGCCCTGTTCCCGCACAAGGCCCATAAACTCACCCAGCACGATATCGGCGGTATGTTCGTCCAAATTTCCGGTCGGCTCATCCGCCAGCACAAGCCGGGGCTTGTTGGCAAGGGCACGAGCGACGGCTACGCGCTGTTGCTCCCCGCCGGAAAGTTTCGAAGGCCGATGCTCCAGCCGCGCTCCAAGCCCCAATGTCGATAATAGTTCTCGAGCACGGGTGCCGGCTTCTTCCGGATCAACGCCTGCAATCAGTTGCGGCAGCAGGACATTTTCGAAGGCATCGAAATCGGGCAGCAAATGGTGGAACTGATAAACAAAGCCCAACTTTTCCCGGCGCACGATGGTCGCCCGATCGGGGCCTGCGTCGCGCATTTCCTCTCCATCAATCATGATCGACCCGGTAAAGCCGCCCTCGAGCAGCCCCAATGCTTGCAAAAGCGTCGATTTGCCCGTCCCCGAAGGCCCGAGCAAGGCGACCAATTCGCCCTCCCGGATCGACAGATTGACGCCGCGCAGCACCTCGATCGTCACTTCGCCCTGGGTGAAACTGCGCCGGACATCGCGCATTTCTGCGACAGTCTTATTCATAACGAAGCACCTGCACAGGATCGGTTCCGGCGGCCTTAAACGCAGGATAGAGCGTTGCAAGGAAGCTGAAGAAAAGCGCGAGGCCACAAATCGCCAGCACCTCAAACGGGTCGGTGCGCGATGGCAGTTCGGTGAGGAAACGAATCGACGGATCCCATAATTCCAGCCCCGTCACAAACTGGATTGCAGCCACGATCGACTGGCGGAAAAACAGGAAAATGAAACCAAGGGCCATGCCCGCTGCCGTTCCCGCTGCACCGATGAGCAGGCCAACGGTCACGAAAATCTTGAGCAACGACTGACGTGAGGCACCCATGGTGCGTAGGATTGCAATATCGCGGGTCTTGGCGCGCACCAGCATGATCAGCGACGACAGGATGTTGAACACCGCAACCAGCACGATGATCGACAGCACAATGAACATCGCTACTCGCTCAATCGCCAACGCCTCGAACAGGGAGGCGTTCATGCTCTTCCAATCGACGATCAACGCCCGATCGGCAATTTTGGGCTGCAACGGCGCCAATATATCATTCACCCTATCGGCATCGGTGGTCGTCAGTTCGATCATCCCGATCTGGTCACCCATCAACATCAATATCTGCGCATCCTCGATCGGCATGATGACAAAGGCCTTGTCATAGTCATAGACGCCGACCTCAAAGACAGCGGCAATTTCATAGGATATCTCGCGCGGAACCGTGCCAAAGGGCGTTGTTCGGCCTGCAGGATTGATGATCGTCAGCCTTTGCCCGACGCGCGCACCAAGATTCTGCGCCAACCGGGAGCCAATGGCGACACGTTCGCTGCCCGGTTGCAACAGCCGCATGTCGCCTGCCACTGTCTTGCCCTTCAACGTCGGATTGGAGCGTATATCCGAAACCTGCATGCCGCGGGCAAGAATAGCCTCGACCCGCCCCTCATGCGTTGCCAATAGCGGCTGTTCGATCAGCGGCGAGGCTTCGGTCACGCCCGGCGTTGCCCGAACCTCTTTCAACACGTTGCGCCAATCGTTCAGCCGACCGCCATAGCCCTGGACCACGGCATGGCCGTTTAGCCCGACGATCTTGTCAAACAATTCAGCGCGAAAACCGTTCATCACGCTCATCACGATAATGAGCGCGGCCACGCCGAGTGCGACAGCGACAAGGCTGATCGTGGCAACGAGGAAGATGAAGCCTTCGCCCTTGCCCGGCAGCACATAACGCCTTGCAATCATGCGTTCATAACGATTGAGGATCATGTCGGTCCAGTTCCGGCATCAGGATGAGGACCCTGTCTTTAGGCGGCCCCCGTCGGCGAGGCAAGGGCCGCGCGCCTGTTACACTATTGTTGCAGCCACGCCACAGTCGGCAAAAAAGCGTTGATCCGATCCAGAGAATCGTTGCGGATACCCCAGTTTCCGGCATTTTCACGTCGCTGACTAAGGTTTCATCGCTGAATGGCCGTGGTTCAGGGGGATAGATCCCGCAACGACCTTGCCATGATGTGAGGCAGCAGGATCCAGACGAGTTTTCGTCGATCGGGCCGTCCAATTTCAGTTGGGCGGCCTTGATTTTTTTGCGGCACCAACCCATTTCCCGGTTTGAGGGAGCCAATCGGTCCCTCAATACCAACCCAGAAAGCGCTGCACAGGCAGGCTTTCAAACCGCAAATTGCTCAGATTGGAGAATTTGGAATGACACGTTTTGACTTCACGCCCTATCGCCGCACAACCGTGGGCTTCGACCGCCTGTTCGATCTTTTGGAAAATACGCGCGCCGCGCAGGGCGATAATTACCCCCCGTTCAACATCGAGCGGACCTCCGATACCGAATATCTGGTCACGATTGCCGTTGCCGGCTTCAAGCCCGACGAGATCGACATCACAGCGCAGGAAAATCTGCTGGTCGTTGCCGGCAAGAAACAGCTGGATGGCAATGACAACCGCGATTTCCTGCACCTTGGCATTGCCAACCGCAATTTCGAGCGCCGCTTCCAGCTGGCAGATCATGTTTTTGTGAAAGCTGCAGACCTTGCCGACGGGCTGTTGACAGTTCACCTTGAGCGCGAAGTTCCCGAGCAGCTTAAGCCGCGCAAGATCTCCATCGGATCTTCAACGCCGACGCTTGTCGAGCAAGGCAGTGACAAGCAAGCTGGCGAAGCTGCCTGAGCAGCCAACAAATTTCGCAGAACAGCATGACGCCATGGTCCTGAACCCGCCAAAAGGGTGGGACCATGGCGCTAAATATTTACGGGATCAGACCAGTCGGCTCTGTTCAACCGCTGCAGCGATAAAGCTTGCAAACAGCGGGTGCGGATCAAAGGGTTTGGACTTGAGTTCCGGGTGGAACTGTACACCAATAAACCATGGATGGTCGGGGCGCTCGACAATTTCGGGCAACAGGCCATCAGGCGACATGCCGGAAAAAATCAATCCGCCCTTTTCCAGCGCCTCACGATAGGCGGCGTTCACCTCATAACGGTGGCGGTGACGTTCCGAAATGGCGCTGGTGCCATAAACCCCTGCCACATGGCTGTTTCCGGTAAGCTGCGCGTCATAGGCGCCGAGCCGCATCGTGCCGCCCAGATCGCCGCCCGCTTCGCGTGTTTGCAGGCCTTCCTCGGTCATCCATTCGGTGATGATGCCGACCACAGGCTCGTCGGTCTGGCCGAATTCGGTGCTCGATGCCTTCGCTATGCCGGCAGTGTTCCGCGCACCCTCGATACAGGCCATCTGCATCCCGAGGCAAATGCCGAAAAAGGGCACCTTGCGTTCGCGGGCGAAACGGACAGCGGCAATCTTACCTTCCGAACCACGCTCACCAAAGCCGCCGGGGACGAGGATCGCGTGCATCGGCTCAAGCGCGGCCGCAATGTCACTATCGGCCTTTTCAAACAGTTCGGCATCGATCCATTTGATGTTGACCTTGACCCGGTTGGCAAACCCGCCATGCGCCAAGGCCTCGTTCAGTGATTTATAAGCATCTGCCAGCCCGACATATTTGCCGACAACACCGATGGTGACTTCGCCTTCGGGATTTTGCTGCCGGTCCAGAATATCTTCCCAGCGGCGCAGATCCGGCGCGATGCCTGGCGTGATGCCAAAGGCACGCAAGACTTCATAGTCGAGCCCTTCTGCATGATATTGCAGCGGCACGGCATAGATGGATTTCGCATCCAGCGCGGGGATGACGGCTTCTTTGCGCACATTGCAAAAGGCTGCGATCTTCGCGCGTTCGCCCTCGGGCAGCGGATGTTCGCAGCGGCAAAGCAGGATATCGGGTTGCACGCCAAGCGCGGTGAGTTCCTTGACGCTATGCTGGGTGGGCTTCGTCTTAAGCTCACCAGCGGCGGCGATGTAGGGCACGAGCGTGACATGGACGAAAACCGTCTGCTCGCGTCCCAGATCGTTGCGCATCTGGCGGATCGCCTCAATGAACGGTAGCGATTCGATATCACCCACAGTTCCACCGATCTCGCACAGCACAAAATCAAGGCCATCGGTATCGGCCTGGGCGAATGCCTTTATCTCGTTCGTGACATGCGGAATGACCTGCACGGTCGCGCCCAGATAGTCGCCACGCCGTTCCTTTGCAATGATATCGCGATAGATGCGCCCCGATGTCACATTGTCCGACTGCCGCGCCGAAACGCCCGTAAAGCGTTCATAATGGCCAAGATCGAGGTCGGTTTCCGCCCCGTCGTCAGTCACATAGACTTCGCCATGCTGATAGGGCGACATCGTGCCCGGATCGACATTGAGATAGGGATCAAATTTACGAATGCGGACTTTGTAGCCACGCGCCTGCAAAAGGGCCGCCAAAGAAGCAGCCATTAAACCTTTGCCAAGCGAGGAGACCACGCCGCCGGTGATGAAAATATACCGCGCCATGGGAGAAAAGGCCTAAGACGTGTTTCAGGGATTAGGCAAGTGCATGAATCTGCATTTGCCCAATTAATCTGGGGAAAAGGCGGATGGCTCCGCCCATCCCGCTTATTTGTCGAGGGGAACCTCGGTCGGTGCAGCCGGCGCAGCGGCCGGTGCCGCCTGGCCAGGAGCAGCCTGAGCCGGTGTGTTTTGACCCGCAGGTGCCTGCTGGGTCACAGGCGCGCGCTGCAGGCTTTCGTCAATCTCACCGGGCGTGCCACGCTTTGCAGAAACAAAAGCCAGTGCAATCGCAAGCAGGATGAACGTCGTCGCTAGGATCGCTGTCGTCCTTGTCAGGAAATCGCCCGCGCCACGAGCCGACAAAAGGCCTGCAGGGCTACCGCCCATTCCAAGACCGCCGCCTTCTGAACGCTGCATCAGGATCACGCCCACCAGTGAGGCGGCGTTGATGGCGAAAACGACGAGTAGGAAGTGAAAAAGACCCATGAACCTGTCCGAATGTTAAGCTGGGGAAACGCCCCGGTTGAAGCGCACATAGGGGCGGCAGCACCTATTTTCAAACATTATCATCCCGCAGCGCCGCCGCTCGGCATAGTCAGCCCCCAACTGCAGCAGCAGCAACGATCGGCAGAAACTTTTCAGCGCCAAGGCTGGCGCCGCCGATAAGGCCGCCGTCAACATTGGGGATCGCAAGCAGCCCAGCGGCATTATCGCCATTCATCGAACCACCATAGAGAATGCGAACTGCCGAACCGTCTGCGCCAAAACGTGCTTCGAGATTGGCACGGATCGCGCCGTGCATTTCGGCGACATCCTCAACTGAGGGGATTCGGCCGGTGCCGATGGCCCATACAGGTTCATAGGCAACCGCGAGCCAGGCCGATGCGGCCTCATCGGGAAGCGAACCGTCAAGTTGGCTCAATACCACGGCTACGGCTGATCCGGCATCGCGCTCTGCCTCAGTCTCGCCAACGCAGACAATGGCCGATAGCCCTGCTGCCTTGGCCGCCAGTGCCTTGCCGCGAATATCGGCGTCACTTTCATGCTGGGCTGCACGGCGCTCGCTATGACCGACAATGGTAACCGCCGCGCCTGCATCCTTAAGCATGGCAGCCGAGACGCAGCCGGTGTGTGCGCCCGATACCGACATATGGCAATCCTGGCCGCCAATAACCATGGATGGTACCTTCTGAGCCGCAGGACCGATCAGCGTTGCAGGCAGGCACAGCGCAGTATCGACTCCCGAATGCGGCGCGACTGCCGCAGCAATGGCTTCGATTTGGGCGACATCCGCCATCAACCCGTTCATTTTCCAGTTTCCGGCGATCAATTTGCGCATTTCAAGCTCTCCAGCAGCTTCGTTCATTTGATTCTGTGGCGCTAGCAAATTGGCGCGCCGATACCAAATGCTGTTCTGCTTCTGCCCTTCTCCGCTTGATTGACCCGCGCGCGCCGCCTAAAGCGTCGCGGTTTCCGCCTTAACCAGAATGTCAGGACAGACATGATCAGTTCCTTCCGCAGAATGTTGGCCTCGCGCTGGGGTGCAGCGATCGCGCTTGCCTTTGTCGTCTTGATGGGTTTTGCCTTTGCGCTGAGCGATGTCACCGGTTCGGGCAGCTTTGGCGGACTTGGAGGCGGCCATGTTGCCAAAGTGGGCGACCGCAAGATCGGCCTCGGCGAATTTGACGATATGCTGCAGAACGCGCTGCGCGCCGAACGGCGGGACAATCCGACGCTGGACATGACACAATTTGTCGAAAGTGGCGGTTTGGATGCAACGCTTGATCGGCTGATCAACCGTTATGCACTGTCAATCTTTGGTGAAGAACATGGCGTTTCAGTCAGCAAGCGATTGGTCGATTCCGAAATCCGCCAGCTGCCCGGAGTGAACGGCCCTGATGGCCGTTTCAGCCAGCAAGCCTTCACGTCGTTTCTGCAAGGCCTTGATCTGACCGAGGAAATGATTCGTGACGATTTCCGCCAAAATCTGTTTGCCCAACAAATCCTGCCGGCGGCAGGTGCAGGCGCACCGGTTTCGCAAAGCTATGTCCTGCCTTACGCCTCGCTGCTCCTCGAAAAGCGGGCGGGCGATGTGGCGCTGATTCCGGCACAGGCATTCCTGCCTAGGACCGCGCCTGCCGACGCCCAGCTTCAGACCTATTACACCGCGAACAGCGCGCGCTTCACCATTCCTGAAAAGCGTGCCGTGAGTTACGCTCTGTTCGACGCGTCGATCATCGGCGACAAGGCTGATGCCACGACCAAGGAAATCGCCGATTATTACAAGGCCAATGCCAAGCAATATGCCGCTTCGCAGACCCGCGATCTTAGCCAATTGGTATTCCCGACCGAAGCGGCGGCAAAGGCTGCGCTCGCCAAGATCAATGGCGGCCAGTCAATGGACGCCGTCGCCCGTGAGCTTGGCCTTAGCGTTACGGTCAGCAATGGGATTGACCGCGAAACCTTGACGTCGAACGCCTCGAAGGCCGTCGCCGACACCGTGTTCGCCACATCCGCCGGCAAGACGGCGGCCCCGGTTCGCGGCGGGCTTGGCTGGTATGTCGTCCGCGTCAATGCCGTGAAGGAAATCCCGGCGCGCACGCTGGCGTCGGTCAGCGCGGAGATTGCGCGCACCATCGCTGCGGAAAAACGGGTTGAGGTGCTTTCTGATCTGACATCGGAAATCGAGGATGAATTTGCCGGCGGATCTACAGTTGCCGATATGGCAAAGGCCAATGGCCTGAAGGTGGAAACAACACCTTTGCTCTTTGCCAATGGCCAGAACCCGGCTGCCCCCGGTTACAAGCCCATTGCCGAAATGGCGCGCATCCTTCCCGCCGCGTTCGAGATGGACAGCGATGGCGAAGCGCAACTGATCGAGATCGTGCCCGGCGAGAAGTTTGCGATGATTTCCATTGCCGATTTCCAGGAAGCCGCGCCCCCGCCACTCAAGGATGTTCGCGATATCATCGTGCAGCAATGGGCGCTGGCTGAAGGTGCGAAAAAGGCAAAGTCGGTGGCTGAGCAGGTTCAAAAAGCCGTGCTGTCGGGCAAAAGCCTTGCCGAGGCGATGCAGGCCGTTGGTGTGGCGCTGCCCAAGGTCGAATCGGTTGCAGGCAGCCGCGCTGATCTAAACCGCCAAGGCCAGCAAATGCCGCCGCCGCTCGCGATGATGTTCGCGATGAAGAAGGGCACAGCCAAAACGCTCGACGCCGGTGGTGATCGTGGCTGGTTCGTCGTCAAGCTGAACGAGGTGATCAAGGGCGATGCAAGCGGCAATCAGGAACTGCTTGCTGCACGCCAGCAAGAGCTGCTCGACCTGTTGCAACAGGAATATGCCGCACAGTTGATCAATGCCGCGCGCGCCGAAGTCGGTGTCAGCAAGAATGACGATGCGCTCAAGGATCTGCGCAACCGCCTCACCAATCGCGACGCGGTACAGTAAGGCTGACGGGCGGGCATGACCGATATTCAGCCTGACCGCCCGATCGACCACGCCCGCAGACAGCTTGTCGGCGGCAAGGCCGCGATCGTCTGGCGCGAATTGATCGCTGATACCGAAACTCCGGTATCCGCAGCGCTCAAATTGTTCGAAGCCGGACGCGGTGATTTCATTCTGGAATCGGTCGAAGGCGGCGCGGTGCGCGGCCGTTACAGCCTGATCGGCCTGGCCCCCGACCTTGTGTTTCGGGCCGAGGGCGACAAGGCAGAAATCAACCGCGACTGGCAGACCGATCGCACCAACTTCATAGCAACCGGTGAAGGCGCGCTGGCCAGCCTGCGTGCACTTGTTGCTTCCTGCCGTATCGACATGCCTGCAGGGCTGCCGCCGGCCTTTGCCTGCCTTGTCGGCCATTTTGGCTATGAAACGATTGGGCTCGTTGAAAAGCTGCCGCGCCCACCTGCCAATCCCATTGACGTGCCCGACATGATGTTTGTGCGGCCGACCGTGGTGCTGGTGTTCGATCGGCTTGCAGACCGGCTTTATATCGCAGCGCCGATCTGGCCCGAGAGCGGTGAACCGGATCGTGCGATTGCGGCGGCCTATGACCGGATCGATGCGACCGCCGCGAAACTGGCGCAGCCCGTTCCCGCAAGCCAAAGACAGGCAAGCCTTGCATCGCTGCCCGAGCCGCAGCCGGCTTTGGGCGCGGGGCGCTATCGCGACATGGTGCTGAAGGCAAAGGACTATATTGCCGCAGGCGATATCTTTCAGGTCGTGCTGGCGCAGCGTTTCTCGCTACCCTTCACCTTGCCGCCGGTTGATCTTTACCGCGCGCTACGCCGTATCAACCCGTCGCCCTTTCTCTATTTCCTCGATATGCCGGGCTTTGCCCTTATTGGATCGAGCCCGGAAATCCTTGTTCGCGTCCGCGATGATGAAGTCACCATCCGACCCATCGCCGGAACGCGCCCGCGCGGTAAGACTGCGCTGGAAGATGCCGAAAACCGGGACAGTCTGCTCGCCGATCCAAAGGAACGGGCCGAGCATCTGATGTTGCTCGATCTCGGCCGCAACGATGTCGGCCGTGTCACCGAAGGCGGCAGCGTGACTGTGACAGATAGCTATATGGTCGAATTTTACAGCCATGTGATGCACATTGTTTCGAACGTAGTCGGCAAGCTCGCCAAGGGCAAAGACGCGCTCGACGCGCTGTTCGCAGGCTTCCCTGCAGGCACGGTCAGCGGCGCGCCCAAGGTGCGCGCCTGTGAGATCATTGCCGAACTGGAGCCCGAAACCCGCGGCGCCTATGCCGGCGGCGTCGGCTATTTCAGCCCCGACGGTAACATGGACAGTTGCATCGTCTTGCGCACCGGAATCGTCAAGGACGGCATGCTGCATGTACAGGCTGGCGCGGGCATCGTCGCCGATAGCGACCCCGAATATGAACAACGCGAATGCGAAGCCAAGGCAGGCGCTCTGATGGCCGCCGCGCGCGAAGCTGTGCGCGTCGCCGGAGAATCGGGTTTCGGACAATGAACAACAAAATCCTCGTCATCGACAATTATGACAGCTTCACCTGGAACCTTGTCCATTATCTGATCGAATTGGGCGCCGAGGTGGAAGTGGTACGCAATGACGCCATTTCGGCAGCCGAGGCGCTTGCCAGTGGCGCGCAGGCCTTTCTTTTGTCGCCGGGCCCCTGCACACCCAATGAAGCAGGCATTTGCCTCGATATGGTCGCCGCCTGTGCCGAGGCGGAAATGCCGTTGCTCGGCGTCTGCCTTGGCCATCAGACGATCGGCCAGCATTTTGGCGGCAAGGTAGTTCGCGGCGGGTTGATGCACGGCAAGACCAGCCCCGTCAGCCATGATGGCAGCGGGCTTTTCACCGGCCTGCCCTCACCCTTCATTGCCACCCGCTATCATTCGCTGATTGTAGAGGATGTGCCTGAATGTCTGATCGTCAATGCGACCAGTGACGACGGCCATGTAATGGGTTTCCGCCACCGCGACCTTCCCATCCACAGTGTGCAATTCCATCCCGAAAGTATCGCCACCGAACATGGCCATGCCATGCTGGCCAATTTCATGCGCGCCGCTGGAATGACGCCAAAGGAACGGGTGTGACGGCATGACCCTTTCCCTCACCCAATCCGAAACGCTGTTCGGACAGATGCTCGACGGTGCAATGCCCGATGCAGAGATCAAGGACGTCTTGATCGAAATGGCCGATCGGAGCGAGACGCCTGAAGAGATTGCAGGGGCAATCCGGGCGATGCGTGCGCGGATGATCCGTGTCACCGCACCCGAAGGTGCAATCGATGTCTGTGGTACGGGCGGTGACGGGGCGCATAGCCTGAATGTCTCGACCGCAGTCGCCATCGTTGTGGCCGCCTGCGACGTGCCAGTTGCCAAGCATGGCAACCGGGCAGCATCGAGCAAGGCGGGCGGCGCGGATACGCTGGAGGCCTTGGGCCTGAATCTCGACCGCGCTGCTGAAACGGCCGAGGCAACACTTGCCGACCTTGGCATCGCCTTCCTTTTTGCGCAGAAATACCACCCTGCCCTTGGTCGCCTTGCCCCGATCCGTAAAGACATCGGGCGGCGTACCATCTTCAACCTGTGCGGCCCCGCCTGCAATCCCGCTGGCGTCAAACGCCAGTTGATCGGCGTTGCCCGACCCGATTTCCTGCCGGTCTACGCCGGGGCGCTGGAACTTCTGGGCTATGAGGATGCCATGCTTGTGGCCGGCGACGAGCCGCTGGACGAAATCTCCATATCGGGGCCCAGCACTGTCGTGCGGCTAGGCCAAACGGCAGCAAGGATAGGCCCGGAAGACGCAGGTCTGAACCGCCATGCAGCCGAAGCGCTAAAGGGCGGGGATGCACAATATAATGCCTTGGCTCTCCGCCGCCTGCTGGCCGGCATGCAGGAAACTGCGCAAGATGCCGCCTATCGCGATGCCGTCCTCCTCAACAGCGCCGCCGCGCTGATGGTCGCCGGCCATGCAGATGACTGGCATTCGGGTGTGGAAGAAGCTGCCGAGGCAATTGACAAAGGGCTGGCCAAGGCATTGCTCGATTGCTGGGTGCGGTTTTGACCGACGTCCTCATTCGCCCTGAGCGCCCGGAAGATATTCAGGCAATTCACGACGTTACAAAGCGCGCATTTGCGACAATGTCCTATGCGGGGGGTGACGAGCAACTGTTGCCGGCACGTTTCCGGAAAGCAGGGGCCCTGGCGCTTTCATTGGTGGCAGAGCTGGATGGCAAAATCGTCGGCCAGCTTACTTTGACGCCTGCCTTTGCAGCGGACGAGTCGCCAGGCTGGTTTGCACTTGGGCCAATATCGGTTGCCCCGGAGACACAGAAACAGGGCATTGGCACAAAAATGATCGAAGCCGCCAAAGCATGGATGCGCGAGAAAAGCGCCGCTGGCTGCGTCTTGGTCGGCAGCCCTAACTACTACAGCCTTTTCGGTTGGTTGGGCTTCCCTGACATTGCCCCCGAGGGAGAGCCTCCCGAATTTTACCAGATTTTGCCGCTTGGCGTAGCCGAGCCATCGACGATTGTCAGTTTTCATCCGCTATTCTACGGCGAAGCATGACCATCACCCCTATCCCATTGCGTAAGGCCAACCGCGTCGCTCTTTATCTTTGGTTTGCAGCCATCGTCTTTGGCCTAATCTATTGGGCTGGAGCGCTAGGACGGTCTGGCGTTGCATTGAACGAATTTGCAAGCTGGTCGAAGCCGATAATCATCGGATTGAAAGCAGTCGCAACTGGCCTCCTGGTGATCAGCGCGTGGGTCGTCGCGCAATCTCGGGCGGTTCGGCTGTTGACGCTCTCCCTTGCAGTCATTTGGCTTGCGGACATAGTATTGGCCATGGGATATGCTTTCGTGTCAGGCTTTATCTTCGCCACTGCACATTGCATCGCGGCTATTGGCTATTTGAAGTGCCAGTCCGTCGAAAAGCGCACCCTCACAACGGTTCTAGGGGCCTTGGCCATTCCACTGGTCGGGATGGCGATACATTTTTATGCTACACGGGGATTGGATGTGTCTGCCCTTGAGCTGGTATTTCCGCTTTTTTCTTTGATGGTTGCGGCGCTTGCAATGCTGAGCAGATTCCAGTTCTGGCCCTTGGTTGTTGGTGCGATAATCTTCACCATTTCTGACATTGCCGGTGTTGTCAGTATCAATATGCCGCAGGGACTCAAATTGAACTGGCTGACATGGCTTAGCTTTTTCAGTGGCCTTGCACTTGTGGTGCGCGGCATCATTCTATGGGCAGACGAAACTGAATGACCGATAAGCTAAGCGAAATCTGCGCGACAAAGCGCCTTGAAGTTGCCCAGCGGAAGCTGCAGGGCTTGGCGCATTGGCCTGCGCCCATGCCTGTGCGCAACTTTGAGGCCGCCTTGCGCGCACAATCCGCCAGCGGCTTCGCCCTGATCGCGGAGATCAAGAAAGCCTCCCCTAGCAAGGGCCTTATCCGCGCCGATTTCGATCCGCCCGCCCATGCCCGCGCTTATCAGGCTGGCGGTGCGGCTTGTCTTTCAGTGCTCACCGATGCGCCCTATTTTCAGGGGCATGAGGATTATCTGATCGCGGCGCGTGCGGCGTGCGACCTGCCCGTGATCCGCAAAGACTTCATGGTCGATCCATGGCAATGCGCCGAAGCGCGTGCGATGGGGGCCGATGCCATATTGATCATCGTCGCTGCGCTGGAAGATGCTGAAATGTCGGAGATCGAGGCGGCAGCGCGCGATCAGGGCCTAGACGTGCTGGTCGAGGTGCATGACGAGGCAGAGATGGAGCGCGCGCTAACGCTGCTGCAATCGCGTCTGATCGGGGTGAATAACCGCAATCTCAAGACCTTTGAGGTCGATCTGGCTACCACGGAGCGCTTGGCAGGCATGGTGTCGGACGATGTGCTGCTGGTATGCGAGAGCGGCATTTCAAATCATGCCGACTGTATGCGCATGGCCCAAAGCGGGGTGCGGACCTTCCTTGTCGGCGAAAGCCTGATGCGGCAAGATGATGTTGAATATGCGACCCATATGCTATTGAACGGCGCATGACCAAATTGACCCATCTTGATGATGCCGGCAATGCCGCGATGGTCGATATCTCCGCCAAAAATGCCACGATGCGCGAAGCGATTGCCGAAGGACGCATCACCATGTCGGCAGAGGCTTTGGCGGCTATCCGTGACGGCGCGGTGAAGAAAGGCGATGTGCTGGCGACAGCGCGAATCGCGGGCATCATGGCGGCTAAAAAGACGAGCGAGTTGATCCCGCTATGCCATCCGCTCGCACTGTCCAAAGTTGCGGTCGATTTCGAATTTGAGGCAGCTGGCATCCGCGTCACCGCCCTTGCCCGGCTGACCGGCCAGACCGGAGTGGAAATGGAGGCGCTGACAGCAGCTTCGATCGCGCTCCTCACCATTTATGACATGGCCAAGGCGATCGACAAAGCCATGGTGATTTCAGATGTGCGGTTGCTTTCGAAAAGCGGCGGCAAATCGGGCGACTGGCGCGCGGAATGATCGCGCTGGAAGAGGCGCAGGCGCGGATTTTTGCGCTGAAAGACCCGGTCGAAACCGAGCGCGTTCCCCTTGCAGAGGCCGCGGGGCGGTGGGCGGCGGAGGATGTGCTGGCGCTGCGCACCCAGCCAGCCTGCGATCTTTCGGCAATGGATGGTTATGCAGTGCGCTTTGCCGATGGCGACGGCCCATGGCGGGTAATCGGTGAAAGTGCCGCCGGTCGGCGCTTTACCGGCTTGATCGGGCAAGGCGATGCTGTGCGCATCTTCACAGGCGCGGTGATGCCCGATGACTGCGACACAGTTATCATTCAGGAAAATGTCACGCGCGACGGCGATAAAGTGCTGATGACTGGCGAACCCTCCAAAAAGGCGGGGCATAACGTGCGCCACGCCGGCGGTGATTTTCAAAAAGGTGCGGTCGTGGTGCCTGGCGGGGCGGAACTGCACGCCCGCCACCTAGCGCTGGCGGCTATGGCGGGGCATGGGGAATTGCTGGTTAGGCGGCGACTGAAGATTGCGCTGCTTTCAACAGGCGATGAACTGATCGCGCCCGGCTTGCCCTGCGCCGAAGACCAGATACCCTCTTCCAATGGCATCATGCTGGCCGCGATGTTGCGTGACCTTCCGGTTGATATCACCGAATTTTCGGCCGTGCCCGATGATCTTGCGGTGCTCACCCAGCATTTCGCCGGGCTTGCCGGCCATGACATCATTGTCTCCACCGGCGGGGCATCGGTGGGCGATTATGATCTGATCGTTCCCGCTCTCAAGGCTGCAGGCGGCAATATCGATTTCTGGAAAATAGCGATGCGTCCGGGAAAGCCGGTCATTGCAGGTCGGTTAAGCGATGCCATAATGCTGGGCCTGCCGGGCAATCCGGTATCAGCCTATGTCACCGCATTCCTGCTGCTGCTGCCATTGGTGCGTCATCTGGCTGGCAGCGCTGCGCCGCTTCCACTCCGACTCAGCGCGCCTGTGGGTGTGGATTTGCCCGCAAACGGGCCGCGAACGGACCATTTGCGCGCCTGTCTGGTCGATGGGCAGTTGCTGCCTGTCGGTGCAAATGACAGCGCCATGCTGGCCGCGCTTTCTTTATCTAATGCACTGATAATAAGAGATATTTCTGCGACCGCCGTGCAAGCGGGTCAGAAGGTCGGCTATTACCCGATTACATAGCTCTGGTTCTTCTGGATGAAAGGCTTGACAGCCGCCCCTTTTGTTTCCTAATCGTTCCACATCTGTTCAACAGTGCAGGAACAAATGATGTTGACCTCGAAACAGCATGCCCTCCTTACATTCATCCACGAAAGGCTGGAGGCGTCAGGCGTTTCACCTTCATTCGAAGAGATGAAAGAGGCGCTCGATCTCAAGAGCAAATCCGGTGTCCACCGTTTGATCGGCGCACTTGAAGAACGCGGTTTTCTGCGCCGCCTTCCCAATCGCGCCCGCGCACTTGAAGTCGTGAAAATGCCCGAAGGCGGAAGCAGCAGACCTCTTCCCAAGGATGAGGCGGTCAACAGCAAGATTGTCAGTTTGGCAGACCGTCGTGCCAATTCAGAGCCTGCGCGCCACATTCCGGTTGCAGCCAACGACGTCATCGAAATTCCCCTGCATGGCAAAATTGCTGCCGGCGTTCCGATTGAAGCGTTGGAAGGTCAGAATTCGCTCTCGGTTCCGATGGCATTGCTCGGCAGCGGAGAGCATTATGCTCTTGAGGTATCCGGCGATTCCATGGTCGAGGCTGGCATTCTCGACGGCGACTATGCGCTCATCCGCAAAACCCAGACCGCGCGTGATGGCGAAATCGTAGTCGCCCTTGTCCGCGGCGAAGAAGCAACGCTCAAATATCTGCGCCGCGAAGGTCAGAAAATCCGTCTTGATCCTGCAAATAGCAGCTATGATCCGCAATATTATGATCCGCATGAAGTAGAGGTGCAGGGGCGTCTCGCTGGCCTGCTGCGCCGCTATCACTGATCAATAGCCTCGAGTGAGCTTTTGGGCGGCGGGATATTTCTCGCCGCCCTTTCTTTTTTGCGCGCCGCTTCCCGTTCCGCGATACGGACTGGCGCATAAGCCGACCATGGATGGTGTGCATTTTCGGATGCGACGGTGGTGACCCGACCTTGGGAAAGATAAAAGGCGAGACCACCCGTTTGTTCGAGCATTGCACGATCAGCCTTCAGCCAAAGCGGTTTGCAACTCCACGGCAAACGCCGGCTGCTAATGACAATATCTGCGCGCCGACACGCCGCCGCCAGTTCCATTGCCGGCAGCATATAGCGAGATCGGATGGCGATGATGCGCCAGCTTCGTCCCCCGCGTTCTAGGACGAAGCTGCAACCATCGCCATTGCAGCGCGCACCCGGCATGTCATCAAGTGGAACAGCGTCGCCTGCGATCGCCGCGGTCTCACCCAAAATCGAACGTGCATAATCCCCTACCCCCGCACGCAGCAGCGCCAATTGGCCTTTGTCGGTTTTTACTGCCAAATGTTGGCCATCTCCGGTGAGCAACAGATCGGGTCGCGGTGCCGAAACCATCGCCACAATCGCCACGCTGCATGGTATCAGCATCACCCAACGCCACCGGGTGTTGAGCAGCGCAATTACCAGCAAACAGATCGCGGCAACACCAAAGGACCAAAGCGGCATTTCAGGCAGCAGCGCAACCGCGCCTGGCGCAGCGCTGACGCTATGGGCGATCCACAGAATCAATTGGATTCCCTGCGATGCAACCCACCAGAATGGGGAACCCGCCCCCGGCACGATCGCATCGAGCAACAGCCCCAGCAGTTCTGCCGGCATCACGACAAATGTCGTCGCAGGTATCGCAATGATGTTCGCAAGTGCCCCATAAAGACCGCTCTTATGAAAATGGAACAGCGCGATCGGGGCGAGCACTGCCTCTATTGCCAATCCAGTGAGCAAAAGCGCCAAAAGCCCGCGCCCAAGCTTTAACAGCATCGCTTCGTCCCGTCCGGCCAAAAACCGCTGCGCAAAACCGCTGGTGTGAAGCATGATGATCGTGCCGACCGCAGCGAAACTCAGCTGGAAACTCGGCCCAGCGAGCGATTCAGGCCAAAAGAGCAGAACAAAGGTTGCGCCCGCAGCGAGCAGGCGCATCGATAACGCCTCTCTGCCAAGCGCCATGGCAACAAGGATGAGCAGTGCGGCGATGCACGCCCGCACAGTCGGAACCTCCGCACCGGTCAAAAGCGTGTAAAGCACTGCCACCAATGCTGATCCACCAGCGGCCAATAATGGCACTGGCAACCGCAACGCGAGCCATGGCCAAAGCGCCAGCAGCCCGGACAGCAGAATGAAGACAGCGCCCACAACCGCCGTTACATGCAGTCCGCTTACTGATAGCAGGTGCGCCATTCCAGAATTGCGCAAGGCCTCAGCGTCGGCTTCGCTGATGCTCCCGCGGGCACCGACAAGCAGCGCCGCTCCGACCGGACCCGATTCGGGGCCAAGCGAGCGTTCGATCCGCGCCGCCGTGGCATTGCGTGCAACATTCCAGAAATTGCTAACGCGTTCAGGCAAGGCAACAAGCGTGATTGGTTCGATAGCCCGTCCGGTCGCTCCGATCTGCGCAAACCAGGCGGTGCGTGCAAAATCATAACTGCCGGGCAGTTGCGGGCCAGGCGGCGGCATCAAACGGACTTTCACTTTGATGATCGTCCCAGGCGCAAAGCCTGAACCTATCGCATCCTCTTGAACATTGACGCGCACCACCTCCGGCAAATCGCCATGTTCACTCAAGCGCAACCGGAAACGAACCATCTCCCGTGCCGAGACTTCCTCAACATTTTCGATCTTTCCGATGACGGTGCCGACCCATGGTTTTTGTAGCGGCGTTGCACCAACTAGGTGCGCTTTGCCTGAGATTATCGCAAAGCCGAGGCCGACGAGCAGCGCAGCGACGGCGAGACAATATCCGAAGCGGGTTTCGCGGCCGGCTGACGCTGCAAAAAGCAGGCAACCGGCGCAGACCAGAAACAGGGGGAGCGCGGCGGCGGCGCCCTGAACCTGCCAAAGCGCCATGCCAAGGCCGAGTGCCACTGGAATGAAAAGCGGCAATTGCTCACGCTCGCTATCGAGCCAATGATCCACCGCCGAAAACGGTTGGCCAAAGGACGAGGGCTTTATGCCCACTGCCTCCAATTCAATCGTCTCATTGATGCTGGACATGGCGCGATCCATCCGGAAACCGAAACGCCACCACCCCGCCCATTATCCTTGTCTTTCAAGGATAAACAAGCGCTTTCAGACGCCCTTGACGCGCCGCACAAAACTGCGCAATGGAAGCGCCGACAACCGTTTTTTGACAGGTATCAACCGGGCATGATGCGGTCTTCGTCTCCCACCGCCTGTGGCGAATGCAAGTCGATGAAAAGCAAATAGAATCGCACTGCACCACTGGCCAGATTTGGTTATCGGCTTTCCCCGGCCGGGTTCGCGAATGGAATGATAATGACTGAAAAGGCTGCAACTCTCAGCATCGGTAACACCAATATCGATCTGCCGGTTATTTCGGGTACTGTCGGGCCGGATGTGCTTGATATCCGCAAGCTTTATGCACAATCCGATTGCTTCACCTTCGACCCGGGCTTCACTTCGACTGCAAGCTGCGAAAGCCAATTGACCTATATCGATGGTGACGAAGGCGTGCTCCTTCACCGCGGCTATTCGATTGAGGAGCTGTCCGAAGAGTCGAGCTTCATGGAAGTTTCCTATCTTCTTCTGAATGGCGAACTGCCCTCGAAATCTGAGCTGGACGAATTCAGCCACACCATTTCGCGCCATACGATGTTGCACGAACAACTGGCGACATTTTATCGCGGGTTCCGCCGTGATGCGCACCCGATGGCTATCATGTGCGGCGTAGTCGGCGCGCTTTCAGCATTTTATCATGACTCCACCGACATCGCCGATCCGGTGCAGCGCAAGATCGCCAGCCACCGTTTGATCGCAAAGATGCCGACCATCGCCGCCATGGCCTATAAATATTCGGTTGGTCAGCCGTTCATGTATCCGGACAACAGCCTGTCCTACACCGGCAACTTCCTACGCATGACGTTCGGCGTTCCGGCAGAGCCCTATGAAGTGCATCCGGTCGTCGAACAGGCACTAGACCGCATCTTCATCCTACATGCAGACCATGAGCAAAACGCTTCAACCTCGACCGTACGTCTTGCAGGCTCTTCGGGTGCGAATCCCTTTGCCTGCATCGCTGCCGGCATCGCCTGCCTGTGGGGCCCGGCTCATGGTGGCGCAAACGAAGCAGCTCTGAATATGCTTCGTGAAATCGGCACACCTGACAAGATTCCGCATTATATCGAGCGTGCCAAGGACAAGAATGATCCGTTCCGCCTGATGGGCTTTGGCCATCGTGTTTACAAAAACTACGATCCCCGCGCGACTGTGATGCAAAAAACGGTCCGCGAAGTGCTGACTGCCCTTAAGGTCAGTGATCCGATCTTCGACGTGGCGCTCCAGCTTGAGGAAATGGCTCTCAACGATCCCTACTTCATCGAGAAAAAGCTGTTCCCGAATGTCGACTTCTATTCGGGAATCATCCTGTCGGCGATCGGCTTCCCGACCACGATGTTCACCGTTCTCTTCGCCCTCGCCCGCACAGTCGGCTGGGTGGCCCAGTGGAATGAAATGATTTCGGACCCCGGCCAGAAGATCGGCCGTCCACGCCAGCTTTATACTGGCCCTGCCCCGCGCAGCTATATCCCGGTCGAAAGCCGCTAATTTGCCGAATAAGCCGGAAGGTGGAGCGTAAACATCGCTCCGCCTTCGGGAGCCTCGGCGATCTCGATATCGCCTTTCATCGCGCGCGCAAGCCGCCGCGAAATATAAAGGCCAAGCCCGCTTCCGCCATCGCCGCTGCGGCCAAGACGCTCGAACTTCCCGAAAATCCGCTCCCGGTCGTCCATCGGAACGCCCCTGCCCTCATCACAAACCGATATGGACGGCGGCTGATTACTCAAACGGATATGAACGCTGCTTCCTCCCGGCGCGTAACGGATTGCGTTGCCGACAAGATTTAGCACGATCTGTAAAACTCGGCGAAACTCGCCAACGGTTTCAACCCTCATAACCGGATCAGGCAGGACGAGGTGGATATGATGATCCGCCGCCTTTAGTGCCAGCAGTCCTGCCACACGCCGGGCAATATCGCCCAATTCAACCCTTTCGGATGCGACGCGAAAATCCTCGCGATCGATGGCGTCCAGATCTTCCAGATCGCCGATCAACTCGTTTAGGTGCGTTGCTGCAGCCGAAATATCCTGCGCATAAGCGAGGTAATTCTCCTGAAGCCGCCCGTCAGATACCGAACGGATCGTTTCGGCGTTCGCGATGATCCGGCTGAGTGGCTGGCGCACGGCGCTTGCGAAATGTCGTCCAAACCCGATCTGCTTTGGCGCAGCGGGCGAATCCGAACCTTCGGCCTGATCGGGAATGTCGGCAAAAGTAAGCCCATAGCCTGTCACACGTCCATCAGCCGTCTCGATCGGTGAAGCCGAAACATCATAGACCTCGCCTGTATGGCGAGAGCGAATGCGGACCGGATCTGCAACTGCTTCCCAGATCGGTTTGGCCTCGCCATCAACGCGTTCGAAACTATCCGCTAGTTCGCGCGCAACCATCGCGACGCCGAACTGCCTGGTCAGCCAAGGTGCCGCCTGAAGAACATATCCCTTTTGATCTAGCGCCATGTCGGCGCGCTGCCTCTCGGCTGGTTCGCGAATGTGCGCCTGATGTGACATAGATGAGACGGCAGCAGACGGGGCCTGTTCCTGCCAGCCTGAAATCGAAAGCAGGACGATGTCGTCTTTCCGAACAGCTTTGGTCCAAAGCATTAAGTCACGTTCGCCGTCTGCGGCACGCACCGGCCGTTCCAGCGTTGACCCGGTTCGCCAGCTGAGCTGAGTAAGATTGAAGAGCCCCGGAATGGCGAGCTTGCCGCCCTCAATGCCGCCATTGGCCAGATGCAACCTTGCAAGGTGCGGATCAGCCGACAACAGCTTGCCGTCGGCGTCTACTTGCGCCTCAATACTGAAAGCGAGAAAGCCTGGCCGACGCATCAGATATCAGATCCGCCAGACATGAATTGGGAAAGTGCAGCCGACGCATCGGCCTGCGCAATTCCGGCAAGCTCATCATAGCTGACGGCATAGCGGTCATCGCCAAAGCGGCCGTGTCGAAGTGCTTGAAGAGCATGAATCGCTGCATCGGCAGACAGGCCGGATGCCCGCAATGCCAGCATTGCGGCTGCCGGATGATCATGATCCAACAGGCGGTAGAGCCGATCTTGCGGCAGGCCTGTCGTGCGGGAAAGTGATGCTACAAATATGGCAAGCCCCGAGCAGCACGGATCAAGCAGATCGGGCAAGCGGGTTTCGGGCAGGAAAAAGACAAGTTTTGCAGCAGCATTCTGCAGTGTTGCGCCTTCATTATGGCTCGCCAGGAATTTCTGACAGGATTTAACAAGTTCGCCGCGCGTCGCCGAAACCGGACTATCTGTAAATTGGAGACCTGCTACGACTTTCCATGCAAGCGCGTGGGCAAGATCGATTGGTAATTGTGAAGTCAGCGCTTCCGGGCTTTCCTGCAACTGCAGATTTTCACCGCGCAACACATTCGCCGCCGCTTCCGAAAGAATCGGGTCGGCGTCGTGTAGCAAGGTTGCTGTCAGTTGCTGTTCAAAACCCCAAGCCACCTCGCCCAACCGCAGGCGGATCTGGCGCTCTGCATGCCGCGCGAGGCAGAAATCGATCAGCCCATTGTCGCGCAGCAGTCCTGCCGTGCATAAAGGCTCCCAACTCGCAGGCAGATACTCGGTCGCCGAAGCATCGATAAGCTGCGTTTCCACACCCGCCACCAACCTGTAGAGCGTCAACCTTACGGTCGCGAGTAGCGCCTCATTGGGTGCAGTGCCGCTTTGCGGAAACAGTGCGCAGCCGACATCGCCAGCCTGCAGCCGAATCGCCGCAGCACCGCTTAGCCCCGCGGCCAACCAATTCCTGTCTTCGGAATGGATCAAGGCAGATTCCGTTTCCGCATCTTCGTTGATGCACGTTAGCGGTTTACAGTTAATTTGGATTTAACTTCTGCGACACCAACAATGCGGCCAGCATGGCTGCAATTACCAGTTTCACCGACCACATAGCAACGCCTGCAAGATGGCCACCTAACAGCAGGACTACGATAACCAATGGCGACAGTTCAGCGCTCATGCGCGATTGCACGCTGCGCTGATGCAACCAGAGCAGACCGGCAGCGACTGCGCAGTGGAAAATGGCATCGCCGATGTAAGTTTCCGCGGACAGAAGGACAGCGAAGGTTGCGAGCAAGATAGCGATCACAGCGCCGCTTTGCCACAAAGGCTCTTCCTTGCGGTATTCCGACGATTGCAAATGCCGTCGCCAATAAAGCCCGACGACAGATATGAAGGCAAGAATATAACTTATTGTTATATATTGAAATATACTAGCGACCAACGCCAGAACTGCAGTTGTGGCACCTGTCCATTGGGCAAGCGGTCGATACCAGCCATGGCGCCCCAGAACCGATAGCCCCTTGTCGGCAACTTGGCCCAGCGCAGCTTCGACCACTCCGCTGGTTGCGCGCTTCGGGCGCGCGAGCATTTCCAGATCGGATTGCGCGGCAGCCGAAGCCCGATACAGCAAGATAGTGCCGGCCTGGCCTGATATCATCGTATCATGATAGCCAGCCTGCAAAGCGCTGCGCATCAGGAAGGAGCCAAGGCTCCAACCATCAGGCAATGCGCTGCTGTTCTTCAGCAATGTCGCATCAACGACCGCGATGCCTGCCCAACGACGGTTTAGGTCGATTCGCTCGAAGGCGGCCCAACCCGGCTCCTCCTGCAGAACAGCGACCACAGGCGCACTACATTGCATGAATCCCGACAGAATATCTGCGCTCGCCCAAATCGCGGCATCCTGAACAAGATAAAGCCCCGCAGACTGGCCATAGGCTGCAACTTCTGCCCCACTGCGCAGCAACGACACATGCATCCCTTCGGCGCGCAGTCGGTCTACCAACCCCGGATATTCGGCAGGTATCGTCTCGACTGCAATTGCAATTTCCCCGACGCCAATGCGTTCCAGTAACTTGATCTGATGGAACAGAACGGACTGTCCTAACACCGTGCGCCCGGCCAGTTCCTGCGCGGTTGCTGCATCAACGCAGAGCAATGCCTTTTCAATTTGGGACGTCGAGACGATTTCGTCAAACATTCGCCCGATATGGCGACACAGTCGGAAATGCCAAGCGAAATCCGATGGATGGACTTCGCAACGACGTCAGCGGCCAGCCGGCATGCAGTCCTCAATTTCCGTGATGGCTTTTCCAATTCTGCGAATAACAACCGGATCGCCGGGTGCCCCCGCCCCGCCTGCATCGGCAAGCCGCATTAACTCAATGGCACCAAAACTCGCCGCCAGCCCCTTCAGGCGATAGCAGCTATATTGCCAATTGGCATCGCACCGCGCCCTGCGAAGAAGATCTAGCTGCCTCCATGCGCTTTCCAGAAACACCTGCCGCAATTCATCGGCAAGCGCCGGGTCATTACCCGAGGCCTGATTCAAGGCTGTGTCAAAAGCGCCATAATCCATCGACATAATCGATCAATATCGCCCATGCCGTTAACTTTGCGTTTCGATACGCCAAAAATATGGTAAATGGCCAACCATGGCAGCTCGGTCAAAAATCATCGATCTCAGCCGTTCCGGCAATGGAACTGCTTCGCACGACGCAGCATTGATTGCCAGTGAAGCTGATCAAAGCATCGAGAACCTCGATCGGGACGAGGCTTTCACGACCGATCTGGATGCGATCGACTGGGAGGCTGTCGATGAACCGCAGCCGCGCAACTGGCCGACGATCTTATTGATTACAGTGCTGACCGTCGCCGCTTTAGGCTGGACCGGCTTCTTCATCTGGGCACATCTTCCCGAATTGCGTGCGATACCCGCGCCGGCGCGGGTATCCGAACTGATTGTATCATGGTCGGTGCCGGCGGCGCTGGTTGGCGTGTGCTGGTTGATTGCCATGCGCATGAGCAGGCGCGAGGCTCGCCGTTTTGGAGATGCGGCGTTGCAATTGCGGATTGAAAGCGAACAGCTTGAACAACGCATGCAGCGCATCAACGGAGAGATTTCGCTCGCCCGGTCCTTCCTTGCCGAAAATGCCCGTGAACTTGAAAGCGTCGGCCGCGTCTCTGCACAGCGGCTGACCGAAGCGGCTGAGACATTGAGCAACGCGCTTGGCGATGCCGACGAAAAGGCCCGAATTCTTGAGGCTACCAGCAATGCTGCGGTCACCAATCTGGAGCAATTGCGCAACCATTTGCCGGTTGTTTCCAGCGCCGCGAAAGACGCGACCAATCAGATCGGCATCGTGGGCAACAGTGCCCATACCCAAATTCAGGCGATATTGACGACACTTCAGCAGGTTGCCAGTCAGACAGCGACAACGAATGACGCCATGACGGCACTTGGCAGCCATATTTCAAAGTCTGCGGTCGACCTAGAAAGCCGTTTGACCATTGCTGCGGCACGTTTGCAGGCAAGTGTCGATAACAGCCGGACAGCGGCCAAGCCACTGTTCGACGGTTTTGACAAGAATATCACCAGTATCGAGCGCCGGCTTTCCGATGCGACGCGGAATGTTGATCGGCGCCTCGAAGAAAGTGAAAAGCAACTTGATTCCATATTGGCGTCGATGCAGGCGGCTTGCGAACGGCTGACCGCGACGGTCGTTCAACAAGATCAAGCGTCGATCCAGGCAGCCGCAAGGCTTTCGGAACTTATCGATCAAAGCCGCGAAAGCCTGTCTGATCTGGATAGTGACGCCACCGATCGCATTGCCAAGCTGGCCTTTGCTGTCAGTGCGCTCGTTGAGAAAAATACCGAACTGTCCGGCGCGCTGGAAGGTAACCGGCTGCATAGCAGTGAGTTGATCAAGACCTCGCAAAACCTGATCGACCTTTTGGAACGCATTGCCGCGGATGCAGGCGGCGTCGTGCCATTAGCCATCGAAAAAATTGCCGAGCAATTTGATGCCAACCGCTCCATCCTTGCCGCCCTGACCGACGAGATCGAGGCCGCCGACCAAGGAACCATTACCTTGTCGGAACGCATTGCGGCCATCGAAGGGCTTGTTGCTGAGCAGCAAAGCGCGGTGGAAAACCTGTCATTGGCCACCGATACCGCATTGGGGCAGCGGCATGAGCAGCTTGATGCATTGTCGGCCGCACTTGGCCATACAAGCACGATCATCGACGACATGGTCGAAACTGCCAATGGCCAGCTTGTCGCATCGCTGTTGCGTGTGCGCGAAACGACGCGGCAGGCAGCCGAATCCAGTCGCAAGATTGTTGAGGATGAGCTCAATGAAATTGCAGGCACGATCAGTGAGCGCAATAAGGACGCCCTCGCCGCGGCGGTCGCCGAACAAGTGCAGGCGATGGATTCGGCTATGCAGGATGCGTTGCAGCGCAATCTGACGCTCTCTGATGCCATTGATACACGCATTCATGACCAGCTCGCCCAGCTTCAGGAAATGGTCGGCAATCTTGAACAGCGCATTGCTCAGGCCCATGGCAGCTTTGCCCGGATCGACGATGAAGGCTTTACCCGGCGTATGGCTCTGCTGACAGAGTCTCTAAATTCAGCGGCAATTGATGTCGCCAAGATCCTCTCGAACGATGTCACCGATACGTCATGGGCGGCCTATCTGAAAGGTGATCGCGGAGTGTTCACCCGCCGCGCGGTGCGTCTGCTCGATAGCGGTGAAGTAAAGGCGGTCGGCGCCCATTATGATGATGACGCCGAGTTTCGCGAGAATGTGAACCGCTATATCCACGATTTTGAAGCCATGATGCGCGTTCTGCTGAGCACAAGGGACGGCAATGCCATTGGCGTTACCATCCTGTCCTCGGATGTTGGCAAGCTCTATGTCGCGCTCGCCCAAGCGATCGAGCGGTTGCGCAGCTAAGGCATCGCCAATCGGGAAAGTTCTGCTGGTTCAGGCCCGCCCAATACTGGCGCTGCTGTCCCCCATAACATGTCCACTGCGGCATCGAGGCGACGGAAGTCCGCATTTGCGGGGAAGCATCCCCTGCTCCTGATGACGGGTGTTGCACGATTCGGGCGGAGTGCAGTGCGCAGCCTGAATTGCAATTGCCGTAGTCCAGCACTGGCAAGAATCGGATCCATGCGCGTCAAAGGCGCAATCATATCACCGACCATTTCATTGTAGCGGGGGTGCCCGCCCCTGTGGAGCGGCAGCCCGAAAGCCGCCGCCTGCAGCTCGGTGCTGGGCAGATGCGTGCCGTTTATGCTGAAATCATTGGGATCAAAGCCGTGGGCGCGGACATGGCCGAAAAAGACAGCAAGGCTGCGCCGCTCGACAATCTCGATCGGAATGATGTGATGGCAATGAAACCCGCTAACCGGAAAACGCCCCCGCACTTCGCGGAAGGAAATCGCTGTTGGCGAACGGACGTGTTGGTTGCTCACAACCAACTTGTGCGCGTTAACAGCCCCGCGATGAATCCCTATTTTGCTCCAAAACGGAGATAAGCCGACACCATCAAACTGCCTGCATCAGGAGGTACCACGTCAATATAGGCACCTTCGTCGATATCGGGCAATGTCTCAGCATGGGCAATTGGACCATTGGCAGCGATATCATGCACCAACCGGACAACCCTGCGCATCATCTCGCTTTTGGGCATAGTGTCGGCCTCAAAAACAAGCTCCTGACCAGAAAAAGCCGCAAGCCCGGTGGTTTGAAACCCTTTACCGCTTTCCAATGGATCAAAAGCAATGAGCGCCAGTGCCGGAAACGGTCCGCCGGCGACATAAGAGGTTACCGCCTCTAAGAAATAATCAACGCCACAGATCAGGTTGGCAGCATGAACACGAACAGCGGCAGCATCAATTTCGGATGCCAGGATCGAGGCAAACTCAAGATATGCCTTCACAATCGCAGGGATGCGAAGGCCACCAGCGAGATTGGGACCGAACTCGATAGCGACACTGGTTGCAATCATATCGGGTTGAGTCGAGATGAATATTGTCTTGGGAGCAGAAGCTGGCTTGCGAGATCGCGCGATTTGCAGCTTGAACGACAGACCCTCAAATATGACTGTCTGGTCGCGACCAGCGCGCCCTGCATGTTCATCCAGAAACAGCAGCGGATTGCGGGCAACAGCAGCCAATATAGTTTTTCTCACTTCCTCTTCGGACTTGCCAAAGCAAAGACTGAGGAGAGGTGCAGATGTCACTGTCATGATCCAAGCGATAGTTCTATCTTTGTTCTTATCGCTGGCATATATCTATTGCAACCGGCTTGGCGCTGTTCAATCCAAAATGGATCAAATCTCTACCTGACTGCCCAATTCAACGACACGATTGGTCGGCAATTTGAAAAATTCCATCGCATTGGCAGCGTTGCGTAGCATCCATGCAAAAACTTTTTCACGCCAGATCGCCATTCCCGGCACCTTGGAAGAGATAAGAGTCTGCCGCGATAGGAAGAAACTGGTGTGCATCATGTCAAATGGTGGCCCGCACAGATCGACGGTCGACAGCGTCGCTGGAACATCGGTTTCCTCAAGGAAACCAAAGCGCATGATCACGCGATAGAATCCTTCACCCAGCGTCTTGCAGCTCGTCCGGTTGGCAGGGTCTACAAAAGGCACTTCGGCAATTTCCACAGTCAGGATGATCACCCTTTCGTGCAAGATGCGGTTATGCTTGATATTGTGCAGCAAGGCCGACGGAACACCCGAACTGGCTGATGCCATGAAGATCGCGGTACCCGGCACCCGCTGTGCGCTTCCTGCAGCAGACTTGATGAAAATTTCCATCGGCATGGTCGCTTCTGCCATGCGCTCGCGCATCAATTGCCGACCGCGCGACCAAGTCGTCAGCAATGTGAAAATGATAAGGCCTACGACGAGCGGGAAATATCCGCCGCTGGGCACCTTCATCAGGTTAGAGCCGAAATAGGCAATATCGACGATGAAGAAAATCGCCAGCACTGGGAGTGCCTTCCACTTCGGCCATTTCCACAACGACAACAGCACGACCGAAATCAGGCAGGTGTCGATGAACATCGCCCCGGTCACTGCAATACCATAAGCGGCGGCAAGATTGCTCGAAGATTGGAACACCAGCACAAGCATGAGGACCATAACCATCAACGCCCAGTTGATCGTCGGAATGTAAATCTGCCCTGCCTCGCTCTCGCTGGTGTGGCGGATACTAAGGCGGGGCATGAAGCCAAGCTGGATCGCCTGCTGCGTCAGGGAGAATGCCCCGGAGATGACGGCTTGGCTGGCAATGATTGTCGCCATGATTGCCAGCAGAACGATCGGCAGACGCAGTGCATCGGGCAGCATCAGGAAGAACGGGTCCTTGATCACCTGCTGCGCTTCGGCAGGGCTGAGTGACAGCACCATTGCACCCTGCCCCATATAGTTCAGCATCAGTGCCGGCAGAACGAACCACAGCCAGGAAATCTTGATCGGACGGCGCCCGAAATGGCCCATATCGGCATATAAAGCCTCGGCGCCGGTTATAGCGAGCACGACAGCGCCAAGCGCCACAAAGGCGCGGAAGCCATCGATATAGAAGAAGTAGATGGCGTTGAGCGGGTTCAGCGTTTCCAAAATGATGGAAGGCATGTGAACGATATAGACCAGCCCCAGCGCGGCCAACGTCGCAAAATAGACCAGCATGATCGGGCCGAATAAAGCGCCAACCTTGGCCGTGCCGCGGGCCTGGATGAGAAACAGGCTCACCAATATAGCAATGGCGATCGGCAACACCCATTCGCGGAACCCGGGATGGACATAGCTTAGCCCTTCAGTCGCGGAGAGCACTGACATTGCGGGCGTAATCATGGAGTCGCCGTAGAATAAGGCAGTCGCGAACACGCCGAGCATGATGATCGGCGCGGTCCATTTCTCGCCCTCGGTCTTTCGGCTGATCAGCGCGAGCAAGGCCAGACTACCCCCCTCGCCCTTGTTGTCAGCTTTCATGATGGTGAAGACATATTTGAACGTCACCACCAGCATCATCGACCAGAAGACCAGGCTGAGAACGCCGACAATATGGACGGGATCCGGGTTGATCGGGTGATGTCCGGCAAAAGTTTCGCGAAAAGCGTAGATCGGGCTGGTACCGATATCGCCGAAAACAACACCGACCGTGCCGACACAAAGCGTCAGTATCGAAGCTTTTTTCTGGCCATGCCCGCCATGGCCTTGCTGACCACTTCCGTTATCGGCGGTTTCGATCTGCGTTTCTGCCATGCGCCCCCCGAGGCGTTACCAATGGTCCAACCGCCAAATTCAATAAGAAGTCAGCGAGCGCGGGCGAATAGCACTTCTCCACCATACTTACAAACGAAAGCAAGCGGCCAGAAATTCCACTTAAATATCTGAATTATTTAAGGTCTATTCACAGAATCAGCATTGTTGGAGGCCGCCAGCATGGCTTCAAGCCCCCTTATCTGCGACTCCAGAGCAGTGCGATACTTGGCTTTCGGAGTCGCGCGCTCCAGCACGGCCCTCCATTTCGTGAGCGTCTCATCGGGTTTGCGTGCAAAAAACGCCGCTAGACCCTCAAAATAGTCAGGCGCAGGATAGGCTGGGCCCAGCGCCCGCGCACGAGCAAAGGCAAATTGCGCCGGTGGTGTCAGTTCGCCATCGCTTGCCAGAAGCAGCACCACCCCAAGGCCAGACCATAGGTCCGGATTCTCGGGATGCTCGCGCAGTCCTGCCTGAAGATAACCTGCAGCCGCACGGTAATTGCCGTTCCGCGCAAAGCCGTCGGCAGTGACGAGCCACATTTTCGCAACACCAAATCCAACATCCATGTCGCTGCGGATTTTCAACAGTGCATCGGCAGCGCCGCGTTCCGCTTCGATGGATTTCGCTGGCACCGAAGGCAAGGCCGGGCGAGCTTGCCAGGCAAAACCCGCCATCGCGAGGCACAAAGTCGCAAGCAATGGCTGCCAGACCAGCTTCCGTGCCTTGGACGCAAACAATACAAGCCCACCGGCCATTGCGGCAAGCAGCACCATGGCGATCCAACCGCTCATTTTTTTTCTTTCCGGAAACGGCCGCGCGCCACCAGCAACGCCGCAGCCAGAAGAAGAAGAGGCATAATCCACAGCAAAAGACCGCTGCCATGCGTTGGTGGGACGAAACTTATCCATTCGCCATAACGCTGCACCAGCCATGATTCGATTTCAGCATCGCTCCTGCCCGCTTCGATCTGTACGCGCACCTCATGGCGCATTGCACCTGCGATCGGCGCGTCGCTGTCATGAATCGATTGGCCTTGGCACTGGATGCAACGCAGTCGTTCCATCAGTTCAAGGGCGCGTGCTTCTTGCACCGGATCTTCAAGCTGCACATTCGCCTTTGGTGGCGGCGCACCCTGCTGCGCGGCAAGCGGGGCCGTCAACAGTATAAGGCCACCGATGACGATGCCCCGCTTCATTTTGCGGCCTTCAGCTTTTCAATAAGCGGCGCGACATGCTCGGCGCGAATATCGCCGATATGCTGGTGGATAATCCGCCCTTTACCGTCGACCAAATAGGTTTCCGGTACACCCGACGATCCAAGTTTCAACTGCATCAGCATGTCCATATCGGCACCGATGCGGACAAAAGGATTGCCATGTTCAACCAGAAAAGCGCTGACATCTTCGGGCTTATCCTTCACCGCGATGCCGTGGATTTCGACGCCAGCTTCCTTTATCTGTTCCAGAAACGGCGCTTCTGCCTGGCACGGCAAACACCAGCTGGCAAAAATGTTCAGCATCCGAGGCTTGCCATCGGCGAAATCGGTATGCCTCAGGCCTTGTACCCCCTCAAGCGCTGCGGGCAGCACAAATTCCGGTAAAGGTTTCCCAACCAGTTGCGACCGGACATATTCATCCTTCGGTTCGACGAGGCCGAACAGAAAAATCCCGCCCAGAAAAGCGAAAACGGCGAACGGCGCCCATAACAGCCAGTTGCGCTTCATGCATTGCTCCATGGATTGCTTTTGCGGCGGCGGCGCAAACGGGCGAACAGCCCCGATCGGCCGACCAGAGCCATTGCTCCACCCAGCGCAATCAATATCCCGCCATACCAGATCAAGGTCACATAAGGCTTCCACCACAGCCGGATTTGCCAGCGATCAGGGATTTCACCCTCTGCCGGCGCCGCTATCACCGCATAAAGCTGCCCGTCCCAACGTGTGAGCAGTGCGGCTTCAGTCGTCTGCTGTTCGGGATCGATGAACTGGCGCGATTGCGGCCTCATGATCATCGTCTTGCCATCCCGCTCGACACGCAACACGCCTTCAAGTGCGACCCAGTTTTCGCCAACGACAGGGCGGACTTCATCAAGCTGCGCCTGCCATCCCGAAATCGTCACCGTTTCACCGGGCCGCATTGCGGCCAACTTTTCGCTGCTCCAGCCTGATTCGGTTGCCATCCCGGTAATGCTGACCGCCATCCCCAGATGCGCAATGATCATGCCCCACATGGTGATCGGGGTACGCAGAAGGTTTCTGCCATAAAGCGGCAATAAGGATCCGACTGCGGTCGCGATGGCCACTGCAAGGGCCAACACCGACCAGAAACCGGCATTGGGCGACGTTACAAACAGGCCGGCAGTCAACAAACCAAAGGCAAGAGCAGGAAGCGCGAGCGTTTTTAATCTGCGAGCCTCATCTCCGCGCCAGCGCAGCATCGGGCCGATTATCAACAAGACCATCAGCGCAAGACCGATCGGCACGGTCGTGCGGTTGAAATAGGGCGGCCCTACCGAAATACGGTCGCCCATCGCCTCTGCTGCGAGCGGCCAGAGCGTTCCTACCAATACGATCGCGAGAATGACGCTAAGCAGGATGTTATTGCCCACAATCGCGCCTTCGCGACTCAACAAGGTGAAAGTCTTGCCTTCACGCACGACACCGATACGCAATGCAAAGAGCGCAAGCGCACCACCAACATAGATCAGCAGCAAGCCAAGAATGAAGGCACCGCGTTCCGGATCAACCGCAAAAGCATGAACACTGGTCAATATCCCCGAACGCACGAGGAAGGTTCCAGCCATTGCCATGGCAAAGGCAACCAGCGCCAGCATGATCGTCCATGCCCGCAACGCATCCCGGGTCGCCAGAACGGCCACCGAATGCAGCAGCGCAGTTGCGGCAAGCCAGGGCATCAGCGAGGCATTTTCAACAGGGTCCCAGAACCACCATCCGCCCCAGCCCAGTTCATAATAGGCCCAATAACTGCCGGCAGCGATGCCAATGGTCAGGAAAATCCAGGCTAGAAGCACCCAAGGCCGCATCGCGCGCGCAAATGCAGGGCCAATCCGACCTGTCATCAATGCAGCGACAGCAAAGGAAAAGGCGACTGAAAGGCCAACATAGCCGATATAGAGCGTCGGCGGATGGAACGCCAAACCGATATCCTGCAATAACGGGTTAAGACCTGCTCCACTGGCAGGTGCGGGGTCGAGCCGCTCAAACGGGTTCGACGAAAACAAAAGGAATGCGAAGAAGCCTAGCGCAACAAGGGCCTGCGCGAAAAGGGCCGCTCCCAATGTCTGCTGATCAAGGCGCCGTTCGAACAATGCGATGGCGGCGCCGGAAAGCGACAATACGCTGACCCAAAGCAGCATAGAGCCTTCATGATTGCCCCATGTGCCCGCCAGCTTGAAGATCATCGGTTTATCGACATGGCTGTTGGTTGCAACGAGCAGGACCGAAAGATCGGTGATCGCGAAAAGCCAAACCAGACATCCGAACGACAACAGGCAAAGCGCACCTTGCACAACCGCAACGGGTTTGGTCAGCGACGCCAGCGCAGGCGATAGCCCGCGCCAATGCCCGATCCCTGCAAATGCCTGAAGCACGGCAAAAGCCGCGGCAAGCCAAAGGGCGGCCAGACCGAGTTCGGCAATCATTCTGCTAGACTATCCTTGCTATGCTGGGCCGCACTCATGTCGATATCTTCCAGCTCTCTCGGTACGTAATTTTCATCATGGCGTGCCAGCAAGCTGTCCGCGACAAACACGCCATCGCTGGCCAACCTGCCATCGGCGACCACCCCTGATCCTTCAACAAAAAGATCGGGCGTAATGCCGCGGTACCGGACATTCTGTGTCTTGTCGCGATCCTGAACGACAAAGGAAACGGTCACGCCGTCGGCTTCACGCTTGATTGAGCCCTGCTGCACCATGCCACCGAGCCGGATCGCACGGCCTGCCGGAACATCCGCCTCGGCAAGGGTGGTTGGGGTATAAAAATAACTCGCTTCTTCACGAAGGGCAGACGCCGCCAGCAGCCCTGCCCCGATCAGCGCCAGCAAGGCGATTACCGCCAAAAGCAGCCTTTGATGCTTGGGTTTCATCGGGTTTTCTTCAAATCGTCGGCCAGCGCCTCTGCTTTGCGCATCGCAAGCCAGCTCTGCGCCAAAAGCCCGAGAACACCGATTGCGGTAATCAAAAACGCAGCGGCAATGAAGGGTCCATGAGCCATATCAATCCTCCGCCAGACGGCGCATCCGCGCCTCGATCCGGATTTCGGCCAATTGTGCGCGCATCCGCATCAACGTTATTGCACCGAACAATAGTGAAAAGCCCAGCGCGCTGGCGAACAGCGGCCAAAGATAGGTGGTATCGATGGTCGAACCGGAAAGCGTGATGCTCGCTTTTTGGTGCTGGCTTTCCCACCAGACCACCGAGCGGTTAATGATCGGGATGTTAACGGCACCGATGATCCCGAAAACGGCAGCCGTGCGGCTGACACTGCCTTTTTCGCTCGATGCATTGGCAAGCGCGATATAGCCGAGATAGAGGAAAAAGAGGACGAGCATCGACGTCAATCGGCCATCCCATACCCACCAGACGCCCCATGTCGGTCGTCCCCAGATCGAACCGGTGATCAGGCAAAGCGCAGCGAACATGGCACCCGGCACGGCGATGGCCCGCGCGGAAACCCCTGCCAGCGGATGACGCCAGACAAGCTGAATGATGCTGGCAATGGCAATTCCCGTCCATCCCGCCATGCCCAGCCATGCGGCAGGCACGTGGACGAATATGATCTTGACGCTATGCCCCTGAAGCCGTTCGGCAGGAACCATAGTCAAACCCCAGGCGCAGGCACCAATAGCAAGCACCAGTCCCGCCCACAAAAGCAGGGGAGTCAGGGGCTTGGCGATGCCGAGAAAGCGAGCAGGATTTGCGAAGCGGTGCATGTTTATATCTCGGAGTGAGCCTCTAGCATTGCCCGCACCCGTCGCCAATTGATTTGACTCAACGGCCGATAAGTCTTTGTGCAATCCGGTCCGCCACCTCAGCGGGCGTGGCACCAGTGGCTTCGCTCTCGTCCCAGATCTGATGCAGGCGCCCCGGAATGCTATCAATCCGGGCGTTGATCGCGGTATCGTCTGCGCCGTCAATATTCCGCAGCACATTGATGATGCCGCCCGCGTTGATCACATAATCGGGCGCGTAGACAATTCCGCGTTCGGCAAGCTGGCGGCCCTGAGCAATCGTTGCCAACTGATTATTTGCACCACCAGCGACCGCCTTCACACGAAGCGCTGAAACGCTTGCCTCAGTCAGGATCGCGCCAAGCGCGCACGGGCTGAGTATATCGGCCTCGACCGCCATCACGGTATCGCTGGCGACGGTTTGCCCGCCCAGCTCATCAGCAAGAGCCACCGCACGTGCCGTATCAACATCTGCCAGCGTCAATTTCGCGCCATCAACTGCAAGATAGCGAGCGGTGCCGCCACCGACGCTTCCAACACCCTGAATCGCAATGTGCAGCCCGGCCACATCGTCATTGCCAAAGGCACGTTTTGCCGCCGCCTTGATGCCCAGATAAACACCACGCGCAGTATAAGGGCCGGGATCGCCACCCTGCCCCGGAAGCCCCGCAACATGGCGGGTATTGGCTGACAGCGCGACCATGTCCGCCTCTGACATGCCGACATCCTGCGCAGTGATATAGCGGCCACCTAACGAATCGACTGCGCGGGCAAAGGCATCAAGCATGTCCTGCGCCTTGGTTTTGGCAGGATTGGCAAGAATCACAGCCTTGCCGCCGCCCGCAGCCAAACCTGCCATGGCGTTCTTATAGCTCATACCGCGCGACAGACGCAGCGCATCGATCAAAGCCAGTTGCGTGTCTGCATAATGCCAGAAACGGGTTCCGCCGGCAGCGGGGCCCAAATGGGTCGAATGGATTGCAATAACGGCGCGGAGCCCCGTTTTCAGGTCATCGAACAGATGCACCGATTCATGGGCATCGAAATCGGGGAGGTCCCAAAGCGCTGGCATGTCGCTTTCCTTCGCGAGTCGCGTCAAATTACAAGGCGGCGCAATAAAGTTACGCAGCGCCTTTGTCAGCTTAAAAATGGGAATGATGGGGCGACCGACGGGATCCGAACCCGCGACCTCTGGTACCACAAACCAGCGCTCTAACCAACTGAGCTACGGTCGCCATAGCGCCTGAAGAAAGGCAGACGCGTCCTTAAGTAGGAACGAGGCCGGGCGTCAACCCGGCACCGTTCGAAAGTATAGCAATCAAGCTTATTTCTTGAGCGTAAGGCCGCCAAAACGCTTGTTGAACTGAGCGACGCGACCACCTGCGTCCAGAAGGCGCTGGTTGCCGCCGGTCCATGCCGGGTGCGACGTCGGATCGATGTCGAGTTGCAGCGTGTCGCCTTCCTTGCCCCAGGTGGAGCGAGTTTCGAACACGGTGCCGTCAGTCATCTGCACCTTGATCATGTGATAGTCGGGATGGATATCGCTTTTCATGTCTTTGGCTCCGTTGCGGCCCGGTTTCCGACCGGACCAGGATATGGAAAGCGCCGCCCTTAACGGCGGTCGCCGGATATTGCAAGTTTTCTGAAAGACCTATTGATTAGGCGGGCGGATCGGCAATCATCGCCATGAATTCCGCTTCTGCAGCCACCTGATCACCGATCATTGCTTTACCAGCAAATTTGCAGACACGCGGGCGCTTCTGAGTGAATTCAACATGAAGGTGCAGCAGACAGCCTGGTTCAACGGGCGCACGGAACTTGGCGTTGTCAATCGCCATGAAATAGACCAGCTTTCCTGAACCAGCGAGGTCAAAGCTTTCCATCGCCAGCACGCCGGCGGCTTGTGCCAGTGCCTCAACGATCATCACACCAGGCATGATCGGACGACCGGGGAAATGCCCCTGGAAAAAGCCTTCGTTCATCGTCACCGCCTTCACCGCGACGATGCGTTCATCTTTTTCCAACTGCTCAACCCGATCCACCAAAAGCATCGGATAGCGGTGCGGCAGCACCGCCATCACCCGGCGGACGTCGTAATTTTCGAACCCGGCCATATTGGATTAGCGGCTTTCGGGCTGCGGGGCTTGCGGCGCAGGTGCGGGCGCAGCCGTTCCAGCGGGTGCCTGCGGCTGTGCTGCCTGCTGAGCTTGGGCCTGCTGCATCGCACGCATCGCGCGGGCCTGCAGCACCTGCGTGACCGATTCATACAAAGCCATCACTCGGCGCGAGACCGAATATTCTTCGGGTGGCGTGATCGAGACCGCAGGAACAAGCACATCCAGACGTTGCGTTACTTTTGACGTGATATTGATCGCGTCAGGGGCCCACAGCACCGCGTCAGGCGCCAGAACAACATTGATCTTGTTCGCGGCAACAACGTCTTTCAGCGCCTGCGAATAGCTTTTGTCGACAGAATCGACGACAAAGATCTGCGCAGCGCGGATCGGCTGAACCAGCTTTGCGATTTCTTCCTGCTTTGCATTGATCTGTGCGATCAACGGGCTGTTCGAAGCCTGCATCTTCTGCTGCTCTTCGGGCGACAGCTGATTATCCTTGTTGGCGTCAAACTGCGTCGCAAGCTGCTGCTGCAGCTGCTGGGATTCGGCCGTACGGGCGTCGATCAGGTCGAGGTTCGATGCAAAGGTCGTCTCGATCTGCTTGTAACCCTGCTGCAACGCCTTGGCGCTGGTGATCACAGCAACGGGCTCAGTAACGCCGATACCGGCAACCTGGGCATTGGCAGCAAAAGGAGTGGCAGCCGACGACAAAGCCAGCAACAGGGCGACCTTTTTTGATTTGAAGTTCATTAGAATTGGGTTCCTACATTGAATGTGAATAGCTTGGTGTCATCACCCGGCTCCTTTACGAGAGCCTTGGCGAGATCGATCCTGAACGGACCGAAGGGAGAATTCCAGTTCACGCCAACACCAACCGAAACGCGCGGCTTCCAGCTGTCACCGAAAAAGCGTTCTTCAAATTGCAGCGCCGGCAAGCGGGCTGAACCATCCGCGTTGAGCCGGTCCGTCGACTCGCGAAGCACCGGCGTCGCACCGGTGGCATCTACAAAATAGTAAAGCGGCTGACCGGGGTCGGTTAGAGTCGCCTGAGTGCGCCGCTGCACCGATTGCAGCAGCGGACGGGTCACATCGAACACAGCGCCGGCATCAACGAAGAGCGACGGCCTCAAACCCAGTTCCTTGGCCCCGCTGCCCAGCGGGATTTCGAGTTCAGCGCGGGCGAGATAATAAACCCTGCCGCCGATGGAATCATCCTGGATCTGGTTGCGTTGCAAACGCGGTACGTTCGCAGCGACGCCATTCTCAATCGCGCCATCAAAGAAAATACGCTGCACGCGCGGACCGACGCCGCGAATGTCAAAGCCTCTGATCTGGGGTTCACCCAGATAGAAACGGTCGGTCAGACGAACATCGTCAATGCCCTGCACGGCAGATCCGCGATTTTCCAGCGGATGGATATATCCACCCTCACCCGAAATCGAGAAGATGAATCCGCCGTCGGTCACGCGCCAATATTTATTCGCCGACAGACGCGACCGGATATATTTCACATCGCCGCCAAGGCCGGCAAAATCCTGGCTCAGGCTAACGCTGTGGCCGCGCGTCGGGCGCAAACGGCTGTCGCGGGTATCATAGACCAGCGTGTAGCCGATTGAAGAGGTCAGGCGATTACCGATGGCATCGCACAAGAAGCGGCCTGCAAGGATGGGATCGCAGGTGAGCGGCAATGGCCCGGTGCCATCCGGATCGCTGAAGAACAGGTTCCGGTCGAGCGAGATATCATCATAATTGATGCCATAACGCGCCTGGAAGAACAGATATTCGGTAACCGGCACACCCGTGCGGATCTGGAAACCGGTGGTCGCCTGTTTGTAAGTCGTGTTGCGATCATTGTTGAAGAAGTTGAAGCTAGACAGGTCGCGGCGGAAGATATCGCCCGACAGCGCAATAGAGCGATCGAAAAGATAAGGCTCGGTGAAGCCCAGTTCGACGGACTTTGAATAGCTGGAATAGGATACGTTCGCGCGCAGCTCCTGCCCCTTCCCGCGGAAGTTGCGCTGCGTGATCGCGCCTTGGAAGATGAAATTCTCGATCGACGAGAAACCAGCCGAAAGCGACAATTCGCCGGTGGCCTTTTCTTCGACATTGGTGGTCAGCACGATGCGATCCGGGCCGCTGCCCTGCTCCTGCTCAACCTCAAGGTCTTCCTGGAAATAGCCAAGCGACTTGATGCGGTCGGTTGTGCGCTTCACCTGGATACTGTTGAACGCGTCGCCTTCGTTAAGGCGGAATTCGCGGCGGATCACCTTGTCCTGCGTCACGGTGTTGCCGTTGATGTCGATCCGCTCAACAAACACACGTTCCGCTTCCGCGATCTCAAAGGTGATGCTCATCGTCAGCGCGTCCTTGTCGCGCTGGAAATTCGGGCTCACATCGGCAAAGGCATAGCCAAACAGGCCAGCGCTCTCGGTCAGCCCCTCAACGGTATCTTCCACCTCTTTGGCGTTATACCAGCTGCCCTTTTTTATACGCAGGTTCTTGGTCAGCGCGTCCGAGTTGAAATCGCGGATCTTGCTGTCGACCTTGACGTCACCAAATTTGTAACGCTGCCCTTCCTCCACCACATAAGTGATGATGAAGTCCCGCTTGTCAGGCGTCAGTTCCGCGACAGCCGAAACAACACGGAAATCGGCATAACCCTGCGTCAGATAGAATTGGCGCAATTTCTGCTGGTCAAAGGCAAGGCGATCAGGATCATAGCTGGTGCCCGAGCTAAAAATGCTCGTCAGCCGTGCTTGCTTGGTGACCATTTCGCCGCGCAGATCATTATCGGAAAACTGATCATTGCCGATGATGTTGATCTGGCGAACCTTCGACTTCGGCCCTTCGGTGATTTCAAACACGATATCGACGCGGTTCTGATCCAATTGGACCAGTTTCGGTTCAACCTGTGCGGCAAAGCGGCCCTGCCGCTTGTACAGTTCGACAATGCGGGCAACGTCAGCGCGCACTTTCGACCGGGAATAGATCTGGCGCGGCGCCAGCTTGATCTCGGGCTCGATCTTGTCATTCTTGATCCGCTTATTGCCTTCAAGAATGATGCGGTTGATCACCGGATTTTCGCGGACTTCGATCGTCACGTCGCCGCCGCTGTTGCGAACACTCACGTCAGCGAACAATTCCGTCGCGTATAGATCTTTCAGCGCTTGGTCGCCGGTCGCCTGCGTCCACACCTGACCGGTGCGCAAACGGATATACGACCGGACGGTATCCGCCTCGAGCCGCTGAGTACCGACGATGTTGATCGAACGGATGGTTTCATTCTGTGCCGCGGGCGCAGGTGCAGGCGCAGAGGTCTGCGCTGATGCGACGGAGATCGGCATTGCCACCATGATCGCCAGGATCGACGCAGTCATCCTGGCGCCGGTAACCGTAGATTTATTCATAGAAAGACGACCTTCCCTCTGGCCCCGCATACGGTAAATATTCTGGGGCATTGCCCCAAGCGCCGCTCGCAATCAAGCAATCTGTATATTCTATCCACGCCTCATTTGCCGAACAGGCCGAATGAGGCGAGATCATTGAACGTGACCACCAGCATGAAACTGACCAGCACGGCAAAACCCGCGCGGAAAGCCCATTCCTGCACGACGGGAGTCGTAGGACGCCGCCTTATGCCTTCAATGGCATAAAGCAGCAGGTGACCACCGTCGAGCATCGGGATTGGCAACAGATTGATGAACCCCAAGTTAATTGATATCATCGCAGTCAGCCACAAAAAGGCGCTGAGCCCCAAAACAAACTGTTCCCCCGATACCTTTGCGATCTTTAACGGGCCGCCCAGTTCGGTAATCGGCCGCCGGCCGGAGATGATCTGACCAAGCGTCTTTACGGTCAAACGCACGATGTTGGCGGTTTCTCGGGTTGCGATAAACGGTGCCTCGATCAAGCTGACTTCACGGATCACCGGCGGCGGTATCGGCAAACCAAGCACGCCGCGTCGATATTCATTGCCGAAACGGTCGACTTCTCGCAGCGTCCCGATTTCAGCCAGTTCGGTACGGGCGGCACCATCACGTTCAATTCGCAGCGGAATTGTCTCACCCGGGTGGACCGAAATTTCGGTTGCCAGTTCGGGGAAGTTATCAACGGCAACGCCATTCACGGCCAGAATACGGTCCCCCGGTTGCAGGCCGATCTTCTCGGCGGCGCTTCCTTCAGCGACAGATTCAACCACCGGCGGGTTCACGGCCTGGCCATAAACATAGACAAAGCCTGCCAAGATCAGGATCGCCAGAATGAAATTGACCGCAGGCCCGGCAAAAACAATCAGTGCACGCTTCCACAGCGCCTTTGACTGGAATGTCTGGTCGCGTTCTGACTGTGGCAATTCGGCCCATTGAGCGTCGGGCTGGCTCGCCGGGTTCATGTCGCCCGCAAATTGCACATACCCGCCAAGGGGCAGCGCGCCGATCCGCCAGAGCGTGCCACGCTTGTCAACGCGGCCCCACAGTTGCGGGCCAAAACCGATCGAGAATTTATCTGCCTTCACGCCGAACCAGCGGCCCACCCAATAATGGCCCAGTTCATGGACCACGACGAGCGTTCCCAGCAGGATCATGAATGCGAAAATGGTGACGAGAAGGCTCGGCGATTCAAGCTGCATGTGGCAATTTTTCCATCAGGCTTTTCGCATAGCTGCGGGCTGCTGCATCAATGCTGAACAAATGTTCTAGCGAATGGGGGGCGTTCGGCGAATAGCCGTCGAGCGTCGACGAAACCACATTGGCAATGTCGAGAAAACCGATTTGGCCATTGAGGAAAGCCGCGACAGCCACTTCATTGGCGGCATTCAGGATGGCGGGCGCCGCCCCGCCCTGCTCGGCGGAGGTTCGCGCCAACTGCAAGGCCGGGAAACGCACAAGATCAGGCACTTCAAATTCCAGTTTTGAAATGCGCGCCAGATCAAGCGGCTCGCTATTTGTCTCTATCCGCGCCGGCCAAGCGAGCGTGCTCGCAATCGGGATGCGCATGTCCGGCGATCCAAGCTGCGCCAGCGTCGATCGGTCAACATATTCGACCATCGAATGGATGACCGATTGCGGATGAACGACAATATCGAGCCGGTCCAGACCAACCGGGAACAGGTGGTGCGCCTCAATCAGTTCGAGGCCTTTGTTCATCATCGTGGCGCTATCGACGCTAATCTTCGCACCCATATCCCAATTGGGGTGGGCGACGGCTTGGGCCGGCGTGACGGCGCGCATCTGGTCCAGACTGAAGGTGCGGAACGGACCGCCGCTTGCGGTCAGCGTGATCTTTCGCACCTGATCGATATGGCCGCCGGCAAGGCATTGGAAGATTGCGTTATGCTCTGAGTCGACCGGGAGCAAAGTTGCACCCGACCGTTCGACCGCGGCCATCATCAGGTCGCCCGCAGAAACCAGGGCTTCCTTATTGGCGAGAGCAACCGTCTTGCCGGCCTCGATCGCGGCCATGGTGGGCGGCAAGCCTGCACAGCCGACAATCGCCGCCATCGTCCAATCAGCGCCCATTTGCGCCGCTTCGACGAGAGCTGCAGGGCCGGCTGCTGCCTTGGTGGAACTGCCGGCCAAGGCCTCGACCAATGCAGCATAGGCCGTTTCATCGGCGACCACCGCAATTTCGGCATCAAATTCACGCGCAAGCTTGGCGAGATCGGCGGCGTTGCCATTGGCCGTCAGTGCGACAATGCGATATTTGTCACGATGCTGGCGCACCAGATCAAGCGTCGAAAGACCGACCGAACCGGTCGCGCCGAAGATGGAAAGCGAACGTGTCACGCCAGTGAAGTCCACAAAAGGTCGAAATGCACAAAGCCGAGGATTAAGGCGACCGCGAACAGAACCGCCAAAAGACCGTCAGCCCGATCAAACAAGCCGCCATGCCCCGGTATCAGGCTGCCGGAATCCTTGACCCCTGCCCTACGTTTCATCCAGCTTTCGAAAAAATCGCCTGCCTGAGCGATCATAGCGAGCGCCGCACCAAGCATCGGCTGCCACAGCGCGAAGCTTTCGACATAGCTGCCGACACCTGTAATCAGCCCGGCAGACGCCGCCATGCCGCCGGCAAGGCCTGCCCAAGTCTTTGACGGGCTGATCCTGGGTGCAATTTTCGGTCCGCCGATCGCGCGACCCGCAAAATAGGCGCCAGTGTCCGTTGCAATGACGACGCCGATGATGGTCAGCACCATGTAAAGTTCACTCGTCTCCCGCAAAAAGGCGAGGATTGCGGTCGCAAGACCAATATAGAGCACCCCGCCAACTGCCCAGACCAGGCGGCCTGCAATATCGGAGCGCAGCTTCCAGGCAAGGCGCAACCATTCGCGCAAAAGCCCAACAGCAACAAGAAGGATGAACAGGCGAAAAGCCCATCCCCCTATCCAGATCGCAAGCGCTGCCACACCCATCATCACGACACCCGAAAGTGTGCGGACCCCAAGGTCGGAACGCGGTTTAACCTCGTCGATCATCGCCCGCCAAAACGCCTTTCGCGCTGTGCGAACTCGGCAATCGCGGTATCAAATTCGGCTGCAGAGAAATCAGGCCACAGCGTATCGGTAAACCACAGTTCCGCATAGGCCGCCTGCCAGAGCATGAAATTGGATAGCCGCTGCTCGCCCGATGTCCGGATCAGCAGATCAAGCGGCGGCAGATCCGCGGTATCAAGATGCCGTTCGATTGCCTCTGCGCTGATTGCGCCTTCTGCCGCAGCAGCCTGCGCCGCGCGGACAAGTTCATCCTGCGCCCCATAATTCAATGCCACCGCAAGTGTGGTGCGCCGATTGTGCGCGGTGCGCGCCAGTGCATCGTCGATCATGTCGACAATGTCGGGCGCCAGCGCTTTATAATTGCCAATGATTTTCAGCCGCACATCATTGGCCACAAATTCGTCAATGTCCGATTTGATAAAGCCGCGCAGCAGCCCCATCAAATCATTGATCTCGTCCTCCGGCCGCTTCCAATTCTCGCTGGAAAAGGCGTAAAGCGACAGCGCCTCAAGGCCTGTAGTTGCCGCATGACGCACGATATCACGGACGGTTTCTACGCCCTTTTTGTGGCCCAGCGCACGGGGAAGATGCTTTTTCTTCGCCCAGCGGCCATTACCGTCCATGATGATGGCAACATGGCGCGCGCCATGAGCACCGCCCCCGCTGGTTTGGGGATCGGCGGCCTTAACGGCCCTCGCCTTTGAGGACCGGAAACCGATCACTGGCTCAGGATTTCCTTTTCCTTGGCAGCGGTTGCCTCATCGATGGCCTTTATTTGATCGTCGGTCATCTTTTGCACCTCGGTTTCGAGGCGCTTGCGATCGTCTTCGCTGATTTCCTTCTTGTTCTCGTCAGTCTTCAGCGCGTCATTGGCGTCGCGGCGCACGTTGCGAACGGCGATTTTCGCCTTTTCTGCATATTGGCCGGCAAGCTTTGCAAGTTCCTTGCGGCGTTCAGCAGTCAGATCAGGAATAGGGAGACGGATGGTCTGGCCATCGGTGATAGGGTTGAGGCCCAGCCCGGCCGAACGAATCGCCTTTTCAACCGGCGTCACATTCGAACGATCCCATATCTGCACGGAGAGCATCCGCGGTTCGGGCGCGCTGACAGTTGCCACCTGGTTCAACGGCATGTTCGCGCCATAAACCTCAACCACCACAGGATCGAGCAACGTCACATTCGCACGACCGGTGCGCAGGCCCGAAAGATCGCCTTTCAGCGATTCGAGTGCACCTTTCATGCGGCGTTCGACATCGGCCTTGTCATATTGCGGCATGGTTCAATTCCCTTCACTTGATACAACGGTATAGGTGCCGCTTCCGTCGAGCACCTTCAAAATATTGCCGCTTTCGCGGATCGAAAATACGAGGATCGGAATGCTGTTATCGCGGCACAAGGCCACTGCGCTGGCATCCATTACCTTCAGATTGTCCGACAATACCCGATCATAAGATAATGTTTGATAACGTTTTGCAGTGGCAACTTTTTTCGGATCAGCGTCATAGACACCATCGACCGAAGTGCCTTTCAGCAACGCGTCGCATTTCATTTCTGCTGCGCGTAGTGCCGCGCCGCTATCGGTTGTGAAATAAGGCGCACCGACGCCGGCAGCAAAAATGACGACCCGACCCTTTTCCAGATGCCTTTCAGCACGGCGGCGGATCACAGGTTCGCATACCTTATCCATTTCGATTGCCGATTGGACGCGTGTCTGCACGCCAAGCTGTTCCAGCGCATTCTGCATCGCCAGTGCATTCATCACGGTAGCGAGCATGCCCATATAGTCGGCCTGCGCTCGGTCCATGCCCTTGGCCGCCCCCGCCATGCCACGAAAGATGTTGCCGCCACCGATGACAAGGCAGATTTCAAGGCCCGTGTCCTTTGCAGCCTTCACTTCGGCCGCAACGCGGGCGACGGTATCAGGGTCGATACCGAATGGCTGATCCCCCATCAAAACTTCGCCCGAGAGCTTCAGCAGAACACGGCGATAGCCGGCTTTGGTCATATGATCCCTCATCCCGTTCGCAGCATGTGGCTTTGCGCTGAACACCGGCATGCTGGTGCATCAAAGCAGTTTCAGATGCAATTATGGCGCCCAGCTATAGGAGCGGAGCGCCATATCGCCAAGAGCTTATCCCTGCGAAAGCAGGGATAGCCCGAATTTTATGCGCCGACCGCAGCTGCCACTTCGGCAGCAAAGTCAGACACTTCCTTTTCAATGCCCTCGCCAAGCTGGAAGCGGACATAGTCGACCAGCTTGATGTCGGCACCGGCACCCTTTGCCGCCTGCGCGATAACGTCGGCGATGGGAGTCTTGTTGTCGATCACGAACAGCTGCGACAGAAGCGCGTTTTCTTTCGCGAACTTCTTCATCGCGCCTTCGACCATCTTTTCAACGATGTCGGCAGGCTTGCCGCTTTCCGCTGCCTTTTCACGGGCAATCGCAGCTTCGCGCTTCAGCGTGTCGGCATCAAGGCCGCTTTCGTCGAGCGACAGCGGGAAAGCAGCGGCAATGTGCATTGCAATCTGCTTGCCAAGGCCGTCGAGCGTCGCTGTGTCGGCATTGCTTTCAAGCGCGACGAGAACGCCGATTGCTCCCATGCCGGGCGTTGCTGCATTGTGAACGTAGGAAACCACGCGGCCCTGCGAAACCGAAACGGTCTTTGCACGGCGGATTACCTGGTTTTCACCGATAGTGGCGATGTTGTTGGTCAGAACTTCCTGAACGCTGCCACCCTCGGGATAGGCTGCGGCGAGGATGGTTTCGGCGTCATTGGCACCAAGGCCCAGAGCAACCGAAGTAACCTTGCGGACGAAATCCTGGAACTGTTCGTTCTTGGCAACAAAGTCGGTCTGGCTGTTGACTTCGACCGCGGTGCCCTTGGTACCGTCGACGGCTACGCCGACAAGACCTTCGGCCGCAGTGCGGCTCGATTTCTTGGCAGCGGTAGCAAGGCCTTTGGCGCGCAGCAGATCGACTGCGGCTTCCATATCGCCGTTTGTTTCTTCGAGAGCCTTTTTGGCATCCATCATGCCGGCGCCCGAACGCTCACGCAGTTCCTTGACGGCAGAGGCTGTTACTGCAGACATTTTGTGTCCTTTCGAATGTGATTGCGCCGGGTGCGGTTACACAGCCCGGCGACTATTTTATCCCTTGATGGCCAGCCAGTAGATTTGAACTAACCGGGCCATGCACCCCCGCTTTCGCAGGGGTGAGACGCAATGGAATTAGGCTTCCGGCGAAGCTTCTTCAGCTGCTTCAGCCAGCGCCGGTTCGGCAACAGGCTCAACCTCGGCACCGAGGTCAACACCAGCAGCCTGTTTTGCACTTACATTGCCGCGCGTTGCCGCAGTGGCAATGGCATCGCAGTAAAGTCGGATCGCACGTGCCGCATCGTCATTAGCGGGAACGGGGAATGCGATGCCATCGGGCGAAACGTTCGAATCGAGGATTGCAACGACTGGGATACCCAGAACATTGGCTTCCTTGATCGCCAGTTCTTCCTTGTTGGCGTCGATCACGAACATCACGTCGGGAACGCCGCCCATATCGCGGATACCGCCAAGGCTCATCTCCAGCTTGTCGCGCTCGCGCGTCATCTGAAGGATTTCCTTCTTGGTGAAGCCCGAAGTATCGCCCGAGAGCTGCTCTTCAAGCGTCTTCAGCTTCTTGATCGAGTTCGAAACCGTCTTCCAGTTGGTGAGCATGCCGCCCAACCAGCGATGGTTAACGAAATGCTGGCCCGAAGCGCGGGCTGCGTCTGCAATCGGGCTCTGCGCCTGGCGCTTGGTGCCGACGAACAGAACCTTGCCGCCATGAGCAACTGTTGCCGATACAAAATCGAGCGCACGTGCAAAAAGCGGAACCGTCTGCGACAGGTCAAGAATGTGGACACCGTTGCGTGCGCCGAAAATATACGGCTTCATGCGCGGGTTCCAACGATGGGTCTGGTGGCCGAAATGTGCTCCGGCCTCAAGCAATTGGTGCATGGTGACGACAGGTGCCGCCATAGTCTTTCTCCTTCCGGTTTGTCCTCTGAAAGGCAAGAACCCGACACTGGCCCTAAGACTGCGTCAGGCACCGGTATGTGCGCCTTCCATGTGGAATGGCCGCGCGGTTAGCGGGAGTCGGCCAAAAGGTCAAGTATCGACGTCAACCCTGCCCTGCCGATATTGCTTGCGGAACAGCCAAAATCGGCCCGGCGACCAAGGTCACTAACATCTGGGCGGGAAACAACTGGCTTTTCGCTAATGGCGAAAACCCGGCACGCCTGAAATCAAGCCTGCCGGGGTACGCAATCATTTCTCCGCGTAAAGCTTCACCAACCGGTGCAGATAATCGCGGCCGTCATAGACTGATTTCGTCCGGATCCGTTCATTGAGACCATGCACACCGCCGCCATCGGCTTCATAGAAAATGCCGGGAATGCCATAGGTCGGAATGCCGATCAGTGCGGTCATCGTTGCATCGGTCGCACCAGTAGCCATGATCGGAATCAGCGGCACGCCCGGGAACATTTCGCCTGCCACCTTCATCGCTGGGTCCATGATGCGCTTGTCGAGTGGCGGTGCCACCGCCATCGGGCGATGCGGCTTGCGAAGCGTTACCTTGACGCGCGGATTGGCAATGGCCTTTTCGATCGCAGCCTGGGTCTCTTCGGTCGACATACCCGGAACGATACGGCAGTTGACCACCGCCTTGGCACGTTGCGGAAGGGCGTTGGCGGCATGGCCGGCCTCCAACATTGTCGTGACGCAGGTCGTGCGCAAAGTGGCATTCATCACCGGCTCGGCTGACAAAATGCCACCCGCTGCAACATTGCTTTCATCTGCCAGCAGATCAGCGATGGCTTTTTGCGCAGCTGCGGGTGCGGTCGCCGAATATTGCTGCAGGAAGGCCCGGGTGGTCGCATTGAGTTGAACCGGGAAACCGAGATTCTTGATGGCAACCACTGCCTCGGCCAGATCGTAGATAGCGCTGTCCGGTCGGGGCACCGAACTGTGGCCGCCCGGATTGGTCGTTTGAAGGTCGAAGGTACGGGTGGCCTTTTCACCAACCTGCATGGCCAGAAATTGACGGTTGCCATTTTTGTCGACGCGGCCGCCACCGCCCTCGTTCAGGGCAAACTCGGCCGAAATCGCATCTGGCATGTTCCGCGCCAGCCATTCCGCACCGTTCAGCGCCTCAGCATTACTCTCCTCACCACATGTCGCCGCAAGTTTGATCGTGCGCTTCGGCTTGTAACCTTCTTTTTTCAGGCGGATCAGGCTGTCGATCCACATGGCGGCCTGCGCCTTGTCATCAGCCACGCCACGGGCGTAGAAAAAACCGTCTTCTTCCACCAGCGTGAAGGGATCGCGTGTCCAATCCTCGCGCCTGGCTTCGACCACGTCGATATGTGCCAGCAACAGCATCGGCTTCAGCGTTTTCGAGGTTCCCTGCAGAATAGCGACAAGATTGCCTTCGCGTTCAAAGCCGGGAACGACGATGACCCTTGCATCATCCTTGCTATAGCCGGCATCCCACATGCGCTTGGCCAATTGCTCGGCCGCAATGGTGCAATTGCCGTTCGAAAATGCGGTGTTGGTGTTCACCAGTTCGGCATATAATTCGCGGAACTCCGCCTGATCGGGGCGTAATTCCTCAGCCTGCGCATTGGCCGTTGCAACGACAGCTGCCGCTGCCGCAATCATAAATTTAGCGATACCCATGAGCCCATTTCCCCTCTGAATTGGTTTAACTGGCCGTAATCGACCCATGCCCGCCTGCACAACCACAAAATTTGTTGTTGACAGAACGGAACATATATAGAACATTGGCTCCAGATAAGAGATTTCGGAGAATATAATGTCGCTGCTCGTCGCCTCACTGTTCGTAACAGCATTTCTGTTTTCAGCTTACACAATCGCCCTCACTATGGGGCAATATCGTTCGCGGATTGAAGAAGTGCTCGCATCGCGTGGCAAAGCTGCGGAGCGTGTGATCCGCGTCGGCAAAGTGCGTTACACCGGACAACGGGTTAGGCTGGTCGTGGTCAATCTGCTGGAGACAGAAGCGCACCAGCGGAGCTTTGCGTTCCAACTTCCCCGCGTAGCCTGAATTTTTCGAACAAAAAAAAGGCGGAACCCTTGCGGGCCCGCCTTTTGTTTTCGCGAATGCGTGAAGCTTAGTTCACGGCGTCCTTAAGAGCTTTGCCAGCCTTGAATTTGGGCTGGTTCGAAGCCGGGATCTTCATCTCTTCACCAGTGCGCGGGTTGCGACCGGTCGAAGCCTTGCGCTTTGCAACTGCAAAGGTGCCGAAACCGACAAGGCGAACTTCACCGCCACTTTTCAGGGCGCTGGTGATGGCGTCAAAGGTTGCTTCCACAGCCTTGCCCGCATCGGTTTTGCTGAGACCGCTTGCATCTGCAACGGCGCCGACGAGATCATTCTTATTCATATTTCGGGATCCCCCTCTCATTATAAAACATCTGAACCTTGCTCCGCGTTTGAATCGCAGCCGGTCCGGACCTCGACTAAGGAGGATAACACCTATCGTGTCAAAGGAAAAATCGGCACGAAACCGCGCATTTTCGCGATTTTACGCATATTCTGTCGATAAGTGCTTCGAACCGACAAATCGAACCGACCAAAGCTATGAGCAGAAGGCATGTGCAAGCCCGAGTAAAAAAGGAGGCGCGGGCCTTTCAGCCATGCGCCTCCTTTCAAAAATCACGTTACTGCTCAGTGCGTTACCGGTGCAATCGGCCCTATTGCAGCGGTTGGCGGGTGCAATGCCGCCAGTTCGTCCGCCTCGGTCCATTCGACTGGAGCAAGCGGCTCAGTCAGCGCCCGAGCCAGCACCTCGTCAACATGGCTGACCGGAATGATTTCCAGACCTTCTTTGATATTCGCAGGAATTTCCGCGAGGTCTTTCTCATTTTCCATCGGGATTAGGACCGTCTTGATACCGCCACGCAGCGCCGCCAGCAGCTTCTCTTTCAATCCGCCAATGGGTAGCACCCGTCCACGCAACGTCACCTCACCGGTCATCGCGACGTCGCGATGCACTGGATTGCCAGTCAGCGTAGAAACGATCGCCGTGACCATTCCGATACCCGCCGACGGTCCGTCTTTGGGGACAGCGCCTTCGGGCAAGTGAATGTGCACATCCTTACGGTTGAAGATCGATGGCTTGATCCCATAGCTGGGCGCACGCGCCTTCACAAATGAAAGCGCCGCCTGGATCGATTCGCTCATCACCTCGCCCAGCTTGCCAGTCGTCTTTATCTGGCCCTTGCCAGCAACAGTCACCGCCTCGATCGTCAGCAATTCGCCGCCAACCTCGGTCCATGCCAGACCCGTCACCGCGCCAATCTGGTTCTCTTCCTCACCCACGCCATGGCGATATTTGCGGACGCCGGAGAAATCAGCAAGATTTTCGGGCGTGATTGTCACAGCCTTGTCCTTGCCTTCCAAGATACGGCGCAGCGCTTTGCGTGCCAGCTTCGCAATCTCCCGTTCCAGCGTACGGACGCCAGCCTCACGGGTATAAAAGCGGATCAGATCACGCAGTGCATCGTCGCTTACCTCAAACTCGCCCGGCTTCAGCCCATGGGCGTCAACCTGCTTTTGCAAAAGGTGCCTCTTGGCGATTTCCAGCTTTTCGTCCTCGGTATAGCCTTCAAGCCGGATGATCTCCATGCGGTCAAGCAATGCCTGCGGCAAATTCATGCTGTTTGCCGTCGTCACGAACATCACGTCGGACAGATCAAGGTCGACCTCCAGATAATGATCGTTGAACTTGCTGTTCTGTTCCGGGTCGAGCACTTCGAGCAGAGCCGACGCGGGGTCGCCGCGGAAATCCTGTCCCAGCTTGTCAATCTCGTCGAGAAGGAACAGCGGGTTCATCGTACCCGCTTTCTTCAGGTTGCTTGCAATCTTGCCCGGCATCGAACCGATATAGGTCCGGCGATGCCCCCGGATTTCCGCTTCGTCGCGAACGCCGCCCAGCGCTTGCCGGATAAACTCACGGCCGGTTGCCTTGGCAATCGACTGGCCAAGCGAGGTTTTACCCACACCCGGCGGGCCAACGAGGCACAGGATCGGACCCTTCAGCTTATTGGTACGCGCCTGCACCGCCAGATATTCGACGATCCGGTCTTTGACCTTTTCGAGAGCGAAATGGTCTGCATCCAGAACTTCCTGCGCCTTGGCTATATCGCGCTTAAGCTTTGATTTCTTGCCCCAAGGAATGTTCAGCAAAGCATCCAGATAGTTGCGCACGACCGTTGCCTCTGCAGACATTGGCGCCATTCCACGCAGCTTTTTGATTTCCGCCTGGGCCTTTGTCTTTGCTTCCTTGGAAAGCTTCAGCGTGTCGATCTTGGTCTGCAGTTCGGTCAACTCATCCGAACCGTCTTCGTCAGCATTGCCCAACTCACGCTGGATCGCCTTCAACTGCTCATTCAGATAATATTCGCGCTGCGACTTTTCCATCTGCCGTTTCACACGGCCACGGATCTTCTTTTCAACCTGCAATACGCCCAATTCGCCTTCCATGAAGGCAAAAGCCATTTCGAGCCGCTTGAGCGGATCGGTTTCAACAAGAAGCGCTTGCTTGTCCGAAACCTTGAGATTGATGTTCGCAGAAACCGCATCGGCCAGTTGGGCCGCATCGTCAATTTCGGCAAGCTGGACAGCGGTTTCAGCGGGTATCTTCTTGTTCAGCTTCGAATAATTCTCGAATTGCTCGACAATCGAACGCATCAAAGCGGTCGCTTCCGGCCCGTCAACCGGGTCGTTGCCAATCATTTCAATTTCGGCCTCGACATAATCTGCCGAACGCTCATGCAGGCGCAACAGATTTGCACGCTGCTTGCCCTCAACCAGCACACGAACTGTGCCATCGGGCAATTTCAGCAATTGCATCACCGTTGCCGACACGCCGACCGTGTACAGATCATCATAACCGGGATCGTCTTCGGCAGGGTCTAATTGCGTGACAAGGAAAATCTCCTTGTCCGCAGCCATCGCCTTTTCGAGAGCCACGACCGATTTGTCGCGCCCTACAAAAAGCGGCACAACCATCCCCGGAAAGACAACAATGTCGCGCAGGGGCAACAGGGGCATAGATAGGGTCATATTCACTCCGGAACGCGCCGAAAGGCGGCGCGGTCATTTGTTGTGAATATGAGCGCCTTTTTCACGCTTTCAACGGCGGAACCGGCGGAATCTTAGAAAAGCTGGGGAAAAGCGCCTCAAAATGGCATTTTGAAACCCGGAGGCAGCGGCAGGCCGCTGGTCATTTTGCCCATTTCGGCATTGCCGGCCAGATCCGCCTTCTCGCGCGCATCGTTGAAAGCCGCGACAATAAGGTCTTCCAGCATCTGCTTGTCGGCAGGCACAACAAGGCTGTCATCGATCGAAATGCCAATGATCCGTCCCTTGGCCGTTGCGCGCACCTTGACGAGGCCACCACCCGACACGCCTTCAACCTCGATGGTATCCAGCTTGCCCTGTGCTTCTTCCATCTGCTTCTGGATGGTTTGCGCGGCTTCCTGCGCTGCTTTCATCATTTCTTCGATGCTTTTCATGCTCTCAAGCTCCGGACTTCTGCTTCATGGGGAGAAAAAATATTGCGACCTTCGACCTGCACTTCCGCATCTGGGAAGGCAGCGAGCGCAGCCATGACAAGCGGGGATCCAAGGATCGCCCTGTCATGTGCCGCGCGCTCGGCCTGTTCTTGCTCGTAAAGACTGGGCGCAGCGTCTCCCGCCTCCTGCGCCGTTTCCCAGCGCGCACCCGTCACACGGAAAAGAGCATCGTTCAGTTCGGAAACAAATCCCTGATGAACAGGGCCGGCCAATTGATAGGCAAGCCGTGGCGGCGCATAATCCACAATCCTGACAACATCATGCAGCGTTGCTGCTATATTGGGGTGCCCGCCCCGATCAAGCGCATCGACGAGCGTGCGAAAATCTGCTGGAATCTGCGATGCAGGCGCTGATCCATTATCGGCGTGAATGTTGGCCGTGATTGCCGGTGCCGGCGCAAGAGCGGCATGGCCCGCGCCTTCCTGCAACAACCGCGCAAGCTCACCCGGATCGGGCATCGACGCGCCATGCAGCACACGCAGCAGCGCCATGTCGCAACTTTCTAGCGGCAGGCTTGCATGGCGAACTTCCTCGTGCCCCTTTAACAGCAATTGCCAAAGGCGGTGCAGCTTTGGGAAGGACAAGGCAGACGCCCATTCCTCGATTTGCGCGCGCGCCTCTTGGGGAAGCGTAGGGTCCGATGGGCTGCCAATCTTGCAAAGTGTAACCAGATGAACTTCGCGCAACAGGCCAGAAAGCGTTGCTGCCGGCTCAACCCCCAACTGATATTGCTGGCGCGCCTCCGCAAGAACGGCCTGCGCCTCACCCTCCAATAGCAAGGCAAATAGTCGCCGCACCGCGGCCCGATCGGACAGACCAAGCATATTGCGAACCTGCGCGGCCTCGACCTGCGCTTCGGCACCACTATCGTCGGCCGCCAAATCAGCATGCGCGATCGCCTGATCGAGAATGGAAAGCCCATCACGCACCGAACCTTCGGCGGCTTGCGCAATCAGGCGCAATGCTTCCGGCTCTGCCGTTACGCCTTCCTTTTCGCAAATTCCGGTAAAATGGCTGGCAAGCAGCTCGACGGTGATCCGCTTCAGATCGAAACGCTGGCAGCGCGACAATACGGTGATCGGCACCTTGTTCACCTCTGTCGTGGCGAACAGGAATTTGACGTGCGCGGGCGGTTCTTCAAGCGTCTTCAAAAGCGCGTTGAACGCATTTTTGGAGAGCATGTGAACTTCGTCGATGATGTAGATCTTGTAGCGCGCAGATACCGCCGCATAGCGAACCGCTTCGATGATTTCGCGGACGTCATCGACGCCGGTATGGCTGGCCGCGTCCATTTCGATCACATCAATATGGCGGCCTTCCGCAATGGCACGGCAGGGTTCGCAGACACCGCAAGGATCGATTGTCGGCCCGCCCTGCCCATCTGATCCGACGCAGTTCAGTGCCTTTGCAATCAGGCGGGCGGTCGACGTCTTGCCGACCCCGCGCACCCCGGTCATCAAAAAGGCATGCGCTAGGCGGCCGCGCTTGATCGCATTGCCCAGTGTCTGCACCATGGCATCCTGGCCGATCAGTTCGGCAAAATTCTGCGGACGATATTTGCGGGCGAGCACACGATAGGGCGATGCAGCGGCAGCTGGCGGCGGCGCGGCAGGCAGACCGAGGCCAAGTGCATCGTCCGGCATATCCGGATCACGCAAAGTCAGGCCGGGTTCTGTGGAATCGTCCATAGCATCCCGATAAGCCGGGCGGACGATTTTGTCGAAGGACTAATTCACTCTGTTGTCAGTTTTGCGCAAGGCGCCGCGCAAAATGCGCCTGGATCGCGTTCGACACCGAACGGGCAACCTTTTGCTGGCCATCGCGAGAGGCAAGGAAGGCGGCATCTTCTGCGTTGCTGATATAGCCGGTCTCGAACAGAACCGACGGTGTATCGGGCGCCTTCAACACCACGAAGGACGCAAATCGATGCGATGTACCGCGCAGCAACATATTGGGACGCGCTTCACGTAACAGCAATTTGGCAAAGCCGGCAGACACGTTCATCGTCTCGCGCTGGGTCAGGTCGATCAAGATCGAAGAGACCTCATTATCCTGCCCACCCAGATTGACACCGTTGATGATATCCGCCTTGTTTTCGCGTGCGGCAAGACGCTGCGCTTCCCGGTCGGAGGCAACCTCGGAAAGCGTATATACTGTTCCGCCGCGGGCTTCGCGGTTTTCCGCGGCATCGGCATGAATGGAAATGAACAGGTCGGCATTCATGCGCCGCGCAATTCCATAACGATCCTGCAGCACAAGAAATCGATCGCCGTCCCGGGTCAGGGCCACGCGTACGCGCCCCGATTTGGTCAGTTCGTCCCGGATTGCGCGGGCAATCGCCAAAGTGACATCCTTTTCCCGCGCGCCATTGTCTGGGCTGATCGCACCGGGGTCATGGCCGCCATGCCCGGCATCGACGACGACCAGCGGCAAACGCGAGTCGGCAGGACCCGAGATTTTGGGCAAGCCGCGCGCATTCCCCTTACCGATCGGGGCCGAAACCTCATAACGGCGCTTGGGCGGTTCGGAACGGAATTGCACAATCGGAGCGATGCGACGCGGCATCCGGGCCGACGCCGCTGAAAACTCGCTTTCGGTGGCAGGACGCAGAGCGATGGTCAGGCTGCGGCCATCTGCAGAAAAACGCGCATCGGAAACGACCGCAGGGCCATTTAGATCGAAAACCAACCGCGCGGTCTCAGGCGAAAATTGTGCCTGGCGGATTGATCCGAATTCAGCGGCCATCGGCGCGCCGGCGGCAATAGTAGCACCGCTGATATCAACGGCTATACGCTCCGGCCCTGTCAGCGAGAACAGCTTTGCTTCGGCTACATTATCGTCAAATTTGATCGTAACCGCATTGCCTTCAGCAGCGACATTTTCGATCCGGCCGGCCTGTAAAGATCCGGGCACCATAGCGGCGGCCAAAAAGAATAGAACCGACATGACTCCTATATGTCTCAAAAGACGGGCGTCGGTCGAGCAAGAATTGGGGCGCGTTATAAAATTCATGATGAAACCGTCGTTAAACACCCTTCCGAAAAATCGCGTTTTCGGAAACGGTTAACGGGCTGTTCAGGCTTTCCGGCCTTTTGCGCCATTTCAAGAAATTATGATGATGCACTTGCCGATGCTGCAGCCGCCTGCTAGCACTAGCAATCAGCAAAGGTATCATTATGAATGCATTTGCTTCGCACTTGCCGTCAGCCTTGCCTGACAGCAGAAATACAGGTTGATGTTACATGTCGCATGAAATTTCCCCTTCCGCCGGCCTTTCGGGGTACGGTGTGTTGGCGGTAAATTACGCCCGCGCGAGACGCGCCCGCGGTGCCCATGGAGCAGACACATTCGCACCAATCACGATGTCAGACGTTGCTGCGGCAGCCGACGTCGTTCCACTTTCAGTGAATATCGCCGCCCAGCGCCCCCTTGGAGGAGCGCGCTTTGCGGCCTGGAGAATTAAAAATGAAAACGCGTATGCTCATCGACGCGCGCCACCGGGAAGAGACCCGGGTCGCCGTTGTCACCGGGAATGTAATTGACGAATTCGACTTTGAGTCGGCCGAACACAAACAGCTAAAAGGCAATATCTACCTCGCCAAGGTGACGCGCGTTGAACCGTCGCTTCAGGCGGCGTTTGTGGATTATGGCGGCAACCGCCATGGTTTCCTTGCCTTCAGCGAAATCCATCCCGACTATTACCAGATTCCGAAGGAAGACCGCGAACGCCTTCTCGCCGAGGAAGCTGCCGCCGCTGCCGAAGAAGCGGCGTTGCGCGAACAGGAAGAAGCCGAGGAAGACGAACCGGCTGACATCATGCGTTCGGACATGCGCGAAGACGAGGACGCCGATTTCATCGAAGTCGACAGCGATGACCGCATCGACACGATCGACATGTCCGAAGGCGAGGAACCCGACCTTGAAGCCCATGGCGACGAGGACGGCGAAAATGGTGCCGACACACATGGTGACGACGATAATGGCGACCGCGGACGGCGCGGCGGCAATCGTCGCCGGCGTGGAAAGGGCGGCCGCGGCAATGCGCCCAAGGCCAGCGACGAGGCACGCGCCCGCCGCATGAACCTGCGCCGCCGCTACAAGATCCAAGACGTTATCCATCGCCGCCAGGTATTGCTGGTCCAGGTCGTCAAGGAAGAACGCGGCAACAAGGGCGCAGCGTTGACGAGCTATCTCAGCCTTGCAGGCCGTTACTGCGTATTGATGCCCAACACGTCGCATGGCGGCGGCATCAGCCGCAAGATTTCGAGCTCATCGGATCGCAAGCGTCTCAAGTCGATCATTTCCGATCTCAGCCTGCCGGCAACCATGGGGTGCATCATCCGGACCGCAGGGCTTGCCCGCACCAAGCCGGAAATCAAACGCGATTTCGATTATCTTGCCCGTCTGTGGGACGAAATCCGCGAGCGGACGCTGCGCGGAGCCGCACCGATGCTGATCCATTCGGACAGCGACCTGATCAAACGGGCTATCCGTGATATCTACAACAAGGACATTGATGATGTTCTGGTTGAAGGTACCGACGGCTATAAGGCCGCCAAGGATTTCATGAAGCTGCTGATGCCGAGCCACGCAAAGCGGGTGCAGCATTATGCCGACCCGGTTTCGCTGTTCCAGCGCTATGGCGTCGAAGACCAACTGAATGCGATGTACAATCCGGTCGTCCAGCTGAAATCGGGCGGCTATATCGTCATCAACCCCACCGAAGCGCTCGTTTCGATCGATATCAACTCAGGACGATCGACCAAGGAGCACGGCATTGAACAGACCGCGCTTTCGACAAACCTGGAAGCCGCGCGCGAAATAGCCCGACAACTGCGTCTGCGCGACATGGCAGGACTGGTCGTGATCGATTTTATCGACATGGATCACCATTCCAATGCCCGCAAGGTCGAACGGGCAATGAAGGAAGCCCTGAAGAACGATCGGGCGCGCATACAGGTGGGGCGCATCTCAAGCTTCGGCCTGATGGAAATGAGCCGTCAACGGTTGCGCACAGGCGTTCTTGAAGCCTCGACACGGCAGTGCCCGCATTGCGAAGGCACCGGACTGGTGCGCACCGCATCTTCTTCGGCACTTTCAGCGCTACGATTGATCGAAGAAGAGGCTGCACGCGGCCATGGCAGCCAGATTTCGCTGCAAGCGAGCCAAGAAGCCGCAATCTATATTTTGAACAACAAGCGGACCGAACTCGCCGAGATCGAAGACCGTTATCATGTTCAGGTTGAGGTTCTTCCGAACGCCGAAGTTGAAGGCGCGAAAATGGCTGTCACCGCTTCCGGTCCCCGCCCCGAACGCCCAACACTGCTGACGCCTATCATCGAATATGATGATGAGGACGAGGTTGAAGAGTTCGAGGATGAGGCTGAAGGTGAGGACGCCGAAGCCGAGGAAAATCGCGCGGATGATCGTGGCCGCGAAGATCGCAACGCAAAGCGCAAGCGCCGTCGTCGCGGTCGTCGTGGCGGACGCAACCGCGATCGTGACGACCGCCCTGCCCTCGACAATGATGGCGAGAATGCAGGCGAAGAGGTCGTCGCTAGCGACAAACCTGAAGGTGACGCCGTTGCCGAAGGTCCCGAACAAGGCGAGGTTGCTGCCAAACCGAGCCGGTCGCGCGGTCGCCGCAAGAAAGCCGATGCCGATGCGGCGACTGATGTGACTGCAGAAAATGCGAATGCAGATACTGCAGAAGTAGCAGTTGAACCTGTTGTTGAAGCCGAAGAGGCCGTCCCTGCGGTTGCCAAGCCGCGGCGCGGCGGACGCAAGAGCAAGGCTGTCGCCGAGACCGAGGCTGTCGCTGAAGAGCCGCAGGCTGCCGAAGCCGTCGCTGCTCCGGCCGAAGAAAAGCCCAAGCCACGTCGCCGCAGCAAGGCAAAAGCGGACACGGATGAAGCAACGCCCGCTCCGGCGGAACCTGCTGCCGAAGCAACTGCGGAAGCAGAAGAAGTTGCCGCTGCACCCGCTACGCGGACACGCAAGCCGCGCGCTTCTGCAAAGAAAGCTGCAGCGACTGAAAACGAGGCCGAAGCCGACGATGAAACGTCCGGCCCACGCCGTGGTTGGTGGCAGCGCACTTTTGGCTGAGGGGCCTGGTATATGGCCCGGCGCATTGCATCTGCAGCGCCGGGCCTATACGCTTCATCAGTCATTCATACGGCGTCGATCAGAGCGTAGCCATGCTGTCTAAATCTGGAACTGCAAAATTCACTGCGCGCCTGCTGGCACTGCTTGCGCTTTTTTCAATTGCACTCCAGCCAGCCCATGCCCAGTCGATCCTCCGCGATGCCGAAACCGAGGCTTTTCTCGATGAAATTTCCGAACCGCTGATCCGCGCGGCCGGGCTTGAACCGGCCAATGTCGATATCGTCCTGATCAACGACAAATCGATCAACGCCTTTGTTGCCGGCGGTCAGACTGTTTATCTGCATACTGGCCTGATACATGCGGCCACAACCGCGAATGAGGTTCAGGGCGTAATCGCGCATGAGCTTGGCCACATCGAGGGCGGACATGTCATCCGCTATAGCGAGGGTGCGGAAGCGGCGGGCAATATCTCGATCGCCAGCCTGATTCTGGCAGCAGCAGCCGTCGCCGCAGGCGCAGGCGAAGCGGGCATGGCGATCATGCAGGCGGGCCAACAGGCAGCACTGGGCAAATTCCTCGCATTCAGCCGGGTTCAGGAAAGCGTCGCCGATGCATCCGGCGCGCGCTATCTTTCAGCCGCCGGCATTAGCGGTCGTGGGTCAATCAGCTTCTTTAAAAAGCTGCAAAATTTTGAATTTCGCCTCGGCATCCCTCAGACTGATAGCTATGATCGTACCCACCCGCTTTCGGGTGAACGCATCACCGTATTGGAAGATACCTACAAGGCAGACCCTGCATGGGAGGCGCCCTTACACCCGAAATGGGAGGCTGACTTCAAGCGGGTGAAGGCCAAACTGCTGGGCTATATCGCCGAACCCAATGCCACTTTGCGCGATTATCCGGAATCGGACCTGACTGTGCCGGGCCATTATGCGCGTGCTTATGCCTGGCACAAGGCGGCCTATCCGGACAAGGCGCTGCGCGAAGCCGACGCATTGGTAGCCAAAAGCCCCGATGACCCTTATTTTCTTGAGCTACGCGGCCAAATATTGCTCGAGTCCGGAAAGCCGACCGAGGCGCTGGCATCGCTGCGCCGTGCAACGGAACTGACCGGAAACCAGCCCCTGATCGCGGCTATTCTGGGCCATGCCCTGATCGCAACAGAAGACCCTGACAAGTTGCAAGAGGCCGAGCGCGTCCTGAAATCGGCAGTTACACGGGACAATAATAACCCCTTTGCCTGGTATCAGTTGGGTGTGGTCTATCAGGCGTTGGGGGACGAACCGCGCGCTGCATTGGCCAGTGCCGAACGCTATTTGATGATGGGTGCGCCACAACTTGCGCTGCCCAATGCGGCCAAGGCGATGGCAGGCCTGCCCGAATATTCCAATGACTGGATCCGCGCGCAAGATGTAAAGCTGGTGGCCGAAGCGCAAGTGCAAAGACTGTCCAAACGCCGAAGATAGTCGGCGATATCAGTGGCTTCACCGTGTCAAATCAACTAAGCCCAGTTTATGGAACAGCCCAAAGATCGCAATCGAAAGCCCCTTTTTCTGGGCCTGATTGCTGCACTCATCATTGCCGCCGTTGGCGTCTATCTCTTCGCGGGCAACAGCGCGTCCGAAACAAATGACGTCGCCGCTGACGCTTCATCCGACGCAGAGGCCGCTGTTGCAGCGGCGGGGATCAGCAAGAGCGAGCGCGCGGCGACCGAAGCCATTGTTCGCGCCTATATCCTCGAAAACCCGGAGATCATCACCGAGGCAGTGCAGATCCTCCAGAAACGCGAAGTTTTGCAGCGGGTCGAATCCGCCGGTAGCGCATTGACCAAGGCTTTTCCCGGCGCAGTCGCAGGCAACCCGGATGGGGCAATAACGATTGTCGAATTCACCGACTATAATTGCGGTTTCTGCCGGGCGAGTTTGGCCGATATTGATCGCCTGATTGCAGGCAATAAAGATGTTCGCGTGATATTCCGCGAAGTGCCGATCTTGGCCGAAAGCAGCCGCGACGGTGCGCGCTGGGCGTTAGCAGCGGCCCGTCAAGGCAAGTATAAAGCCTTTCACGGTGCCCTTTTTGCCGGCGGACCGGTGAACGAGAAAAGCATTCGTGCAGCCGCCGCCCGTGCAGGCCTGAACATCGCCCAAGCCGAAAAGGACGCCGCCTCGGCCGAGATCAAGGCGGAGCTTGATGCAAATCTGTCGATGATGCAGCAAATCGGCTTCGGTGGAACGCCCACCTTCTTCATCGGCGACCAGATGATCGAGGGCGCAGTTGGTTATGATGCGCTGAAGGCAGCAGTCGAGAAGGTACGCAAAAAGGGCTAGCCCTTCTTCCCCTGCGCCACGACATACCATTCGACCGATCCCTTGCGGCTGGCAGGCGGCTTTGCGTGCTTCACCGTGGTGAAATTGGCCTTCAATATCGCTAGCAATTCAGGATCGGTGCCGCCCGCGAACACCTTTGCGATAAAATCACCGCCGGGCTGCAGCACCTGAACCGCAAAATCGGTAGCAGCCTCTACAAGCCCCATAGTGCGCAAATGGTCCGTCTGTTTATGCCCGACGGTGTTGGCTGCCATATCGGACATGATAAGGTCTGGCGCCTGCCCCAGCGCGTCTGTCAGCGCATCGGGCGCGGCATCGTCCATGAAGTCCATCTCGAAGATGGTGACGCCCTGTATCGGGTCAACCGGCAATAGGTCGATCCCGGCCACACGCGCATTGGGCAAACGTTTGCGGACAACTTGAGCCCAGCCACCCGGCGCAATGCCAAGGTCGACCACGGCCTTCTTGCCTCTCAGGAAACCGAACTTCTCATCCAGTTCGATCAGCTTATATGCGGCCCGGCTGCGATAGCCGTCGGCATGAGCGCGTTTGACATAGGGATCGTTCAATTGCCGCTCGAGCCAACGAGCAGATTGCGCCGTGCGCCGCTTTGCGGTTTTCACCCGCTCTTTGCCGGTAACGCTGCGGCCCGAAAGGTTGCCGCCAAAGGTGAATTTGGTCATGAAAGGCTCCGTTCGTGCTTCAACGCCGGTCGCGACGCTTGGCGTCACTCGCCATCAAGGCCCGCAAGATACCCTCGCGTATACCGCGATCGGCAACCCCCAGCCGTTCCCCCGGCCAAATGTCGAAAATCGATTCCAGGATTGCACAACCAGCGACCACCAGATCCGACCGCTCGTGGCCAATCGTCGGGAATTTCGCGCGCCCATTGGGCGGCAAGGCAGCCAATTCCTGACTGATATCGCGCATCGCCGATGTGGGCAGATGCAGGCCGTCAATCTGCTTTCGGTCATAGGACTGCAGCTTGAGATAGACGCTGGCAAGCGTAGTGACCGTACCTGACGTACCAAGAAGCCGGTGGCTCCCTTCGCCTATCGGCAAGCGCGCAGCAAAGGGCGCGAAGGCATCTGAAACCTTGCGGCGCATACGCGCATAGGCATCGCCCAGCGCAACATCGTCTTCGCCCTCCAGCGGCTCGCTTTCGGTCAAGGATACCACGCCCCAGGGCACACTGGCCCAATCGACAATTTCGGGCACCAGGCCATTGGTCGACACCAACACCAGCTCGGTCGAACCGCCGCCAATGTCAAAAATCAGCGCCGGCCCCTCACCCGGTTCAAGAAGGGCATGGCACCCCATGACGGCAAGCCGCGCCTCTTCCTTGGGGCTGATCACATCAAGGACGATGCCGGTTTCCTTCTTGACCCGCTCGATAAACTGCGCGCCGTTTACAGCCTGCCGGCAAGCCTCGGTCGCGACAGAACGGGCGAGCACGACATTGCGCCGTTTCAGCTTGTCAGCACAAACCGACAAAGCCTCAATGGCACGGTCCATCGCCTCGTCGCTCATCTTGCCGGTCGTTGCCAGCCCTTCGCCAAGGCGCACAACGCGCGAGAAAGCATCAACAACAGTAAATCCATCCTGCGATGCACGGGCAATCAACAGGCGGCAATTATTGGTCCCCAAATCGAGTGCGGCAAAGGCGGTTTTGCCGATCCAGCTTCCACGACCGGGAAAGCCATCAAAGCGATTGTCGTGAGAATATTTGGGAGTGCTACTCGTGCTTTTTTCGCACGAGGCTCCGCCCGTTGGTGCCGCATCGGCGGATTTCCGGCGGTTTGGCCCTCTCTTGCGAGCAGCCTTGCCCTTTCCGCCCTTGTGCGGCGATGGTGCGATTCTATCGCCCATGGCCGTTACTTCTCTTATCTTTTATCCGACCACCAAAGGTGAGGTCGGTACCTAAGCACCGCTCTACCGCGAAAGGATTAAATTTTCAAGCACAGCCAAAGAAAGGATCATTTTGATCGCCAGATCGCATTGACAGCATGGCCCGTTCTGCCTAATGGCGGCCCCCACATTCCCCGGTCGTCTAACGGTAAGACTACGGACTCTGACTCCGTCTATTGAGGTTCGAATCCTTACCGGGGAACCATAATTCCGGCCTCAGGCCGTCTCCCCAGCGCCATCATACCGAATTTCGAGAAAGCGTTCGCGTGTCGCGAGTTTATCGAGTTCGCCCCGCGCAATCTGGCTCGTCATCGTTTCAATCTCGCGATCGATGCGCGTCAAGCCGTCAACCAACTGCTGTTCGGGCGTCTTGCCGCCATTATCCTGCCGCCGCAGCGTTTCGGGAATGCGTTTATAACCGTTGATGAGTTCGGGAAGATGTTCACCCACAAGTTTGCGCACTTCGCGCGAGGCGGGGTTGGTCTCTTCAAGCGTCTGCAATTGGGGGGCCAACGCATCAAGGCGCAGACCAATCGCTTGGACGATAGGGATGGCAGGTGCAGGCAGCGCCGGCCGCTGCGCCTCCAGCCATATCTCCGTCTTGCCCGCCAGCGTGCCAAGATCGGTCTGGCGCAGGCTTTCCACCGTCGGCATCGGCATGTCGGGATAGCGTAGCAACACATAGGCCGCCGCCGCACCTAGCACCCCGGTGATCATCACACCCCAGAAACCGATGCCGTCAATAATCGCACCGACAATGCCTGCACCAACCAGCAAGACACCAACCGCCATCGCCGCACGTGCAACTTTCCCATAAAAATGGGCACGGCGCAGCGCGCGCGACTTCATGCCAATTGGCGGCCCCATCCGCACATTTTGCAGCGATCGACGCGCGCTTTGGAGGATTTCGTCAGATTGCGAGGCTGGGCTGGTCAAATCAGGCCTCCAGCGCGCTCAACAGGCCGGGATCCTGTGCGGCAAGCTTTGCCTGATTCTGGCCCTCGGCTCGCGCGATATAGCCCTTCGACTTTTCGACTTCCTTTTCCAGCGCATCCGATGTTTGCTTCATGCTTTCCAGCGCCTTGACCTTGAAAGTGTCGATGGCGTCCATCGTGTCATAGATGTTCTGGAAGGCCCGGCTGAGCGTTTCGAGCGGAATCGTCGCCGCCGCAGCCTGTTCGTGGATCGCGGCTGTATTTTCCCGCATCATCCGGCCAGTGCCATCAATGATGTTCGCTGTGGTCGTGTTGAGTGCGGTGATCTGGTCGAGGACGAGCCGCTGGTTCGTCATCGCCTGCGCAACCGTGACTGCGGTACGCAACGCGCCAACCGTAGTGGTAGAGGCGCGGTCAACGCCCTTGACCAGTTCGATATTATTCTTCTTCACAAGGTCCATCGCCAGATAGCCCTGGACCGTCACTGCCATTTGCGTCAGCAGATCCTGATGACGCTGCCTCACATAGAATAGCGCGGTTTCGCGCAACGCCTTTGCCTTGGCAGGATCGGACAGTTCGAGTTCGGCGGCCTTTTCCTCCAACCGGGCATCAAGCTGTTTGGAAATGACAATCATCTGTTCCAGCTTGCCCATCGCTTTCCAGAGATTCTGCCGTTCCACGTCGATGGCGGCATTATCCATCAGCAATTCATCCTTGCCATTGGCAAGCCGGCCGAGGACCGCGCTGATATGGCCCTGCGCGCTTTGGTAGCTGTCGAAATAGTTTCGCAGCTTGTTACCCCAGGGGATGATGCCGAAAAGTTTCTGCTTGGTCGTCAGGCTGCCGCGCTTGGAAGGATCAAGATCCTCAACCGTGCGCCGCAATTCGGCGAGATCCGCACCCACGCCGGTCTGGTCGTCCATCTGCCGGATCGGCCGATCAAGGAAACGATTGGATTGGCCTGCTGCCTCCATGATTTCCTTGCGGCCCATATTGGTCAGTTGATCGACCCGCTTGCCGAATTCGGGGCTGTTAACATCCTGCGCGAGCAGATCGTTGATATATCCCTCGACCTTTTCCTGCAGCTTTGTCTGCACTTCGTCGGCAACGGGCACCAGCCCGGCTGCGCGCTCAGCTTGGATCGCGGCAACCGGATCAGGCGGTGTCAGCTTCAATTCGGTTTCGGTGGCAGTCAGCGTGTCGGTCGACATTGTCGATCCTCCTGTTGGGAAAGCTGAGGAGAAAGATGGATTGGCAATAAAGTGATTTCAAGCAAATCCGCTACGGGTGTGTTATTTTTTTAATACACCTTCGCAACAGCTATTTCAGTTCCGCTTCGACCAACGGCGCAATTCCGGCGACAACCTTCGCTATCCCCTTGGCATTGGGGTGAATATTATCAGGCAGCATCAGCGCGCTATCGGCGACCACGCCGTTGAGGAAAAAGGGATAAAGCGGTGCGCCATATGCTTTCGATAGCTCTGGAAAAATCGGATTAAAGGCGCGGGCATAGTCCTGCCCCAAATTGGGTGCCGCAAGCATCCCTGTCAGGATCACGTCAATATCCCGCTTCTTCAGTTCATCCAGCATCGCCTTCAGATTGGCACGCGTCTCTTCCGGCTTGATACCGCGCAGCATGTCATTTCCACCGAGGCCAAGGACAACAAGGTCTGGCTTTTCGCCTAAATTATCGAGCACGAAGGTCAGACGCTGGCGCCCTGCCGCAGTGGTATCGCCGGAAACGCCGGCATTATGGACGCGGGCATTGATACCCGCTGAACCCAAAGCCCCCTGCAACTGCGGCGCAAAGCCTTCATTGGGGCCAAGCTGGTATCCGGCATAAAGGCTGTCACCAAAAGCCACGACCAGTTGGTCATATTGCGCCTGTTCCACCGGCTTTTCAGCCTGTTTGGCCTCGTTCGCTACGGGCGATTGCCCGCATGCGGCAAGCCCTTGGATAAGCGCTATGCACGCCCCATATCGGGCTAGTCTTTTCAGCATGAGGGTTCCTTCCTTGCACGCCCCAATCAATAATGAAGCGGATATGGCAATCCGCGCGTCGAATGTCACCCTCACGCTTGGTTCTTCCGAAGCGCCCGTTCACATATTGCGCGGCGTCGACCTCGACGTGCCTTATGGCAAAAGCGTTGCACTGCTTGGTCCGTCAGGTTCGGGGAAAAGTTCATTGATGGCGGTGCTGGCCGGGCTTGAACGCGCCAGTGGCGGAACCGTGCAGGTCGATGGGCTGGATTTTACCAAGCTTGACGAAGACGGGCTGGCGCGGGCGCGGCGCGGGCGGATCGGCATCGTATTGCAGGCCTTTCACTTGCTACCGACCATGACCGCGCTGGAAAATGTTGCCGTACCCATGGAACTGGCCGGGATTGACGATCCGTTCGGTCGCGCTGCAGCCGAATTGGAAGCGGTCGGCCTGGGCCATCGCCTGACCCATTATCCATCGCAGCTATCAGGCGGCGAACAGCAGCGCGTGGCGATAGCACGCGCCATGGCCGCGCATCCGAAGATCATATTCGCAGACGAACCGACCGGAAATCTCGATGGGATAACCGGCGCAGCGATTGCGGACCTTTTGTTTGAACGGCGCGCAGAATTGGGTTCAACCTTGCTGATGATTACCCACGACCCCGCACTGGCCGCGCGCTGCGACCGCGTGATATCCATGCAGGATGGCCTGGTGGTGGACGCATGAAATTTTCTACGCTGTGGCGGATTGCCCGACGTGACCTTTCAGCGCGTATACGCGGGCTTAGGTTGCTGGCAGTCTGCCTGTTTCTGGGCGTTGCCACGCTTGCTGCCATTGGCAGCTTAACGGCCAGCATAGCCGAGGAATTGGCCGGCCGCGGGCAGACCATATTGGGCGGCGATATCGAAATCGGCATCGCGCAACGCGAAGCAACCGACGCAGAGAAACAGGCCTTTGAAGCCGAAGGCAGGCTTTCCGGAACTGTGCGCCTGAGGGCCATGGCGATTGGCAGCGACAGCGTGCTCGCCGAACTAAAGGCGGTTGATGGTGCCTATCCGCTTTATGGCAAATTGCGCCTTACCGATGGACGCACGGTCAGCGGGCCCGGCGCAGGCGAAATCTATATCGGTCCGTCGCTTGCCAACCGGTTGGACATCAAGCCCGGCGACACCGTGCGGTTCGGCGAAGCTCCGTTTCGCGTGAACGGGATCATTGCAGAAGAGCCTGATCGCCTTGGCGAAGGCTTTACCGTTGGCCCTGTCGCGATCATCGGGTTGCCGTCACTCCCCTCCACCGGCCTGATCCAGCCCGGCAGCATGTTTGAAAGCAAGTATCGCATCCGCCTGCCCGTCGACGCTGACCCGACCGAAGTTGCAAAGCGGCTTGAGGCCGCCTTTCCAAGTGCAGGATGGGAAATCACCGACCGATCGAATGGCGCGCCGGGCACCCGCCGTTTCATTGAACGTATGGGCCAGTTCCTGACGCTGGTCGGTCTGGCTGCGCTGGTGATCGCAGGAATCGGTGTCGGAAACGGCGTCGGCAGCTATTTGGAAAGCAAGCGCGCCAGCATTGCGACGCTCAAAGTCACAGGGGCAGACAGCAGCGTCATCTTCCGCATCTATATGTTGCAGATTTTCACTGTGGCGCTCGGTGCCATAATTCTGGGCTTGGCCGCTGGAAGCCTGATGCCGCAAGTCATTGGCTGGGTCGCAGGCGACATATTGCCTGTTGCCCCCGGCTTTTCATTCCACCCTGTCCCATTGGCAGTCAGCGCGCTTTATGGCCTGATGATCGCCTTTGCCTTTGCCCTGCCCCCCTTGGCCCGGGCGCGCACGGTTCCAGCTGCGGGATTGTTCCGTTCGATCGTCGAGGCTGGCCAGCGACCCGACCGGCGCACAGTCCTGATGGTTGCAGCAGCCATTTCGGCGATTGTCCTGCTCGCCGTTGTGACGGCGCGTGAGCCGCTGTTTTCGCTCGCCTTCATCGGGGCGGCGCTCGCATTGCTGCTTCTGCTGTCGCTGCTCGCTTGGGCACTGGCAGCCATTGCCCGGCGACTGCCGCGGCCCAAGGCCCCGCTTCCCCGCCTTGCACTGACAAACCTGCACCGGCCGGGCGCGCAGACCCGCGCGCTTGTCGTCGCCTTGGGGCTTGGACTGACGCTGTTTGTGACGCTGGCGGCCATCCAGACAAGCATTACCAGCGAGATCCGGACGCAGGTTCCCGAAAAGGCACCGAGTTTCTTCGCGCTGGATATCCCGCGTGAACGCAGCGCCGAATTTGAAGCGATGGTTCGCGCTGCAGACAGCAAGGCCGAGATCAACATGATCCCCGCCCTGCGCGGTACCGTGGTCGAATTTGCCGGCAAACGGGTCGCCGACCTTTCCGAAATTCCGGAAGGCGCGTGGATTTTGCGGGGTGATCGCGGGCTTACCTACAGCGCCTCCGTGCCCGAAGGCAGCGCTGTTGCCGAAGGCCAATGGTGGGGTGCCGATTATAGCGGCCCGCCGTTGGTGTCGGTGTATAAGGATGTCGCTGACGCCCTGGACCTCAAGGTCGGCGACAGTCTGACGGTAAGTGTATTTGGCGTAGAGATCGCCTCCAAAGTCGCCTCGATCCGCGAAGTGAAATGGGAAAATTTCGGCCTCAACTATGCGCTGGTCTTTTCGCCCGGAACCTTTGATGCAGCGCCGCACAACATGGTGGCAACACTAACGGTCGATAAAGCCGCGCAGGATCGGCTCGCCAAATCCATCCCCCCGGCCTTTCCATCCTCCTCGCTGATCGAAGTCGGCGAAGTTGTGGGGCAAGTGTCGATCCTGTTAACGCAGATGGCGCAGGCAATCGCTGCGGCAGCCTCTATTGCGATCCTCGCAGGCATTGCGGTATTGGTCGGCGCAATTGCTGCCGCGCGCCAGTCGCGCATCTATGACAGTGTGATCCTGAAGCTATTGGGATCGACCCGCCGTCAGATATTGGGCGCGCAAGCGATTGAATATGGTCTGCTCGCGGTCATTCTCGGCCTTTTGTCGTTACTCTTGGGGCTAGGCGCGGCCTGGTATGTCGTCGTGCAGATTTTCGATTTCAATTTCGCCCCAGACCCGGCGATATTGGCACTGACGCTTGTGGGAGGGGCTGGGCTGACCTTCCTCCTTGGTATCGCAGGATCACTGCCGATCCTTGCCGCGCGTCCGGCAGAGGCGCTTAGGAGCCTTTAGCCAGTCGGGCCGCAATCGGGGCTGAGACCAAAAGCTGCGCCATATGGTAAAGGATGGCCGGTAACAGGATCAGCCCTGCGCCGCTGCCAAAAAGGATCGCTGCCATAGGTGCGCCGGTCGCGATGCTCTTGTGCGCGCCTGCGAAGATCAGGCTGGTGCGGTCGGCACGATCCAGGCCGAGAAGGTGACCGAGGGCCCAAGATCCTGCAAAGGCCGCAAGCAGCAGCAGCCCGATCACCACCGTAAGGACAAGCAAAGTGCCACCATCGACCGCTGCAAGGCTGCCCGAGGCAACGGCCGCGGCAAAGGCCACATAGACCGCAATCACAATCACAAGCCGGTCGAAAAAGGACAAAAGCCTTTTCTGCCGAACCGCCCATGCACCCATCCAGGATTGGGCAAACTGGCCAAGCGCGAATGGCAATAGCAGCATTGTGGCAATGCGCATGATGGTTTCGCTATGCAGCGACACGCCCGCTGCTGCCCCGATCACGACGGCGACCAGCAAGGGCGTGGCAATGATGCCAAGAAGATTGGATATCGCCGCGCCGACAACCGATGCTGCAATATTGCCGTTCGCCATCGAGGAATAGCTGATCGCCGATTGCACCGTAGAGGGCAGCATCGCGCAATACATCACCCCGCTAAGCAGCGCGACTGGCAGCAAGGACCCAGCGGCTTGCGCAAGGCCCCAGCCTGCAAGCGGAAAGATCAGGAATGTGAATGTCAGCATCCCCGCCTGCAGCTTCCAGCTTTTCAGCGCCGCTAAAACCTCTTTGCGCGGCAAACGCAGGCCGTGGAGGAAGAATAGCGCAAAAATGCTGACATTGCTTATCCGCTGCGCGACATCCAAGGCACCGCCCGTCGCCGGCATCAGCCAGCCGAGCAGTATCGCACCCAAAAGCATCAGCACAAAACGGTCGGGGAACAAGCGGGCGATCATGTCGGCCTGATGAACCAGTCCTGCCGGGCTGGCAACCGGGCCCGTCATGGCCCTGCAAAATCGCACGCTTGTTGCGCCGCAGCGAAATAACAGCTAAGGGCCCGCCCAATCCGGTGGCTTTGACCACCCCTATTCCCAAAGGCAAGATAATGTCCCTGCGTAATATCGCCATCATCGCGCACGTCGATCATGGCAAGACCACCCTTGTTGATCAGCTTTTCCGCCAGTCCGGTACATTCCGCGATAACCAGCGCGTAGAAGAGCGGGCGATGGATTCGAACGATCTGGAAAAAGAACGCGGGATCACGATTCTGGCCAAGCCGACCTCGGTGGAATGGGAAGGCACGCGCATCAATATCGTCGACACCCCGGGTCACGCCGACTTTGGCGGCGAGGTGGAGCGAATCCTGTCGATGGTCGATGGCGTCATCCTGCTGGTCGATTCATCCGAAGGCGCGATGCCGCAGACGAAATTCGTGACCGGCAAGGCATTGAAGTTGGGCCTGCGCCCGATCGTTGTCGTCAACAAGATCGACCGCCCCGATGAGCGCATCCAGGAAGTGCTCGACGAAGTATTCGACCTGTTCGTCTCATTGGACGCAACCGACGAGCAGCTTGATTTCCCCGTGCTCTACGCCTCGGGCCGCAACGGCTATGCGAACGAAAATCCGGATTTGCGCGAAGGCACGCTGACTCCGATGTTCAAGAAGATCGTCGAGCATGTGCCCCCGCCGTCTCTGGAGGTGGACGCCCCCTTCTCCTTCCTTGTGACTTTGCTCGACCGCGACAATTTCCTGGGCCGCATCCTCACTGGCCGTGTCCAATCGGGAACGGTCAAGGTCAACCAGCCGATCCACGCGCTTGATATGGATGGCAAGGTTATTGAAACCGGTCGCGCCTCGAAGATCATGACTTTTCAGGGGCTTGATCGCGTGCCAACCGACGAAGCCAGCGCGGGCGACATCATTTCGATCGCGGGTCTGACTACGGCCACAGTATCGAACACCATCGCCGACACTTCTGTTACCGAAGCGATTCAGGCGCAGCCGATCGATCCGCCAACACTGTCGATGCGTTTTGCCGTCAACGACAGCCCTATGGCGGGCCGTGAAGGCACCAAGGTAACCAGCCGCATGATCCGTGACCGGCTTGAACGCGAAGCCGAATCGAATGTCGCGATCAAGGTCACCGAAAGCGAAGACAAGGATTCGTTCGAAGTTGCCGGTCGCGGCGAACTCCAGCTCGGTGTCCTTATCGAAACGATGCGCCGCGAAGGTTTTGAACTCGGTATCAGCCGCCCGCGCGTGCTGTATCGCGAAGACGAAAACGGCAACCGCACCGAACCTTATGAAACTGTCGTCATCGACGTGGATGATGAGCATTCGGGCACCGTCGTTGAGAAGATGGCGCTGCGCAAAGGTGAAATGACCGATATGCGCCCCTCGGGCGGCGGCAAGACCCGCATCACGTTCAGCGCTCCCTCGCGCGGCCTGATCGGCTATCATGGCGAATTCCTGTCCGACACGCGCGGCACCGGCATCATGAACCGTCTGTTCGAAAAATACGGCCCCTATCGCGGCCCGATTGAAGGCCGCAAAAATGGCGTGCTGATCTCGAACGGCAATGGCGAAGCGGTTGCATACGCCCTCGGCCCCTTGGAAGAGCGCGGCATATTGTTCGTCTCGCCCGGCGAAGCGCTATATGAAGGCATGATCATCGGCGAGAATGCGAAGCCCGAAGACCTTGAAGTCAACCCGATGAAGTCGAAGCAGCTGACCAACTTCCGCTCGACCGGCAAGGACGACGCCATCCGCCTCACCCCGCCCAAGATCATGACGCTGGAACAGGCGATCGCCTATATCGATGACGATGAAATGGTCGAAGTGACGCCGAAAAACATCCGCATCCGCAAGGCCCTACTCGACCCGCATGAGCGCAAGAAGGCCAGCCGGAAGAAAGAAGCGGCCTGATATCAAAAAGGGCGCCGCAATGCGGCGCCCTTTTGTTTTACCAGTGTCGCAGCTTCAGAAACGCAGCGAAGCCGTCAATCGGATGTTCTGCTGATCAAAGTCACTGTCACTGCGGCGCATGGCCGTTCCTGCCGGATTGATGAGTAGGAACGGATTGGTTGCTGGCGCAGAGCCCGCACCCACATTGACGCGAAATTTATCGTCAACGAAATTGGTGTAGAGATATTCGAGGCCCATAGAGAAATTGCGGGCAATTTTCACCTCGGCCCCACCGCCATAGCTATAGCCCCAACTGCTGTTCTTACCGCTGGTTGCGAAGCTGTTGACCGCATTGGTCGTAGTGAAGCCGTTTTTGATCTTGCCATAGGCCGCTCCGCCCGTGACGTAAAACAAGGCGCCGCGTGCTGCATAACCAACGCGCGCACGTGCGCCGAGCGAATAGTCGAGCTTTCGCGTAAAAGTGTAGGATGCGGGAGTCGAACTGAAGGCACTCACGCTATCGCGGGATTCCGATCGGCCACCATCTACCAAAAAGCCATAAACCATATTGCCGTTTTGAGCGTCGTAACCGGCCCTGATATAATATTCGAGCCCGTCACGATCGCCGCGACAGTCGAAAGGCGCTGTCCCTACCGCCGCGCCGTTGCAAAATCCGGGTGCGAAAGCCGCAGCGCTGGTCGACGTCGACACAGTGTCGCCGAAACTTCCGTCAAGATTGGTGTCGAACAATATGGACTCGCCACGATCATTATTTTGGGCACCAAGCCCGAAAGAGCCGCCGATATAGGCGCCTTCCCAATGTTCATCCGGATCCTGAGCTGCAGCGGGTGTAATGGCGACGCCCAATAGGGCAGACGCAAATATTGCTTGATAGCCGAGACGTTTCATATCGGTATCCCTTTTTGTTGTGGTGGCGATGCCAACCCTCAGGGCGCCGAAATGATGCATTGATGATCGATGATAGTTGCTGAAGCGCCCTTGCGAGGCGACCAGCCGAAGATACCAGACGTCTGTTACAACGCCTGGCCTACGGCGACACCGCTCGCCCAGGCCCATTGGAAATTATAGCCACCTAGCCAGCCGGTAACGTCGACGGCCTCCCCGATGAAATGGAGGCCCGGGACCGTTTTTGCTTCCAGCGTCTTTTGTGACAACCCATCAGTGGATACGCCGCCGCGGGTGACTTCGGCCTTGGCATAGCCTTCGCTGCCATTGGGGTGGAACATCCAGCTATCCAGCCTTGCGCCTGCATCCGCCAGTTTGCGATCGGATTGATCTGCAAGATTACCAGCCATTGCCAGTTGCCCTGCCAGCGCCTCGGCCAGACGTGCAGGCAGATGCCGTTCAAGCGTCGAGCGCAACGTTGCACGGGGATTGGCGCGTTTGGCATCGGCGAGCAGCACGGCTGCATCGGCATCGGGCAGAAAATCGATCTGGATCGGATCACCATTCGACCAATAGCTGCTGGCTTGCAGAATGGCGGGGCCGGACAGCCCCTTGTGCGTGAAAAGTGCGGCTTCGCGGAATGCAGATTTGCCAGCACCTGCAATCACCTCTGCCGACACACCCGAAAGCTCGCGAAACAAAACATCGTCACCACCCAGCGTAAGCGGCACCAATGCCGGGCGTGGTTCGACAACTTTCAGGCCAAATTGGCGCGCAAGATCATAGGCAAAGCCCGTTGCACCCATCTTGGGAATGCTTGGCCCACCGGTCGCAACAATCAAACGCGGCGCGCTTGCCGACAGATTGCCATAGGCGACGGCAAAATTGCTGCCATCATGCGACACCGCGCGCACATCAAGGCCGAAGGCAAAATCAACGCGGCCACCCATGGCGACTGCCTTGTCACATTCATCCATCAGCATCGCGACGATCTGCCGCGCGCTGCCATCACAGAATAACTGGCCGAGCGTCTTTTCGTGAAAGGCGATGCCGTGCGCCGCGACAAGATCGATAAAATCCTGCGGCTCATAACGCCCCAGCGCCGATTTGGCGAAATGCGGATTGGCAGAAATATAGCGATCCTGCGCATTCTGGCTGGTCGCGTGCACATTGGTAAAGTTGCACCGGCCGCCACCGGAAATCAGGATTTTCTTACCCGGGCCAGAGGCATGGTCGATCACCAGCACGCGGTGCCCGCGCTGCCCTGCTGTCAAGGCAGCCATCAATCCCGCGCCGCCTGCACCCAATATTATTGCATTATAATTTCCGGCTTTCATTGCACGCCCTTGGCATGGCATCGCAATAACATGAAGGAGTTTATCGCCTTTGTCGCTTTGGGTGCGTGCGCCGCACCATCTTTTGCCAATGACAGCAGCGTCCTTATCGTCGGCAAGGACAAGCCTTGCAAACTGGTCAGTCTTTGGATGGACGGGCTGAAGAAGATCGGCCCGACTCGCTTTGAGGTGCGCAAATCCAACTTTGATCCGACCGGCGACATCCAGATCCTCTTCGCCGAAGTTTACAACCCTAACGCCTTGTAATCGCGCATATTGCGAGCGATTCGCAAATGATCCAATAAGCTGCTACATAGCTCTGATACTTCTGGATGACAGTTTCGGGAAGGACCCTGCACCATGAAGCGTTTAGATGATCATGACGAACTGACAGAAACCGAAGCCAGCGGCGGTGTGAAAGAACATGGCGTCCGCTATGTTCTTGGCATTTCGCTGTTTCTGGCGATTGTCGCAATGTCGCTAATGTGGATCATACCGTCGGTGACGAACTGAAACGGGGTTGTTTCGCTTCGGCAATTTGTGAAGCCCAAGTGGCCATTCGATTGAGCCCCTATTGAAAATCCGCGCCGGGACGGTAAAGGCGCGGAATGACAGACAGCAACAACCTGCCGCCCGACCGGATTTCGATACACCCGTTTAGCGAATTTTTCGACGAAACCGCACTTTCGCGCGGCATCGGAATCCGCTTCAAGGGCCAGCAACGGACCACGGTCGAGGAATATTGCATTTCCGAAGGCTGGATCAAGGTATCCGCCGGCAAAAGTCGTGACCGTCACGGAAAGCCGATGCAGTTGATGTTGAAAGGCCCGGTTGAAGCCTGGTTTGAAGACCTAGGCGACGACGCACCGGTTGCCAAAGCCTGACACCCCTCAATATCGCGGGAAAATTGCAATCAACTTTGCCAACTGATCATTGATCGGATCGAGTTGGTCGTCCTGCGTTTTGCCGAGGCGTACAATGGTCAGCCGATGCTGCGGCGAAACTATCACGAACTGGCCAAGATGGCCCAGCGCAGCAAATACATCCGATGGGGCTTTACCGGGAAACAGCACCTGGTCGCTTCCCGCAGGCCGACGCTTGTTCAGCCAAAGCTGCCCGCCATAAGCTGCATCCGTCGCGCTTGACGCTTTCATGAAGCGGGCCCAGCTGGTTGGCATGATCTGCGCCGAACGGACCGAGCCGTTGTTACGCAGAAATTCCCCAAACTTGGCCCAGTCGCGCGCCGTTGCATGAATCATGCTTCCACCCAGCATCGTTCCGCTACGATCAAATTCAGGAACTGCGCTATTCATTCCCAGCGGTTCGAACAGTCGACCGCGGGCATAATCGAGCATCGCATTTTTGCGCACCACAGGGTCCCGGCTGTCAGTCAATGTCCGTGTCATGATGTCTGCAAGGATATGCGTTGTGGCCGTCGAATATTCAAATTTGCCGCCCGGCTGGGCCTCGAGATTACGTTTCTCAGCATAACTGGCGACATTCTCGCGCCCATCGAGGAATAGTAATCTTGTGGTATCTGCGTCGTAGATTTCTTTTTCGCCCTCGGCCATTTCGGTGTGATCAAGGCCTGACGCCATGTGCAGCAACTGCCGCAATGTTATCTTTGCGCGCGGATCCCCCGGGCTTGACCATTCGGGAACCGGTGCCGGATCATCCAGAACGAGTAGCCCGTCGGCAACCATTAGGCCGACCAGCGTTGCGGTAACGCTTTTTGCCATTGACCAACTGATCAAGCGGGTTTCGGGACCATAACCCGATGCATAGCGTTCTGCGACAATCCGCCCGCCTTGCATCACAACAAGCGCACGGGTTTCGGCCAGCGCCGGGTCCTCGAAAAACGGTGCGATAGCCGAGCGGAGCCGTTCCTGGCCGGGCGCAGCATCAGCAGCAATTGTTTCGGTTCCGGGCCCCGCTGGTTGCGGATCGGCGTCCGCATTTTCCCCGCACGCCGAAAGCATGAAGGAAATCGCAGTTGCATGGTACAGCAGTTTGAATCTAGGCATCGTGAACGGTGAATGCACCAGGAAGGAATGTAATGGCAACCGCAAGTTCAAACCATGGCGCGAACAGCCCGATGCCACTGCGCAAGAAAATCGGCTATGTCGCCGTCGCGCTAATCGGGCTGGCGGCACTTTGGTTTGCCCTCAATTTTGCGCACATCAAGTCGCAGGCAAAACTGGGCGCTTCCTATGGCGCACATATTGCCTGCTCTTGCCGCTATATCGAAGGCCGACAGCTTGCCTCCTGCGAAAGCGATTTCGAACCGGGGATGGAAATGGTGCGCCTAACCGCAGACGACGAAAATCAGCGCATTCGCGCTTCTATCCCGCTGCTTGCAGAAGCCTATGCCGAGCGTCGCGGAAGTTTCGGTTGTTTGCAGCTTAATCAGGCCGAAATTGACGCGATCGATTAATCAGGCGGCAATATCCGCCAGCGCGGAAGCGGTTTCCTCGATCCAGCCTCCGCCCAACACACGATCGCCATCGTAAAGCACAGCCGCCTGCCCCGGCGCGACACCATATTCGTCCGCATCAAAACGCAGCCATTCGCCATCAATCCTTGCGGGCACCGGTTTTGCAAGTGAGCGTACCTTAGCCATCACCGCCCTGCCCTCGACCGCACCAAGCCAATTTGGCTCAATTATGCGGGCAGCCGACACTGCAAGCGCCCGTTTCGGTCCGACGACCACAGCTTGCTTCTCAGGGTCAAGCCGGACAACATAAAGGGGCTCGGCAAGCCCACCTATCTCCAGACCGCGTCTTTGCCCGACGGTATAATGGATCAAGCCCTTATGCCGGCCCAGCTCTCGCCCTTGAAGATCGACGATCGGGCCATCGCTGTCCGCTTCGGGACGAACCTTGCGAACGACCGATGCATAGTCGCCCTCCGGCACGAAGCAGATATCCTGACTGTCCGGTTTGTTCGCAACAACGAGCCCCAGTTCCTGAGCAATCGCCCGCACCTGCGGCTTGGGCATTCCGCCCAGTGGAAAGCGCAGATAAGAGAGTTGCTCGATCGTGGTTGCGAAAAGGAAGTAACTCTGGTCGCGCGCAGGATCGAGCGCACGGTGCAATTCAGGTCCAGACGTTCCATTTACCCGTCTGACATAATGGCCGGTCGCGAGGCAATCCGCGCCCAGTTCTTTTGCCAGCCGGAATAGATCGGTAAACTTCACCCCCATATTACAGCGCACGCAAGGAATAGGCGTGCGACCGCGCATATATTCGTCCGCAAAATGATCGATCACAGAATCGCGGAAACGACTCTCATGGTCGAAGACATAATGGTTGATGCCTAACCGGTCGGCGACGGACCGCGCATCGCGAATGTCCTGCCCCGCACAGCAACTTCCCGCGCGCTTGACCGCGCTACCATTATCATAAAGCTGCAACGTTACGCCAATCGTTTCCGCCCCGGAACGCGCCGCAAGCGCAGCAACAACCGACGAATCGACGCCGCCCGACATGGCGACAACGATTCGCTTGCCCCGAAGGTCGGCGCCCAGTTGAAAATCGGCGGGAGAAAAATCGACAGACATGTGCGCCCGATAGGCGGAAATTGCCGATTTGGGAACTGCAGACCGCATTTCGACGGAAAACAGCGGAAAATCAGGTGGCAAATGCTAATTTCCGTTAACCTCGACTAACGCTTTTTGAACCGCCTTTTTACCAGACGTTATATCTCTGTGTGTAATCCGGTCGACGATGAAACTGGATTTTCCACATAATCATGCTCCATCCGCGAGGGATGCTGCGCGAGGGCGTTATGCCGCGTTGGTTGCGAATGCAGCCAATCGGCAGGTCGGGTCCACCGCTCTCGCCGGCACAGGTGTACCAGCACCTGCGTCGGTAAATCGCAACAGCATTGCTGGACGGATCATGTTTTTCAGTGGGCTTTCGCAGCGTGATCGCGGCTTTGTTAGCGGCGCATTCCTTCCCGGTTTTCCGGACAAAGGCTTTGCTTCGGATAACAATAAAGACGCGGTTAACCGAAACGCTTCAGCGAATGGCAAAGACAGTTTCCTAGATTCGGACCAGCCGGAATATCCGGGCGCTTTGCGGGGCATGGAACATCGAGGACAGAATGATTGAAAACCAGAAAATCCGCCCCGCGCAGGTTATCGGTCCGCTAGGCGAACCCCTTACGGTCGACAGTCTGCCACCGCCATCGACGACACGCTGGGTCGTGCGTCGCAAGGCGGAAGTCGTGGCCGCAGTTAACGGCGGACTGCTTTCGGTCAGTGAAGTATGCGAACGCTATGGCCTGACACTTGAAGAATTTGCGTCGTGGCAGCGCGCAATTGACCGTTCGGGAATGCCGGGCCTGCGCGTAACCCGCATCCAGCATTATCGCGATCTTTACGAGCGACAGCAGAAATATTGAGCTGCAATTCCAGTCCAAAAAATCCATGCTCCCGGTAGAAATGCCGGGAGCATTTTTTACATTTGCACGCCAAAATCAGTTACTTTGCGCTTGCCTACGCCACCTGAAAACCGGACGATGCCTCCTTCAATGGGAAGGAAGGAAAACATATGGATTTCTTTGCAGAAAATAGCTGGATCGGCTGGATCATCATCGGCGGCCTTGCCGGTATGGTTGGCAAATTCCTCATGCCTGGTAATGATGGTGGCGGAGTTATCATCACCATCATTCTTGGGATAGCCGGTGCCCTTTTGATGGGCCTTTTGGGCGGGCTAACCGGCTGGTATTCGTCCGGCGAAGGCCCAGACTTCATCGCCGCAGTGATCGGTTCAATTATCCTGCTGATCGGATATCGCATTGTCCGCAAGAACAAGGGTGGTACACCACCTTCAACCTGAAGACCCTACCTTAAGGTAGAACATCTATGGCCGGTCGCGTGAAGCATTGCCGGCCATTCTGATGCAGTTCATCGAAAATTCTTGTCCAGTGGCTTTTTCTAATGTTTTCGCGCCGTCATAGCGGCTAAGGTTCGCTAGCTACGGACGTAAACCTAGCTTGCTATGGGTGATTTATTTACCTAATACAGCTTGGCAAAAAACAAAAAACCAGAATCTCCCGAAGGGCGATCCGATTGGACCGGACGATGAACTTTGAAACTACCATTTCAACAGCCGATGGATATGTCGGCTCCGGCGACTTGGACGACAGCAAAAAGCGTCGCAACATTGCGGTAGCGCTTGTCGTTGTCATCGCGCTGGCCGCTGCCGTTTATTATTTCTTTTTTGCCGGCAGCGGTGCTGACGCGGGTGCTGAGGGCAAACAGTCGCAGGCTCAGACGGTTTCAGTGCTCATACCGGGTAACGGCGTGGTTGAGCGTAAGATCAATGCGACCGGCATTCTTGCCGCACGCCGAGAAATTCCCGTGGGGGTCGTCGGCGAAGGCGGCCAAGTGTTGCGCGTCTATGTTGATGCCGGGGATTGGGTTCAGCAGGGTCAGGTTCTCGCCAGTATCGAACGTTCGGTCCAAACACAGCAGATTGCGGGCATGCAGGCTCAAATCAACGCTGCTCGGGCCGATCTCAATCTCGCTCAAAACGAACTCGACCGTGCACTGCAACTGGTTGAACGCGGCTTTGTCTCCAAAACTGACGTCGATCGCAAAACTGCCAACCGTGACAGCGCGCGCGCGCGGCTGGGCGTAGCTGATGCCCAACTGCGTGAAATGCAGGCCCGCACGGCTCGCCTTGATATTCGCGCGCCGGTTGGCGGCTTTGTTCTGGAACGCAATGTGGAAACCGGCCAGACCGTCGGCCAAGGCAGCGGCATGCTGTTCCGCCTTGCGCAAGGCGGCGAGTTCGAACTTCAGGCGCAACTGGGCGAAGCTGACCTTGCCGACCTCTCGACAGGCGTTACCGCCAGCGTTTCCCCAGTCGGTACCGAACGTGTTTTCAACGGCACAATCTGGCAGATTGCGCCGATGATCAATGAACAAACCCGCCAGGGCATCGCCCGCATTTCACTGCCTTTTGATCGTGCGCTGAAGCCGGGTGGTTTTGCCAATGTCGAAATCAAGGCCGGCTCTACCACCGCGCCACTGCTTCCGGAATCTGCCGTGCAGAACGATCAGAAGGGAAGCTATGTCTATCTGATCGATGCCAAGAACAAGGTGGTCCGTCGAGAGGTTAAAATTGGTGACGTGACGCCGAACGGGTTGATTATTCAGGAAGGCCTTACGGGCAATGAGCGCGTCGTCGCTTATGCTGGCGGCTTCCTCAACCCCGACGAAACCGTCAATCCCCGACTCGTCAAGCCCGGCGCGATCGCGCGCTGATCCGGCCTGAGACAGAGGAAACGCGATGCGCAATATTTCCGCCTGGTCGATACGCAATCCAGTCGTCCCGATCGTCCTGTTTGTCGGGCTGATCCTTGCCGGCATCGTTTCGTTCAGCGGAATGAAGGTGCAGAACGATCCGGACATCGAATTCCCGATCGTTATCGTCAATATCGCGCAACCTGGCGCTGCACCGACCGAAATTGAAACACAGATTACGCAACGCGTGGAATCCGCGGTCCGAACGATCAGCGGAGTGCAGTCAATCAGTTCGACTGCGCGTGAAGGCAGCAACGATACCGTCATCGAGTTCAAGATCGGCGAAGATATCAACCAAGCGGTCAATGACGTCAAAAACGCGATCGACCAGGTACGCGGCGAACTGCCGGACGGAATTCTCGAACCGCAGGTATTCAAGGCGCAGACGTCGTCTGATCCGATTGCCTATTTTGCGGTTGCCGCGGATGACATGACGATCGAGCAATTGAGCTGGTTTGTCGACGATACAATCACAAAGCGCTTGCTTGGCGTCAAAGGCATGGCGGAAGTGTCACGCGCCGGCGGCGTTGACCGTGAAATTCGCGTAACGCTCAATCTTCCGAAGATGCAGTCGATGGGCGTCACCGCGGCGCAGATCAACAACGTCCTCCGTCAGGTCAACCTGAATGCCACCGGTGGACGCGCTGAAATCGCTGGATCGCGCCAATCTGTTCGCATTTTGGGGAACGCCGCAACCGCTTATGATCTTTCCCAAACCCGGATATCCCTTGGTGGCGGCAAATCTGTAAAGCTTTCGGATGTAGCGGATGTCAGCGATTCCTATGGCGAGCAACGGTCTTTAGGCAAGGCTAATGGCAAGCAGGTCGTTACTTTCGGGATCACGCGTGCACGCGGCGAGTCCGATGTGTCGGTCTATGATGGCGCTTGGGAACGGCTGCAGCAGATTGAAAAGGAAAATCCGGGGATCAAGGTCACCCGCCTATTCACCAGCGTTGATTATACCAAGGGTCAGTATCGCAGTTCGATGGCTGCGATGATTGAAGGCGCGCTGCTGGCAATTGTTGTGGTCTTCCTGTTCCTGCGAGACTGGCGCGCAACGATCATTTCGGCGATCGCTATCCCTCTCAGCGCAATCCCGACCTTCTGGTTCATGGATCTGCTAGGCTTTACACTCAACTCTATTTCACTACTTGCGCTCGGGTTGGTCGCAGGTGTCCTTGTCGATGATGCGATTGTTGAGATTGAGAATATCGTGCGGCATATGCGCATGGGCAAGTCAGCCTACCAGGCGTCAATTGATGCAGCAGATGAAATCGGGCTCGCAGTTGTCGCAACGACATTTTCTATTGTCGCTGTGTTCCTGCCTGTTGGCCTAATGCCCGGCATTTCCGGCCAGTTCTTCAAGAATTTCGGTTTGACCGTTGTTGTCTCGGTGCTGATGAGCCTTGCCGTCGCGCGCATGATCACACCAATGGTCGCAGCCTATTTCCTGAAGGCGCATGGCGAGGAAGAGCATGGCGCAGGCCGTCTCATGGACATTTACATGAAGATTCTGGGCTGGACACTCGATAAGCGCAAGGCGAAGGCCTATCGTGCACAAGGCACGCGGCGGAGCATGCGGCGTAACTTTATCAGCGCGTTTCTTGATCATCGCATGTGGATGGTTGGCATTGGGGTTGTTGCGCTCGCCCTCACCGGCGTCATGTTCGCAGTGATCCCCATGCAGTTTTTCCCGAACACAAATTCGGATTTCAGCCAGGTCCGCATCGAAATGGTGCCCGGTACGACATTGCGCCAGACCGAGGCTGTAGCAGATGAGGTTTCCGATGTCATTCGCCGCGAACCAGAAGTCGAAACTGCACTTGCCCGCATCAACGAGGGCAACGCGCGTATCTTCATCACGCTCAAGAAAGATCGTGAACGTTCGAGCATGGAATTCGAACGTGAACTAACGCCTGCCCTCCAAAAAATCGCCGATGCACGGGTATCCTTCGCGAGCATGGGTGGTGGCCCCGGAGGCGGAACCGGCAGACCCATCAACATCATGCTTTCGGGTTCAAATTCTGAGCTGCTGGAGGCGACAGCAAACACGCTGGTCGAACAGATGAAAACACTCGATGTGGTGGTTGCACCGCGCATCGCGGCCGACTTGAAGCGCCCGGAAATCATCATCCGCCCGCGCACTGAACTCGCGGCCTCGCTGGGTGTAACGACTGCTTCTTTGAGCCAGACAATTCGGATCGCAACGCAGGGCGATATCGATCAGAACAGTGCAAAATTCTCGCTAACTGACCGGCAGGTTCCCATTCGGGTGATGCTGCCCGAAGCTTCGCGTCGTGACCTCTCGACCATTCGCAATCTCCCTGTTCCGACCGCCAATGGCGGCTCGGTGCCGCTCGAACGCGTTGCCGACATCAGCTTTGGCGCAGGCCCTACCTCGATCCAGCGCTACAAGCAGAACCGCCGCATTTTCGTGGGCGCCGACTTGCCCCCGGGCGTTGTCAAAAGCACCGCGCAGGAAGCGATTAACAAGCTGCCGATTATGCAGAGCCTGCCCACTGGCGTGTCGAATGATCCTTTTGGTGAGGACGAATGGCAGCAGGAAATGATCGCAAACTTCTCGATCGCACTGGTTTCAGGCATTCTGCTGGTGTTTTCGGTCCTTGTACTACTTTACAAGCGCTTCATGTCACCGCTGGTAAACATGAGTTCGCTTGCGCTTGCACCTCTGGGCGGGCTGATAGCATTGGCTCTTGCAGGACAGTCGCAATCGATGCCCGTCTATATCGGGATATTGATGCTGTTCGGTATCGTCGCCAAGAACTCAATCCTTCTCATCGACTTTGCCATTGAGGAAATGGAGCGCGGCATTCCGAAATATCAGGCCATCATGGAGGCGGGGCATAAGCGTGCGCAGCCCATCGTGATGACCACTGTCGCGATGACTGCGGGTATGATTCCGACTGCAATATCGCTTTCGGGCGATGGCGCATGGCGTGCGCCGATGGGCACCGTGGTGATCGGCGGTCTAACCTTGTCCACGCTTCTAACACTCTTGATCGTTCCAGCTGGCTTCAGCCTTGCCGATGGCGTTGAAAAGCGGGTTGGCCCCTGGCTGCGCCGCAACCTTCTTACTTTCCAACCGGGTGATGACGACGAAGACAATCGCCGCAATGATTCGATAGGTTCCGCCCACCCTCCTTCCGGACCAGCCGCCCTGCCCGGCGGATTGCAACCTGCCGAATAGCAATGGCCATTTTGGCACCTCGCAGCGGGTGATGTTGTGAAGCCGGTCAGCCAGCTCGGACAGTCCGAACGGGATCGCTATCTATGGCGTGACGCAGAGCTTTTGAAAATGCGGCGGATCGCAACCGCATTACTGATACTGATGGCCTTTTTGTTCGTCGCAGGCTTGCATCTTGAGCGCAATGTTCACCCCGGTTGGGGGTTTCTTGTTGCCTTTGCCGAGGCTGGCATGGTCGGAGGACTGGCGGATTGGTTTGCCGTTACAGCGCTCTTCCGGCATCCTTTAGGCATTCCCATCCCGCATACAGCGATCATTCCCAACAACAAAGAACGGCTTGGTCGGACACTAGCCAATTTCTTGCGCACCAATTTCCTAACCACGCGCATTGTGGCGCGACGTATACGCAATATGGATGTGTCCGGCGCAATGGGCCGCTTCCTTGCAACGCCGGGTTCGGGCGAAGGCCGGATGCGCATGGGAGCGTCGCGCTTGTTGGGTGACATTGTCGAATCTCTGGACGACGAACGCCTTGGCGGTATCGCTAAAAGCGCGGTTCGCACTCAGCTTGAGAAACTGGATATTGCGCCGCTGCTCGGCCAATTGCTCGCCGCCATGATCAAGGAGCGACGGCACCTCCCGGTACTGGATGGGATTATCGCTTGGGCCGCCAAAACGCTGGAAGCCAATGAGCATTTCATCCGTGCCATGGTCGAAGAGCGCGCGGGAACGATCATGCGCTGGACGGGCCTTGATGATCGCCTTGCCAATGCCATTGTCACCGGCCTTGAAAAGCTGCTTGGTGACATGGCGGAAGATCCCGATCACCCCTTGCGTGAAAAGGGAGAGGAAGGACTTGAAAAACTGTCTCACAATCTCCGGCACGACCCCGAATTGCAGGCAAAAGTCAATTTGTGGAAGCAAGAACTGCTGCGCAATCCGGCATTCGCAAAATGGATCGACGGACTATGGGGCCAAGGACGCGATGCTTTGCTAAAAGCTGCGCGTAATCCGGATGCAGCGCTTGCCGGCAGTTTTGGCGAAGCACTGACCAAATTGGGTGGTACGTTGCAGGAAGATGCACGTCTCAAACGCCAGATCAACCAGTTCGCAAGACGCGCCATTGTCGGCACGACAGAAAATTATGGCGACAATATTGTCAGCCTGGTTTCGGAAACAATTGGCGGCTGGGATGCGCAGACCATCACCGATCGCGTCGAAAATGCCGTAGGAAGCGACCTGCAGTTCATCCGCATCAACGGTACGCTGGTAGGCGGTGTCGCAGGCCTAGTAATCCACGCCATTTCGCTGGCGATCTAGCGCGGAATAATCCTAGTTCGCGGCGCGGATCATATCCTCGATGCGTACGAATTTTTCTCGCGGGGCACCTTCGCGTGCCCGGCCAACCTCAGCTTCCTCAATCTTCTTCCAGTCTGAAAATTTGACAATCTGCACGCCGCGCTTTTCCAGCAGGGCATCCAGCGCCGAGCGACCGGCCTTGCCGCTGCCATCCTTGATATCAGCGGCGACCTGTTCGATCACCATATAGCCATCTGGCCGGTTAGTGCCGATTGTGCCTGAAGGGCCTCGTCGGGCCCAGCCCACACAATATAACCCCGGCAGGATGCGCCCCTCGACATTGGCGAAGCGACCACGGCCATGTTCATAAGGAACGCCGTCAATAGAGGGCGTCTGATAGCCGATACATGCTATCACCATTGAGCAGTCTACTTCATAGGTCTCACCCGTGCCTATGCTGCGTAAATCAGTGTCGAGCGCGGTTCGTTCGATGATAATCCGTTCGACCTTGCCTTCACCTTCGATCGCGACCGGAGCCGCGAAAAAATCAAATTCAATTGATATCGGCTTTTCGTCCAGAAATCGTGCCGGGATGGCGGCAAACTCACGCAGATGCGTCACTGATTTACGCATGCCAGGCTCAAGAAGGATGTCGGCACCGATATCGGGCAGGTCGGTCGGATCGACGAAAGGCGCGGCCCGGCTTAGGTGGCCCAGTTCGCCCAATTCTTTTGGTGTCATGGCTATCTGGTGCGGCCCGCGACGCCCCAATATCGTCACCGTTTCGGTCCTGGCGGTTTCGAGCATGTCGAGCGCGTGGCTGACAATATCTGACCCCCCAAGTTCGCTGCGTGTTTTGGAAAGAATTCGTGCAACATCCAACGCAACATTACCGTTGCCGATGATCACGACATGCCGGCCATCCAGCGGCGGCTCCAAATCGGCAAAGTCGGGATGGCCATTATACCAGCCGACAAAGGCCGCGCTGCCGAAAACACCCGGTAAATCCTGCCCTGCTATGCCAAGCTGCCTGTCGTCCGGCGCACCAGTGGCAAGGATTACTGCGTCATATATCCCCAGCAATTCATCAACTGCAATATCCTGACCAACCATCACATTCCCGACAAAACGGACATTGTCAGACAGGGCAACGCCTTCATAGCGCTTGGAAACAGCCTTGATCGATTGATGATCCGGAGCAACGCCAAAGCGGATCAGGCCATAGGGCACCGGCAGACGATCGATCACGTCGATCCTTACCTCGTCGCCAAATTGTTTTTGCGCTGCTTCGGCAGTGTAATATCCTGCCGGACCCGAACCGATAATCGCTATATGACGCAAGCGCTACCTCCTCCACTTGCTCCGGCCAGTAAACGGCACTCTCCAAATACGAAGCATAAGCGGGGTAGAGGCAAATGCAATTGGCTGATTTCAGATCGAAAGCACTTTTCGCTGCTGCAAATAACGCCTAATGCAAGAGCCATGACGGCGGCCGAGTGCAAAAATGTCCTTTCCCTTGCGATACTCGCTGCATTGATCCTGTTGGGCACAGGGTGCAAGCCGACCGGATCCAACAGCGACCGGCCCGAAACCGCACAGGCATTTCCCCGTCCCGATCGGGCAGTTGCAGCGTCAGGCGATACGCAATTTTCAACCGAGGCAGCACGCGATGAAGCAGGCGAAGCCACCAAGCTGATGGACTGGGCGGCAATTTCGCCTGGCATGACGGTAGCGGACATCGGTGCGGGCGAAGGCTATTATACGGTACGTCTCGCCAGCCGGGTTGGCGCGAAGGGGCGTGTCCTTGCACAGGACATCAACCGTGGCGCGCTGGAGCGTCTAGGCGAACGCATCGCCAGAGACCGGCTGGACAATGTCGCAATCAAGGAAGGTGGAATCGACGACCCGCGCCTGCCCAAGGGCAGTTTTGACCGTATCTTCCTTGTCCATATGTACCATGAAGTGACCGAGCCCTATGCGTTCACCTGGCGGATGCGTGATGCTTTAAAACCCCGGGGGCAGATCATTGTCGTCGATCGCAACAGGCCTACCAGCCAGCATGGCATGCCGCCAAAGCTGCTTTTCTGCGAATTTGCCGCAGTGGGTTACCGACTAATGGAATTTGAAGAGCGGCCCGAAGTCGGCGCCTATTTTGCCCGGTTCGAGCGTGATAGCGCCGCCCCTACGCCCGCAGAAATCAAAACCTGCAAAGAAACCGCCGCCCGGGTCTAACCGGCCTTAAGCGGCCTTGCGTTCATATCTGGGTTTGTCGAGAAAAGCACGGATCGCAGCGATGCTCTCCTCTACATGGCTGAGCATGAACAGGTGACCGCCATCCTCAATCACGAACAATTCGCTGTTCGGGATGAGCATCTGCAGGAAACGGCCATTGGCCAAAGGCACAATCTGGTCGTCACCGCCCATCATGATCAGCGTTTCATGCTTCATGAAGGGAAGAAAGGGTGCACTGGTCCAGCCCATCATCGCCATCAACTGATAAAAATACCCTGTCTTTGACGGTGCCTTGATGCGCCCGATATGGCCTTCGGAACCATCATCACTTCCACCGTACAAGGTATTGAAATGCTCTCGCATGAAGTCGGGATCCATATAGCGCCGAGGGTCAGCCATTTTCGCCAGCGCCTTAGGGTTGCCGGGTACCATCAGCATCCCGGCTGTGGTCGCGGCAAGGATAAGCCGGCGTACCCTAGGTCCGTTCTGCAGGGTGAATTGCTGCGCCATCGCGCCACCCCAGCTGACTCCCATGACATCGACCTGATTCATGTCATAACGGTCGAGAAGCTGTTCCGAAATCCGTCCCATCATCCAGGCATTGTAAGGAATGAACGGCTCTGGTGAACCGCCGACGCCCGGCATGTCAAAGGTCAGAAAATCCCGATCGGGCAACATTTCGGCGAGCGGCGCCATCGCTTCGATATTGGCGCCGATGCCGTTGAAAAACAGCAAGGGCAGCTTGTCGCTTTTATCCTCAGCCTGCCAGTGTGCGACACGCAAATTGCGACCATCAACCTGTTCCATACTGAAACGCGGCGCGCCTCGCTTACTCATCTGAGTTCCCCTGCTCGTCCGGACATCAGGCCGTCCGCCGATTTTGTTGCGCTGCAGCATAGCAAGCAGCAAGCTTTACGCAAGCGTCAATCCAGAACGTAAAGGCCAGGGGCTGGTTCCATGGGAGGATGCGCCTTACTGCCACAGCCGTCGGGTGCTTTCAGTTTCTTGCCTGACCGTTCGCCCAGCCATTCGGTCCAGAATGGCCACCAACTGCCTGCATTTTCCTCTGCCCCCTTCATCCAAGCCTTTACATCGGCAGGCGGCCTGCCCTTGCTGTTGCGCCAATATTTGGCCTTAGGATTTCCCGGGGGGTTCAAAATTGCCTGCATATGGCCTGCCTGGCTCAGAACAAACTCGACATTTTTCGATCCAAATAATTGTGTCGAACGATAGCAGGCCTGCCAAGGCGTGATGTGATCGGTGGTTCCGCCAAGAACGAAAAGGTCACCCTTCACCTTTGTAAGATCAAGCGTGTGTTCGGCAATTTCGAATGTGCCCGGCTGTGCATAAGCGTTGGCTTCGAACAGTTCTAGGAAATCGCCAAGCAGGCTTGACGACAAATTGGTCGCATCAGCATTCCAGAAGAGGATGTCGAAGGCTGGCGGGTCATCGCCTAGTAGATAATTGTTGATCACATAGTTCCAGATCAGGTCATTCGGGCGCAGCCATGCAAAGCCGCGCGCTAAACTGTTACCCTCAATCACGCCTTTCTTTGCGGCGCGTTGCTTCGCCAGCGTAATGCCATTCTGGCTGACCATCGAACTTGCCTCTGTATCGCCGGGCTTTGGTTCCAGTACACAGACCATCATCGTAATCGCATTGATCCGATCATCGCCTTCAGCCGCCAGTTTCGAGCAGAGCACCGACATTGTCTGGCCACCTGAACAGCCGCCGGATACGTTGATCTTTTTGCTGCCCGTGATTTCGCATACAACGTCAATAGCCTTGCGGCAGGAATCGACATATTCCGCCATGCCCCAGATGCCCTGTTCTTCCTGTGGGTTGCGCCAACTGATCACGAACGTCTGAAAGCCGTGGGCAATTTGCCATTTGATAATCGACTTTTCGGGCGAAAGATCGTTGATGTACATCTTGTTGATCTGCGGCGGGATGGTGAGTTGCGGAATGGCATATACTTCGTCGGTTGCGGGAGCATATTGGATCAGCTCGAACCGCTCATCGCGATAAACCACCTTGCCCGGCGTCGTGGCGATGTTTTCGCCCAGCTTGAATGGTTTCTTGTTGACCTGACTGACCATGCCATCGTTATGGACCAGATCATTATAGGCGTTCTGCAAACCTTTGATCAGGCTTAGGCCACCCGAATCTACCAGCCGTTTTTGGGCCGTCGGATTTCCGATTAACGTGTTGGTTGGCGACAGTGCATCGATCACCATCTGGCTGACAAAATTGGCGCGATCCCGCTCCAGCGCATCAAGGTCAAGCTCATCAATCCAACCTTTGATCCCCTTTTGCACTGCTAGATAATATTGCGCGCCCGCTTTGAAAAAGGGATTGAAGGTCCATGCCGGATCCATGAAACGCTTGTCTTTCGGATCGGGTGCCAGATCCGATTTTCCGGTCATTATCTTCACGGCGTCGTCGGTAAATCCGGTAACCGCCTTGAACGCACTGCTTGGATTAGCGGCTGTCTGACGCAGCATGACGCCGACGGCGCCGGCGAAATCCTCCCGCGCCAAACCTGCTAGCGGACCCAGCGCCATGGTCGCATCATTGGCAGCATCGAAAGCGGATGCAGGAAATGAGGTGGCGCCTGATTTGCGCTTACCCGCAGATTTCTCTTTGCTTTTCTTTTCAGTCATGAGCGCCTCTCCTCTACCTCTCCTCAGCAGAATGCACAGCAGGGCAAGGCACGTCAATCATCGTGATTTGCAGGAATCGGCAATGGCACCACTTGCTCTGGACGCTGCGCAATCCGCCCGATAAACCGCATCCATGCCAGTTCCTTCGCAAGACAAGTCTTTTTCTTGGTCGCCAGATCCTGCATCAGGCATCCAACAGCGCTTTATAGAGGCCAATGGCCTTCGCTTCGAACTGGCAGAGGCGGGCACGGCCCGATCTCCAAAACTCGCCATCCTGCTGCATGGATTTCCGGAACTGAATTTTTCGTGGCGACACCAGATGCCACTGCTGGCAGAACAGGGCTGGCGCGTCTGGGCACCCAATTTACGGGGCTATGGCATGAGCGACAGGCCGGATGGCATTGCCGCTTATCGATTGCATAATCTGCTGGAAGATGTCGGCACACTAATCGATGCAGCCAAGGCCGAGTATCCGGCGGAAGAGATCATGATCGTTGCCCATGATTGGGGTGCAGTGATTGCATGGATGTTTGCAATCCGTCAGATTCGCCCGATCGACCGCCTCGTCATCATGAATGTGCCGCACCCTAAATGTGCAGAGCGCGAATTGAAGCATTGGCGGCAATTGCGGAAAAGCTGGTACATCTTCTTTTTCCAGTTGCCTTTCGTTCCCGAAAAAATGCTCCTGGCCAATGATGCCAAGGCCGTGAGACGGGCCTTTTTCGAAAGTGCCGCGCACAAGGATCGCTTCGCCAAATCCGATCTCGATGTCTATGCAAAGGCCGCACAACTGCCGGGCGCAATGCAGGCCATGCTCAACTATTACCGCGCATTGATGCGCTATGCTGACGATAGAGATCCGGGCGATGCTTCGGTTCGGGTGCCGACGCTCGTCATCTGGGGGGAGAATGATCTTGCGCTCGATATCCACCTTCTGGACGGCATGGAACAGTGGGTACCCCACCTCACACTACACAGATTGCCCGGAATTTCGCATTGGGTGCAGCAGGACGCGCCCGACAAGGTGAACCGGATCATGACCGACTGGCTACAGAAATGACCCTAATTGAAATTGCTGCGGTGCTGCTGGGCATTGCGAACATCGTGCTGATCATCCGCCGGTCTGTGTGGAACTATCCCTTCGCGCTGGCGATGGTGACGCTCTATTTTTTCATTTTTCGCGATTTGAAACTCTACAGCGATGCCGGACTGCAAATCTTCTTCTTTGCCGTCAATATCTATGGCTGGTGGTCATGGAACCGCAACCGTGCAAACGCCGGCGAAGTCGTCGTCGAACGCCTTGGCAAAGTCGGCCTTTATGCATGGCTATGTGGTTCCGCCATGGCGATCGCACTATGGGGCACATTCATGGCCCGGATGACCGATGCCACCCTGCCCTATTGGGATGCATCGGTCGCGATGCTTTCAGTCGCGGGGCAGATTTTGATGACACGCCGCTATCTTGAAAATTGGTGGTGGTGGATAGCGGTAAATCTGCTGTCGATCCCGCTCTACATTGCCAAAGGCATTTATCTGACTGCCGGACTTTATGTGATTTTCCTCGCGCTCGCGATTGCCGGGTTAGTCGAATGGCAGCGCGCCCGGAAAGCGACGGCATGAAACGCATCTGCCTGCACGGTCCGGAAAGCACGGGCAAGTCGACCCTTGGCACCCGCCTAGCCGCGCATTTCGGCTGCGAGGTGGTTCCCGAATATGGCCGCGCCTATTGCGAGGCGCACGGCACCGACATCGGCATGGCCGAACTTGTCCATATTGCCGAGGCGCAACATGCGATGAACCGGGGAGCGGCCATTCGGGCAAGCGAATTGGGTGCACCCCTTGTTCTGTTCGACACCGATCCGCTTATTACCGAGGTCTGGGCGCAAATGATGTTCGGGCAGAGCGATCCATGGTTCGAGACGTTTGAAGGCTATGCCGATCTTTACCTGCTGCTCGACATCGACTTGCCCTTTGTCGATGATGGTCTGCGCGTTTATGCAAAGCGCGAGGAAAGGCGCCACTTTTTCGAGCTATGCAAAGCCGAGCTAATCGATCGCAAGGTCACATTTGCGCTCATCCAAGGCGAAGGAGACATGCGGTTTCGGGCCGCGCTTGAAGCAATTGCCGCCCACTGCTAGGGGCCGCGCATGACCGAACTTTCGCAGATCCGCAATTTCTCAATTATCGCGCATATCGACCATGGAAAGTCGACGCTGGCCGACCGTTTGATTCAACGCACAGGTGGCCTGTCCGATCGCGAAATGTCCGCGCAGGTGCTCGATAATATGGAGATCGAGAAAGAACGCGGGATCACCATAAAAGCGCAGACGGTGCGGCTTGATTATACCGCAAAAGACGGCAAGCCCTATATCCTCAACTTGATGGACACGCCGGGCCATGTCGATTTTGCCTATGAAGTTTCGCGCAGCCTTGCCGCTTGTGAAGGCGCATTGCTCGTCGTTGATGCAGCGCAAGGCGTAGAGGCCCAAACCCTCGCCAATGTCTACCAGTCGATCGAACATGATCATGAGATCGTGCCGGTCATCAACAAGATCGATCTGCCCGCGGCCGAACCCGAAAAGGTAAAGGCAGAGATTGAGGAAATCATCGGCCTTCCCGCAGACGATGCCGTGCTGGCATCCGCCAAATCGGGGATCGGCATTGACGAAATCCTGGAAGCGATCGTCACCCGCATTCCGCCGCCCAAGGGCGATCGCGACGCCCCGTTAAAGGCGATGCTGGTCGACAGCTGGTATGATCCTTATCTGGGCGTCGTCATCCTGATCCGCGTGATTGATGGCGTGATCAAAAAGGGCCAGCAGATAAAGTTCATGCAGGCGGGCACGCTCCACCTGATCGACCGCGTTGGCGCTTTCCGGCCGAAAATCGATACGCTTCCCGAACTCGGGCCGGGCGAAGTCGGCTTCATCACCGCGCAGATCAAAGAAGTCGCACAGACCCGTGTCGGCGATACCATCACCGATGCCAAGCGGCCGGCGGCAGAAGCATTGCCGGGCTTTAAAGAAGTGCAGCCAGTCGTGTTTTGCGGACTGTTTCCCACCGATGCTGCGGACTTTGAAAAGCTGCGCGAAAGCATCAGCAAATTGCGGTTGAATGACGCATCGTTCAGTTTCGAAATGGAAACCAGCGCGGCCTTGGGCTTTGGCTTTCGCTGCGGTTTTCTGGGCCTGCTCCACCTTGAAATCATTCAGGAACGGCTTAGCCGCGAATATGATCTTGATCTGATCACCACTGCGCCATCGGTGGTTTATAAGTTGAAACTCGGCCGTTCGAAAACCGAAGATGCGCGCGAAATGGAACTGCACAATCCGGCGGATATGCCGGATGTGAACCGGATTGAGGAGATTCAGGAACCCTGGATTGACGCGACAATTTACTGCCCTGATGAATATCTGGGAGGCATATTGAAATTGTGCCAGGATCGCCGCGGCATCCAGAAGGATCTGAGCTATGTTGGCGGTCGCGCAATGCTCCGCTATGAATTGCCATTGAACGAAGTCGTCTTTGATTTTTATGATCGTTTGAAAAGTATTTCAAGGGGTTATGCGTCGTTCGACTATCATCAGATCGGCCACCGCGAAGGCGATTTGGTGAAGATGAGCGTCATGGTGAATGGCGATCCTGTCGACGCGCTGAGCATGATCGTGCACCGCAGCACCGCCGAAGCGCGCGGCCGCGGCATGTGCGAACGGTTGAAAGACCTGATCCCCCGCCATTTGTTCAAAATCCCGATCCAGGCGGCGATTGGCGGCAAGATCATCGCGCGCGAAACCATCGCCGCACTGCGCAAGGATGTGACCGCGAAATGCTATGGCGGCGACATCAGCCGCAAGAAAAAGCTGCTGGAAAAGCAGAAAAAGGGCAAGGCCCGGATGCGGGAGTATGGATCCGTCTCAATCCCACAAGAAGCCTTCATCGCTGCGCTTCGTATGGGTGAGGAATAATGGGCAAGACGATCTTCGAGCGGCACAAGCAACCATGGACCGCAGCGGAGATCGACAAACTCCACACGCTGGCGAAAAAGGGAATGGCTCTTAAGGCCATCGCCAAGGCGCTGACCCGCAGTGAGGAGTCGGTCAGGGACCGTGCCAAGGCCGATGGGATTGTTTTGGCGAAGCTTAGGTAGATGGCCTTGTCCATCCCGCACTAGGTTTTATTGCAGCGCTGCGGATGGGTGAAGAATAACGCAATTCTGCGCATCTAAACGACTTGTCGACTAAGTATAATGTGCGCTTGCCTTATCTCGCTGTTTTGTCAAAATGAAGTATGGCGGAAGGACAACCGGGCGGCGATTGGACCGATGAACAGAATGATCTGATTGTCGCCGACTATTTTGAGATGCTTGGCTTAGAGCTTTCCGGCCAACCATTTGTCAAAGCGCATAGAAATGCTGCACTTCAAGAACTTACCGGTCGCTCTAGGAGGGCGATTGAACAGAAGCATATGAATATTAGTGCCGTTGTCACTCGATTAGGACTGCCACGCATTAAAGGATATGCTCCGCTACCCAACTTTCAGGCCAGTCTGATTGCAGCGGTCGAACGCCATTTGGTGGAACAAAGTGTTCCAGCTTTCGAACGAGATTTAAAAGTAAATTCGAAACTGATTGAAGATCGGTCTCTGTGGATCGGTCCTCCACCTGACGCCAAACCTTCCAAACAAGAAGTCACTTCAGGACTTGAGCGACTGATTAGAAAATTTGATCCTGCAGCAAGGGACGCTCGAAACAGAAATCTTGGAAAAGCAGGTGAAGAGCTTGTCTTCGAGAATGAAATTCGCAGACTCACAAATGCGGGGCGTGCAGATCTTGCTAGAAAAGTGGAATGGACATCCCAAGAACTCGGCGACGGCGCAGGCTTTGATATTGCGTCGTTTGAAGATACCGGCAAACCTCGCTTGATAGAGGTAAAAACCACTAATGGCTCAAATCTTACGCCCTTCTTTCTGAGCGCAAATGAACTGTCGTTTGCCGATGAGCGACCGGACGCATTCAAACTTCTTCGCATCTACAATTTTTCGGAAAGGCCGATGGGCTTTGAACTCGCGCCGCCGCTGCATTCCGTTCTTGCATTAAGCCCAGCGAATTTCAGAGCCGCACTAATATAAGCCTGAGCGGAGGTGAGTGAGATGAAGTTCAAAATTGCGTTTCGGTTTATTGGCGAACGCGAAGCAATTCGAAACGATGTTTTTGTAGCGGGTACAATCATAGAAGCTAGCCATCGACATGGAGAGCTTTGGAATAGTCATTTCGCTTTTTCGGATCGCTTTAGATCCGTGCTTTATCGTTTTGAAACAGCTTCGCGACGCTGGCGACGCGTAGAAACGATTAATTGGTGAAGTGTCGGCTGAAGCGTTATCCCCAAGGCGAAAACAGTTCCGCTCCACTCCCCGCAACATCCTTCAAATTGCGCGTAACAAAACACAAATTATGTTCTACGGCGCTTGCCGCAAATAATGTGTCGATGACAGGCGGGGAGCGGCCGGTGTCGCGTTTTATCCGGCCCGAAATTGCGCCCCATCGGCGAACGATGCCGTTATCCAGTGGTAATATCCGCCCGGAAAAACGTTCCTCAAGCGCATCGCGGGCGGCCATGTAGCGAGCACGATTGGGGTCTTCGTCGGGAAGGTTCGCTATGCCTTTGTCATATTCGGCAAGCGTCAGGATGCTGAGCCACAATCTTTGCTCTTCCTGCGCCGCCACCCATGACTTTACGCTCGGCGCGCCATTAGGAGAAATGAGCGATGCGACAACATTGGTGTCGAGAAGCCAGCCGTTCATTTTTTCGCCTCGTGGCACCACCCAGTTGCGCAAACTGCCCAGAAGAGCAGATTAAAAGTCGATATCGCGACCTCGGTCCTTGTCCCGTTCGATTACAAGCCCGTCAAGCCCCAAACCTTCCATGAACTGCACAAGCGGTTGACGTTTGCTTGCATTTTTGAGGCGCTCATAATCCTTGACGCTCATCACGACCGCGCGGCCCTTGCCGCGCACGGTCACATGTTGAGGGCCGGAACTATTGGCGATGCGGACAAGTTCGCTGAACCGCGCCTTGGCGTCCTCGAGCTTCCAGTTGTTTCCTTGCGCAGCCATTTGCCATCTCCTGACTATCTGACTAGATAGTGGCCGAAGGTATAAATGTCAATTTGCTTCACCCTTCCGGCAAAAACGTATCCCCTTCCCCCGTCTCCTCACTCTCGATCCGCCGGTTTGCGCGCCACTCCGCCTCTGCGGCGGCGCGTTGTCTATGATCGCCGGATAGCCAGTTCAGCCGCGTGCGGGCGACTTCGTCTTTCACCATATCCTCTTCATTCAAATAAAAGGGCATGCGCGGGCGGGCATAGGAATATGCTGGCACAGGTGCGGCGCTGCCGGGGGCGTGCTGTGCATCCGGCGCGGGGAGTGCGGGCAGCGCGTGTTGCGCATCGCACGCGCGGTGGCGCGCCTCTTCCTCCACCGCCTTGGCCCATGCTTCATGCCGGGCATCTTCCAGTGCGCGGCTGATCCTTGTGCTCCATGGGCCGCCATAAGGGCGTTGTGGAAATGATCGCGGATCAAATTATCGCTGATCCCGCCGACATCCATCACCACCTCTAACAAGGCGAGCTGGCGCAGTGCGAAATCGGCGGCGATGCGGTTTCCTTCGGCGCGGAAATAATATTCCTCACGCACCTTGCCCTGATATTTCTTCAGGAAACGGGCCTGTGTTGCCGATACGCTTTCCTGTTCGGCCTGATATCGGGCGAGCAGTTCCGCCTCTTGAGCGGCGGCCTCTTCCTCCCACTCCTTTCGGCATTCGGCGCGCCATGCCTCTTTCAATTTCTTAAGGCTGGCGGGCATAACGCCTTGCGCGGAAAGGCCGCCTGCCCCCTCCCCCAGATGCGGCAAGACATGGGTGACGACCCATTGCATCGCACGCAGATTGAAATGGCGGCGTTCGCCGACCAGCTGCCCATCCTTGTAAAAATATTCGGGCGTGCCGTTGATCGCATGATCGACAATCGTATCGCGGGCGCGATAGCCGCCGATCTGGATCGCCTTTTCCCATGCCGTGCCAAAGCTTTCGGCGCGCGGGCCATTTTTAACGCCATAGACTTGCCCGATCGACATCCCCACCGCGCGCGCCGAAAGGGTGACGCTGCCGGTGATCGACAGCGCCTGGATGAATTTGCGCTGCAATTCAGGCAGGAATTTCTGCCGCCCGCTTTTGGTGGTGACGGGGGTGAAGGACAATTCGGGCGGAAGGATGCCGTCAAGATCCAGCGGGTCGTGCCGCGGGGCCGGATCCGCGCCTGCAGCGATAATGTCTTGGGCCATGCGCCTTCTCCTTGGCGGGTGAAAAGGCAGGCCAGATATCGCATCGGCGGGGTTGTAGGACAGTGATTATTGGCAGCCCAGATGGGCTTGGCCGGGCCGTGCATCGCCCGCCATCGGCATATTTGCACGGTGCGGCGCAGATGGAGCCGTGATGAGTCTTTCTCAATTTGACTTTAACCATTTCTGATTACAATCGACAAAGGTCAAAAAGCCCGGCCGTAAACGGGGGATACAGGGTCGTAGTGTTCGGCAAAAAAGACAGCGCTTATGTGATGGCGGGCGTCGGCAGTGAGGAACTGTTTGTCGAACGTGAAGCCATGTCTGCCGCCGGCCTGCCCAGCGCCGATGCGCAAGTGGCGCAGTGGCGCGACCGGCTTTCCAAAATGGACTGGGTGCCCGATCTGGGTGAGGATATCGGTTCCCCCCGATGGTTTCGCGGGCTGGCGACGCTGACGCTGATGACGATTGGCACGCTGTCGCTGCTGCCCGACTTTGGCCCGATTTATGGCGCGCAACCGGCGATGCCGACATCTGCCCAGATGGAGGAAGCGCGCGCGCAGATGATCACGCCGCTCGCTTATGGCAGCGATACCGGGCGGCGCATGGCGGCAACCGATGCCGTGCGCGCACTTGCAGCCAGCCCCGAACGGCCGCGGATAGAATTGACCGCGACGCTGGGCCGGGGGGATAGTTTCGCCCGTGTACTGCAACGCGCCGGCGTGGGCAGCGATGATGCATCACGCGCGCTGGCGCTGGTCAGCGGGGCAACCGACCTTTCGCAGATAGAGGCCGGAACGCCGATTTCGATCGTGCTGGGCCGGCGGGCATCGAATAATGCGGCACGGCCGCTGGAAAGCCTGGAATTCCGGGCGCGCTTTGACCTGAGCCTTTCCTTGGCGCGCGCCGAGGGTGGGCCGTTGCGGATCGAGCGGCAAGCGATTGCGGTCGACACGACGCCGCTGCGCGTGCGCGGCACGGTTGGCCCCAGCCTGTACCGATCAGCCCGTGCTGCAGGGGCCCCGGCAGAGGCGGTGCAGGAATTTCTGAAGGTGATATCAGGGCGCACCTCGCTGTCGAACATCGGTGCCAGCGACGAATATGACCTTGTCGTCGATTTCAAGCGCGCGGCGACCGGAGAAACGCGGGTGGGCGACCTTCTCTATGCCGGGATCGAACGGGGCGGAAAGCCGCGGATCCAGATGCTGCGCTGGCAGATGGGCAACAGCCGCCAATGGTTCGAAGCTTCGGGCGTCGGGGAATCGCGTGGCCAATTGAGCCGGCCGGTCAACGGACCGGTCAGTTCGGGCTTTGGCATGCGGCGCCACCCGATTTTGGGCTATAAGCGGATGCATGCCGGCCTTGATTTCAAGGCCCCGCATGGCGCGCCAATCTTTGCCGCGACCGACGGTATGGTTGCCTATGCCGGGCGCAAGGGCGGCTATGGCAATTTCGTGCAACTCAATCATGGCGGCGGTATCGCCACCGGCTATGGCCATATGAGCCGCATTGTCGCCCGACCGGGCCAACGCGTGCGCCAGGGACAGATCATCGGCTATGTCGGCTCCACCGGCCTGTCGACCGGCCCGCACCTGCATTATGAACTTTATCGCAATGGCCGGGCGATCAACCCGCTGTCGATCACCTTCACCCAGCGCGCCCAGCTTTCTGGTGCCGATCTTGCGCGGTTCCGTCGCGAACTTGCCCGGTTGAAGGCGGTCCGTCCGGGCGCCGCGCTTGCCCCCATGCCGGTTGCTGCACGCGCCGTTGAAGAACCGAAGCGCGAGATTGACCGTATTTCAGCCGCGAAGATCAAGGTCGGCAACAAACCGCTTTAGCCGCTGGCCTAGGGCATGGATGGTTGAGAAGCGCGGCATCGTCCGCTAAGCCCGCGATCATGACAACGCCCAGCTATCCCAACACCCGCCTGCGCCGCAGCCGCGCCACCGCCTGGAGCCGCGCAATGGTGCGCGAAACCGTGCTGACCCCTGCCGATCTGATCTGGCCGCTGTTCATCACCGAAGGCAGTGCGGCGGAGGAACCGATTGCTGCCCTGCCCGGCGTATCACGCTGGTCGGTGGACCAGATCGTCGTGCGCGCGCGCGAAGCCATCGATCTGGGCATTCCCTGCATTGCGCTCTTCCCCAATACGCAGGCAGAACGGCGCAGCGACGATGGCGCAGAGGCGCTCAACCCCGACAATCTGATGTGCCGCGCGATCCGTGCGATCAAACAGGCGCATGGCGATGCCATCGGCATCCTCACCGATGTCGCGCTCGACCCCTATACCGCCCATGGGCAGGATGGACTGGTCGACGAAGCCGGTTATGTCCTTAATGACGATACTGTCGCTGTGCTGGTCGACCAGGCAGTCAATCAGGCGCGTGCCGGCGCAGATATCATCGCGCCGAGCGACATGATGGACGGGCGCATCGGCGCAATCCGCCGCGCACTGGAGATGGACGGGCATGTGAACGTCCAGATCATGAGCTATGCCGCCAAATATGCGAGCGCCTTTTACGGGCCGTTCCGTGACGCGGTCGGATCACGCGGCCTGCTAAAAGGCGACAAAAAGGGTTATCAGATGGACCCGGCCAACAGCGACGAAGCGCTGCGCGAGGTTGCAATGGACATCGCCGAGGGTGCGGACAGCGTGATGGTGAAGCCGGGCATGCCCTATCTCGACATTATTGCCCGCGTTAAAAGCAGCTTCGAGGTACCCGTCTTCGCCTATCAGGTGTCGGGCGAATATGCGATGATTGAAGCTGCTGCTGCGGCCGGTGCTGGTGATCGCGACGCGCTCGTGCTGGAAACCCTCACCGCCTTTAAGCGCGCGGGCTGTTCCGGCATCCTTACCTATCATGCGGCCCATGCGGCACGTTTGTTGAACGGGTAGGTTTACCAAGCGAAGGGTGCGCGTTTCGCGCGCCGGTCCGTTACACCTTGTCGAACAGGAAACGCGCTACAGCCGCTGCGCAGGCGGCACCTACCAGCTGTGCCAATAGGAACATCGGTACGTCAAAAGGCGCAATCCCTGAAAAACTATCGGTCAAGCTGCGCGCGATGGTAATCGCCGGGTTGGCAAAACTGGTGGAGGAGGTGAACCAATAGGCAGCGGTAATGTATAAGGCCACACTGGCCGGCACCCATTCGGCCCGGTGACGAACCGTACCCAATATTGTCAATATCAGGCCGAACGTCGCAATCGCCTCTGCCAGCCACTGCCCCAGACCGGTTCGCGCCGTGGTCGAAAGCTGCAGCACCGGCATTTCGAACATAAGATGCGCGGCCCAAACCCCCATGATGCCAAACAGCAGCTGCGCGCCGATATAGGCAAATAACAGCCGGACAGACAGTTCACCCCGCCAAGCAGCAATCAGACTGACCGCCGGATTGAAATGCGCGCCTGACACCGGGCCGAGCATCGCTATCAGCACGAAAAGTATGGCGGCGGTCGCCATAGTGTTTCCCAACAGGGCAATGGCCAAATTCCCCTGCGACAGATTGGCTGCCATGATTCCGGAACCGATCACAGTCGCGAACAAAAAGAAACTGCCGACCGCCTCGGCGCATACAGCCCGGTTGATCATGCAGCACCTTCCATTTTCCCGATTGCGTTCAATTTCATCTGAATATCGCGCGGCTCCATTTGCTCGAGTGGCAATCCAATCATGGCTTTCACACGCATTTCCAGAAAGCGCCAGGTTTCGGCAAAGGCCGCGTCAACTTCGGCGACACTGCCGCCTACATCGGCAGGATCAGGCAAACCCCAATGCGCACGAATGGGGGCTCCAGTGAAAAGCGGGCAGATTTCGCCGGCAGCGTTTCCGCACACCGTTAATGCAATGTCGATCATCGGAGAACCGGGAATGGCAAATTCATCCCAGCTTTTGGATCGGAAATCAGCGATATCGATATCTTTGGCGGCCAAGAGCCGTAACGCGCCGGGATGCGGTTCGCCTTTGGGTTTGCTCCCCGCGCTGAACGCACGGATTTGCGGCGCACCCAATTGGTTGATCATGGCCTCACCCAAAATGCTTCGCGCCGAATTGCCTGTGCACAACACCAAGATGTTGATCATCACCCATTCCCTTTCTGTGCAATTATCCACCTTTCAGGGCGCGGCGGGCTATGCAGCCGTGTCATGCTACTTTCCCCTCGCTTTGCAGGGGCGCGCACGGGATCGTGATCGAACAGTCTGCGCCTTCACAACAATTTTCCAAAAGATAGGCGACCAACGCATTCATTGCCGGATAATTGGCGCGATATATCAGTGATCGGTGCTGGCGTTCCTGCAGGATTAAACCAGCACGATTCAGCTGGGCTAGATGGAAAGACAGTGATGAATTGGGAATTGCCAATGCATCGGCAATCGCGCCTGCCGCCATTCCGCCTTCTCCGGCCTGCACCAGCAACCGGAACAGTGCCAGCCGATGTTCCTGCGCAAGCGCGCCCAGCGCTTCGACAGCATTATAGGCCTGCATTTCGCCCCCTTCATTTCGTTAAAAGTCGAAATGAAGGATATTGATTGCAAACGCAAGGTCATTTCGGCATTTATCAAAATGACAAACTTTGACGAAACGAAGGCCTATCCGCATAGAAAAAAATAGGCCACGAACGCGCGCATGACCTTATTCTGCATTGAAACCCCTCGCATCATCCTTCGCGACTGGCGCGAGGAGGATATTGATCCATTTCACGCCATCTGCTCCGATCCGGTGGTTATGGAAACGCTTGGCCCGTTGATGCGCCGTGATGAGGTCGCCGATCTGGTTGGGCGGATGCATCGGATGCAGGCGGATCAGGGCCATTGTTTCTGGGCGATGGAGCGTAAAGAGGACGCGCAATTGATCGGTTGGTGCGGGATTATCCGGGGCCGGCCCGGCACCTCGATCCATGAAATGCCAGAGGCAGGCTGGCGGATGACGCCTTCGGCCTGGGGCAAGGGCTATGTGACAGAGGCGGCGCTGGCATCGGTGCAATGGGCGTTCGAGCATCTGGCAGATGACGCGGTTTGGGCGATCACCAACACCGACAACCACCGCAGTCGCGCGGTGATGGAACGTGTCGGCATGGCGCATGACCCGCGTCTCGATTTCGATCATCCCGACGTTCCGGCAGATAGCCCATTGCTAAGGCATGTCACCTATCGCATTGATCGCACAGTATGGATGCAGAATCGACAACAGGGGTAACACAGGCGAAGGATCGCATCGGCGGTCGCGCACTGTTCGTCATCACGATTTTGACGGGCAGTTTCCTGCTCTTCCTGGTGCAACCGATGATCGCGCGCATGGCGCTGCCCAAGCTGGGCGGCGCACCGGCAGTTTGGAACAGCGCGATGCTGGTGTATCAGGCCCTGCTGCTCGCGGGCTATGCCTATGCCCACCGATTGTCCCGCACAACGCCGCAGCGTCAGGCGATGGTGCATATTGGCGTGTTGTTGGTGGCGGCGCTTTGGCTGCCCATTGGACTGGCAAGCTTTGCCATACCCGCAGATGGCTCGCCGATATTCTGGGTACCATGGCTGCTTTTCGCCTCCATTGGACCGCTCTTCTTTGCCGTGGCGGCTCAAGCACCGCTGATGCAGCGCTGGTTCGGCCTCGCGGGCAATAAAGGGGAACCTTATGCCCTTTACGCAGCATCGAACCTTGGCAGTTTCGGCGGGCTGATCGCCTATCCGATATTAGTCGAACCGGCGATGCCCATTGCCGGCCAGACCTGGCTGTGGAGCGGTCTGTACCTATTGCTGTTCCTGCTCGTTCTGATTTGCGCGCGTGCAATCTGGCGCAGCGGCGATCATGGCGCCGATGTAAAATCTTCGACCGATGCCCAAGGCGCAATCGCCGCCCTGCCCCCGATTGCATGGCGGCAGCGGCTTTACTGGATCGCCCTCGCCGCCGTGCCTTCGGGCCTGATGCTCTCCACCACGTCGCACATGACGACCGACCTGATGGCGATGCCGCTGATCTGGGTGATCCCGCTTGGCCTCTATCTGTTGAGCTTTTCGGTCGCCTTTGCCGACAACCGACTGCTTGCCGATATCATTTCCCGCATTGCGCCGACCGTGCTGCTGATCGGCGGGGCAATGATCTTCGTGATATGGGGCAAGGCCGCCTATGTTGGCGCCGGGGTCAGCATCGCGCTGCTTTTCGTGATCGCCGTTGCGCTTCATTCGGAAATGTATCGCACCCGCCCCGATCCGGCCCAATTGACCGAATTTTACCTGATGATGTCGGTGGGCGGGGTGATTGGCGGCTTTTTCTGCGCGATCGTCGCGCCATTGCTGTTCAACTGGACTTGGGAACATCCGATATTGCTGGTCGCTGCCGCCGCGCTGCTGCCACAATTCCGACTGTTCGACCTTGGCGAGGAAGAGACATTCGGAAAGCACGGCTGGACATTTGCGGCACTGATCCTCGCATTGGGGGCCCTCGGGCTTGCCGCCTATGTCGGCATGACATTTGGCAGCGAAGGCAGCCGGATGAAAACCGCATTGGTCGCGATAATCCTCATCATCGGCACCTTTGTCACCGGGCGCAGGCTGGCGCTGATGGTCGTTGTTGCAGCCGGGATGATCGCCAATGGCGGCTGGAGCAATATCGAGCTGAGCGCCAGCGGCGCACGGATGCGCAGCTATTTCGGCACCTATACCATCAGCCAGGATAATACGGCCCAGGTCCGGTGGCTCAGCCATGGCACCACGATGCATGGCATGCAGTTGCTGAATGAACCGACCTTGCCGATCAGCTATTATGGCGCCAATTCGGGTATAGGCATTGCATCGCGCCGCGCTGAGGAACTGTTCGGCCCCGGCGCAAAGGTGGGCATGGTCGGCCTCGGTACCGGCACGCTCGCCTGCTACAAAAAACCCGGACAGGTTTGGGATTTCTTCGAAATTGACCCGCTGGTTGTTGAGATTGCGCGCGAGCGGCGGATTTTCAGCTTCCTTGAAAAATGCGCTCCCGATGCAGGGATGCATATCGGCGATGCCCGTCTCACTTTGGCAGAACAGCCCAAGGGCAAGTTTGACCTGCTGGCAATCGATGCCTTTTCATCAGATTCGATCCCGCTGCATCTGCTGACCAAAGAGGCGTTTGCCGTCTATCGCCGCGCGCTGAAGCCCGATGGCATATTGCTCGTCCACATCTCGAACCGTTATTTCGATCTGGATCCGGTGATCGCGGCAGAAGCCAAGGCAGGCGGATGGACGGCGGCGCTGCGGTTTGACAGCCCACCCGAAATGCTGACCAACAAGGGGATGCGCGCGTCACAATGGGTGGCGATGAGCCCCGACCCCGCCCGCCTCGCGCAATTGACTGGCCGGGTTTATGACAAACGCCCTGCCTATTATTATCCCGATCGCTGGATCAGGCTTGAACCGCCACGGTCGGACAATCGCTGGACTGATGATTATGCCTCTGTCCTGCCCTATCTGTCATTCTGGAAGATATTGCGATGAACCACACCACCCCGAAACACCGCCCTGACGTCACCATCATACCGTTCAAGGGCAAAACCCCGCAGATTGACGACAGCGCCTTCATCGCGCCGGGATGCCGGATCATCGGCGATGTCACCATCGGACCGGAGGCGAGCATCTGGTATAATTGCGTGCTGCGCGGCGATTCCAACCGCATCGTCATCGGTGCCCGCACCAATATTCAGGACGGCAGCATCGTCCATTGTGACAGCCCGATGCCCGGGGCACCTGATGGTTATCCCACGATCATCGGCGACGATGTGCTGATCGGCCATATGGCGATGATCCATGGCTGCATGATCGGCAATCGCGGTTTCATCGGCCTTGGCGCGATTGTCATGAACGGCTGCACGGTGGAAGAAGACGGCATGTTGGGCGCGGGCGCGCTGCTGCCCGAAGGCAAGACGATCGGGCCTAAAGAATTATGGGTCGGTCGCCCGGCGAAATTGGTGCGCGAATTGCCCGAACCTGCGTTGGTCGGCATGCGCATGGGCGTTGCCCATTATGTCCAGAACGGCAAGGCCCATGACGAGGCAGTGGCGGGTTTGGAATAGTCTCTCCCCTCCCTCAAACGCGAGGGAGAGCGCCGAAATCAGAACTTGACCCTTACCGTTACCCGGCCATTGATCGGTGCGCCGGGGGTGATGTTATTGTTATTATGCGCATCGGCGAAATAGTCCGTGTCGAAAAGATTTTCGACATTGGCCTGCAACTGCACATTCTCGCTAATGTCATAAAACAGGGCCGCATCGACGCGAGTGAAGGCGGGAAGCCGGGTTGTCGTCGCACTGGTACGGATTGCGGCGAACTGGCTCGACTGGTGGATAATGCCAAGGCCGATGCCGATGGCATCATTGACGTCATAACGGTTCCACAGCGACAGCTGGTGCTTTGGCACCTGGCCAAGCGCGACGAAATCATTTCCACGCAATTTGGCGTCTTGCAGGGTGTAGCCAGCGCTCATCTGCCAGCCGGGCAATAGCTTACCGGTAACAGCCAGTTCCAGCCCCTTGATCCGCGTTTCGCCGATATTGATCGTCGTCAGCGGGTTGGCCGGATCGGGCGTGGTCGCATTGCTGCGATCCAACTGAAACAGCGCCGCCGTGACATTAAGATCGGGGCGGATATCCCATTTAGCGCCGATTTCATAATTGGTGAATTTTTCGGGCGCGAGATTTTGCGTCGTCGTCGATAGCGAGATGAACTGGTCGCCAGACCGTGGCAGGAAAGACCGGCTAAAGCTGGCATAGACGGACGCATTTTCCTGCGGTTTCCAGATCAAGCCAAGGCGCGGGCTAATCTTGTCATCGCTGCGCGCAAAGGGCCGGTCGACCGCAGGAATGAAATCGACGCCATCAATTTCGAAATGGTCAAAGCGCAGGCCCGCCACCACATCGAAATGATCGCCGATGCTGATCTGGTCCTGCATGTAAGCCGAGACAAATTGCACCTGCGACACGGTGTCGCGCGACAGCATGGTCATCGCAACCGCAGGGTAAACCGGGTTAGCGAGGCTGAACGTCCGGCCGGGGGTAAAGACCGGCAGGCGGCGATCATTGCGCGTCTGCTGATCACCATATTCGATGCCGAACAACAGCTTATGTTCAACCGCGCCGGTCGCGACCTCCCAGATCAGATTTGCCTGACCGATCAGATTTTCGCGCTTGGTCGGGTCCGAATAGGCATCAAGCTGCACACTGTTATTGGCCAAGTTAACGGGGCCATTGGCGTAAACATTGACATAGAATTTGTCATAATCGCCATAGAGCAATGTGCCGGTGAAGCTGAGATTATCGGCCAATTTCCCGTCGAGCCGTGCCTTGGCGACATGCGCCTCCAGAGTGGAACGGTTGATGCCGGGGACACCGAAAAACAGCCGGTCATAGCCGCGCAACGGGGCGTTTGCCTTGCCTGAGACAGCGACTGATGGCACGCCGCGGTCGGGCACGCGTTCATCATTCACATATTCGTAGGACAGCCCCAACTTCCAATCATTGCCAAGGTCCACGGCAAGATAGGGGTTCCAGGCATAGCGGCGGCCATCGACAAAGCGGCGGTCGCTTTCCATCGCCTCATAGGTCGCGTTCAACCTTATGGCCGCCCGGCTGCCCAATGGGGCATTGATATCGGCGGACACATCCCAGCCGCCAAAGCTGTTGAGGCTGCTGCGCGCGCTGCCAAAGCTTTCATCGGCAACCGGCGTTTTCTGCACGCGATTGATAATGCCGCCACCGCCACCGCGCCCGAAGATCAGCGCATAAGGGCCCTTCAGTATCTCGACACGCTCGACATTATATAACCCGCGATAATATTGCACATCGTCGCGCACGCCATCGAGGAAGAAATCAGCAGTGGTATTCTGGCCGCGCAGCGTGATCTGGTCGCGATTGCCTTCACCCTGCCCCACCGTGGTTCCCGGGACATAGCGGAGCACTTCTCCAAGGCTGTAATGCGCCTGATCGTCCAACTGTTCGCGGGTGACGACATGGATCGTCTGCGGCACGTCGATCAACGGGGTGTCGGTCTTGGTGGCGGTGACGATGTCCTGCGCGACATAGCCCGCAGATGCACCGGTAACGATGATCGTGCGGCAGTCTTCACACTGGTCGCCCAACTCGCCGCCAAATTCATAGGCCTGGGCCGGGACCGCCAGTGCGGCGCAAAGCGCAAGGGCGGAAATTCCCGAAACTCGCAACATCGTCATCGTCTCTTCTACAGCCCTTATTGAGAAAGATTCTCAAATCCCCAAAGCCTCCCTATTGAGAATCGTTATCAGTTGCAAATGCAAAAAGGACATCTGGTTGAACTTTTTTGAAATGCCAATATCAACGACGCACATGCCCCCTCTTGCTTGCGCGGGGGAAAGGGAAAGTGAAAAGGAATTCGTCGTGAAAGCAACCATCTGGCACAATCCCGATTGCGGTACATCGCGCAAGACAATGGCTATTCTTCAGGAAACGCCGGGCATCAACCTGACCGTTATCGAATATAAGAAAACACCGTTCACTCGGGAAAAGCTGGAGCAGTTGTTCCGCGATGCCGGCTTATCCCCGCGTGAGGCGCTGCGCACCCGGGGCTCGCCTGCTGAGGAGTTGGGCCTGATCGACGGCGCTGATGGCGAGCGCATCCTTGATGAAATGGCGAAGCAGCCCATCCTTGTCGAGCGCCCCTTTGTTGAAACCGACAAAGGTGTCCGCCTCTGCCGCCCGCAAGACAAGGTACATGAGATTTTGTAATTGCCGACACAGAACATGGCGTTGACGTCCGTTCTGCATTAAGATCGGCCGCAACAAAGGCATCGCTTTACGGCTGGCCGCAAAAGGGGGAAAAACAATATGCGCAGATTCTTGAAAGGCCTCGCCTTTTTCCTGATCGTCGCAATCGGGGGGATCATATTCTGGGGCTATGCCGCTGATGTTCCCGTAAAGGATCTGCGCACAAAATATGCCAATGCCGAATCCGAATTTGTCGATCTGGGCGACGGCCTCACCGTTCACCTGCGCGACGAAGGGCCAAAAGATGCGCCAGCGATCATCCTTTTGCACGGCTCCAACGCCTCGCTCCATACATGGCAGCAATGGGTCGACCGGCTGGGCAAGGATTATCGGATCATCCGTTTCGATCAATGGGGCCATGGCCTTACCGGTCCGCACCCCAAGGGCGACTATAGCGTGGCCGCCTATGTCGATGCCGTAGACCGTGTCGCGCGCAATCGCGGCCTGACCCGTTTCTACTTGGGCGGTAACAGCATGGGTGGCGGAATCAGCCATGCCTATGCGGTCGCACATCCCGAAAAGCTTGCCGGCCTGATCCTGGTTGATCCATCGGGTGCACCCGATGCCAAGCCGCGCCAACTTCCCATCGGCTTCCGCCTTGCGGCGATGCCCGGCGTCAACCAATTGGCGACAATCCTCACTCCGCGCAGCCTGATCGAGCGCAGCCTTGATGGCAGCGTCAGCAACAAGGCGGTGGTTACGCCCGCAGAGATTGATGAATATTGGGAATTGCTCCGCCATCCGGGCAATCGCGAAGCCACGCTGAAACGTTTCGGCACCCCGCGTACGCCGATTGCCGAAAAGGATATCGGTGCGGCCACAAGGGCCATTCCGGCGCTCATCCTGTGGGGTGACGAAGACAAGCTGATCCCGGTGAGTGCCGCCCAATGGTTCGGGCGCATTTACCCGAACAATCAAACGCACATCTATAAAGGGATTGGCCACCTTCCGATGGAAGAGACCGCCGAGCAAAGTGCTTCGGACGTTCGCGCCTGGCTTTCCGCAAATTCTGCGGCGGGGTGATAGGGGCTGCCCCCCTCACCCCGCATGCATATCAGATTCCGTCGACGCTTTTGCTGACCAGCACGTTGACGGAAACCCGGCGGTTCTGCGCCTTGCCTTCTTCGGTGTCATTGCTCGCCAATGGATCGGATTCGGCCATGCCTGTCGGGGTCAGCATCCGATAGGGCTTCCAGCGACACTGCTGCTGCAGATGATTGATAACACGGGCCGCTCGTTTCTCGCTAAGTGTCTGGTTATATTCCTCGCTGCCGACCGAGTCCGTATAGCCGACCACCAGCAACAGCGCATTGTCGGTTGCCTCGGCCTGGCTTGCCGCAGAGCATAACTCTGCCTTGGCTTGGGATGAGAGCACCGCTTGGCCGGTATCGAAATAGACGTTGGTCGTGCCTTTGATATTATATTTGTCGATATCGCCCATGCGTCCGCGCAGCGCCTCGGTCGCCGCTGTCTGTTCGGCAAATTGCTGCGCAGTGCCGTTGCGGATCATCGTTGCGGTTTTCAGGTCGCCATTGCGGAAACTGATCTGGTTGGCGATCAGCCCGTTGCCCGACTGCCAGGTCTTCACCGTAACCGGCAAACCGTTGAGCAGCGAATCCTGCGCCAGCTTGCCTCTGCCACCGAAAAGGCCGCCACTGGTGCGAATGCGCGTATTGGCATCAAAAGTGACAACTGTGCTTTGGCCATCGGCCGTCGTGATCTGCAACCGATCATTGCTACGCGCAGTAATCACGCCCTTGATTTCCGGTCCCTTCACCAGCGCCGCAGGCTGGGACTGGACGGCACCATCGACGATGATGGGGTCGGGATTTTGCGACTGGGCTGAAAGACTGACGGGAAAGGCAAGCGCGGTTGCGACCGCAGCCATTGCCAGCAATCCCGTTTCGTTCGTGATGGAACGCATATATATTCTCCTGCTGACGGGGTGTCACCAAGAGCCTGTTGATCAAAACCTGTCTGCCCGATGAATAGTTGCGCGAAACGCATTCATCATGCGGTCCAGACGCGCGCGGTGTGCGGCAAAGCGATATTCGTCATGCAGCCATGAACCCGAAACGCTACTCATGCGATCGTGGCATTCGCGATTAACCGACCTCACGGCGGGTTGGTAATCCGAACAGCGCGCAGGCATCCAAAAACACCATCGGCCGGCCGAAATAATAGCCTTGGATTTTGTCGCAGCCAAATTGCTGGATCATCTGCAATTCCTGTTCATTCTCGACGCCCTCTGCAGTCGTCGCGATGTCCAGCGCGTCGGCCATGGCGACCACAGCACGGATGATCGCGATACATTCCGGCTTGGCCTTGGCCGCACCTGTCACAAAGCTGCGGTCGACCTTGATCGTGTCAAAACGGATATTGCTGAGATAGCCAAGAGAGGAATAGCCGGTGCCGAAATCGTCGAGCGACAATTTGATGCCCAGTTTGCGAAGACGATCCAGAACCTGCACCGCGAGCCCGCCGTCGCGAACAAAAATGCTCTCGGTGACTTCGATTTCCAGCCGCCACGCAGGAAGGCCGGTATCGTGCAACACTTGGACCACTGTTTCGACGAAGGCCGGGCTGGTTAGCTGGTCGACCGATACGTTCACCGCGACCTTGATCGTTTCAGGCCATTGCATCGCATCCGAACAGGCCTGGCGCAGCACCCATGCGCCAATGGGCACGATCAGCCGGGCTTCTTCTGCAACAGGAACAAATTTCGCCGGCGAAACATTGCCGAATTTGGGGTTATTCCAACGCAACAACGCTTCAAAACCGGTAATGCCATGGCCGTCGTCAGCCTCAACCACCGGCTGATATTCAAGGCGGAACTGGTTGCGTTCCAGCGCATTGCGCAGTTCAAATTCCAGCACGCGGCGCTCTTCCGCGCTGGCATGCAGTTTGTGCTGATAACTATGATGCGTGTTACCGCCATCATCCTTTGAACGGTAAAGGGCAAGGTCGGCGCTGCGCATCAGCAATTCAACTGTGCGCCCGTCTACCGGGCCTACCGCACTGCCGACACTCGCGCCGATATACAGCGTGTTTTGATCGACCTCATAGGGTTTGGACAGCGTTTCGATGATCTTTTTGGCGACTCTTGCGACATAAGTTGAGTCCGATGCATCCTTCAGCACAACCGCAAACTCGTCTCCGCCCAGACGGCCGCACAATTCGTTCGCCGACATGATCATCTTCAGCCGCTTTGCCACCTGTGCGAGCAGCCGGTCGCCGACCGGATGGCCAAGCGTATCATTGACCGCCTTAAACCGGTCGAGGTCGATCATCATGAAGCCGCAGCGACGGCGCCATTGATCCGCGTCGGCCAGCACCTGTCCCAATGCCTCGGTCAGTTGCAGACGATTGGGCAACCCTGTCAGCGTATCGAAACGCGCAAGGTGCGAGATTTTCTCCGCCGATTCGCGCTGTTCCGTCACGTCCGATCCGACACCGCGAAAGCCGAGGAAACTGCCATTTTCGGCATGGCGGGGAGATGCGGACAATTCCCACCAGCGGCGCACGCCATTGATGGTTACAGGGACGATCAGGTTGGAAAAGGCCTCACGGCGCTTCAACCGATCAGCCAAATCATGCAGTGTTTCGGGATAGCGTCCGGTATCCCAAGCGTCACCGGCGATCAATTTCAGCAAGGGCTGGCCTTCAATCGACTTGGGCTCTGCCTCCAGCGCAAAGGCGAAGCGCGGGCTGGCATGGCTGACGCAGCGGCTGGTATCGGTCTGCCACAACCAGTCTGCGCCGCTATCTTCAAATTCGCGCAGCAACAGGCTGACCGTTTCGGATTTTTCGTGGAGCACATTGCTCGCCAATTCGTAAAGCACCTGCGCCTTTGCGCTGCGCAAAACGCCCACAGCCATCAAGCCGCCGAGCGCAGCGCTGGCCAGCGCGAGGTAGATTTCACCATTGACCAACCAGCCAGCCACACCGCCCATGGTTGCGGCAGCGACAAAGGCCGTCCCGGCAATGGGAAGGCTGGGAAGCAAAAGCGAGGCGAACACCATCATGGCGAGGTTGACTGACCATATCCCCAGCCATTGGGGCATGGCGCCAAAACTACCAAGGAAAGGAAGGGCCGCGCCCCACACCGCGCCGCCAATTGCCGAATGGCGGCCGATCAACAGGAAATCGCGCTGACGCGCCTGTCCGGATTCAAAATAACCCAATGGCGAACGGCGCGAGAGAATGAGGATGCTGCACCCGATGAGTGCCGCTACCCACGCCGCCAAGGCCCAATAGGGGGCTGTGTCGAACGCAATCGCCACGATCAGCGCGCCGGATATCACCGTCGCTGCAAGCTGCGCACCGCTGCGGTCGCGCAGGCTGCGCGCCTGGATTTCGAAAAGTTGTGCGGTTTCGATACCGCTGGGCGCGTCAAAGCCCAGCAATGCCTTTGCCGAAATGTCCCTTGGCAGGTCGCCCGATGATTCTTGCTTGCTCACAGGTGCGGCATAACTGCCGAAACTTACTTAATCGTAAGCGCCCCGTTCAGAAACCAACTTAAGATCTATTCAGGCAGCAATCGCATAAGGCTGAATTTCACCCGACAGATACAGATTGCGAGCTTTTGCGCGGCTCAACTTGCCCGAACTGGTACGCGGCAAGGTGCGCGGCGGCACCAATTCAACCAAACAATTCATGCCCGTCACCGAACGGACCTTGTCCTTGATTTGCTCGCGCAGCTTCGCGCGCTCACCCTCGTCGGACGTACGGCACTGCACGAGCACAGCCGGGGTTTCCTCACCCCCATTGGTGACAGCGAAAGCCGCGATATCGCCGGCCTTGAAACCCGGCAATTGTTCGACCGCCCATTCGATATCCTGCGGCCAATAATTCTTGCCATTGATGATGATCATATCCTTGGCACGGCCAACAATATAGATATAACCGTTTGAAAGATAACCCATATCACCGGTATCGAGCCAGCCATCCTGCATGCATGCCTCGGTCGATTCCGGATCACGGAAATAACCAACCATCAAGGACGGCCCTGTGCACCACACCTTTCCGATCACGCGGTCGGGCAGGATATTGCTGTCGGCATCACGCACCTCGATCTTCATATCCTTTGCAGCCTTGCCGCAATTGACGATCGCACGATAGCGCGTCGGGCGATCATTGGACCCGGGAACGCCGGTCAATTCGCTTTCCTCGACCAGTTCGACCTGAATCCCCTCACCCGGCGGCATGATCGAGACAGCAAGTGTCGCCTCGGCAAGGCCATAGCTGGGCAGGAAGGAACTGGCCTTGAAGCCAGCATCGCCAAATGCATCGACAAAGGCCTGCATCACATCGGGACGGATCATGTCCGCGCCATTGCCTGCAAGCCGCCAATGGTCGAGCTTGAACCGCTCGGAAACCTGGCTTTGGCTGGAAATGCGGCGCGCACAAATGTCATAACCGAAAGTCGGCGAATAGCTGATTACCGTGCCATCGGCGCGGCTGACCATATCCAGCCATGCGAGCGGACGGCGAGCGAAGTCTTCGGTCTTCATGTAATCGGTCGACACCTGATTGGCGACGACAGAGAGGAAGCACCCCACCAGCCCCATGTCATGATACCAGGGCAACCAGGACACGCAGCGATCCATCGCCTGCAATTGCATACCATGGCTATGCGCCGAAAGATTGTTGAGCAGCGCATGGTGCGACACGGCAACACCGTGCGGGAAACGCGTCGAGCCGCTGGAATATTGCAGATAGCAAATTTCGTCAGTCTTCGCGGGCGGCAAATCGGTCTTCAACGCGATGCGATCATTGAATTCCGCCCAATCAATCCCTTCGACATTGCAGCGCTTGGCTGCTTCGCCAGCCATTTCGGCCAGTTCGGGCGGGAAAAAGAGGATCGACGGGTCGCAGCTGTTCAACTGCACCATGATCTGGTCGATATAGCTTTCCTTGCCGCCAAAGCTGGTTGGCAAAGGCAGCGGCACCGGCCAGGCCCCAGCATAGACGCAACCGAAGAAGAGCGCGGCAAATTCAGGCCCGGTTTCGGCGATCACCGCGATCCGGTCTTCCTTTTTAACACCATGGCTGATCAGCCGGTAAGCTGCATCAAGCGCATCCGTGCGCATCTCGCTGAACGGATAGGAACGCGCAAGCTGACCGCGCATGTCATGAAAGTTCAGGCCTCTTTGGCCCTGCGCTGCATAATCCAGCGCATCTCCCAATGTCTCAAAGTCTGAAAACCGGCGCTCCAGCGTATCGCTGGAGGGCGTAGGTGTTAGACCGGTCATGAGCGTTCCCTTATTAATGCGACCCCGATTTTGCTTCTCTTTACCCGCTCTTTGGAGTTCAAAATTCGACCCGACTGTGGCAACAATGCGGCGTGGCCGAAGAACGCAGACCCAATAAGGTGCGCAAGCCCCTGAATCCGCTGAAGCTGCGCGATCTCGCGCTGCACTATGTTGGCCGATATGCAACCAGTCGCAAGAAGCTGTCCGATTATCTTGGCCGAAAGCTGCACGAGCGCGGCTGGGACAGCGAAGAGGCAGTCAATATCGATGCGCTGATCGACGATTTTGCAAGACTTGGCTATATCGACGACGCCGCTTTTGCCGCCGCCCGCGCCCGCACCATGGCGGCCCGCGGCCTTGGTGCACGCCGGGTGCATGAAGATCTGCGCGCCAAGGGGATAGCCGAAGGCGACGCCGAAGACGCCCGCAGCGAAACCGATGCGCAAAAATGGCAATCGGCAGACCGTTTTGCCCAACGCAAGCGCATTGGCCCTTATGCGACCGAAGCTGCAACGGACGAACTGAAACGCAAACAATTCGCGGCCTTCCTGCGTGCGGGCCATGATTTCGAAATTGCACACAAATATGTCACCGCTTTGCCAGGCACAATTTTGGAGGCAGATTGAAGCCATGAACCGCCGATTCGTCCTTGCGGCGCTGCCGCTGATCTTTTTGCTCACCGCCGCTACTCCGCCGAAAAAGCCAGCCGTACCGCCTGCGCCTTTGCCTGATCTGGTGAAGATCGTGCTGGCGACCGAATTGGGCCCGATAGAGCTTGAACTCGACGCGAAGCGGGCCCCGATCGCGACGCGCAATTTCGTGCGTTATGTCGACCAGCGCCGCTTCGATGGCATCACATTCTACCGTGCGATGAAATTGGCATGGGGCGAACAGCCCAACGGGCTGATCCAGGCGGGAACGCGCGGCGATCCGAGGCGGGATCTGCCGCCAATCGCGCATGAGACAACCGACCAAACCGGGTTATTGCATAGGGCCGGCAGCATTTCGATGGCGCGCTGGGCACCCGGGACCGCGCGTGGCGATTTTTCGATCCTCTTGTCGGACATGCCCAGCCTTGATGCCGATCCGAAATCAACCGATCCCGAAGCCCGGGCCGGCTATACGGCGTTCGGCAGGGTTACGGCTGGCATGGATATCGTAAGGCAGATTTTTGATTCCCCCATCTCCCCAACACTTGGCGAAGGTGCGATGCGCGGACAGATGATTGCGAAACCGGTTAAAGTGCTGACGGCCCGACGGATGCTAACGCCATAGTGTAAACCAGCCCTCCCCTAACCCCTCCCGCACGCGGGAGGGGGATGTTTAAGAAGCGTATTCAATCCCCCTGCCGAACGCGGGAGGGTGATGTTTAAGTTACGTATTCAGTCCCCCTCCCGCTTGCGGGAGGGGCTAGGGGAGGGCCCGAGAGCGAGCATGATGGTCTCAACTACGCCCTCTAGATTTTGCGTCACATCGTCATTTGTAAATCGCAAAACGCGATAGCCCTGTGTTCTCAAAAACTGATCCCGTTTCGCATCGTAATTGTGCCGGATATCGTGAGAAAAACCATCAATCTCGACAACCAACCTAGCTGAACGGCTAACGAGATCGCAGAAATAGGGTCCAATCTGAAACTGCCGGGTAAAGCGATGACCTGATAGCTTAGCTCCGGAAACTGCGCGCCAGAGTTTTCGCTCGGCTGGCGATGCGCCGAGCCGCAATTCCCGTGACCGATCTATGTCGCGCTTCCGAAATTCAGGGCGTTTCATAACGATTGGCCCTCCCCTAACCCCTCCCGCACGCGGGAGGGGGATTATCTGGTTAGTTCCTCGGCGGTTGCCTGCGATAAGATAGCGCCTCGGCGATGTGGATCCGTCCGGTTGTCGCGCAGCCGGCAAGATCGGCGATGGTGCGCGCGACGCGCAAAATGCGGGTATAGCCTCGGGCAGACAGCCGCATCGCCTCGCTCGCCTGTGCCAATAGTCGCTGCCCCGGTTCATCAGGCGTGGCATGGGCATCCAGCAACTCTCCGTTCAGTTCGGCATTGGTGCGACAGCCAGATCCGGCCAGCCTTTCGGTCTGCACTTGCCGCGCGGTGAGCACGCGCACAGAAACTTGGTCCGATCCTTCGGCGGGGGATGGCAGGACCAGATCGGCCGCACTGACAGCCTCTACCTCAACATGCAGGTCGATCCGGTCGAGCAGTGGACCTGAAACTTTGGATTGGTAATCGGCGGCGCAGCGTGGTGCGCGGCTGCAGGCAAGCGCCGCATCGCCCAAATGGCCGCAGCGACAAGGGTTCATCGCCGCCACCAGCTGCACCCGGGCTGGAAAGGTCACATGGCTGTTCGCGCGGGCAACACTAACCTCACCCGTCTCCAAGGGTTGGCGTAAACTATCAAGTACAACTCTCTGAAATTCGGGTAATTCATCCAAGAATAATATACCAAGATGGGCAAGGCTGACTTCACCCGGCCGCACCTTCAGCCCGCCGCCGACCAGCGCTGGCATGGATGCACTGTGATGCGGTGCGCGAAAAGGCCGATTACGAGAAATGCGCCCACCTTCAAGCATGCCGGCAACCGACGCAATCATCGAAACCTCCAGCGCCTCTGCCGGGGTCAATTCGGGCAATATTCCCGGCAAGCAAGAAGCAAGCAGCGATTTCCCGGCACCGGGCGGGCCGACCATGAGCAGATTATGCCCCCCTGCCGCCGCGATTTCGAGCGCACGCTTCGCCGTTTCCTGCCCTTTTACCTGCTTCAAATCGGGGCCACGCACAGGCGCTTGAGCATGGCCCGGTTCGGGCGGACGCAACAGCCCCTGACCCTTCAGATGGTTGAGCAGAGACAAGAGATCGGGCGCGGCAACCACCTCTATCTGCCCTGCCCAGGCGGCCTCGGCACCCTGCACGGCGGGGCAGATCAAACCCATCTGCCGCGATGATGCATTGAGCGCGGCGAGCAGCACACCGGGCGACGCGGCAACCCGCCCATCAAGGCCAAGTTCGCCCACCACGACATAATGCGACAAAGCCTCCCCATCGATCAGCCCCATGGCCGAAAGCAACGCCAGCGCGATTGGCAGATCGTAATGCGATCCTTCCTTGGGCAAGTCAGCCGGCGACAAGTTTACGGTGATCCGTTTGGGCGGCAGCGACAGGCCCAGCGCGGCAATTGCCGAACGCACCCGTTCGCGGCTTTCCGCGACGGCCTTGTCGGGCAGGCCAACAACGGTAAAGGCCACCATGCCGGGCGCCACCTGACACTGAACCTCTACGGCGCGGGCATCAAGGCCCAGATAAGCGACGGTGGAAACGGTTGCGACCATGGCCAAGCAATCCCGGACAAAGGGTTTGAACTTGCGCCATTTTGGCCACCACGCGCTGGGCGCTTGATAGCATGAAAGCGGATGATGGCAAATCATCGCTAAGCCCGCCTTAACCGTTGGTGCAGAGGGTTTTGCAACCTGCCTGCGGCCATAATCATCCGGCCATGGCGTATAAACAGCCCTTTCCAATCGGCCTTGCCGGCTTGCTTGCCCTGATCCTCTCAGCGGTGCCCTGCCATGCTGCGACGTTGGAAACAGCGGTTGAGATTTATGATGTCGCAATCACGTCAGAAGATGCCGACGCTTCGGTGGCTGAGCGGTCAATTGCACCCGTCGTTGGCGAAATAGCACCCAGCCGCTGGCCACTGGCAAGGTTCGGCCCGTTCCACATGATCTCCGCCGACCGGGCGGAACTGATCGGCAGCATCGAAAGCGATACGCCGGCCCAATTTGCTGCCTTGCTTCGTGCCTTTCCCACATTGCGCCAGATCGACATGGTCGAATGCCCGGGCACGGGTGACGATAGCGCCAATCTTGCGCTGGCGCGGATGGTGCGGCGTCAGGGCGTCACCATGCACGTCCCTGCCGGCGGATCGGTGCGTTCTGGCGGGGTGGAGTTGTTCCTTGCCGGCGTTCGGCGCAGCGCCGCGCCCAGCGCCGAATTTGCCGTGCATAGCTGGCGCGACGAGGATGGCTATGAGGCCGAAGACTTTGCCGCAGATGATCCCGTGCATCTCGAATATATCGCTTTCTACCGCGAAATGGGGATGAGCGATGCCAAAGCCCGCGCCTTTTACGCGCTGACCAACAGCGCCGCGCATGATGATGCACTCTATCTGGGCCCGCGCGATCTGGCCCGCTTTGTGTCGCTGAATTAGCCTGTAAGCGGTTCTTACCCGCGCACAAAATGGTCTGATCACTGGCAAGTGAATGATTGCAAAGCCTGGCAAGGCCGTTTCGTGGACATATTCCTTGTTTCGTCACAATCATTGCCCACATGGGCAACCATGAACGGCAAAAAAAGGCACACCCCCAAAAAGCTGAGCGAAATGCGCCCATTCCAGTGGGTGATGATCGTGCTCGGCTGGATGCTGCTCTTGCTCGCCCCACTCGTCAGCCCGCTGCCCGGGCCCGCAGGCCTTGCCTGTTTCTTTCTGGGATCGGTGCTGATCCTGAAAAATTCATTATGGGCAAAGAAGCAATATGCCCGGCATGGCAAACGCCACCCCGAATATGGCGAATGGTTGAACTGGCTTTTGCGGCGCAAGCGGTTTCGCAAAAGGCCGCCCTTTCCGCCGGTGAAGCGCGACCTTGCAATCTGGTTCGGGCGCATGAAAAAGCGGCTTCGACTGCTCTAGTCGATGTTGACTTTTGACAGCCCTGTCCATAAAGGCGCGCTCAACAAAGGCGGTCGCCGCAAGATTCGGCGGCTGTTTTCATTTTGAACAACGAAAATTCCAAGGATCACGCACATGAAGCGCACCTTTCAACCGAGCAATCTCGTCCGCGCCCGTCGCCACGGTTTCCGTCTGCGTATGTCGACGGCAAGCGGCCGTGCGATCCTGAATGCGCGCCGCGCCCGCGGCCGCAAAAAGCTGTCGGCCTGATTCGACACGATCCCGGTTGCCGCTCTATGCGCGGCTATCTGGTCATCAAGAAAAGGCCGGACTTTCTGGCCGCCAACCGGGGGAAGCGCTATGCAACTCCCGGTTTTGTTTTGCTGGTCCACGACAGGGGCGATGCCGACCCGGCAAAGCGGCTGGGCATCACCATTACCAAGAAGGTCGGAAATGCGGTGATACGCAACCGGATGCGCCGGCGCTTTCGCGAGCTGGCGCGCGAATTGCTCCCCGAACTTGGCAAATCCGGCGCCGACCATATCCTGATCGGCCGCGATGGCGGGATTGAACGGGATTTCGGCCAATTGCGCGAAGAGATGACAAAGGCGCTGAAAAAGGTGGCGCAATGATCGCCCGCCTGCTGATTCTTGTTGCTCGAGGGTGGCAAATCGGGCCTTCGCGTATCCTGCCGCCCACTTGCCGCTATGCGCCAAGCTGTTCGGCCTATGCGATCGAGGCGTTGCAGAAACATGGCGCGATTAAGGGTGGCTGGCTGGCGATGAAACGGCTATTGCGCTGCCATCCTTGGGGCGGGCACGGATATGATCCAGTACCTTGACCTATTTCCAAGACTTGAATTGACGGGGAATTTTTGAGTGGAAGACCGGCGTAACATCATCCTGGCGGTAGTGCTGACAGGACTTATCCTTTTCGGCTGGCCCTATATCGCAGGCTATTTCTTCCCGACCCCGCCTGCGGAGAAAACCGCAACGGCGAGCGCAAGCGGCACCACCAGCGCAGCAACGCCTGCCGCCGATGGCACGCCCGCGACTCCAAGCGCCGATATTGCAACCCCGGCCGCACCTGCAAAAACCGTAACACTCGCATCAGCTCTGGTGGCTAACCCGCGCGTTCTGGTCGAAACGCCGAAGCTGAAAGGTTCGATCAACCTTGAAGGCGCGCGGATTGACGATATCGTACTCACCGCGCACCGTCAGGAACTGTCGAAAAACTCACCGGCCGTTCGTCTTTTCGCTCCCTCGGGCACGGCCAGTGCCTATTTCGCCCGTTTTGGCTGGACCGGCACCGGCGCGACTCTGCCAACTGACAAGACAGTCTGGACGCCCAGCGCTAAGACGCTGACGCCGGAAACCCCCGTCACCTTGACATGGACCAATCCCGAAGGGCAGCGGTTCGACATCAAATTGTCGATCGACGAACATTATCTGATCAGCGCCGAGCAGAGCTTTACCAACGCCGCTGGCCTGCCGACCGCCAATGTCGCACCGTTCGGCCTGATCACCCGCAAAGGTGCCCCCGCCGATGCGACCAAGGGCGGTTCGATCTTCACCCAGATCCATATCGGCCCGATGGGCGTGTTCAACGGCAAGCCCAATTATGAATGGGGTTATGACCAGGTTGCCGAAGCGCCCGGCGGCAAGGTGGATTTTGCGACCACCGGCGGCTGGAACGGCCTGACTGACAAATATTGGCTCGCCGCGCTGATCCCTGACCAGAAGGTGCCGGTAAAGGCCGAGTTTCGGTCGGAAGGCGGCTTCAACTGGGCCAATGTGCGCAACGCGCAACTGACCGCAGTCGATGCCGGCCAGACCGTCAGCCAGACATCGCGTCTCTTTGCCGGTGCAAAGGAATTTGAAGAACTGCGCAGTTACACCGACACGCTCGGCATTCCCTATCTGGATTATTCGATTGATTGGGGCTGGTTCTGGTTCATCGCCATTCCCTTCCAAAAACTGCTAATCTGGCTTTTCGATCTGGTCGGCAATTTCGGCGTCGCGATCATCGGCCTGACGATTATCGTCCGCCTGTTCATGTACCCCGTTGCGCAAAAGCAATTTGCCTCAATGGCAGGCATGCGCGCCGTGCAGCCGAAGATGAAAGAGCTTCAGGAGCGCTATAAGGACGACAAGCCGAAGATGCAGCAGGAGTTGATGAAGCTGTATCAGGAAGAAAAGATCAATCCGCTTGCCGGCTGTCTGCCCATCTTGTTGCAAATTCCGATCTTTTTCGCGCTGTACAAGATCCTGATGTTGTCGGTGGAAATGCGCCACCAGCCGTTCATCCTTTGGCTGAAGGACCTTTCGGCACCCGACCCGTTGACCCCAATCAACCTGTTCGGCCTTTTGCCCTTCACGCCGCCGGCCTTCATCGCAATCGGCGTGCTGCCGATCCTGCTGGGCATCACCATGTGGCTGATGCAGCGCCTGAACCCGCAGCCAATGGACGAAGTCCAAAAACAGGTCTTTGCGATCATGCCCTGGTTCCTGATGTTCATCATGGCACCCTTCGCAGCGGGCCTGCAACTCTACTGGGTCGTTTCGAACCTGATTTCGATTGCCCAGCAGAAATGGCTCTATTCGCGCCACCCGATCCTGAAGGAACAGATGGCGAAGGAAGAAGCCGAAAAGAAAAAGGCGAAAGCCTGAGCGCCGCGTCGCCCCGGTCAAGACCGGGGCGGCAGCGGCATTCACCGGCGTGACGGAGATCATTATGGATACGAAAATCTTCTCGGGCCCGGTCAACTTCCTGAAATCGGCCCCGGGTCTTGAATTCCTGCCCGATGCAGATGTGCCGGAAATCGCCTTTGCCGGCCGGTCGAATGTTGGCAAGTCAAGCTTGATCAACGCATTGGTCAACCGCAATGGCCTAGCCCGCGCGTCGAACACGCCGGGGCGCACACAGGAACTGAATTTTTTCGATGTAGGCGAGCCGCCGCTGTTCCGCATCTGCGATATGCCCGGCTATGGCTATGCCAAGGCACCGATCAAGACCGTGCAGAAATGGCGCTATCTGGTGAATGACTATCTGCGCGGCAGGCAGGTGCTGAAACGCACCTTCCTCCTCATTGACAGCCGCCATGGCGTCAAGGAAGTCGATCGCGAAATCATGAAAATGCTCGATGGCGCTGCCGTCAGCTATCGCGTTGTCCTTACCAAGACCGACAAGATCAAGGCCAGCGAACTTGCAGCCGTCGAAGAGGCAACGCTTGCCGAATTGCGCAAGCACAGCGCCGCTTTTCCGCTGATCAACGCAACATCGGCCGAAAAAAAGGGCGGGATCGAAGCGCTTCGCGAGGCAGTGCTCGAGGCAGTTGTTAGTTAGACAGTTTGCCAATCATGTCGTCCCCGACTTGATCAGGGCCGACGTCTGCTCTCGACACCGACCGCTTCTCCCGCCATTAAAGCGGCATGACCCTCAAACTAATCATCGGCAACAAGGCCTATTCCAGCTGGTCGATGCGCGGCTGGCTTGCCTGCAAGCAGTCCGGCCTCCATTTCGAAGAACTCACCGTTCCGCTTTACGATGAAAGCTGGGACGAACGGAAGCGCGAGGAAGATCTGGCGCCTTCATCCGGGAAGGTACCGATCCTGTGGGATGGCGATGCCGTGATTTGGGACAGCATGGCGATCCTGGAATATCTTGCTGATAAGGTCGGCCGCGACCGTTTCTGGCCCAAGGATGACGTCGCGCGCGGCATGGCCCGGGCAATGTCGTCGGAAATGCATTCAGGCTTTCTGCCGCTGCGTCGCGAATGTTCGATGAACCTGCGCAAGACCTATGAAAATGTGAAAATCAGCGAGGAAACGCGCAATGATGCGCTGCGTATCCTCAGCCTTTGGGCAGAGGCACGCGCACGTTTTGGCGATGACGGGCCCTATCTGTTTGGAACCTATAGCGCCGCAGATATCATGTACGCCCCGGTCGTAACCCGCTTTGTCACCTATGGCTTCACTCTGCCCGGCTTTGCCGCCGCCTATGTCGAGGCAATACTCGCCCACCCTTGGACGCAGCAATGGTACGCCGCCGCACGGGACGAGCAGTGGGTGATCGAAAGATTTGAGGCAGCACCAACCAAGTGAATATCTCCCTCCCGCTTACCGGAGGGGAAACCCTATTTCAGCCGCTTGGCTTCATAAGGCGTGCCATCCTTGTGGTAATAGCCTTCTCCGGCAAAGGTCATGTCGATATCCGAATAGGAGCCGCCTAGGCTGCGATCACCCGCGGCGATCGCAATGAAGCTGCAATCGGCATCGCTGCGGTTGACGAGATGGTGGCCATTGGCAATGCCCATCGGCCACGCGGCTACGTCGCCCGGGTGCAGGACGGTCTCACCACTATCCTCGATCAGCACAGCCTCCCCCGACAACATCACCAGCAGTTCATCCTCGCCTTCATGCCAGTGACGCTGTGACGACCAGCCCCCGGGTTTCAGCACGACATGGCTGGCACCCATCGCGGTCAACCCTGCAACAGGCGCAAGCCGACGCCACCACCGCCCCTTGAGCGCATCGTCAAAGGGCGGCGGATAACCTGTGGCGTTTGATTGGGGGATCGTTTCGATATCGATCTTGGGCATGGCTTGGCTTCCTTAATGTTGGACAAATCCTACCCAGCTTGTCATTCCCGCGAAAGCGGGAATCCATGGGCTTAACTGCCGGTTTGAACATCGGCGCTTGACCATGGCTTGTCGATCAAGTGGGGATAACAGAAATTATGACCGAGAGTTTGGCTCTCACTTACGCCCAACGCCTGATTGCATGCGAAAGCGTCACGCCCGCCCACGGCGCGGTATTCGATACGCTGGAGGCGATGCTCGCTCCCATGGGTTTTGCCGTCGAGCGCTTTGTTGCAGGCGCGGATGATGCCGATCCGGCCCATGGCGGGCCTGTGGAAAACCTGTTTGCAATCCGTGGAAAAGGTGGGCGGCATTTTGCCTTTGCCGGCCATGTCGACGTCGTTCCGCCTGGCGCCGGTTGGACGAGCGAACCCTTTGCGCCTGAAATCCGGGGCGATCTGCTCTATGGGCGCGGCGCGGTGGATATGAAGGGCAGCATCGCGGCATTTGTCGCTGCAGTCGAAAAAATTCCCGAAAATGCTGGGACGATCAGCCTGATCATTACCGGTGATGAGGAAGGCCCGGCCATCCATGGCACCCGCGCATTGATAGACCATATGAAGGCACGCGGCACCCTTCCCGATCTGTGCCTTGTCGGGGAGCCGACCAGCGTCAACCGCTTGGGTGACATGATGAAGGTCGGCCGACGCGGGTCGGTGAATATGTGGATCACCGTTGAAGGGACGCAGGGCCATGTGGCCTATCCGCATCTTGCCGACAATCCGATCCCCAGACTGATCGCGATCCTTTCGCAGATCAAAGCAATCGAACTCGACCAAGGCACAGAGTTTTTTCAGCAAAGCAATATCGAGATTACCGAATTGCACACGGGCAACCCGGCGACCAATGTGATCCCTGCCAAAGCATTGGCGCGGCTATCGATCCGCTTCAATGATCTGCACAGCGGTGAAAGCCTGGTGGAGATGATCCGCGCGATTGTCGAACCGGGCGGCGGCACTTTGACCGCAATGATTTCTGGGGAAGCATTTCTGACGCCGCCGGGCGAACTGAGCGCGGCGATGGCGGCCATTGTCGAGGAGGTCACCGGCATTGCGCCCGAGGCATCGACCACCGGTGGCACATCGGATGCGCGCTTCCTTTCCAAGCTTTGTCCCGTGGTCGAATTCGGGCTGTGCAATGCAACGATGCACAAGCTGGACGAAGCCGTGGCGATTGCCGACCTTGATGCGCTGGCAGAGATTTACCGCCGGGTAACACTGCGATTATTGGCGGCGTAAAAACCCCTTCCGCTTGCGGCAGGGGGGCTTAGCGCTTCAGCACAATATATAAGGCGCCCTCGCCCCCATGGCGCGGATGTGCCTGACGCACCGACGCAATATGCGCGGCATGACGCGAAGAGGCGAGCCAATCGCGCACCACGGATGCGATCGCGCCCCTGCCCTGCCCGCTGGCGCGATCATGGCCGCGTGGCTTGCCGGTCACCAGCAGCAGGACGCGCAGATTCTGGCGGATCGCCTGGTCGAGCATATGATCAAGCCGGGCATGTGCGCCTGCCAGGCCATGACCATGAAGGTCGATGCTGATATCGGGAATGATTGCGCCTTTTTGGAAACGGCGGTCCCAATGCGAATCCAGGCTGCCTTCCACAATCGGCGGTGGTAGCGGCGTTTTTTTCGCCTCGGCCCTGCGTTGACCCGCCGCTCCAAGCGATGGAGTCGGGCTTTTTGCTGCCGCCGTCTTAACCGGGGCAGCAGGCTCAACAACCGGCGTTGCGTGCAAAGCCACCTTCAACGGATGGAGCGGCTTTACGGTGTCAATCACCCTTTGCCACAAAACGCGTTCCTCCGGATGGAGGCGACGCTGGCTCATGTCCCCGGAATCAGCCGGGCGACCGATGGCTTGGGCAGGAAGATCAATGCGCTGCCGCGTGCGGCCATGCCGCCGGCAATGGCGCGCGCACGATCACCTGCGCCCCAGAAGCTGTCGAAACGGTTCGCGCCCTTAATCGCACCGCCTGTGTCCTGCGCGACCCAGACGCCATTGGGTTCGGCGCGATCGAGCGAGAGCCAAACTGGTGCGCCCAACGGCACAAAGCGCGGGTCGACGGCAACACTTGCCTCACCAACCACGGGGAATCCCATCGCGCCAAGCGGCCCGGCACCGGTCAATTCACGGAAGAAGATGAAGCTTTTATTCTCGTTCATGATCTTCTTCCCCTCTTCGGGGTTTTCGCGCAGATAGCGGACAATGCCCTGCATTGAGCCATCGGTGATCAGGCCGCGATCCTTCATCAGCTTGCCGATCCCGGTATAGCCCCGGCCATTCTGGCTTTCATAACCGATGCGCATCACATTGCCGTCGGGCAGCCGCAATCGACCCGAACCTTGAATTTGAAGGAAGAAGAATTCGACCGGATCGGCCGCAAAGGCGATTTCGAGCCCACGCCCGGCAAGCGATCCATCGACGATTGCAGCGCGCTCGTCATAAGGGATGAGCTTCGCGCCCTCTACCTTGCCGCGCACCGACTTACCCTTCAGGTCGTCGGAAAACTGGCCGAGGTCGACATCAATCAAATCGGGTGGCCGGCGGTAAACAGGCACATCAAAACCGGGCTGGCGCGTCCGCGATCCGGCGATTTCAGGCTCGAAATAGCCGGTGACAAAGGCTTTGCCCTCGCCCACCTGCACTGCCTCCATATGCGTTGCAAAGAAGGAAATGGCATCGCCGTCCCAACTTTTCGCCGCATCGCAGGCGGCTTGCCAATCCGCAGGCTGGGTCAGGCCCGATGCATCATTACGGCGCAAAAGGCCGGGGCAGGATGTACGAAACGAAGCGAGCGCAAGATCGGCCTTGCGTGCATCGACGGGCAGGCTGCCGATCGCAGGACCGCGCAGCACACCCGCGCTCGCGGCAGAGAGCACCTCTCCGCTCACCGCAGCAGCAGCCATCGGTGGAACCGGTGTTGCCGGGATTGGACGGGCTGCGACATCGCCAACGCGCTGTGGAACAGGCTTGCTCGCCGCAGTGGCGGCGCCGCCATTGGGAATGATCCCGCCAGCACAGGCGGAAAGGAGCAAAGATGAAAGCGCGAAGGCGAAAGCGGGTTTCTTCATACCCCGCGTGAATCAGACCTCGTCGGTTTCGTCAAGTTTCCAGTTGCGATCGCCAGATTTCACGTCGCGATAGAAAGTCCAGACGTCATGCGTTTCAACCGCATCGGTCAACGATCCACCAATGACGTTGCCATCGGCATCCTTTACGAGCGCCGCAATGTCAGCGTCGAAACGGACACTGATCCGTGCCGTCGGATGATCATAGCTCGCATCCACGATGCGCGCTTCGTCAATGCGGACAAGCCGGTTTTCCAGCACTTCGCCCCGGGCGACGCGGCCATCAATGGCTTCTGCAAAACTTTCATAGACATCGTCATCGCACAGATAGCGCAGCTGATCTTTTTCGCCCTTCCAATAGGCTTCCAAAATCATCCCATAGGCAGATTTGGCGCCTTCAACGAAAAGACCCGCATCAAAGGTGCGATCGGCATTGGCGATGGCACGCAGGCCGCTTTGTGCGGCAGGTTCGAACATCGGGCTGTCAAACGTGACCGCAGCAGCGGGCTTTTCACCCTGTGTGGAGGACGTGCGGATGGCAGCCGGCTGGCGCTCCTCACCTGCCGGACGTGCCAGAGGCTCCTGCTCATGCCCGGTGCGTTTACCAAGCACGGAATAGAGCCGGAGGCCGAGAAAAGCGGCAACCATGGCCAGCAATACGATTTCAACAGTCACCATGATCCGTGCCTTATCACAAACTACCCGAAAATATCAGCGTCAAAATCACCGATATCCGGACTCTCTGGTTAAAGGGCATGAAACCCCGCCCCAACGGCGTCAAGATAGGTATTTGCACGGACAGTTTCAAAGGGCGCCTCTGCAATTTTGCAATACTGAACGGATGGTGGCTTCGTTTCCCTTGGAACAAGAGACTAAAGCATTGCCCTTTGGCCTGCCCACTGCTAGGCGCGCTGCCAACTTCCGGCGACATTTGCGGCCGGGCAATTTGAGGGAAAGCACACAAAAATGGCCGAACTACAGGGCAATATCGTTTCGGATAATCTGAAGGCGAATGGCGAGGATACCGCGCCCGCGGTCGGCATGTTGAGCCAGTATATCAAGGATCTTTCGGTCGAAAATCCCAATGCGCCACACAGCTATAGCTGGGAAGGCAGCCCGCAGATCGATGTGCAGGTCAATATCGAAGTCCATTCGGTCAGCGATGAAGTCAACGAAGTCCTGCTGAAGCTGGGCGTCAAGGCAGAAGCCGAACAGGGCGTACATTTCAACGTAGAGCTGGAATATGCGACACTTTTCGGGCTGCGCAATGTCGAACCGCAGCATGCGCACCAGTTCCTCTTCGGCGAAGCGCCGCGCCTGATGTTCCCGTTCGCGCGTCGCGTTGTCGCCGATGCCGTTCGCGATGCCGGCTATCCGCCGCTGGTTCTCGAACCGATCGACTTTAACGGCCTCTATATGCAGCAGCTCGCTCAGGCGCAGGCAACCGCCGAGGCGCAGCCCGCCGGCGAAGCCTGACGGTAAGGCCGCCGGGCGGAACGAGATGGGGCTCGTCCGCAACACGATGACCATTGGCGGGCTGACGCTGGTCAGCCGCGTGTTGGGCCTTGTGCGCGACATGCTGATGGCGCGTTATGTGGGCGCTGGCCTTGCATCGGACGCCTTCCTGATCGCATGGCGGCTTCCCAACCTGTTCAGGGCATTATTTGCCGAAGGCGCCTTCGCCGCGGTCTTTGTGCCGATGTTCAACCGCAAACTTGCCGAGGGCGATGCCGAAGGTGAAGGGCGCGGCCTGATGCTCGCGCGCGCATTTGCCAGCCAGGTACTGTCGGTCCTTTTCCCGTTTCTTATTGTCTTCACGGTCGTGATGATGCTGGCTGCAGGCCCCGTCGTCTGGGCGATGACCGGCGGCTTTCCTGATGGCGGGCAGGAAAAGTTCGAGCTCGCCCGCCATTTGACAATCATCACCTTTCCCTATCTGGGGCTGATCTCGCTCGTGTCCTTGTTGGGCGGCATATTGAACTCGCTCAACCGTTTTTGGGTTAATGCTGCAGCACCCATCTTGCTCAATATCTGCATGATCGTCGCCTTGCTGTTTTTCCGCGGCGACACTGCATTGGACACCGCCGTCACGCAGGCGATCGCGGTTACCATATCCGGCGTACTGCAATTACTCTGGCTGATCTGGGCCTGCCGCAAGGCGGGTGTCAGCCTTAAACTCTCCTTCCCGCGCCTGTCACCCGACGTAAAGATGATGCTCGCGCTAATCGCCCCTGCCGCGATTGGCCAAGGCGCGATACAGTTCAACCTGCTCGTTTCGACCTCACTCGCCGCGCGCTTCCTGCCCGAAGGATCGGTGTCGTGGATCTATTATGCAGACCGGTTGAACCAGTTGCCGCTGGGCCTGATTGGCATTGCAATCGGCACGGCAATTCTTCCCGCGCTTTCACGCCAGATTGCAGGCAGCGACCGTCAGGCAGCCTCTGACACACAGAACCGGGCGATTGAACTGGCGTTGTTATTTGCCCTGCCCGCTGCCGTCGCACTGATCGTTGCGGCCGGTCCGATCATCCATGGCGTCTTCGAACATGGCGAATTCACCCGCCGCGATACGGCAGGCACGGCAGCCGTGCTGGCGGCCTTTTCGCTGGGCGTTCCGGCCTATGTGTTGATCAAGGTGCTGACGCCCGGCTTCTATGCGCGCAATGACACGAAAACGCCGTTGCGGCTTGCGCTCTGGTCGATGCTGGTCAATCTTGTCGGCAATCTCGTGCTGATCTGGCCGCTGCAACATGTCGGCGTCGGAATCGCGACCGCATTGTCGGCCTGGGTCAATGTGCTGCTGCTCTGGATCGTGCTGCGCCGACGCGGCCATATCGCGGCTGACACCCGCCTTCGGGCGAAGGCATGGCGGATTGTCGCTGCGGCAGCAGCGATGGGCGTCGCTTTATGGTTTGGCAACGAGCTGACCGAAGGATTGCTGGGCGATGGCCTGTGGCGGCGCGTGGCCGTTCTAAGCGCGCTGTGCGCGGCTGGTGGGGGCGTTTATGCTCTAGCCATATTCCTGTTCGGCGCGTATCGGCCAGCCGAACTCAAATCGCTGATCCGTCGTCGCCCTGCTGTTGACGGCGATCCAGCCCCAACCGAATGAATCGAACAGACATGCGTGTCGTCTCCGGCATCCAGCCCACCGGCAATCTTCACCTCGGCAATTATCTCGGTGCCATCCGTAACTGGGTGAAGATGCAGGATGCCATGGCGAGTGAGGGCGGCCAGTGTCTGTTCTTCCTTGCCGATTTGCATGCCATTTCCTTGCCGCACGATCCGGCCGAACTGACTTCCAACACCCGCGAAATGGCCGCCGCGCTGATCGCCTGCGGCATCGACAGCGACAAGGCGATTCTGTTCAACCAGACGCAGGTTCCTGAACATGCCCAGTTGCAATGGCTGCTGAACGGAACTGCTCGCATGGGCTGGCTGAACCGCATGACGCAGTGGAAAGACAAGGCCGGCAAGAATCGCGAGGGGTCGTCGGTCGCGCTGTTTACCTACCCGGTGCTGCAGGCTGCAGACGTGCTGCTCTATCAGGCAACACATGTCCCCGTTGGCGAAGACCAGAAGCAGCATCTGGAACTGGCCCGAGACATTGCCCAGAAATTCAACAATGATTTCGGCAATGGGGAAGATATTTTTGCCCTGCCGGAGCCGATCATTCCGCCAGAGGCCGCCCGCATCATGAGCCTGCGGGATGGCAGCGCGAAAATGAGCAAATCCGACCCGTCAGACATGAGCCGCATCAACCTTGCCGACGATGCCGACACGATCATGCAGAAAGTGCGCAAGGCAAAGACCGATCCAGAGCCCTTGCCCAGCGAAAAAGCGGGCCTTGCCGGCCGCCCCGAAGCCGAGAATCTTGTCGGCATTTTTGCAGCGCTGGAAGGCAGCAGCATCGACACCGTGCTCGCCCAATATGGCGGCCAGGGCTTTGGCGCGTTTAAACCCGCGCTGGGGGAATTGCTGGTGGCAAAGCTTAGCCCCATTGCCGAACGGTTCAACGCGCTTCGCCACGACCATGTCGCAATCGACGCAGCACTTCGTGGCGGCGCGGAAAAAGCGCGTGCTTTGGCTGCCCCGACGCTCGATGCTGCTTATCGCGCTCTCGGCCTATTGCGCTGACCCCATTAAGCCGCGCTTGCCAAAGCCGGTAATGCCCGCGATATTCAAACTCTGTTCAGCGAAGTCGGGCTAAGCCACAGTGAATAATCTGGCTATGCCCTGCATGGGATAAAGACGATGAAGATTTCGGACATTTCTTTCCGTAAGGCCGCACAGGCATTGGCGCCCATTACGCTTTTTGCGCTTGCCGGCTGCGCCACGCCGTTCAAGGCTGACGTATCACGTTTCCAGCAGCTTCCTGTTCCCCAGGGCCAGACCTTTACCGTCAAGGCCGCTGATCCCGAAAAGCAGGGCGGAATTGAATTTGGCCAATATGCCGCACTTGTTTCAGCAGAAATGGCGCGGATCGGCTATGCTCCGGCAGCGCCAGGGGCGACATCGGACCTGACCGTCACGCTCGATTATCGCGTGGATGAGGGCAAGGAACGCACCGTCGTCTATGACGATCCCTTTTACGATCCCTTTTGGGGCCATGGCCGTTATGGCTTTGGACCCGGCTATTACCGCCCCTATATCGTGCGCACCCGCCGCGGTTTCCAATATGTCTATGGCTGGAACGATCCGTTCCTTTACGGCTCAGGCTTTGGGCGTGGCTATGATGTGCGCAGCTACACCGTCTATTCGAGCGGCATCGATCTGAAGATCGAGAAGAGCGAAAGCGGAGAGCGGCTGTTCGAAGGCAAGGCAGAGGCCAAATCGCGTTCAAACCGGCTACCTTATCTGGTTCCCAATCTGGTGACAGCGATGTTCACCGGTTTCCCGGGTAATAGCGGCGAAACCGTGCGCATCTCGGTTGCCCCCGAAGAAACCCCGCGCACCCGCAAATAACATTATCGCGGCTTGATAGACAAATCTGCCCCGCCTGCCACCTATGGCAGAGGGTTAGTTAAACGCCGCAGCTGAGGTCTGACTTCCCGTAACGCGCGCCTTCGCCTGACGCTGCACCAATGCCAGCGTAGAGATCCTGGCTTTTGAACGCACCGCTGCGATCAATGCTAAGGCCCTTGGACCGGAACACCGAAATCACTTGGGCGGCAGGTTCGGCAAAATAGATTGACTGCGATTCATAATGCTGGGCGATTGCCGTAATTGTCAGCCCTTCAAAGCTGCGCTTAACGCGTTGATAGGCGCTACGCCCGTCAATCGCGCTTAATGCCTTTTCGCGCGCCGCTTCATCGGGATAATCTTTGTTTTCGATCGCCTTATACTGCGCCTGCAACCGGGTACCGATCGATTCAAACATGGCATCAATTTCCCTGCCAAAGCTGCAACTATTGGGGTTGAAGGCAATGCTGATGGGTTTGCCATTGGCCAAACGCGCTATCCGTTCGCCATCGGCAATATAGCCGACGCCGCCTTGTGCCAACTTCACCTCGATAAAGTCTCCAGGAGTGATGCCAGCAAGCGTCAGCGGCGTGCCGGGGCCAACCCGATCGAGCAATGTCGATGTGATATCGGGCTGTGCCCAGATCTCAATTGCGCGGTCGGTTGTCCAGATCTTGTCATCGAGCGGCTTGACGATCTGTGGCGGCTCAAACTCGCTCAAATTTGCGAAGGCGACAAAGCCCTTTCCATCTTCCAGTTCGAGCCACTGGCTGGTGCCATCTTCACCCGCAATCACCTTACCACCGGCGGTGCTACCACGCGGCAATTTGCCGAGGATGCTGCTGCCCTGCGTTGTCGCCCGGTCGCGAATATTGGCATCAGCTGTCGTATAATAGATTTGCGGCACGGCCTGCTCGACTGCAGGCGGCCCTCCGCTCACCCGGTCTTCCAGGCTGCCTCGAGCCAGATCATCGTGCAGGAAGAGTGCATAATAGATGATTGCCAGCGCAACTATCACAACAGCGCCAGCGATCAGCACCTTGTTGGGGCGCGATTTGTGCTTGGCAGTACCGTCCGCCATATCGTTGGCCCCATTATCGGCGGACGCACCACATGCCCCGCAAAAGCGCGCCTGCGCGCCAAGCGTCTCTCCGCACTGGATGCAATATTGTGCCAAGGGTTGCCGACTCCCGATTCTCGTTACCGGAAGGAATACCGTCAGCCGGTGCGCAAGAAAAGCGGCAACCGGCTAAAGGATTTGACTAATCAGGCTTCCAGTTGGCGGAGCAATGCCCGGACGTCATTGTCCATGTCATTGTCCATCCGGCGCAGATCTTCGACCAGACGCACGGCATGGATCACCGTCGAATGGTCACGACCGCCAAATTTCCGCCCGATTTCAGGATAGCTGCGCGGTGTCATCACCTTCGCCAGATACATCGCAACCTGACGCGGGCGCACAACGGCACGGGCGCGGCGTTTCGACGACATTTCGCTGCGGTCGATGCGATAATATTCGCACACGGCACGCTGGATCTCGTCAATCGTGATGCGGCGGCGGCAAGCGCTCAAAATATCCTTGAGCTGCTCTTCCGCCAAGGTGCGCGTGATCGGTTTGCCGGTCAGCTGCGAATAGGCGATCAGCTTGTTCAAGCCGCCTTCCAGTTCGCGGACGTTGCGGCTGATCGTACGCGCAAGGAATTCGATCACATCCTCGCCCACCTGCGTGTCGGGCATGGCTGCCAGACGCTGGTTCAGAATCAAGCGACGCAGTTCGAGGTCTGCCGGCTGGATATCGGCAACCAGGCCCATCGAAAGGCGCGAAAGGATGCGCTGATCAACGCCGTCCAACGCCTGCGGTGCCCGATCGGCGGCCACAACAAGGCGCTTACCCGCGCCGATGATTGCATCGACGGTGTGGAGGAATTCCTCCTGCGTCGAAACCTTGCCGATGATGAACTGGATATCGTCAATCAGGAGAACATCGACCGCGCGTAGACGGGCCTTGAACTCCATCACTTCCTTGCGGCGCATGGCGGAGACAAACTCCATCATGAACTTTTCCGCCGACATGTAGATTACCTGCGCGGCAGGGTTGATTTCGGCATAAGCGTGGCCGATCGCGTGCATCAGGTGGGTCTTGCCCTGACCTGTTGCCGCCTGCAGATAGAGCGGGTTGAACAGCGGGCGTTCCGCCGCAGCAACACGTTCCGCCGCGCTCAATGCGAGGGCGTTGGTCTGGCCTTTCACGAAATTCGCAAAAGTCATCCGCGGATCAAGCTGGCTGCGCGCTGGCAGACCCTCGCCCATCGGGGCGGCGGCGGCGCGTTCGACAATATTGGCCGGTTGCAGCATTTCAACACGGGCAGCGCCCGGCTTGGTACGGATTTTCAGCTGGCGAACCTGCGGGTTCACGCTGGTCCAGGCAAGGCGAATGCGATCGGCATAATGATCCGACACCCAGCTTGCCGAAAAATCGGAAGGCGTAAGAAGTTCAAGCGTACCCGTGAGCTCGCAAAAATCGCCGAGCGCAATCGACCGGATCCACTGTCCATAGACTTGGGCGCCAAGATCGCGGCGCAAGCGCGAGGCAACATTTTGCCAATCGGATTCAAACACGGAGCCCCCTGTACCTACTTGCTCCGAGCGCACAACATTCAGCGTCACTGGCCACCCCTTTCACCCCAACCAACTGCGCACGCCTTTTATATTTGCCGCACCTTACCCCTTCAGAGCGCACAAGATTATTGCCTTCTGCGACGCAAAGCAGAAGTGACTATTGTGCTATCACTGAGTGAGACAGGCGCGATGGTGGTCGCACGCTGCTGGAAAGTTCTTTCAACCATGCCAGACCGAATCGTTCAAGAGGCCTGCTGCAAAAAAAGTGAAATATTTCGCATTGACTCCCGTCATATGCTGAAATTCCGTGACTATTTTTTATGCTATTGTTTTATATAGATTTTTTTGACGATTTTACAAGTCACCCCCGCCGAATCGCGGAGAAAGCTGGCTTCGCTGCAGTGCACCAAAAACACATAAGAAAAAGGCCCGCCACACAAGTGGCAGACCTTAATCAAAATCAACGTTCGAACGGCCGGAAAACACCGGCCGATTCGCCGAATCAGGCGAGCGCGGCTACGCGCTTGGTGAGGCGGCTGAACTTGCGCGACGCCATATTCTTATGCAGCACGCCCTTGGCAACGCCGCGCGCCAGTTCAGGCTGGGCGGCCTTCAAAGCATCGGCAGCTGCGCTCTTGTCGCCAGCGGCGAGCGCGGCTTCGACCTTCTTTACAAAGGTACGGATACGACCAACGCGGTTGCCGTTGATTTCGTTGCGACGCGCATTGCGACGGATACGCTTACGTGCTTGCGGCGTATTTGCCATTTCAGTCCTCGAAAAATCAGATAGTTACGGGCAGAGGAATAAGTACCTTGTCCGGTGAAGCGCCGCCCTTAACTAGGCTTTCCAGATTCGTCAACCGCCAATACTGGCCCTAACGCTGGCATTTGCGGCAGAAAAAGGTCGAACGCCCCGAATCCACACGCCGTTCGATGGTGGTGCCGCAATGGCATGTTTGCCCTTCGCGACCATAAACCAGCCAATCCTTGGCAAAATAACCAAGCTCGCCATCGGGCGCAGCAAAATCGCGCAAAGTCGACCCACCCGCCTTGATCGCGGCAGCAAGGACATTCTTGATTGCAATAACCAGCTTTTCCAGACGGGGGCGGCTGATCTTCCCGGCAGGCATTGTGGGCAATATGCCCGCCATGTGCAGGGCCTCGCACACATAGATATTGCCGAGCCCCGCGACGATCGACTGGTTGAGCAGCATCGCCTTGATAGGCGCGTTGCGCCCATTCAACGCCGCATGCAGTACTTTGGCATCAAAATCCTTGGCGAGCGGCTCTGGCCCCATCGCCTTGAAATGCCGGAAACCGGCAAGTTCATCTGCGCGGACAATGTCGAGCGAGCCGAAACGGCGGTGATCGTTTAAGGCAAGCACCCTGCCCGATCCGGTTTCCAAGATGAAATGGTCATGCTTTTCTATTTCGGCCGGGTCGATCCGCCAACGCCCGGACATGCCGAGGTGAAAGATCAGCACATCATCGCGATCGGTATGCACCAGCCCATATTTGGCCCGCCGCCCCAGCCCGGTCACCCGGGCCCCGGTCAGTCGCTGACGCAGATCCACCGGGATCGGCCAGCGCAAGTCCGGCCGCCGCGCTTCGGCACGGACAATGATTTCGCCGTCGAGTACGGCACGCAGTCCGGCAACAGTGGTTTCGACTTCGGGAAGCTCTGGCATGGCGAATCCGCTAGCGGGGGCATCGACACTTGGCTAGAGGCCTCAGATATGGATGAAACTGTCTCTTTCGGTTACGAACAGGTCTCGCGCGAGGAAAAGACCCGCCGGGTACGTGGTGTGTTTTCAAGCGTCGCCAGCAAATATGACATTATGAACGATGCCATGTCGGGCGGGATGCACCGGCTGTGGAAGGACCAATTTGTCCGCCGCGTCAAACCCCGGCCGGGCGAGGATATTCTCGACATGGCGGGCGGCACCGGCGACATTGCCTTTCGCCTTGAAACGGCCGGCGCAAACGTGACCGTATCTGACATCAACCCGGACATGCTCTCTGTCGGCATGGAACGTGCAGTTGAACGCGGCATCGATACGCTCGTCTGGAGTGAACAAAATGCCGAGACACTGACCTTTCCCGATCGCCATTTTGATGCCTATACAATTGCGTTCGGGATCCGGAACGTCACCGATATTCCCGCCGCCCTGCGTGAAGCGCACCGTGTACTGCGTTTTGGCGGACGTTTTTTCTGCCTGGAATTTTCGACCGTCGAATGGCCCGGGCTGTCAAAGGTCTATGACGTTTATTCGCACCACTTGCTTCCCAAGATGGGCAAGATGATCGCCGGTGACGAAGAAAGCTATCGTTACCTGGCCGAATCGATCCGCAAATTCCCCGACATGCCGACTTTCCAGCGCATGATCGGAGAGGCCGGTTTCGTGCAGACCAAGGTCGAACCGATCCTCGGCGGGCTGGTTGCCATCCATAGCGGATGGAAGGTGTGATCCACCGCACATGACCCGCCCGACCACGCACATCCTTCGCCTGTTAAAATGGGGCCGCATTCTCGCACGCCATGGCGCGCTGCGCGGCATAGAGAATGATCGCAACACCCCACCCCAGGTCAAGCGTCTGTGCCGCATTGCCCGCATCGGCACGATCCAGCCGCGCGTTCCGGATTATGCGGGTGCCTTTCGCGAAATCGGGCCTGCCGCGATCAAGCTGGGGCAGACATTGGCCACCCGCCCCGATCTTGTCGGCGAGGATGCTGTACGTAATCTGCTGACGCTGCAGGATTCGCTGCCGCCCGAAAAATATGACCGTATTTACGAGGAAATCGACCAGAGCCTGAACAGGCCAGCGGCTGAACTGTTCGAGCATATCGATCCGGAGCCGGTCGGTGCCGCATCGATTGCCCAGGTGCATCGTGCGCGCACCAGCGACGGCCGCGAAGTCGCCGTAAAAGTCTTGCGCCCCGGCATCCGCGAACAATTTGCCCGCGACATCGAAACCTATGAATGGGCGGCGGCCCATCTTGAAGCCATGGGCGGTGAAGCGGCCCGGTTGCGACCGCAACTGGTGATCGCCAATTTCAAGCGCTGGTCCTTGCGCGAGTTGGACCTGCGGCGTGAGGCCGCCTCCGCGTCCGAACTCAAGGAGGCGATGACGGCAGTCGAGGGCTATTATATCCCCGCAATCGACTGGGACCGCTCCTCCGGCCGGGTGATGACACTCGAATGGGTTGACGGGATCAAGATTTCCGATGTCGCCGCGATCGAGGCCGCAGGGCATGATCGGGCCAAAATAGCCGAACGGCTTGTGCTCACCTTCCTGCGTCAGGCGATTTCCGAAGGCTTTTTCCATGCCGACATGCATCAGGGGAATTTGTTCGTCCGCCCTGATGGCAGTATCGTCGCGATCGATTTCGGTATCATGGGACGGATCGACCGGCAGGCGCGGCTGTGGCTTGCCGAAATCCTCTATGGCCTGACAACCGGCAATTACCGCCGTGTCGCCGAAATCCATTTCGAGGCGCGCTATGTGCCCGACTATCACAATGTCGACGAATTCGCGACCGCACTGCGCGCCGTGGGTGAACCAACGCGCGGCAAACCGGTCAGCGAGCTTTCGGTTGGGCAGATGCTCGACAGCCTGTTTGCGATCACCCGCGATTTCGACATGCAGACCCAGCCGCACCTATTGCTGCTGCAAAAGACCATGGTGATGGTCGAAGGCGTCGCAACCAGCCTGAACCCCGCGATCAACATGTGGGATGTGGCCGCGCCCTATGTCGGCGATTGGATCCGCGGCGAACTAGGCCCCGAGGCTGCGATTGCCGATGGCCTGCGCGATCGATTTAAAACGCTCGCGCTTATCCCTGACCTTATCAAGCGCCTCGACGACCAATTGCCCCGTAAGGGCGGTGCTCCGCCGCCGCCGCCGCTGCCCGAAATTGAACTGATCTGGGAAAGACGGCGAAGCGACGCCAATGGCTGGCGCCTTGCGTTGACCGCCCTGCTTGCAGCGGCCGCTGGCGCAGCGGCCATGTGGGCGCTAGGATAAAGGGATGGCCCAGAAGCGCATCCTTCTTATCGTTGCGGGCGGGATAGCCGCTTACAAGTCGCTGGAACTTGTCCGCCTGCTCAAACGGCAAGGTCTTGCCGTGCGCGCGGTTATGACGAAAAGCGCGAACGAATTTGTGACGCCGCTGTCCATGGGCGTGATGACCGAAGATCAGGTCTATGGCGATATGTTCGACCTGAAAGACGAACGCGAAATCGGCCATATCCAGCTCAGCCGTCAGGCCGATCTGGTCGTTATCTGTCCCGCCACCGCGAATATCTTGGCCAAGATGGCATCGGGCATTGCCGATGATCTGGCAACGACCGTCTTGCTGGCAACCGACAAGCCGGTTCTGGCAGTTCCGGCGATGAATGTTCGCATGTGGAACCACCCGGCCACGCAGCGCAATTTGGCGCAATTGCAAAAGGATGGCGTTACGATCATGGCCCCTGATGAAGGCGCCATGGCCTGCGGGGAATATGGTCCCGGACGGCTTCCAGAACCGCCTGCCATTGCAGAGCATATTTGCGCGATGCTCCGTCATGACTTTGACTCAACACTGACGGCAGGCCGGGCGCCGACAACCAAATCTGCTTCAGCCTCGCTTTCTGCACAGCCCGATTTTGCCGACATCAGCCACCGCCCGCTTTATGGCCGGCATGTGCTCGTTACGGCAGGGCCGACGCATGAGGCGATCGATCCGGTGCGCTACATCGCCAACCGCTCCTCTGGCAAACAGGGTTTTGCGATTGCACAGGCCGCCGCCGAACTGGGCGCGACAGTCACGCTGGTTGCAGGGCCGGTGCAGCTTGAAACGCCCCCGGGCGTGATACGCATTGATGTGGAAAGCGCGCGCGAAATGCTGGCCGCGGTTGAAAATTCACTCCCCGCGGATGTTGCGATCATGGTTGCGGCAGTCGCCGATTGGCGGGCCGCCGATGTGCCTGATCAAAAGATCAAGAAAGACGGCCAGGGCGTCCCTCCCCTAGCCCTTACCGAAAATCCCGACATTCTTGCTACATTGGGCCAACATGCGCAGCGGCCCGGTTTGCTTATCGGTTTCGCCGCAGAGACCGAAAAGGTCGTCGAACATGCGCGGGCAAAGCTTGGCAAAAAAGGCTGCGACTGGATCGTTGCCAATGATGTGTCGGGCGACGTCATGGGCGGCGCCAACAATGCCGTGCATATCGTGACCCGCGACGGCGTCGAAAGTTGGGGCGATGCACCCAAGGACGCCATTGCCCGCAAATTGATGGAGAAGATCGCCCATGCCCTCGGACAAGGTTGAAATCAGGATCAAGCGGCTGAACAATGGCGCTGGCCTGCCCCTGCCTGTCTACGCCAGCGAAGGCGCGGCCGGTATGGACATTTGCGCAGCCGAGGCTGTTACCTTGAAACCCGGCAAGCGCGCCGCTGTACCTACAGGCTTTGCCTTCGGAATACCGCATGGCTTTGAAATACAGGTTCGTCCGCGTTCCGGCCTTGCGCTGAAGCATGGCATTACCTGCCTTAACACGCCCGGAACGATCGATTGCGATTATCGCGGCGAAGTGAAGGTGATCCTTGCGAATTTGGGCGATGAAGATGTCCAGTTCGAACGGGGAGACCGCATCGCCCAGTTGGTCGTAGCCGCAGCCCCGCAGGCAGCGATTGTCGAGGTTGACGCACTGGACGATACGGCGCGCGGCGCGGGCGGTTTCGGTTCAACAGGGGTATGACGCTCAGCGACGATCAACTGGATCGCTACGCCCGCCACATCGTGCTCCATGATATTGGCGGTGCGGGCCAGGCAAGGCTGCTGGACAGCCACGTGCTGCTCGTCGGCGCGGGCGGCATCGGTTGCCCTGCCATCCAATATCTCGCGGCGGCGGGCGTCGGCACAATCAGCGTCGTGGATGACGATGTTGTCTCTCTATCCAACCTCCAACGCCAGATATTATATGGCGACGCCCAAATCGGCATGGCAAAGGTTGACGCGGCACAGGCCGCTGTTGCCCGATTGAACCCCGATATAAAATTCCATGCTCTTAATCAGCGTATTAGTGCCGATACTTCATCCGATTTCCTGAACGGGGTCGATATTGTGATCGATGGCAGCGACACTTTTGGCACGCGGTTGATGGTCAATGACCTGTGCCTGGCTGCACGTGTTCCGCTGGTTAGCGCAGCAATAGGCCGCTTCCACGGGCAAATCGGCACCTTCAGCGGATGGGAAGCCGATGCGCCCTGCTATCGCTGTTTTGTCGGTGACGCGCATGATCCCGATGATTGCGACGATTGTGCGACGCAAGGCGTGCTCGGCGCGATGTGCGGCCTGATGGGCAGCTTTGCCGCAATGGAGGCGATCCGCCTGCTCACCGGCTTTGGCGATGATGCCAAGGGCAAGCTGCATATCTTTGACGGGCTGAAGCCCGCCATGCGGACGATCAGCCTGCCAAAGGATACCGACTGCACCTCCTGCGGCGCGGGCTGAAGCCCCGGTCTAGCGTTCATCCTTATGGATGACGCCATTTTTCATAACGAAGCGTACCGATTTCAGCACGGTCACATCGCGGGTCGGATCACCCGCAACGGCAATGATATCGGCTGCCTTGCCGGGTTCCAGCGTGCCGACTTCGGCATCAACACCCAGCAACTGTGACGCATTCACCGTGGCCGCTTCAATGGCAGCGGCGGGCGACATGCCATGCTTGACCATCAGTTCAAACTCGTCGGCATTGCGGCCATGCTTTGACACGCCGGCATCGGTGCCAAAGGCGATCTTCACGCCTGCTGGATAGGCCTTTTCAAGGCTTTTGCCCGTCACTTCGATCCGCCATTTGACCTTGGCAAGAACATCGGGCGGATAGGCATTGGGGTTGGCAGCAAGCCGTTCAAGATAACCGTTCACCGTCGAGAGCGTCGGCACATAATAGGCCCCGGCCTGCTTGAACAGCTTCAGGCTGGCATCATCCAGCGTCGTTCCATGTTCGATCGAATTGGCCCCTGCTGCAAGCGCGGCATTGACGCCATCGGTGCCATGGGCATGCACGGCAACCTTCTTGCCATAAAGATGCGCGGTATCAACGAGCGCCTTGACCTCATCGTCAAAAATCTGGCGACCCAGCCCCGCGCCGATCCGGCTGTTGACCCCGCCGGTCGTCGCAATCTTGATCACATCTACCCCGCGGCGGATCTGCTTGCGGATGGCCTGACGGCAGCTTTCGACGCCGTCGCACAGATTATCCTGATCGATGCTGGCGTGCAGATCCTCGCTCATGCTCAGCGTGCCATCCATATGGCCGCTGGTAGTAGAAATTGAGCGCCCGGCGTCGATGATACGCGGCCCGGGCAGATCGCCTGCTGCAATGGCATCGCGCAGCGCCAGCGTCGCGCCGGTGCCATCGCCCAGATTACGCACCGTGGTAAAGCCCGCCATCAGCGTCTTTTTGGCATTGCCCGCTGCACGGTAAGCGGTCGCGGCATCGCTGCTCGTCACCGCTTCTACCAGCGCCGCATTGCCGCCGGCATCGCTATCAAGATGAACATGGCTGTCGATCAGCCCTGGCAGAACAAATTTGTCGCGCAGGTCGACCAGCCGCGCACCTGCGGGCGCATTGCCATGGCCTGCGCGGATTTCTGAAACCTTGCCATCGCGCACGATGATCGTCGATGCCCCGCGCGGCGCATTGCCCGGCTTGTCGAGCAACTGGCCAGCCTCGATCGCAACCACATCCTCAGCCTGCGCAGCCGATACAGCCATCGCCGTGCCGACCAAAAGAAAAGCCAGTTTTTTCATGAATCACATCCTCCACCGAATGCGCCCTGTTTAGCGCGGCGGATGCGGGATGCGAGCCGAAATGTTGAAGAAGGCTGCTGAAATGGTGGGCGATACAAGGATTGAACTTGTGACCCCACCCGTGTGAAGGGTGTGCTCTACCGCTGAGCTAATCGCCCGCCGTCCATTTCAGGTGCGCGCCTCTGCCAGAGCTTTCGCGCCAGCGCAACCCTGTTTGCTGGGGCTTCAGGAAACAATCTTGATATGGGGCGTGCCGGGACCGCTGCTGGCTTCAAAGGATCGGCCCAGACCAATGAAGATGGTATCGACGATCCGTGCCAATTTGTGCTCCGACAGTCTCGGTTCGAGATGGAGCAGCGCGTCGGGATTGCAATAACAGTGCACCATCTGGTTGATCAGCGACACCGTATGGTCGATCGACAGGTCCGGGAAATAACCCTCGGCCATTGCCTCAGCCACAAGTTGCGCCAGATAATGGTCACCCAGATCGACATAACCGCGCACAACTTCGAAATAGCGATTGCCCAGTTCGAGATTGCTTTGGAAATAATCGGGATCTTCGCGATACTGATCGCGCATCTGGACAAAACGGCGGGCAAAAAATTGGAACATCTTGTCGCGCACCGGCAGGTCAGAGGCACACACCTCTTCCATGATCACAATTTTCGGTGCGAACCAACGCCCTGCCGCTGCCTCCAGCAAGGCTTCCTTGCTTTCAAAGAATCGGTACAGATTGGCCGGTGACATGCCGGCCGCAACCGCCAGATCGGTCATCGACAGATCTACGCCGCCTCTTTGGCGAACAATATCCTCTACAACATCCAGCAATTGCTGCCGGCCAGCCTCAATATCCGTATGCGGACGAGCCATGACACCTTCCCTGTGTTGCCCGGTTAAAGCATTTTTGTGAATATATGGCCCATTTGTTCACTATTCAACAAACCCCAGCGGCAGCGTTTGCTGAACGCCGACGAAAGGTGCTGCATGTGCGCCCGAATGAGCATTAAGCGGGGAACGATCAATACCGGACAATGTCAGGCCTAGCAGCCTAACTCCCATCGGCACGGGAAGGATCTGATCAAGCAAGGCGTGGCCAAGCGAAGCAAATTCCTGACGGTCGGCAATATTGCGCGTCAGGCTCCTGCTGCGGGTCAGTGTGCGGAAATCGGCATAGCGGGCTTTCAACACCACTGTTCGCCCTGAAACCTGTGCTGCCTCGACCCGGCGCCAGACGATATCAATAATGTCATCTAACGCCGATCGCAGTTCAGCATTGCTTTGCTTGTCCTGCGCATAGGTCAGCTCACCGCCGACCGATTTGCGCAACCGCGACGGGTTGACAGGCCGGTCGTCAATCCCGCGTGCAGCCTTGTAGAGATAACCCGCCGAACTGCCGAAATTGCGCGCCAGCCATTCCTCGCTCATCGCGGCAAGGTCAGCACCGGTGCGAATGCCGAGCCGCTCCATCTTCTCGGCTGTCCGCGGTCCAACCCCATGGAAGCGGCGTACCGGCAGTGCGCCAACAAAGGCTGCCCCCTCATCAGGCAGGATCACGCACATCCCGTCCGGCTTGTTCTGGTCGCTCGCCAGCTTGGCGATGAACTTGTTATAGCTCACCCCGGCGCTGGCAGTCAGACCGGTTTCCTCAAATATGGTCGCCCTTATCATGCAGGCAATCTTCACCGCCGAACCAATGCCTTGCTTGTCTTGCGTGACATCCAAATAGGCCTCATCCAACGACAGCGGCTCGATCAAATCTGTATGGCGGGCAAAAATATCCCGAATCTGGCGCGAAATGGCGCGATAGACATCGAAACGGGGCTTTGCGAAAATGAGGTCAGGGCACCTGCGCAGCGCGCTGACGGAGGGCATAGCCGACCGCACGCCATAGGCGCGGGCTTCATAACTGGCTGCTGCTACAACACCGCGGCCTGAGGACCCGCCCACGGCAACCGGTTTGCCGCGCAGATCGGGATTGTCCCGCTGTTCAACCGACGCGTAAAAGGCATCCATGTCGACATGGATGATCTTGCGCGGCGCAGGATGGTCAGCTTCGTTCATGGGCCTTGGCACCTGCCCTAACATTGCCGAGGCCGGTCGATAAGGGATTTCGCGCTGGCATAAGGCGGACCTGCGCCGCATAAGGCGGACCATGCAATCTCCCAAGCAAAAGCCCAAAATCGGAAATAGCGAGCTTACCGTCATGATGGCGGCAATCATTGCGCTCAACGCACTCGCCATCGACGCCATGCTCCCTGCATTTCCGCGCATGGTGAACGGCCTTGGCCTTTCAGACCCCAATGACGTGCAATATGTCATCGTCATCTATCTGCTGGCCAATGGCATCGGCTCGCTGTTTCATGGCCCTCTTTCTGACCGTTTCGGACGACGACCAATCCTGATCGGGGCCATTGTCGGCTATATCCTCTCCGCCTTTGCCTGCAGATTTGCGACCAGTTTCGACATGCTAATGGCTACCCGAATTGCGCAAGGGCTTTGCGGTGCTGCGCTTAGTGTCCTTGTCACATCGATCATCCGCGACCAGTTTGAAGGTGATGCGATGGCCAAGCGGATGTCGACAATCTTCCTTATCTTCATGGCGGTACCGATCATCGCACCGCTGGTAGGCTCTGCCATATTGGTTTTTGCAGGCTGGCGTTCGATTTTCGACATGATGGCCTTCCTTGCAATCGCGATGCTCATCTGGGTCGGACTGCGCCTGCCCGAAACGCTGCACCCTGAAGCGGCGACGCCCATTCAGTTCGGCGCGCTGACCCGTGCCTGGCGCATGGTCGTCACCCACCGCACTGCCAACAGCTATCTGATCGCCGGCGGCATCGCGCATGGCGCGCTGTTCGGCTATCTCAACAGTTCACAACAGATTTTCGACAAAGGCTTTGGCGTTCCCGAATTCTTCCCCTTCGGCTTTGCCATTGTCGCCATCGGCATTGCTTGCGCCAATTTCACCAATGCCCGCATTGTCGAACGTTTTGGCGCGCGCCGCCTATCGCAAAGCGCACTGGTCGGCTTCATTCTGCTCGGCCTGCTGCAACTGCTCGCCGCTTGGCTTGCCCCCCAGTCACTGCCACTCTTCCTCATCCTGATCACGCTGAACATGGCGATGATCGGATTTGTCGGATCGAATTTCTCGTCGATCGCAATGCAGCCCTTTGGCGCGGTGGCGGGCTCTGCATCCTCGTTTCAAAGCTTTGTGCGCACGATAATGTCAGCGTTGATCGGCGCATGGATCGGTCAGCAATTCACCGGAAGCGTCGTGCCGATGGCGGCAGGCTTTCTGCTTTGCGGCTTGGCCGCGCTGGCACTGGTCGCCTTTGGGGAGCGCGGACAATTATTCACCCGCCCGGGTACGACCAAACATCTGCCGCTGCCTTAAAAACAAAAAGGGGGGCCACAGCCCCCCTTTCCCTTAACTCTATCCGTCCGATCAGTTGATCGGCGGCACCGAGGTCGGCGGGACATCGCTGTCCAGTTCATGCACCTCGACGCTGCCACGGCCAAGATGGCTGCGCGAACGGCTGTAGAGGAAGTACACCACCAACCCGATCAACGTCCAACCAAGGAACATCAGTTCGGTATAGCCGGAGAGCTGGAAGAACAGGAAGACACACCCTGCTGCCGCCAGAGGGCATACCAGCCAGAAAAGCGGCGTGCGGAACGGACGATGGCGATCAGGATCGGTACGGCGAAGGATCATCACGCCAACCGCAACGGTAAAGAAGGCGAACAGCGTACCCGAATTCGAGATGTCCGCCAACTTGCCCACTGGGAACAGTGCTGCGAACAGAGCCACAAACACACCCGTGCACATTGTCACGACATGCGGCGTGCCATATTTCGGGTGCAGTTTCGAGAACACTTCCGGCAGCAGACCGTCACGGGCCATCACGAAGAAGATGCGGGTCTGACCGAACATCATCATCAGGATAACCGACGGGAGTGCAACCGCAGCAGCAACCGCCACCAGATCACCGGCCCAACCATGGCCAATTTCACGCAGAACAAAGGCCAGAGCCTCTTTCGATTGCGACAATTCGCCAAAAGGCTGGGCGCCAACAGCGCCGATCGCTCCTGCTGCAACCAACAGGTAGATAATCGTGCAAACCGCGAGCGAACCAATGAGGCCGATCGGGATGTTGCGTTGCGGGTTGATCGTTTCCTCAGCAGCTGTCGAAACAGCATCAAAGCCGACATAGGCAAAGAAAATCGAAGCCGCTGCCGCCGAAACGCCGACGGTCATCATCTCATTGGACATCGGATTCACGATCTCGCGGGCAAAAAAGCCGTTGGGACTAAAGGGCTCGAAATTGGCAGAATTGATTGCAGGGATAGCGAGCGCGATGAAAAGCAGAAGCGCCGACACCTTGATCGCAACGAGCACCGCATTAAACCGTGCACTTTCCTTGGTTCCGACGATCAAAAGCGCCATACACACCAGCGCAATCAGCAACGCCGGGACGTTAATAATGCCGGGGTTGGGGTCGAAAGGCCCGGCGACGAGCGCGTTAGGCACCACTATCCCGAACAACTCCTTCCCCAGCCCGACCATATAGCCAGACCAGCCGACAGACACGGCTGCTGCGGCGATGGCATATTCCAGCACAAGCGCCCAGCCGACAATCCAGGCGATAATCTCCCCGAATGTCGCATAGCTGTAGGTGTAGGCAGATCCCGAAACCGGCACCATCGACGCCAGTTCAGAATAGCAGAGGGCAGCAAGCGCACAGACAACTGCTGCAATCACAAAGCTGATCATCATTGCAGGGCCGGCCTTGTTGGCAGCCTCTGCAGTCAAAACGAAAATGCCGGTGCCGATGATCGCCCCGATGCCCAGCATCGTAAGCTGCAACGCCCCGAGCGTGCGCGTGAGCGATTTCTTCTCGGCTGTCGCCAAAATCGCGTCAAGCGGCTTTACGCGCCCGAATATCATAAGATTCTCCCCATATTTATGGCTGGGGAGAAACTAGACGCTAATCCGTGCTGCGCAACAAAATTTCCCGATTGCAGGTGAAATTCTGGGGGTAAGTGACGATGCCGCCCGCCTTAAATCGAAAGATAGCCTATCGGCGATGATCCGGGGCAAAGGCAGCAGCGCAACCAGTGCGCGCCGTCAACGCACCAATGCACCGACAATCATCTGTTCGGCTTCGGGGCCGGCTATTTGCACCAGACCGCCATTGGGGCTGCACAGGCCATAGACCATCCATGCCGCAGCGGTGCGCGAATCAATCTGGCTGGCGACGAGTTTGCCCGTCAGTGCATCGCGCACCGATTCGTCCATGATGATCTTGGGGCCTTCGGCGCGGATAACGATTTCATGCTGGCCGCCATTGCCTTCGGCACCAACATGCAGAACCCCACCACGTACCAGTGCGTCCTTTGCGATCAGCACCAGGTTGAGCAAAATCTTGACCGCGCGTTTCGGCATCATCGCCGACGGAACCGACCATTCCAGCCGGGTGCGGCCATCGCTGGTCACCAGCGGTTCAATCACTGCAAGCGCCTCTGCCGGATCAACTTCGCTGCCAAAGCCACCCGCAGCGCCAAAGGCCAGACGGAAGAATTTCAGCTTGTCGGCAGCCGACTTCGCGCTTTCGGCGAGCAGATCCATGCAGCGCTGGCGCATCTGGGGATCATGTTCGTCGGCCAGCAGTTCCAGCCCGTTATTCATCGCGCCGACCGGGCTCAACAGATCATGGCACAGTCTGGAGCAAAGCAACGCGGCCAAATCGATATCATTGTCGGACATGTAAGCCCAATTCCCTTTCGCTATCAACGATCGCCGCAATGGACTGAGAAAAGCGGCTGTTCAACCCTCGTTACGATCCTTTTCGCCGAAATGGGTCATGCGAACATAAAGTCTGCCTTGATAAGCGGGGTTTTACGCCCCATTTGCCGGATATGGAGGGGCAGACAATCGTGCATGAAGGCATTTTGGGGCCGGGCAGACTTGATCGCGCCCTGTCAGAAGCCCTGCCCGATCTGTCGCGCGCCCGCATTCAGGCGCTGCTTGTCGACAACGCCCTGTTGATCGACGGACAGCCGGTGCATGATGCCGCCAGCAAAAAATTCGAAGGGCGCGCCTTTCGCCTCAATGTTCCGGCACCGCGGCCTGACAAGGCGCAGGCGCAAGATATTGCACTGGATATCGTCTTTGAAGACGCGCATCTGATCATCGTCAACAAACCCGCAGGCTTGGTCGTCCACCCAGCTGCTGGCCATGCCGACGGCACATTGGTCAACGCGCTGCTGCATCATTGCAAGGGCCGGCTATCGGGCATTGGCGGCGTCGAACGCCCCGGGATCGTCCACCGGATCGATCGTGATACATCGGGGCTGTTGGTGGTTGCCAAAACCGACAAGGCGCATGAAGGCCTCGCCAAGCTGTTTGCCGCGCACGATATCGAAAGGCGCTACCTTGCGGTTGTACAGGGAAAGCCCGCGCCGCCCGCTGGCAAGATTGCGACACAGATCGGCCGATCCCAGCATGATCGTAAGAAAATGGCCGTGCTCCCCGATGGACGTGGAAAGCATGCCGTCACCCATTTCAGGACATTGGAACAGTTCAAAAACTGCGCATTGGTGGAATGCCGCCTAGAAACCGGGCGCACACACCAGGTCCGCGTCCATATGGCGCATATCGGCCATCCGCTGATCGGCGACGCCACTTATAACAATCGACAAAAAGCCTTTAAATTCGGATCAAATCAGTCTTATTTCGTCAGACAGGCCTTGCACGCGGTATCCTTGGGCTTTATTCATCCCATTACCGGTGAAAAGCTGGATTTCGAAAGCAGTTTGCCTGGCGATATTCAGGAACTGCTAATGTCATTGAGTCTATGAATTCACCGTAGAGTTTGGATCCGGGTGCTTGATGAGGCCCGGGTCGGACAGAAAAGAGGAAAAAATGTCAGAGACAAAAAATGTTCCGGCAACAATCCCTGCCTTGGGGGGAGACGTCAGCCTCAATCGCTATTTGGCGGAAATAAAGAAATATCCGGTGCTTAGCCCCGAGCAGGAATATATGCTCGCCAAGCGCTACCAACAACATGAAGACCCTGCCGCTGCAGCGCAGCTGGTATCATCGCACCTGCGCCTCGTGGCGAAGATTGCGATGGGTTATCGCGGCTATGGCCTGCCGGTTTCGGAACTGATTTCCGAAGGCAATGTCGGCCTGATGCAGGGCGTCAAGAAATTCGATCCCGATCGCGGCTTCCGCCTCGCCACCTACGCCATGTGGTGGATTAAAGCGTCGATGCAGGAATTCATCCTGCGCAGCTGGAGCTTGGTCAAGATCGGCACCACCGCCGCCCAGAAGAAACTGTTCTTCAACCTCCGCCGTATGAAAAACAACATGCAGGCGTTTGAAGATGGCGATCTGAAGCCCGAAGATGTCGCGAAGATTTCAACCGACCTTGGCGTGTCTGAAACCGAAGTGATCGAAATGAACCGCCGCATGGCGATGGGCGGGGACACCTCGCTCAATGTTTCGATGCGCGAAGATGGTGATGGCCAATGGCAGGATTGGCTGGTCGACCATGAGCCGTTGCAGGATGAACGGGTTGCTGACGCGCAGGAAAGCGATGTCCGTCACCGCCTGCTGATGGAAGCCATGGGCAGCCTGAATGAGCGTGAGCGCCATATCCTGACCGAACGCCGTCTGATCGACGAACCGCGGACGCTTGAGGAATTGAGCCAGGAATATAATGTCAGCCGCGAACGTGTGCGCCAGATCGAGGTGCGCGCCTTTGAAAAGCTGCAAAAGGCCATGCTGCGCATTGCCGGCGAAAAGCGCTTGCTCGCTACCGCCTGAAGTGATTGTAAAAATTGATGACGGGCGGCTAAGCGCACGCTAGCTTCCGGCGCATGGCCAAAGTTCAGCGTTCGTCCGCCGCCCGTTTCTTCCACTTTATCTGGCGATGCCTGCTCTGGTATCTCGCGATCACCTTCGCGCTTGTGCTCATCTACCGTTTCGTACCGGTGCCGACGACAGCAACGATGTTGTTCGACAGCGAAGGCGCAACGCGTGATTGGGAACCGCTCGACAATATCTCGCCTAATCTGGTGCGCGCAGTGATCGCGGCCGAAGACGGGAAATTCTGCACGCATAGCGGCTTTGATACCGAAGCGATTGAAAAGGCGCTGCAACGCAACCAACGCGGCGGCCGCCTGCGCGGCGGATCAACGATCAGCCAGCAGACCGCGAAGAATGTTTTCCTTTGGCAGGGTAGCGGCTGGACCCGCTATGTCCGCAAGGTTCCGGAAGTCTATTTCACCTTCCTGATCGAAACCATCTGGGGCAAGCGGCGGATTATGGAAGTCTATCTTAACGTCGCAGAGACGGGGATTGGCACTTATGGCGCAGAATCCGGCGCACAGCGTTATTTCCGCAAAAGCGCCAAGAAGCTGACCCGTATCGAGGCCGCACGGATTGCTGCCGCCCTGCCCCTCCCCAAAAAGCGCGCGGTCAACGGCGCGAGCGGCTTTACCAAACGCTATGGCAACCGGATCGCCGCACGGATCAATATCGTAAAGCGCGACGGCCTAGACAGCTGCATCTACAAATAAGTTCACGGCATCGGGGAAAAAGAAAAGGCGCGGAAGGTTTCCCTCCCGCGCCTGAACTTTTTGGACGGTGTCCGGCTTAGAAGCCGAAGCGCAGCGTTGCCGAGAAGGTGCGCGGCGCGCCGATGCTCCAGTTCGGCGACGAACCACCCGGGATCGAGGCATTGGCAGCCAGACCGGGGACGAGCACCAGACCGTTGTTGTTCGTGCCGGCAATCTGGGTACCGATGTTGGCAAGGTAGAAACGGTCGAAGATGTTCGACACGTTGATCTGGAACCAGCTGTTTTCGATGCCGAAACGCTCAAGGTCGAAACGGGCATCCAGATCAGCAGTGGTATAACCCTGCGACTTGATGTCGTTGAGGTCGGTCGCGAAACGATCGCTGACATATTTGACCTGCAGACCAACCGAGACGGGCTCGAATTCAACCTGTGCGCGATAGCCCACGGTCCACTTCGGCGTTTCGACGATGCGCTTGCCCTTTGTCGGCAGCGTGACGGTGCTCGACACGGCGATATCGTCACGCAGGGTCGAGTCATTATACGACACATTGCCCTGGAAGGTGAAGAAGTCGAGCGGACGGACTGCCACGCCAACGTCAACACCGCGGCCACGAACCTTACCGATGTTACGGTCGACCGAAATGCCCTGGGCCTGGTCGAACGAGGTCACGATGCGGTTCTTGAAGTTGGTGTTCCAGACAGTAGCCTGGGCCTGCACGCGGTTGGTGGTGTAACGCAGACCGATATCGAAGGTGTCGGTCGTTTCAGGATCGACGTTCACGATCGGCGAGCGGTACAAGTTGTCGGTACGCGGAGCCGAGAAGCCCTTGGCGTAGCTGCCGAACAGCGCGAGATCAGGGTTGAACTTATAGACAAAACCCGCGCTCGGCAGAACCGGCGAGAATTTGTAGGTCTCTTCAAACGGTGCCCAAACAGCATTCGATGCGTAAGGTCCAACGGCGGTCGGAGCGACTGTGAAGATCGCACCATTGGTATTGGGAACCGCAACATTGCCGACAACCTGCGAGGTGCAGGTGGCAAAGCCGCTGCCGCCCGTCTGGGTGTAGCAATAGTTGTTCAGGTCACGCTGGAAGAACGGCATACGAAGGCCCAATTCAACGCGCAGTGCGTCGTCAAGGAAGTTACCGACATATTGAGCCGAGAGCTGGTTGAGCAGAGCGATCGACAGGCGGTCGCGCTGACGCAGCGGAACATTGTCAGCCGAAAGCACCGGACGACCATTGCGGCCACCGAAGACGTTTTCGGGGAAACCACGACCGTCAAGATAGCCCCACTCACCGGTCTGGCGGTGACGACCGCGGTCAAAGGTGTAGGCAACGCGCAGACGATGATCTTCAGCAACCTGCCAGATCAGCGAGGTCATCAGCGTGAAGCGGTTGGTATTGGTCGTGTTCGGCGTGTAGAAACGCAGCGTATCAAGGGTATCGCCGTCGCCGTTCAGATCCTTGCCGGCCAGACCAGAAGCGCCGCGCACGCTGGCCGCTGTTTCAGCGATCGTGCTGGTGCCGCCGCCATTGGCGAGGACATATTGGTACGAACCGTCCATCGTCAGGGTCAGCGCATCGCTGATCGTGAACTTGGAGTTGATACGGACGTTGCCGGTATCCGACGGGTTGATGCGCAGACCATAGAAGTTGGTGCACGAAGCCGGGTTCAACGGGTTGTTGTTGGTGGATCCGAAGATCGCGCCAGCGCCGGCAACGGTACCGCCATCATTCTGCGCAGTACCAGCGCCTGTGGGCGCACGGGTGCAGACATCGAGGTTTTCGAAGTTGTTGATGGTTTCTTCCTGCGCCTTGGTGAAGGCGCCGACGCTGGCCATCAACGAACGGCCGGTGATCGAGCGAATGTCAGCCAGCGAAACGTTGCGGTAGAAGTTGTTGCGGTTCTTGTTGAAGTGACCCTTCAGATAGATGAAGTCACCATTGTCGCCGATCGGCTGGTAGATACCGGCATTGATCTGACGCTTGTAGATTTCGCCCGGACCGCGGAACTTGTCATAACGGGTGCGCGATGCAGCGAGGAACGCCTTGGTGCCGAAGCTGGTGAATTCACCCGTTTCGACCTTGGCGAAAATGCGCGAGAAATTTTCACCGCCCAGCGTCACAACGCCAAGGCCGCCAAATTCGCTCGAAGGAATGCGCGTGAGATAGTTCACGGTACCACCAGCGGCCGAAGCAGTCGGTGAGTCAACGTCGGTGGTGCCGAGGTTGACGTTAACGGTCGAGATCAACTCGGGATCAAGCTGCTGGTTCGAGAAGATCGCATAGTTGCCGGTGTCGTTCAGCGGGAAACCGTCAAAGGTAAGGCTGATACGGTTGCCGTCAAAGCCGCGGATACGAAGGTTACCGCCCGACGAGCCATAAGCGTCCGAGTTGGTGAAGTTGACGCCCGGCACCTGGTTGATGGTGTTCAGGATCGACTGGCCCGAAGCCTGCTTCGCGATGAACTCTTCAGTGAGAACCGCGCGCGGCTTGGTAGCGTCAGGAACGACAACGCCATCGACGCCCTGCGTCGAACGCGCGGCGGTTACGACAATTTCTTCTTCTTCGACTTCGATCGAACCCGTTGACTGGGCGAAAGCGGAAGCCGGGATAGCAAGCGCAGCGAGCGAAACGCTGGCGACCAGAAAACCACGAATCTGCATTGGAAAACCCCTATGTTTCATGGGGCAGCCGCCCCAATGACGCGCCGTTAGCTTGAAATGCCGATTCGGCAAAGCCAGGCTTATGGCTGCATTGGCCGCTGATTAAGTCAGCTTGGTGACAATTGCTGCCATGCAGCATGAAACATACCGAAATGGCGGCACAGGGATCAACATAGCGCTTAGTAAGCGCTTGTTTTTCATCTATTTGTTAACCAACAAAAGCTGCTGTTGCATCCTTGCAACAGGCGGCGAAAAAATTACGCCGCGTCTTCCTTCGCCTGCTCGGAAAACACCCGCACAGGTTCCTTGCGGCCTTCCACGACATCCTTGTCAACGACAATCTCGCTAACGCCGTGCATCGACGGCAGTTCGAACATCGTATCGAGCAGGATCGCTTCAAGGATAGAACGCAGGCCGCGCGCACCCGTCTTACGCTCAATCGCTTTCTTCGCGACAGCCTCAAGCGCGTCGTCGGTGAAGGTCAGGCCGACACTCTCCATTTCGAACAGCTTGCGATATTGTTTGACGAGGGCATTCTTCGGCTCGGCAAGGATCTTGACCAGCGCAGGCACATCAAGGTCTTCCAGCGTCGCCGTGACCGGCAGACGACCGACAAATTCGGGGATCAGGCCGTATTTCAGCAGATCCTCGGGCTCGATCTGTTTCAAAACTTCGCCAGTGCGGCGTTCATCGGGATCGGCAACATGCGCGCCAAAACCGATCGACTTGCCTTCAAGCCGGTTAGAAATGATCTTTTCGAGGCCGGCAAAAGCGCCGCCACAGATGAACAATATGTTGGTCGTATCCACCTGCAGAAATTCCTGCTGCGGATGTTTGCGCCCGCCCTGCGGCGGCACGCTGGCAGTGGTGCCTTCCATCAGTTTCAGCAGCGCCTGCTGGACGCCCTCACCCGATACGTCGCGCGTAATCGAGGGGTTTTCTGCCTTACGGCTGATCTTGTCGATTTCGTCGATGTAAACGATGCCGCGCTGTGCGCGCTCAACATTATAGTCGGACGCCTGGAGCAGCTTGAGAATGATATTCTCGACATCTTCACCGACATAGCCGGCCTCGGTCAATGTCGTTGCATCGGCCATGGTGAAGGGAACATCGAAGGTTTTCGCCAGTGTCTGGGCAAGCAGCGTCTTGCCGCAACCCGTGGGGCCGATGAGCAGGATGTTCGACTTTGCAAGTTCGACATCATTGCTTTTCTGGGCATGGTTCAGGCGCTTGTAATGGTTATGCACCGCAACCGACAACACGCGCTTGGCGCGCGGTTGACCGATGACATAATCGTCCAAGACCTCGCAGATTTCCTGCGGTGTCGGAACTTCGCCATCCTTCCTGCCGGTCAACGCACCCTTGGTTTCCTCACGGATGATGTCGTTGCACAGATCGACGCATTCGTCGCAAATGAACACGGTCGGTCCCGCGATCAGTTTGCGCACTTCATGCTGTGACTTGCCGCAGAAGGAGCAGTAAAGGGTGCTCTTGGTGTCGGAGCCGCTCAATTTCGTCATAACCTACCTGTTTCCCGTGCGCAGAAGATCAGGGATGCACCTGTATCGGCCATCCTACCGCCACGTCACAATTTCGCAATAGCCGAAACATCCGTCATTCCGCTTGCAATATGCGGTGGATTTTCGGTTTATTTTTGCTTCGATACTCAGCTTTCGCTGCCTTCATTGGCAGCCGGACGCTTGTGATACACTTCATCCACCAGGCCGAAGGCCCTCGCCTCCTCTGCCTCGAGGAATGTGTCGCGATCCATCGCCTTTTCAATTTCTTTCAAAGACTTGCCCGTGTATTTTGCATAAAGATCATTCATCCGCTTGCGGATACGAAGGATCTCATTAGCCTGAATCTGGATATCCGATGCCATCCCGCGCGCGCCGCCCGAAGGCTGGTGCACCATGATCCGGCTGTTGGTAAGCGCGATGCGCATGCCCGGTTCGCCTGCTGCCAGAAGGAAGCTGCCCATCGACGCCGCCTGACCGATGCAGACCGTGCCAACGCGCGGCCGGATATATTGCATCGTGTCATGGATAGCCATGCCCGCAGTCACAACGCCGCCGGGCGAGTTGATGTACATCCAAATATCCTTTTTCGGATTGTCCGATTCAAGGAAGAGCAACTGGGCCGTGATGATTGAGGCCATGCCATCTTCGACTTCGCCGGTTACGAAGATGATCCGCTCCCGCAAAAGGCGCGAAAAAATGTCCCAGCTGCGCTCACCCCGGTTCGACTGTTCGATGACGACGGGGACAAGAGCCTGAACGGGATCGTAAAAATTATCGCGCATGAAATCCTCAAAAACAAAAAGCAAAAAACGTGCTGCGCCCTACATCGGCGCGGACGCACCCATTTTCAAGCGCAAAAGGGTTAAGCATTCGTGCAGTGGACCAAAGCTGAACGCCGACTTTGCCGCTGACACAGTATTTTCTCGGTCTTGATGAAAGGGCAAAGGCCCCTATCTCCTTGCGGTAAGGATGGATGAGCGTCGTCAAGGCGACTAACCCAAACGTCATTAACAACACACTGACCAGCGATAAAATCGATCAGTGTGTAGATAATGATTGATTGGACCGATTGAGGCTTTTGTCCGATACCGGCACCATCAGCTATTCCCATTGAATGAAAAACGGAGGTTTTATGAACGCAGAAAGCAAATGTCCCGTGCACACGAAAGTGAGCCGTGACGCGATCGTATGGGGTATGAACAACCAGCTTTGGTGGCCCAACATGCTCAACCTCGCGGTTTTGCATCAGAACCCCCCGGCAGGAAATCCGATCGGCGAAGATTTCAACTATGCGGAAGCCTTTGCAAAGCTCGACCTCGAGGCCGTGAAGTCGGACATCTATGCCCTGATGACCGAGTCGCAGGATTGGTGGCCCGCGGATTATGGCCATTATGGCCCGCTGTTCATCCGTATGGCATGGCACAGCGCCGGCACTTATCGCATTTATGACGGCCGTGGCGGCGCAGGTAGCGGCACGCAGCGCTTTGCCCCGCTCAACAGCTGGCCCGATAACGGTAACCTCGACAAGGCCCGCCTCCTCCTCTGGCCGATCAAGCAGAAATATGGCCGTTCGCTCAGCTGGGCCGACCTCATGATCCTTGCAGGCAACTGCGCACTCGAATCGATGGGCTTCAAGACCGCAGGCTTCGGCGGCGGCCGCGATGATGTTTGGGAACCCGAACAGGATATCGACTGGGGTCCGGAAGCCGAATGGCTTGGCGACCAGCGTTATAGCGGCGACCGCGAACTGGCCGATCCGCTGGGCGCAGTCCAGATGGGTCTGATCTATGTCAACCCGCAGGGCCCCAATGGCGACCCTGATCCGGTGGCATCGGGCCGCGACATTCGCGAAACCTTTGCCCGCATGGCGATGAATGACGAAGAAACCGTCGCTCTGGTTGCTGGCGGTCATGCCTTCGGCAAGGCGCATGGCGCTGGCCCCGATTCGCACGTCGGTCGTGAACCCGAAGGCGCAGACATCGCTGCTCAGGGCCAAGGCTGGCTCAGCACGTTTGGCTCGGGCAAGGGTAATGAAACCATCACCAGCGGTATCGAGGGTGCATGGACCGAAACCCCGACCCAGTGGGACAACAACTATCTGAAGAACCTGTTCGAATATGAGTGGGAACTGACGGAAAGCCCCGCCGGTGCGAAGCAGTGGACACCGAAGAATCCTGAAGCCCAGGGCACCGTTCCCGATGCTCAGGATCCGAACAAGCGCCATGCGCCAATGATGACCACGGCTGACCTCGCATTGCGTTTCGACCCGATCTACGGTCCGATTTCGCGCCGTTTCTATGAAAACCCGGATCAGCTGGAAAAGGCATTTGCCGAAGCGTGGCTGAAGCTGACCCACCGCGACATGGGCCCGATTGCCCGTTATGTCGGCAAGGACGCTCCGGCTGAACCGCGCATCTGGATGGATCCGGTTCCGGCGGGCCCGACGCTCAGCGATGCAGATATTGCTGATCTGAAGGCAAAGGTTCTGGCAAGCGGTCTTTCGATCAGCCAGCTGGTGAAGACAGCTTGGGCCTCGGCCTCGACCTTCCGCGGTTCGGACAAGCGCGGCGGTGCCAATGGCGCCCGCATCCGCCTTGCGCCGCAAAAGGATTGGGCAGTGAACGAGCCTGAAGAGCTCGGTAAGGTGCTGAGCGCACTCGAAGCCGTCCGCGTTGCTTTCGGAAAGCCCGTCAGCATGGCCGACCTGATCGTTCTGGGCGGTAATGCCGCAATTGAACAGGCTGCCAAAAATGCAGGCTTTGACGTAACCGTTCCGTTCACCTCGGGCCGTGGCGATGCTTCGGAAGAGATGACCGATGCGCACAGCTTTGCCGTTCTCGAGCCGAAGATCGATGGTTTCCGCAACTATGCAAGCGGAACCACCCGCCAGTCGCTTGAAGAGCTGCTGGTCGACAAGGCCCAGCTGCTTGGCCTCACCGCACCGGAAATGACCGTCTTGGTCGGCGGCCTGCGCGTCTTGGGTGCAAACCATGGCGGATCGAAGCATGGCGTGTTCACCGACCGTGTCGGCGTGCTCAGCAACGACTTCTTCGTCAACCTGCTGAAGTCGAGCTACGAGGCCCAGTGGACCGAAAATGCCGACGGCAGCTTCACCGCGCGCGATCGCAAGACCGGCGCGGAAACCTTGAGCGGTACCCGCGTCGACCTGATCTTCGGTTCGAACTCGCAGCTGCGCGCTCTGGCCGAAGCCTATGCCACTGCCGATGCCGGCAAGGCCTTTGTCGACGCCTTCACCGCTGCATGGGCAAAGGTGATGGACGCCGACCGTTTCTAAGCAAATATCGCCGGCCGCGCCCCTTTAACCGGGTGCGGCCGGAAAATTTTCAGCCTGCGCCAACAGACATTTTCCGGTCAGCCCAAAAGGGTTGATTATGGCTCCAAAGGAAAAGGTCTGAACCGACGCAAGGCAAAGAAAAAGGGCCCGGTTTACGCCGGGCCCTTTTTTGATTCACCGTTAGCGACGGATTATTTCTTGGCAGCGGCCTTCTTGGCAGGAGCCTTTTTCGCAGGCTTTTCGCCTTCGTCCTTGGCAGCTTCCTTCGCCTTTTTAGCGGGCTTTTCTTCAGCAGCTTCCTTCTTGGCGGCAGCCTTCTTCGCAGGGGCCTTCTTTGCCGGCTTGGCATCGGGCTCTGCTTCGATCGCTGCTTCCAGATCGGCGCGGGTCACGGTCTTTTCGCTGACCTTCGCTTTATCGAACAGGAAGTCGACAACCTTGTCCTCGAACAAAGGCGCGCGCAGCTGGGCTGCGGCCATCGGGTTTTCCTGCAAATATTGCACGAAACGCTGACGGTCTTCTTGGCGGTATTGCTGGGCAGCCTGGGTCACCAGCATGTTCATTTCCTGACCGCTGACTTCGACGCCATTGGCTTGGCCGATTTCGGAGAGCAGAAGCCCCAAACGCACGCGGCGGACCGCGATGTCGCGATAATCCTCGCGTTCGGCTTCCATTTCCTTGCGGGCCGCTTCAGGATCTTCCTCACGTGTAGCTTCCTGCTCAAGCTGAGCCCAGATCTGGTCGAATTCAGCCTCGACCATTGAGGGCGGAACTTCGAAATCATGAGCAGCGGCAAGCTGGTCGAGCAGCTGGCGCTTCATATAGGTGCGGGTCAGGCCGTTCAGTTCCTGCTCGACCTGCGCCTTCATAAGCTCCTTGAGCTTGTCGATGCCGTCAAGGCCGAATGCCTGGGCCAGGCTGTCATCAGCCTTGCTCTCAGTCGGCTTTTTCACTTCGCCGACGACGATGTCAAAGGTCGCTGCCTTGCCGGCAAGTTCCTTGGCGCCATAATCTTCGGGGAAAGTGACGTTGATGACCTTGCTGTCATTGGCCTTGACGCCTTCCAGCTGGTCTTCAAAACCGGGGATGAGCTGACCCGAGCCGAGCTCGACCGACATGCCTTCACCCTTGCCGCCTTCGAACGGCACGCCATCAACCTTACCTTCGAAATCGATGACAACAACGTCGCCCTTCGCAGCCTTGTAGGTTTTGGCGGCGGTTTCGAAATTCTTGTGGCCTTCTGCAAGGCGGGCAATCGCCGCATCGACTTCGGCCCCTTCGGCCTCAACCGTCAGGCGTTCCAGTTCAAGTCCGTCAATCGCGACTTCGGGAATGGCGGGCAGCACTTCGAAATGGAAGTCCACGACCGCATCCTTGCCCGGTGCATAATCATTGTCGAGATGCACATGCGGCTGGGTTGCAGGGCGCAGCTTGTTATCGGTGATGGTTTTCTGAACGCCTTCCTGGATAGAGCTGTTCAGCGCTTCCTGAAGCAGCGAATCCTTGTGCATCTTCTTGACCAGGTTCGCCGGCACCTTGCCGGGACGGAAGCCGGGCATGCGCACCTGCGGTGCGATCTTCTTCACTTCGGCGTCGATCCGCGCTTCGATATCGGCAACGGTAACCGTCATGCGATAGGCCCGCTTCAGGCCTTCATTCTGTGTTTCCTGGGCTTGCATGGTAGAAACTCTAATCCTCAAAATCTGCGCCGGCTGGCGCTGCAAAAAATCTTTGGACGACCTCGGTATGGGGCCGGGCATTTCGCGGAAGTGGTGCGGGCGAAGGGACTCGAACCCCCACATCTTTCGATACTGGTACCTAAAACCAGCGCGTCTACCAATTCCGCCACGCCCGCTCCGTCACACCCTTACCGGCCGTGCGGTCGGGTGCCTCTAACGGCAAAGCGGGCCAAGGGCAAGTGCGGAAAATGGCGGGGTTCACGCCATGATCGACGGGCCCTTATCTGGCCGAGGGAAGTTTAGGAGGACGAAGCTCCATCGCGGCGACAAGCTGGCGCACCTCGCCAATGTCGCGATCAAAATAATGGATGGCCGGCGCGATGAAATTGACGAGATACAGCCTGCCATTGATGGTTGCAGCCACGCCCTCGCCCTTGCGCGTCAAACCTTCATCCTGCGCGGCATAGCTATAGCTGAAGCGCACGGCGGGATATTTGCCCAGTTTTGCCGGTTCGACGTTGGTGATGTTGAACACCGAGGAATCCAGAACGATGCGGTTCGATGACTCGAATAATTCCACAATGTCGGTGGGCAGCATCGCGGAACGGAATTTGGGCAGTTCCTTGGCCGTGCCAAAGGGCGAGAAATACAGGGTTTCGCCATCCATCACACCCGCAAAGAAGGTAAGCTCATTCAGGGCCAACCCGTCCCGTGTCCATCTTTCGCTGCGCGCAGATGGCCGGGCGGTTGAACGGTTCCAGCCATCGGCCGGTGTCGCTACCATGAGCTTATTGGCGATCTGGACGTCCTCATTGGCAGGCAGCGCCTTCCATTCGGCACGCAGCGGGATGGCCGCCGTCGTCAGCGCAATCATCAATATGCCCAGTCGCGCCAGATTCATTTCGAAGGCTCCTGCGCCATCATGCCGATCATCGCCCTGTCGCCTGCGCCGGGTGTATGCGCCAGATATTTGCGCAACGCCTTGCGCCCCTCCTCTGCCTTGCCTTGACGGAGCAATGCAAGACCAAGACCGCGCCAGCTTTCAGATAGGGCTTCATCCTTGTCGATGGCTTCGCGATAATAGGATTCGGCGCTTTCAAAATCGCCCTTTTTGCCGCGTGCGCGATAAAGCTCACCACGCGCATAGAGCAGGCCTGCCGTCCAGCCATCGCGCGCGAGACTGCCGAGGAGATATTCTGTCGCGGCAAACTCGCTCAGCTTCACCTGATCCTCGATCAGGCTGGGCCACCACGGGCTGATCACAGCATGAAACCGTTCAGCACCGCTTTCACCATTGGACGGTTTTTTGGCGGCTGCCGCCTGCAGATATTCCATCCGCTCTTTGGTATTTGGGTGCGACGAGAAGAAATCATTATCCTCCTCTTTCACCGCGCCCGACTTGGAAGGCTTTGCTGCTGCTTCGCTTTCGCCGCGCAGCTGTTCCCAGATCTGCGCCGCCGCCATGGCGTCATATCCACTCGCGCCCAGATAATCGAGCGCGGCCATGTCCGCCTGCTTCTCCATCTCACGGTTGAACCGGAACACCGACCCGATCAGCCCTATCTGGGCCAAGGTTCCGCCGGGAACAAAGCTCAGCCAGGTCATCGCGTCGGTTTTTGCCCTGATGTCGCGAAAGGATTGCAGCGAGTGCTGTTTTTCGAAATGGGCGAATTCATGCGCCAGCACGGTCGCCAGTTCCGCCTCGTTACGAACGCGCAGCAAGAGACCGCTCCAAACGATCAGCATACCATTGGGTGCCATCGCCGCATTGAATTGCGGCGTGCGCAACAGGTAAATCCGCACCGACCCGCATTTGTCCTTGCCGACAGCGCGGCATAATACGGACCGCAAATAGGCATTGATCCCGGGTTCGGTGATCAGGAACTTTGACCCGCGCATCAGCCGTTCCTGTTCGTTCATTTCCAGCCACAGCCCTTTTTCAAGGGCGTCTTTGGGCTGGTAACCGACGGAGGAAGGCAGCAGCGCTGCATCCGTATTGGTGTACGCGGCAGCGGGTGTGGCCGCGGCCAGCAAAGCTGCCGAAAAGACGGCAAGGCTGCGGATCATGGGCGCGCCTCTTCGCCGGCGCGCACCGGCAGCCCGGCCAACAACTGCTCCATGCGCGCTACGGCACCTTCAGGGGTACGGACATCGCCGGTCGCCTTCAGATCGACGTTGAGCCACAGGAAATCGCCGGTCGCAAGGTCGACCAGCGCGGCATAACCCAAATGGGAGCCCGGAGGATCCTTTGCGCCCATCAATGAAGCGACAAGTTGCGCCGCCTTTCGCCCTGGCGATTCAAAACCATCATGGCTGAACAGGAACAGGCCATATTCGGGCCGGGCATCAGGCGAAAACTGCGCCAATCCTGTGCCAAGGCTCCAGTCAAAACGGTCTGCCTTGGTCGGCAAGGGATCCTGGCCGAACATCTTGTGACGCGCTGCCGCACTGACGACCGAGCGGAACAATGCGCGATATTCAGAATAGAGCGCGGCCTGTTCGGCCTGCGGCTCGGCCATGATCACCAGATCTATCCCGCGTTGCACGGCGGCCTTTTGCAGCGCATCGGACAGTGCCGCCCGCGCGCTTTCATTCCATTCGGCATTTGGCTGGAACAGACCGGCCGTGGTCTGCTCCCCTACCCGGATTTCCGGCCGGAAAAGCAAGACGCGCGGCGCGCGATCGGCGGGAAAGCGAAAGCCTTCTCTAACGACATGCTTTTCGGTGACAGGCGGCGTCTGCGCGGCAACCGAAGGCGCAAGGGCAACAGCCAACAGGCTTGCGCACAAGGCTCGCAGTGACAGCATAGATACTCCGGTCGGCAGAAGGCCGCTCTAACGATTATCTTGCCGCAATGCTGCGCCAAGGCAAGGGGCTATTGTGTAAAACCGCTCTGTTCGCAGCGCGATGACCGGCGTTAACCGGCCAGCGCCTTTTTCAGCAGGTCATTCACCACCTGCGGGTTCGCCTTGCCCTGCATCGCCTTCATCGTCTGGCCGACGAAAAAGCCGAAAAGGGCCTCCTTGCCGCCGCGATATTGTTCCAGTTGACCGGGATTGTTCGCAAGGATTTCGGCGATCACCGCCTCAATCGCGCCGGTGTCGCTCGTCTGCTTCAGGCCCTTTTCCTCGACAATCGCGGTAGCACCCTGCCCGGTTTCAAGCATGATCTCGAACACCTGTTTGGCGATGCTGCCCGAAATCGTGCCATCGGCGACCAGTTTCAGCAGTTCTGCGGCCTGTGCCGGGCTAACAGGGCTTTCGTCCAGCGTCTTGCCCAATTTGTTCAGCGCGCCGAACAGTTCCGAAAGCAGCCAGTTCGACCCTTGTTTGGGATCGACGCCATGGGCCAACAATTCCTCGAACCAGAAAGCGGTCTCTGCCTCCGCAGTCAGCACGGCCGCGTTATAGGCTGTCAAGCCAAGCGCATTCTCGTAACGCGCGCGCTTGGCGTCCGGCAATTCGGGGAGCGAAGCCTTGCATTCGTCAAGGAACGCATCATCCAGTTCAAGCGGCAGCAGGTCCGGATCGGGGAAATAGCGATAATCATGCGCATCTTCCTTGCTGCGCATCGACCGCGTTTCCATCTTATTGGGATCGAACAGCCGGGTTTCCTGCACCACCGTGCCGCCATCTTCGATCAGATCGACCTGACGCCGCGCTTCAACCTCAATCGCCTGCATCACGAAACGGATCGAGTTCACATTCTTGGTCTCGGTACGCGTGCCATATTCGGCACCCGGCTTGCGAACCGACACATTGACGTCGGCGCGCATTGAGCCTTCCTCCATATTGCCGTCACAAGAGCCGACATAGCGGAGGATTGATCTTAGCTTTTTTACATAAGCCCCTGCTTCTGCAGGAGAACGCATGTCAGGGCGCGAGACAATTTCCATCAGCGCAACGCCTGAACGATTGAGATCGACATAAGACATGGTCGGATGCTGATCGTGCATCAGCTTTCCTGCATCCTGCTCGACATGGATGCGCTCGATACCGATGATCTTGCGCGGGCTATCCGGATCTTTCTCGTCCAGCGTCACCTCGATTTCGCCCTCGCCCACGATCGGGTGGTACAGCTGCGAAATCTGGTAACCCTGCGGCAAATCGGCGTAAAAATAATTCTTCCGGTCGAAACGGGAATAGCGGTTAATCTGGGCGTTGATCGCCATGCCGGTGCGCACCGCTTGGCGGATGCACTCGCGGTTCGGCACGGGCAACATGCCCGGCATTGCGGCATCGACGAGGCTCACATGGCTGTTCGGTTCCCCGCCATAAGCGGCAGACGCGCCCGAAAAGAGCTTGGCTTTCGATGTGACCTGCGCATGGACCTCAAGGCCGATCACGACCTCCCACTCACCGGTTACACCCTGGATGCGGTATTCGCTCATATTACCACCACTTCTCCGCTTCCGCCGTGAAGCCGGCACGTTCCTCAATTGCCAGACCCGCGTTCAACACGCCCTGCTCGTCCAACGCCTTGCCCACGATCTGCAGGCCCAGCGGCAGGCCCTGCTTGTCGATGCCACCGGGGACAGACATGGCGGGCAATCCAGCCAAAGAGGCCGGCACAGCGAAGACGTCATTCAGGTACATGGACAGCGGATCGCTGGTCTTTTCGCCCAGACCGAAAGCCGCGCTCGGCGCAGTCGGAGCGAGGATCAGGTCACATTGCTTCCAGGCATTATCGAAATCGCGGGCAATCAATGCCCGCACCTTCTGCGCCTGTGTGTAATAGGCATCGTAGAAGCCGGCCGAGAGTACATAAGTGCCGATCATGATGCGGCGGCGCACCTCTGCACCAAAACCGGCGGCACGGGTCGCGGCATACATGTCTTGCAGGCCAGCGCCATCGGGCAGATCGCGCAAGCCATAGCGGACGCCATCATAACGGGCGAGGTTCGATGATGCCTCTGCTGGCGCGATGATATAATAGGCCGGCAGCGCATATTTGGTGTGCGGCAGGCTGATTTCGACAATCTCTGCGCCGGCATCCTTCAGCCAGGCAATGCCATTGTCCCACATGTTGGCGATATCTTCGTCGATACCATCAAGGCGATATTCCTTGGGAATGCCCACCTTCTTGCCGCGCAGGTCGCCGGATAGGCCAGCTTCCCATTCAGGAACAGCCAGATCAAGCGACGTTGAATCCTTCGGATCGAATCCGGCCATCGCCTCCAGCATGATCGCGCAGTCGCGCACGTCCCGCGCCATCGGCCCTGCCTGATCGAGCGAGCTGGCAAAGGCGACAATGCCCCAGCGGCTGCAACGGCCATAGGTCGGCTTGATCCCCGAAATACCCGCAAAGGCTGCAGGCTGGCGGATGGAACCGCCAGTATCGGTGCCGGTTGCCGCAGGGCAAAGCCGCGCTGCAATTGCCGTCGAAGATCCGCCCGACGACCCGCCCGGGGCGAGCGCGGCATCGCTGCCGTCATTGCGCCGCCAGGGCGAAATCACATTGCCGAAATAGCTGGTCTCGTTCGATGAACCCATGGCGAACTGATCAAGGTTCAGCTTGCCGAGCATCCCGGCGCCGGCCTTCCACAAATTGGCCGAAACGGTCGATTCATAGGTGGGCACAAAGCCCTCAAGAATATGGCTCGCCGCGGTCGTTTGCACGCCTTCGGTCGCGAACAAATCCTTCATGCCAATCGGCACACCGGCCATCTTGCCCAGTGGCTTTCCGGCAGCGCGGTCGGCATCTACGGCCTTTGCCGCTTCAACTGCCTTTTCAGGGGTTTCGACGATGAATGCGTTGAGCACTTTGGCAGCCGCGACATTGGCGTTAAAAGCTTCCGCGACCTCAACGGCGGTAAAGTCACCGCTGACAACGCCCGAACGGATGGCGGCAACGCCGAGTTTTGTAAGGTCGGTCATTATTCGATCACCTTCGGCACGCCAAAGAAAATGCCCTCACGCGCGGGCGCATTGGCGAGCACCTTTTCGCGCACATCGCCATCGGTGACGACATCGTCACGCAACCTCAAATGGTTGGCAATCACCGCCGTCATCGGCTCGACGCCGGTGACGTCGACCTCACCCAATTGCTCGACCCAGGCGAGGATGCCATTCAGCTCCCCGACCATCTTGTCGGCCTCTTCATCGCTGATCGCGATACGGCTGAGCCGCGCGATCTTGTTCACTGTATCTTTATCGACTGACATGGCTTGGCCGCTAGCATTGTGCATGCGCAGCATCAACCGCCAAAGCAGCGGGTTTTCAGCCAAGGTTCAAATTTGCGGTGCTATTTTCGTCAGGAAGACTATTTGAACGGTTGATCGGCGCAGCGACCTTCTCTCTGCAAGGATCAAACACTATTTTTGGAACGAACAAAGTGGCCCGCAAATTCCTCTATCTCGTCGCTGCGATCATCATGCTGGTTATTGCCGGCGGCTTTGTCATTCGCATTTATGAACGGGAATTGACCCAACTCGCCTTTGTACCAACGACAAAGTTTGAGGAACAAAAGGCGCTGGCGACGACCATTTACGACGATCCAGCCATGTGGTTCGCGCGCGGACGCAGTGATGCCCAAAATGTGACGCGCTGGCAGCCAAAGGGCAGCCCCGCTATCGACATTCCCGGCCCGGCAGCGATATTCTTCATCCACCCGACCTCCTACATGGAAAAGACGCATTGGAACGCCCCGCTGGATGATAAGACATCGCAGGATCGGGCGCGGCTTTTCCTTCAGGGTCTTGCCTCACCCTTTGCTGCGGCGGGCGAAATCTGGGCACCGCGTTACCGCCAGGCGGCAATCGGCGCATTTTTGACCGACAAGCCCGAAGGCCAGATGGCGCTGAATGCGGCCTATCGCGATGTCCTGCTCGCCTTTGACGATTTTGTCGCCAAGGTACAGAAAGATAGGCCGATCATCCTTGCCGGCCATAGCCAGGGCGCCCTGCACTTGACCCATTTGCTGAAAGACAGGGTTGCGGGCAAGCCGATCGCAAAGCGTATTGTTGCCGTTTATGCGGTTGGTTGGCCGATATCGATCGACACCGATCTTGCGGCCATGGGTCTTCCCGCCTGCACCTCCCCCGACCAGACCGGCTGCATCATGAGTTGGCAGAGCTTTGCCGAACCGGCCGAATATGAGCGCATCCTGCAGGTTTATGATGGAACCACCGGCTTTGATGGCAATTCCCGCGCGAACAGCGCGATGCTGTGCACCAACCCCCTTAACGGCGGGGCAGCTCCGGCGGCCGAAATGGTGGCCAATCTAGGTACGCTCAAACCTGATGCCGAAATGAAGGCAGGCGAACTGATCCCCGGCGCAGTTCCTGCACGCTGTGATCAACGCGGCTTTCTGCTGATCGGCGATCCGCCCGAACTTGGCCCCTATGTGCTGCCGGGCAATAATTACCATGTTTATGACATCCCCTTATTCTGGGCCAATATCCGCGCCGATGCCTTGTGGAGGATCGAAAAATTCTTGGCGCGATGATTACCACCAGCGCCCCTGAATTTCGTGACGCCCTGCCAGATGGCGGCGTGTTGATCGGACTGGATGTTGGCAGCAAGACGATTGGCACCGCTTTTTGCGATGCCGGGTGGAGCTTTGCTTCACCCGCCGACCTGATCCTGCGCAGCAAATTTGCCAATGACAAAACCGCCTTGCAGGCGGCGATTGCGAAACGCGCGACCGCCGGCATCATCATCGGCCTGCCGCTGAACATGGACGGCAGCGAAAGCCCGCGTAGCCAATCAAGCCGCGCTTTTGCCCGCAACATCATCGATCTGGGCCTGCCTATCCTGCTGTGGGATGAACGCTGGTCCACCGCGGCAGCCGAGCGGGCGATGATCGAAGCAGATCTGAGCCGTGCCAAGCGGGCCGAGCGTATCGACAGCGCGGCCGCAGCACATATCCTGCAAGGTGCAATCGACGCACTTACCTCCAGCTGAGCGGTAATGTCATTCCCGCGAAAGCGGTAATCCATGGACCGATGTTAAGTTTAAACTGAATGATAAGACCATGCCCCCCTATCTAGTCGGGGTGACAATGTGAATCGTAACGCTTGAGTATGCGAACCAACGCGCCTAAGGCACTGGCTTTAATGACATCGCCATCCAACGCTTCATCGGGCCGCTTTCCAGCCGGTTCCGCCGCCTTCCCGCACCGGCACCTGCTCGGCATTGCCGGGCTCCAGCCGTGGGAGATCGAATTCGTCCTCGCAGAGGCCGAACAGTGGGTCGCTCTCAACCGTTCCGGTGCCGCCAAGCGCGATGACCGGCTGCGCGGATTGACGATCATCAACGCCTTTTTCGAGAATAGCACACGCACCCTTCTTTCGTTCGAGATCGCAGGAAAAAGGCTGGGTGCAGACGTCGTCAACATGCACGCGGCGCAATCGAGCACGAAAAAGGGCGAGACGCTGATCGATACGGCAATGACGCTGAATGCGATGCGCGCAGATGCGATCGTGATCCGCCACGGCAGTTCGGGCGCGGTCGATCTGATATCGCAAAAGGTCGATTGCCCGGTGCTCAATGCAGGCGATGGCACGCATGAACATCCCACACAGGCGCTGCTCGATGCGCTCACCATCCGCCGCCGCAAAGGGCGGATTGATGGCATGACGGTGACCATTTGCGGTGACATATTGCACAGCCGCGTCGCGCGTTCGAACATGATCAGCCTGACAACCCTCGGCGCCCGGGTGCGCGTCGTCGCTCCACCAGCCTTGATGCCAGAGGGGATTGAGAGTTTCGGCGTAGAGGCATTCAACCGTTTCGACGACGCCCTTCCCGACAGCGACGTGGTGATGATGTTGCGGCTGCAGAATGAACGGATGCAGGGCGATTTCATCCCTTCGCCGCGGGAATATTTCCATCTTTACGGGCTCGATTCGCGCCGACTGGCGCTCGCGAAACCCGATGCACTGGTGATGCACCCCGGCCCGATGAACCGCGGCGTCGAAATCGCCAGCCATATCGCCGACGATCTGGAACGATCAGCCATTACCGAACAGGTGGAGATGGGCGTCGCAGTGCGCATGGCCTGCCTCGACATTTTAACGCGGCGCGCACGCGGCGTTGATGGCTGGGCCAAGGAGACAGGCGCATGAGCGGCATCAATATCCTCGGCGGGCGGGTTATCCTTCCCGGCAAAAGCGACGGCGAAATCGCTCATTTGCATGTCAGCGGTGAACGCATCGCCTATGTCGGCAAGGCCGACCCACTGGGCGAGCGGGTCGATGCAGATGGATTGATTGTTGCCCCCGGCATTATCGACCTTGGCGTATTCGCCACCGACAAGCCGGCGTTCCGCTTTGGCGGAATTACCCGCGCCGCGTTGATGCCCGACCAATCCCCTGCGCATGACGATCCAGCAACGATCCGCTTTGCAGGGCGCAAGGGCAAACCCGATTTCTGGGTTCACCCTCTGGCAGCGGCCACCAAGGAGATGGACGGCCAGCACATCGCCGAAATCGCGTTGATGAAGGAAGCAGGCGCATTGGGCGTTGCCACCGGAAGGCGCTGGATCGCCGATTCAGGCGTCATGTTGCGGCTGCTGCGCTACTGCGAGATGCTCGATCTGCCGCTGTTCGTGCATAGCGAGGATGGCGGCGTTACCGGGCATGCCGTTGCAACCACCGGGCTAAACGCGACGCTGCTTGGCCTGCCGAGTGCGCCGCCAGTCGCCGAAGCGCTGTCCATCCAGCGCGATCTTTCGCTCGCAGCCGAAAGCGGGGCGCATGTCCATTTCCGCCAGGTGACGACAGCTGCCGGCCTCGACCTCATCCGCCGAGCCAAGGACAAGGGCCTGCGGATCAGTTGCGGGATAACCCCTGCCCATCTTTTCCTGTCCGACACAGCGCTATCCGGTTTCCGCACCTTTGCCCGGCTTTCGCCTCCACTGCGGTGTGAGGATGATCGCCTTGCCTGCATTGCAGCCGTCGCGGACGGAACGATCGACGTGATCGCGTCTGGGCACGACCCACGCGGTCCGGAAGACAAACGACTGCCCTTTGCCGATGCGGCCCCCGGCATGGCGGGTGCGGAGACATTGTTGGCACTAACACTGAACCTTGTGCGCGACGGGCATGTATCGCTTGGCCGCTTGTTTGAACTGCTATCGACAAACCCCGCGCGCATCCTGAAAGTGAATGCCGGTTCGGTTGAAACGGGGCGTGAGGCAGACCTGATATTCATCGATCCAGACGCCCCATGGCAGGTGGATAGCAACCGGATGACAGCGCTTGCCGGCAACACACCGTTCGACAAGCTGCCCGTTCAAGGCCGGGTGCGCAAAATCATGAAGGGCGGCAAGATCATCTGATCCGCCGCCCTTCAAGGAATTGCTATTTATTGAAAATCAGCGGGCCGCGATACGCACCGCTTTGCGAACCGGCTTTTTTGCGGCCATGCGCACCGGCGAGGAGCCATCAGTCGAACGCACGATACATTCGCCGCCCGACATCTTGATCTGGCGGCACGCAGCAGCGGCGGTTTCATAATTGCCAAACCCGGATGCCGCCAGCCGCGTCAGCGTCCTGCCCTTGATCGTCACCGTTGAACTTGCAGAGTCGAAACCGTTCAGGATGCGATGCTTGCGATTAAGCTGGCTCCAGGCACGGGTTGCGTTGGCCGTTGAGGAAAATGCCCCAAGCTGGACCAGAAATTTGCTTGATGACCTCGCTTGCAGGGCCGGAACATCGGCCAGAGCGAGCTTCACCGGCTTGGCAGCAGGTGCGGCTTCTGCCGATTTGACGGGCGCTTCCGGCGCGCGGATCAACGGCGCTTCAACCGCAGCGACCGGTGCCACTTCGGCAACGCGGACATTGGTTTCGGCATAGCCCTCCACGTCCGGCGCAGCGCCGATTGCCGGCAGTTCGCCGACAGGTGCAGCTGCTTCCATTGCAATGGCGACAGGCGCAGCTTCCTCGACTGAGGCCATTGCGGGTGCTGATATAGCCCCGCCCAATGCAAGGCGCACAGGCTGGCCGGCGTCTTCACGTGGCGTGACTTTCAAAAGGCCAGCAATGCGTGTCTGATAGGCACCCGGCCGGGCATATTGGGCCCATTCGGCAATGCGCGTATCGACGCGATCCTGCGGCATATCCTGCACCGCCATGATGCGGGCTTCGCGCCAACGGCCGTCAAGCGCATAAGCGAGCGCCAGATTCTGCCGTGTGCGTGCCGAGGCATTATCACCGCGAATAGCCTCGACAAGGACATCAACCGATCGTTTGCTGTCGCCAGCAAGAGCAAGTGCAAGGCCATAATCGCTAGCCGGAAGCAGCGAACGATGGGCATCCACAAGCGCAATCGCCGAATCGGCTTTGCCCTGCGCGATACGCGACAAAGCAACACCGACAACGGTGCGCGCGTCGACCTGGCCCAATTCCATCACATCTGCAAAGGTGCGCTCGGCTGAATTAAAGCGGCCTTGCGCCATATAGATGCGCGCCAGCAGGTTGCGATATTCTACATTGGTCAGATCGGCGCCAACTGCAGCCTCGGCATAGCCCAAAGCCTTGTCGGTCCGACCCTTGGCAAACAGCCTTTCAGCCTTCTTTGCCCAGCCATGCGCTTTTTTCGATTGCGCCGGCGCGGCAATTTCAGTGGTCGTATTCGAAGCCACGACGCTAGCACCGCCCAAGGCAGTGAAACCGACCATCGCGGTCGACAATGCCAGTTTTACGATTGTCTTGTTCTTCATGACTTTACCCCAAAGGTGACGGTCAGGCGATCAGGCCTGTTTTTTCGACGGAACTTGCGCGGCAAGATTACTGATTTCAGGGACGCCCTCAATGAATGCGTCCAGCGCTGCTGTGACAAGCTGCTGCGCCGACCGGTTACTGATTGCGCATGCAAGCCGCAATTTCAGATGGCGATCAGCGTCAAGTCGCAAGGTAAATGCCGATTTGCCCTTACTTCCCGGCGCGGCGCGCGGACGCTGTGTTTCAACAACCAGCGTAGCTGCATGCGGCGGAGTGATCGAAACCACCTCGGCCGAAGTTTCGTAATGTTCGGACGCAGCCATTTCATCAGCCTGCACCTGCAACTGTTCGGCAATGCGATCCTGCTGTTGCTTTACCTCGGGCTTTACCTCCGGAACAGCATTGGCAAGCGGATTATATCCTGCGTCATGGTCATAATCCATCGGCGCCGAGGGATCGGGATCGACATCATAGCCCATGTCATTCCAGCCAAGGTCATCATGGACAACAGCCACTGCGGCAGTTGCACCTTGCACCAACTGGCGGCGCATGGCCGGGCGTGCTGCACCCTTGCGGGCAAGCAGGCCGGATGAAAGTGATGCTATCGGTTTGGGTTCGCTCATGATCATCCCCCGCTCAACCGATGACCCGGCGACCGAAACCGCCCATGGGTCGTGCCTGGGGCATTTGCGAATTTACGGCCGCAGGTGCGCTGAACACCGTGCGACGGAAATTCTTTTCAAGACGGTCGGAAATATAAGACCAGAGCTGACGGACTTCCTCAGCCGAACGCCCTTGAGGGTCAACTTCCATCACCGTGCGGCCATCGATCATTGAGGCGGCAAAATCCGTGCGGTGATGCAAGGTTATCGGGGCAACAGTGCCATGCTGGGAAAGCGCGACTGCGGCCTCTGACGTAATCTTGGCCTTCGGTGTAGCTGCATTGACGACAAATATCAGCGGCTTGCCTGCCCGTTCGCAAAGGTCGACCGTAGCGCCGACGGCGCGCAGATCATGCGGACTGGGGCGTGTCGGCACGACGATCAGTTCGGCAACCGAGATAACACTTTGGATCGCCATGGTGATGGCAGGCGGCGTATCGATGACCGCAAGCTTGAAGCCCTGTTGGCGCAGCACGGCAAGGTCGGACGCAAGGCGCGCTACAGTTGTCTGAGCAAAAGCCGGAAGGTCAGCTTCACGTTCGTTCCACCAATCGGCAAGCGAGCCCTGTGGGTCAATGTCGATCAGGACGACCGGCCCCGCCCCTGCGAGCTGAGCCTGGACGGCAAGATGGCCAGACAATGTGGTTTTGCCTGATCCGCCTTTTTGTGATGCCAATGCGAGAACCCTCACATTATTCCCCTTTTGCAAGCTGTTTGGAGATGATCTGGCAGAACAGGGCTAAAAATCGGTTAACGTGGGGGCCTCTTTTGCCGTTTATGCGTTTGCGACCGCAGCATTGCGCAACACGGCAAATTATGTTCAGATTGGCAGCGATAGTTAAACGAGCGGTTCCGGGCGTTTACCAAATCTCAGTTTTGGCGCTTTATCGCTCTGTCCAATCGAATTGGAGAACATGATGCGCCGCTATGCCTTTACTGCCCTTCCCATCGCAGCAGCGATCGCCCTTACCGGCCAGCCTGCGTTTGCAGACGTCAAAGCAGGCGTCGATGCCTGGACCAAGGGGGATTTTGCCGGCGCAGTCCAGCAATGGAATGATCCTGCAATCAAAGGCGACCCCGACGCGCAGTTCAACATGGGTCAGGCCTATAAGCTGGGGCGCGGCGTTAAACAGGATCTGAACATGGCGCTCGAATGGTATCGCAAGGCGGCACAACAAGGCCATTTGCAGGCCGCAGACAATATCGGGCATTTGCTGCATTATCAGGGCAAGGTCCCCGAAGCACTGCCTTATCTGCAGGCCTCGGCCGAACGGGGTGAACCGCGCGGACAATATCTGCTGGCAACCGAATTGTTCAACGGAACGCAAATCCAGAAAGACTGGGTCCGCGCCTATGCGCTGATGACCCGCGCTTCGTCCGCCGGCCTTGCACCCGCATCGCGCAGTCTGGCCGAGATGGACAAATATATCCCGCTGGAAGAGCGCCAGCAAGGCGTAGCGCTTGCAGGCGTGCTGGAACAGTCATCGGCGCAAGCCCGCTCCGCACAGGTTGCAGGCTTTCCCATTGATACCAAAACTCCGCCGGCCGCGGCGAAGCCGGTGCCGGTCCCTCCATCACAAGCAGCGCCGGCGACGGCCGCTGCCGCTCCGGGCTTTCCGGGGGCGATCCCGCCGATCGACGGCGCGCCTGAACCGGCCCGCGCCGCGCCGGTAGTCAAACCCGCCGCGCCTTCAAAGCCGGCAAAAATTGCGGCCACCTCGCCAGCAAAGGGTGGCTGGCGTATCCAGCTTGGCGCGTTCGGTACTGAAGCCAATGCCACGCGCCTTTGGGATAGGCTGGAGGGGCGTGTTGGCGGCCTATCTGCGCTGACACCCTATCTGAGTAGCGCGGGTGCCGTGACACGCCTGCAGGCCGGCCCCTTTGCCAGCCGCAGTTCGGCTGCCGATATGTGCACCAAGGTGAAGGCCGCTGCCGCCGGGCAAGCCTGCCTGGTCATTGCGAACTAAGCCAAGACCGGCTGCCTCAATCGCATAGCTTTTCGATGTCGCGGCCGAGCGTGCGCTTGGCCGCTTCATCGCCAGGGTCGACAAAATAATAGCGCGTACCGCTCATGCTTGCGTTACGGGAGCAATAGGCGGTGCAGCCTTCCGGCACCGATCCGGGAAAGCGCAACACGATGCCGTCATAACTGGCAGTAAAGCTGCAACTTTCCTTGCCGGTCAGGTTGATAACGACACTGTCGCCCTCAAGTTTGGCACTGCCCTGCCCTTCGCATTTGCTTTCAGGGCCGAACACCGCAAGGAAACCCATGCGGTAGCCATCATCATTCTCGGCGACCGCGCAAAATTTGTCGGTACCCAGTTCGCTCGACGTTTCGAAACGTCCGGCAAGAGAACGGTTGCGCGGATCGGGCAGCAATCCCTTGCTGATCGCCAGTTGGTCAAGCGCTGCGCCTGCACCACCGCCTTCGCCGTTCGACGCATTTTCACCCTGCCCACATCCGGCCAGCAGCAGAGCAGCGAACGCCCAGTGGCGCTTCATAGACGCACCAGCTGGTCACCCTCGACGCGGCGGTAAAAACAACTGCGAACACCCGTATGGCAAGTCGGGCCATCCGGCGTTGCGATCACCAACAGCGCATCCTGATCGCAATCGATCCGCATTTCGACCAAGTGCAGGAAATGGCCGCTACTTTCGCCCTTGGTCCAAAGACGCTGGCGGCTGCGCGAGAAAAAGGTAACCTTTCCGTTCTGTTGGGTGAGGGCCAACGCCTCGCGGTTCATATGCCCGACCATCAGCACAGCACCATCCTGCGCATCTACCACCACTGCGGTCAGCAGTCCGTTTGCATCAAATTTCGGGTCGAGCTGCAGCCCGTTTTCGCGAGGATCAGTCATAGTGCAATATCTAGCCCAGCACCGCACTGCTGGCAATCTGTGCAGAAATTCAAACATCGGTGTTACAAGGGGAAGACATTGGTGGAAGGCAGGCTTATAGGCTGGCCAACTTTTGGCGGAACGGATTCGTTCGGACATGCTCACCACTAATCCATTTGATGACGATAAACTGCGCGAGGAATGCGGCATTTTCGGTGTGCACGACGCCGACGGCGCTGCTGCCATGGTCGCGCTTGGCCTCCATGCACTCCAGCATCGCGGGCAGGAAGCTGCCGGTATCACCAGCTTCGATGGTCGCGATTTCCATACGCACCGTGCGATGGGCCATGTTGCCGGCAATTTTGACCGCGAAGATGTAATTCGCAGTTTGCCCGGAAATATCGCTGCAGGCCACGTCCGCTATTCGACCACGGGCGAGACAACGCTGCGCAATGTACAGCCACTTTATGCAGACCTCGCCACGGGTGGTTTTGCTGTGGCGCATAATGGCAATATCTCGAACGCGACGAACCTGCGACGTGAACTGGTACGGCGTGGTTCGATCTTCCAGTCCACATCGGACACCGAAGTTATCATCCATTTGGTCGCAACATCCACCCAGCGCGGGCTGCTCGATCGCTTGATCGATGCGCTGAAGCAGGTCGAAGGCGCCTATTCGCTCATCTGCCTGACCACCGAAGGCCTTATCGCCTGCCGTGATCCGCTCGGCATTCGGCCGCTGGTTATGGGCCGCCTTGGCGAATCGATCATTTTCGCGTCGGAAACCGTCGCGCTCGATATTGTTGGCGCGGAATTCATCCGCAGCGTCGAGCCAGGTGAAATCGTGGTTGTACGCGATGGCGGCATTGGATCGCACAAACCGTTCCAGTCGGTCGGCGCACGCCCCTGCATCTTTGAACATGTCTATTTTTCACGACCGGATTCGATCGTCGACGGCAACAGCGTCTATGCCGTGCGCAAGGCAATCGGTGCCGAACTGGCGCGTGAAAACGGCATCGATGCCGATTATGTCATACCCGTTCCCGACAGCGGAACACCGGCGGCGATCGGTTATGCCGAGGCATCGGGCATTCCCTTTGAATTGGGCATCATCCGTTCGCATTATGTTGGTCGCACCTTCATCCAGCCGGGTGACGGCGTGCGCCATCTGGGCGTCAAATTGAAGCATAATGCCAACCGCAATCTTGTCGCGGGCAAGCGGATCGTCCTGATCGACGATTCAATCGTGCGCGGCACCACCAGCCTGAAGATCGTGCAGATGATGCGTGAAGCCGGCGCGCGCGAAGTGCATATGCGCATCGCAAGCCCGCCGACCACCAACAGCTGTTTCTACGGCGTCGACACGCCGGAACGCGAAAAACTGATCGCCAGCCGGATGAGCGTTGCCGAAATGCGCGACTATATCCATGCCGACAGCCTTGCATTCCTGACGATCGAGGGCCTGTATCGGGCGCTAGGCGAGGCTAGCCGCGATCCGGCTTGCCCGAGCTATTGTGACGCCTGTTTTACCGGCGAATATCCCACGCGCTTGACCGACCATGATGAAGCATCGGCACGCGACCAGCTTAAATTGCAGGCGGTAGGCTGATATCATGAGTGAAATGCAGGGCAGGATTGCGCTGGTCACCGGCGCAAGTCGGGGTATCGGCGCCGCAATTGCCGAACGGCTGGCGGCCGACGGCGCGCATGTCATTCTGACTGCGCGCACGGCTAAAGATCTCGAAACGGTCGAACAGCGGATATTCGAAGTGGGCGGCAATGCGACGATTGCGCCGCTCGATCTTGCAGAGGCGGGCAGCATTGACCGACTGGCTACTGCCGTGCGCGAACGTTGGGGTCGGCTTGACACCCTCGTGATGAACGCAGCGATGCTAGGTACGCTGACGCCGGTGCCGATGATCGATGCCGCCGAATTCAACCGGGTGCTGACGCTGAACGTGCTTGCGCAACAGGCGTTGATCTCATCTTTTGACGATCTGCTGCGCGCCAGCGAGATTGGGCGGATGATCGTGCTAACCAGCAGTGTCGGGGCACGCCCCCGTGCCTATTGGGGTGCCTATGGCGCGTCAAAAGCCGCGCTGGAGAATTTGGCGCTCAGCTATGCCGAAGAGGTTCGCAACCTGTCTTCGCTGCGCATTGCCATTGTCGACCCCGGCCGCACACGCACCGCGATGCGGGCAAAGGCCTATCCCGGCGAAGATCCGGCAACATTGAAGTTACCGTCGGTTGTCGCAGACCAAATCGCCGAACTGCTAAGCAGCGGCTTCGAAACGGGCCATCGCCTCGTCATCGATTGAACCTGCGCTCTTGATCGTTGCATAGGCCGCCAGGGCCCGCTCACGCGCTTCACGGTGGCCGATGATTTTCGACGGATAAGCGGCTGGACGCATACCATATTCTTCGGGATCGTGAATGTGCATCTTTGAAAGATGCGCCAGTTCAGGAACCCATTTGCGAATATAGTCAGCCGAATCGAACTTTTCCGACTGGGTTAGCGGTGCCATGATGCGCACGAACATATTGCTGTCGACGCCGGTCCCCGCCGTCCACTGCCAGTTGACCGCGTTGGAGGCATAATCGGCATCGACCAGCGTGTCCCAGAACCACTGTTCACCCACGCGCCAGTCGATCAGCAGATGCTTCACCAGGAAAGACGCAGCGATCATCCGCACCCGGTTGTGCATCCAGCCCGTTGCCCAAAGCTCACGCATGCCGGCATCGACAATCGGATAACCGGTGAGGCCCTTGCCCCAAGCCATCAGATCCCGATTGACGTCGCGCTCAACGGGATCACGCCACGGGAAACGATCAAAGGCTTCGCGCGCATTTGCCGATCCATAATCGGGGAATTGCAGGATGACATTGGCGGCATAATCGCGCCACACCAGTTCCTTAAGGAAGGTTTCGACGCTGCCACCCGCATTCATGGTCGCGTGCCAAACCATCGCGGGCGATATTTCGCCGAAATGCAGATGCGGTGACAGGAAACTCGTACCCGGCTGCGCGGGCAAGTTTCGCGTATCGCCATAGCCGCGCGCTCTGTGCAGGAATTCATCAAGCCGGTCGTGCGCGCCATCTTCGCCCGGCGTCCAGAAACCTGCCATTCCGGTCGACCAATCTGGCGAATGTGGCAGCAGGCCCCAATTTTTCAGATTCTCGCTTTCGGGCCAGCTTTCTGGTGCAGGCAAATGGTGGGGCGCTGCACGCGGCGATGCGGGCGGCATTGCCTGTGCCATTGCCCGCCAAAAAGGCGTGTAGATACGAAATGGGGTCCCGCTACCTGTGGTGACGCTTCCGGGGGGCAGAAGATACAGCCCGTCATGGCGGATTAACGATGTGCCGACCGGCAGCAATTCCTGCAGGCTCCGTTCGGCATTGCGCCACCAAGGTTCGTGATGGCGAAGGCAGTGGATCGCCGACGCCTTGCATTCGCGTGCCAGCCTCGCAAGAACTTGTGCGGCAGGGCCGCGACGCAGAATCAGCTGTGATCCCAGCTTTCGTAGCGACTGGTCGAGCGAGACAAGGCTATGATGCAGCCACCAGCGGGAAGCGCCGCCCATCCGGCGATGCCGGGGCGTATCATCATCAAGGATATAAACCGGAACCACAGGACGCCCACGGCGCACCGCTGCGAGCACTGCGGCCTGATCTTCCAGCCGCAGGTCTCTCCGGAACCAAATGATTGTTGTCATGGGCCCGCTCTACCCCGACCATCTGAAAAATGGGATACGGGCGTAACCCGTTACGGCTTTCCAGTATTTTGCGAATGCAAAGACGGACCCGGCAGTTCGACCATGAAACGGTCACGGGCCATCGGATGGGCAAAGCGCTGATCGAATAATATAGTGCGGGCTTTCGAACCCGGGCCCGCTTGCGCCGCCACTGGCATGCGTGACCAGACAAGGAAAGCGCGTCCATCGGCGCTTTGCCGCGCCGCCTCAGCCACACGGGGATCATCCATGCCATGCTTGCGCGGAGGTCCAATAAGGCGAATATGGTCCGGAAGGCTGAACTCCCCTTCGCCATAGATCTGTGCATTGCGCCACTGCATCTCGCGCTTCCAGAATTGCAGCGGCACCGGATTGGCGACGACAAGATCGGGTATGACCTGCAGTTCGGACTCTACATGCTGCCCGGTGAGCGCTTCGGCGCGGCCGGTGATCAGACCATTGGTGAAGATATAAGCGCAGATTGCGGTAAAGCCGATCCAGGCCGGTCGTTGCCAATCGCCCTGCCCGCGCTTCTCGCGCCGCCGCGAAAGCCAGACGCTTCCGATCAGCGCAGCCCAGATCCAGACGTCGATGATGAAGATAGTATCACCGTAAGCCCAACGTCCCGAAAAGGGTTCGAGCAGACGGATACCGTAATTGTTGAGCCAGTCGAGCGCAGGATGGCTGGCCGTGCCAATGAAGGCGAGCGCGAGAAGCCAGCCTTTGTGCACCGGTGGTCGATCGGTCTTGGGCAGCCAACGATCATAGCCCAGCATGATCAACCATAGCAGAATGGGTAGCAGCAGCAGCGCGATCGGCCCATGCGTGATCCCGCGGCGGATGCCCAGATGCTGGACGCCGCCCAGCAAAGTCGCCACCGCATCGATATCGGGGATGTTGGCGGCGATGATGAGGGTCGGCATGGCAAGACCGGTCTTGCGCTTGAGCCCCATTTGCCCAAGCACCGCGCCTGCCAGGCTGTGCGTAAGATTATCCAAAGTTTAGGCTCGCACTTGGTGCCATCATGTCTTCGTGCGAGCCAATATCACTCGACCGTCCAGGTCTGGCCCTTGCTGATCAGCTTTTGCAGGTTCGGGGTTTTGCCCTCGGACAATTTGGCATTCTGCTCTGTCACGGCAGCATCGAAAGTCGGACGCGGATCGTCATAAAGCACGCCAAGCGCCATCGGAAATTCGCCAAAAGGCATTTCGACCAGCATATGGGCAACTGCCCGGTTCTTCACATTGTGCACGATCACGCCGACCGCCTGCCAGTCGCCATCGGCAACATCGACAACCTTGAGGCTGAGTGTTGCATGATCGAGCGCTATACCCTTGGTACCGCCGGCAAACAGCATCGGCTTTCCATCTTCGAGCCAGAGCTGACGCGCCTCGGCCCCCTTGGGCGCGGCGAAATCTTCAAACACATCCTTATTGTAAACGATGCAATTCTGGAAAATTTCGACAAAGGCGGCGCCGCGATGCGCATGGGCGGCCTTCAGCACGTCGGGCAGATGCTTTGATACATCAAAGCCGCGCGCCACGAAGCGGGCGCCAGATCCCAGCGCAAAGGCGCAGGGCGTCGCCGGCCGGTCCACCGAACCAAAGGGCGTCGACGGGCTGGTCGTACCTTCACGGCTGGTGGGCGAATATTGCCCCTTGGTCAGACCGTAAATCTCGTTGTTGAACAACAGGATCTGGCAATCGAGATTGCGGCGCAGCAGGTGCATCGTGTGGTTGCCGCCAATCGACAGTGCGTCGCCATCGCCGGTGATGATCCACACATCCAGTTCGGGATTGGCGAGCTTTACGCCCGTTGCCACCGCCGGCGCACGGCCGTGGATGGTGTGGAAGCCATAGGTTTCCATATAGTAAGGAAAGCGGCTGGAGCAGCCGATACCCGAGATGAAAACCGTGTTTTCCGGTGTAGCACCGATTTCGGGCATGGTGCGTTGCACCGCCTTCAGGATCGCATAGTCACCGCATCCCGGGCACCAGCGGACTTCCTGATCGGTCTCCCAATCCTTGGGGCTCGATTTCTGGATGGGGGTCATGTCGTTCATGCGAGTGTCTCTTCAATGGCAGCTTCAATTTCGGCAATGCGGAAGGGTTGTCCGCTCACCTTGTTCAACGGCTTGGCATCGATCAGATATTGATCGCGCAGCACTGTTTTGAACTGGCCGGTATTCATTTCTGGCACCAGCACACGATCATATTTGCGAAGCAGATCGCCCAAATTGCTGGGCATCGGCCAGATATTGCGAACATGGATGTGGCTGACATCCAGTCCCTTGGCGCGGGCCTTGCGGACGGCCTGGTGGATAGGACCGAAAGTCGAACCCCAGCCGACAACCGCCAACTTGCCGCCTTCGGTACCAAGGCAGACATCCTGATCGGGAATGTGCGCAGCAATGCCGTCGACCTTGCCCTTGCGGATGTCGGTCATCGCTTGGTGGTTGGCAGGCGAATAATTGAGGTGGCCGGTATCGACTTCTTTTTCGATCCCGCCGATGCGGTGCATCAGACCGGGCGTACCGGGCTTGACCCAAGGGCGCGCCAGCTTTTCATCGCGGCCATAGGGTTTAAAACCGCCTTCCTGCGCCTCAGTACGGAAGGTCACCGGGAACGGCTTATAATCCGCCATATCGGGCACTTTCCAAGGCTCTGCTGCATTGGCAATATAGCCGTCAGTCAAAAGCATTACCGGCGTCATGAACTGAGTCGCGATGCGCACCGCCTCAATCGCACAATCAAACACATCGCCGGGGCTGCGCGCCGCGATCACCGGCAGCGGGGCATCGCCGTTGCGGCCATAGACTGCCTGATAGAGGTCCGACTGCTCCGTCTTGGTCGGCAGGCCGGTCGAAGGTCCGCCACGCTGTGAATTGATGATGATGAGCGGAAGCTCCGTCATCACCGCAAGGCCGATGGCCTCGGTCTTGAGCGCGATACCGGGGCCCGACGAGCTGGTCACGCCCAATTGGCCCGCATAGCTTGCACCGATTGCCGATGCGATGGCGGCAATCTCGTCCTCCGCCTGAAAGGTCGTGACGCCATATTCCTTGTAGCGCGCAAGCGCATGCAAGATCGAACTGGCAGGCGTAATCGGATAGCCGCCGAAGAACATCTTCACACCGGCAAGCTGACAACCGGCAATCAGGCCAAGCGCGGCGGCGTCGGCGCCATTGATTGTTCGGTAAAGGCCAGCTTCGGCGGGGGCTGCATCAACATGCTGTCGCGGAATGGCGACCGTGCCCGGCTGTCCAATCTCAGCGGTTTCGCCATAGGCATGGCCCGCATTGAGCGCGGCGATATTGGCATCCGCAAGGATCGGGTTTTTGGCAAATTTATCGCGCAGCCATTGTTCGATCGGCGCGCGGTCGCGGTCAAACATCCAAAGCGCGAGGCCGAGCGTCCACATGTTCTTGCAGCGCAGTGCTTCCTTGTTGCCAAGCCCGAACGGCTTCACGGCATCCATGGTCAACTGGCTGATATTGAAATGGACCAGCTGCCATTTGCCGAGGCTGTCATCCTCCAGCGGGTTGACCTCATATTGCGCCTTGGCAAGGTTGCGCGCGTTGAATTCGCCGCTGTCGGCGATGATCAGGCCGCCGGGCTTCAGATCCTTCACATTGGTCTTCAGCGCAGCCGGGTTCATCGCCACCAGCACATCAGGCGCATCGCCCGCCGTGGTGATCTCGGTCGAACCGAAATTGATCTGGAAGGCCGAGACACCGAAAAGCGTGCCCTGTGGCGCACGAATTTCAGCCGGAAAATCCGGGAAAGTCGCAAAATCATTGCCGGCAAGCGCCGACGAGAGAGTGAATTGCCCGCCGGTCAACTGCATCCCATCGCCGCTGTCGCCGGCGAATCGCACGACTACGGCTTCGTTATGGATGGCTTCGGCTTGGGTATCATTGTCGATGCTGCGCGCGGCAGTGGCCATTAATCTAGTCTCGCAGGTTTAATTGGTCTGTTAAGCTGCTCTTATGCGCGCAATTGGGCCAAATCCAAATAGGAAATCTGTGCATCACAACAGGCTGGCTTTGCCATGGACGCCCCGCTGGCTTCCCGTTATGCCTGTGGCAAAAGAGATGATGGGAGAGTGACAATGAGCGGACATTTTGTGCGGCCCGATGTGCGGGCCTTTCTCGATTTTCTGAACGCCCAAACCGGCCCGAAAATGCATGAACTTTCTGCGCAGGATGCGCGTATGATGATGACGGCCATGGGCTCGCTTGCCGAAGAACCCTTGGGCGAAATCGCGGTCGTGCGCGACCTATCTATCCCCGGCCCTGACGGTGTGATCCCGGCGCGACTATATGATGCGCGGGAAAACCGCAGTGCAGGCCCGGTCATGGTCTTCTATCATGGCGGCGGCTTTGTGATCGGCGATCTCGATATTTACGGCCCTTATTGCGCAGAGGCCGCGCGCCAGCTCGACATGCCGGTCATTTCGATCGATTATCGCCTCGCACCCGAATATCGCTTTCCGGCAGCAGCGATCGATTGCGAGGCAGCAACGCGCTGGATTGCAGGCAGCCCCGCCGAACTGGGCCTTCAGGTCACCGGGCTCGTCACGTCAGGCGACAGTGCTGGCGGCAACCTTACCATCGTCACCACCATGGCGCTGCGCGACAATCCAGCGGCTGTTCCGGTGATTGCGCAACACCCGATCTATCCCGTCGTCAGCGACAGCGACGATTGGCAGAGCATGCGCGATTTTGCCGAAGGTTTCCTTTTGACCGCCGATTCCATGGCCTATTTCCACGCAGCCTATCAGGCCGACGCCGACGACTATCGGGGCGCACCAATCAAATTCTCGCAGCATGGCATGCCCCCCAGCCTCGTCACGACAGCCAGTCTCGATCCGTTAAGCGATCAGGGTATTGCCTATTATGAAGCGCTAAAGGCCGCCGGCGTGCGGGCCGAATATCGCAGTGCAGACGGCAACATTCACGGCCATATCACGCTGCGCAAAGCCATCCCTTCGTCGCAGGCCGATGTCGCCGGAAATCTGGCCTTACTGAAGGCCATGATCGCAGAAGTAATGGCAGAAGCATGAGCGAAAGCGATACCCTTCCCTATCGTCCCTGTGCGGGCATCATGCTCGCCAACCGTGACGGGCTGGTGTTTGTCGGCCAGCGCATCGACAATCCGGGCGACGCTTGGCAAATGCCGCAAGGCGGGATCGACCCGGGCGAAGATCCAGAGGTCGCCGCCTTTCGCGAACTGGGCGAGGAAACCGGCCTATTGCCCGACCATGTCGATCTGATCGCCCGCAGCAAGGAAGAATATTTCTACGATCTGCCGCCCGAACTTCAGGGCAATATCTGGGGCGGACGCTGGCGCGGGCAAAGGCAATGGTGGTTTCTCATGCGCTTCAAAGGCGACGATGCCGATGTCCGCATCGATGGGCATCATCCCGAATTTTCGCAATGGAAATGGGCGGAGCCTGCCGAACTACCAAGGCTGATTGTGCCGTTTAAACGGCGGATCTATGAAGGACTGGTCAGCGAATTCGGACCGCTGATCTAAAGCGCGATCAGTTCGCTTTTTCAACAACAGGTTTGATTTCAACCGCGCTGGCCTGCAAAGCCTGTTTCTGCCCAGCCCTTTCAATCGCGTCCGAGAGTTGCTCGGTTTCGCTGCATTTTGAACGGCACAATATGTTCAGCCGGGCGAGGTTCTTCTTCGCGGCATCGACCGCACCCTTTTCCGCCATCAACTCACCTTGAGCAGCCAGAACGGACAAGTCATTGGGTTCGATAATGAGCGCGCTTTTATAAAAGCCGATGGCCTTGCCTTTCAGGCCGCGTTCCGCCGATACTTCAGCAAGGCCAACAAAGGCAGCCCGGTTACGCGGATCGACAGCGAGCGCCGTTTCGAACCAGCCTTGCGCCTCATCAAATTGCCCCGCTTTTTTCGCGACCATTCCCTCAGCCACCAACGCCGCCGATTGCGGGTCGATATCCTGATCGGCGCGCTTACCTATGCTCGCGCTTGAAACGACCAGAAAGACAGCGGAAAGGGCAATGACTGGCGGCGAAAAGCGCATGACAATGTTCCAGAAATTATTCACTTAAGGCCCCGCTATCACAGCCTGCGCAAACACACCATGTAGAAGCCATCGCTACCGTCATGCGCCGGGCTTAGCAAGAGGCCCGCACCATCAACGCGTCCTGCGTCAAACGACGGCCGTTCAGCCTTGAACCCGCCATTGCGCTCAAGGAAGTCTGCCGCCTGCGCCGCGCCCTCACAGGCCAGCAGCGAACAGACCGCATAAACAAGGCAGCCGCCCGGCGCGACCAGATCGGCGGCCAGATCCATCAGCCGCGCCTGTTCGGATACCAACCGCTGCAAATCGCGCTGATCAAGCCGCCAGCGGGTTTCGGGATTGCGTCTCCATGTACCGGTGCCAGAGCAAGGCGCATCGACCAGCACAACATCACAGGCGGAAGAAAGGTCATCCAGCGCAGCCATTTCACGATGCGGGTTCAAAAGGCGGGTCTCGATAAAGCCCGCGCCTGCTCGCGCAGCACGCGGCGGAAGTTGCGCCAACCGATCGCGGCTGGTGTCAGCTGCGATCAAGCGCCCCTGCCCTGTCATATGTGCAGCCAGCGCCAACGTCTTGCCACCTGCCCCTGCGCATAGATCGACCACCGTCATACCAGGGCGCGCACCGCAGGCTTCGGCAATCAACTGGCTGCCCAGATCCTGCACTTCGACATGGCCGTCGCCATAGGCGGCACTGGTTTCGATCGCAAAGCCCGTCGGCAGGCGGAGCCCATCACGGCTTTGCCCGAGGATTTCGGCTTCAGGCCATTGTGCTGCAACATCAGCGCGTTTTGCCGCAAGGCTGTTAACGCGCAAATCCAGTGGGGCGCGTTCAAGCAAAGCGGGCCATTCGGCTTCAGCCAGTAACGGCGAGAATAGCGGCGTCAGCCAGCCGGGCAGTACGCCTTCCACTGCGCGCGCTTCATCTGGGTTTAGCAGCGCGGGGCCATAGCTGCTGCCATCGAAAAGGACGGCAAGGTCTTCATCACGCGCAGCCAGTGCAACCATGGCGGCGCGCCCGCTTTCCGGCCGCTCCCCAAAGGTACGGATTGCACGCCAAGCAAGGTCGCGAATAGCGCGCCTGTCTTTCGATCCCGCATAACGGCGCGCGGCAAAAAAGGCAGCTGCTACACGGTCGGCCGATGCGCCCTTGCCGCGTGTTGCCACGATGATTGCATCGAGCAAATCGATTGCCGATTGTACACGTGCCGAAGGGATCATGGCTTTATTCTGCCTCTGCAGGCAAAAACCGGAATATCAGCGGGTTGGATAATTGGGCGCTTCACGCGTGATGGTGACATCATGGACATGGCTTTCGCGCAAGCCGGCATTGGTGATCTGCACAAAACGGGCGCGTTCCTGCAGATCGGCAATCGTCGCCGAACCGGTATAGCCCATGGCAGCCTTAACGCCGCCGACGAGCTGGTGAATCACGTCCGCCGCTGCACCCTTGAAGGGAACCTGGCCTTCAATGCCTTCGGGCACCAGCTTCAGCTGGTCCTTGATATCCTGCTGGAAATAGCGGTCGGCCGATCCGCGCGCCATTGCGCCAACCGAACCCATGCCGCGATAGCTTTTATAGGCGCGGCCTTGATAAAGGAACGTTTCACCAGGTGCTTCTTCGGTGCCGGCCAAAAGCGATCCTACCATCACGCCGGCGGCCCCTGCCGCAAGTGCCTTGGCAACATCGCCCGATGTACGCAGACCGCCATCGGCAATCACCGGAATGCCGGACTTTGCGGCTTCCTCGGCAGCATCCATGATCGCGGTCAATTGCGGAACGCCGACACCGGCGACAACCCGCGTTGTGCAAATTGACCCCGGGCCGATGCCAACCTTGACGCCATCAGCGCCTGCGTCAATCAGCGCGCGGGTCGCTTCTGCGGTCGCGACATTACCCGCGATGACCTGCACCTTGCTCGACATGCGCTTGATTTCGGCCACTGCCGCTGACACCATCTTGCTATGGCCGTGCGCTGTATCAACGACAATCAGGTCGCATTCCGCATCGACCAGCGCGCGGGTGCGCTCAATTCCTTTTTCGCCAACAGTCGAAGCCGCCGCCACCCGCAGACGGCCTGAACCATCCTTTGTCGCCGACGGATAGGTAACCGCCTTTTCAATGTCCTTCACGGTAATCAGGCCGACGCAATGATAAGAGTCGTCGACGACCAGTAGCTTTTCAATCCGGCGCTGGTGCAAATGGCGCTGCGCCTCTTCCTGACTGACGCCGGCTTTTACGGTCGCCAGATTATCGTGCGTCATCAGTTCGGCGACCGGCTGCAGCGGGTTTTCAGCAAAACGCACATCGCGATTGGTCAGGATGCCGACAAGCTTGCCACTCGCCTCTACTACGGGAATTCCCGAAATGCGATTTTCGGTCATCAACGCCTGCGCCTCGGCAAGCGTTGCTGTGGGCGCAATCGTGATCGGATTGACGACCATGCCCGATTCATAACGCTTCACCTGACGGACAGCGGCCACCTGTTCTTCGATCGAAAGGTTGCGGTGGAGCACGCCAATGCCGCCTAGCTGCGCCATGACGATCGCCATGCGCGCTTCGGTAACGGTGTCCATAGCCGACGACATAATCGGGATATTGAGCGTGATGCCGCTGGTGATCCGCGTCTGCGTGTTCGCCTGACTTGGCAGAATATCCGATTCGCACGGCTGCAGCAGCACGTCGTCAAAGGTCAGTCCAAGGCGGATTTTATCGGATTTCATGGCGCCACTTCGCTTTAGTCTATGGGTCGAGTCGTGGCGGCCCATGTAAACAGTGAGGCGATTATCCGCCAGTCCCCTTCTCGGGCTTTTTCGGAGGGAATTTGCGGGCATTTGCAAAATATTGGCCGAGTGCAACGTGAAGATCTGAATCCTCGGCCGCTCCGCCCAATTGCAGGTCTGCCGTCACCTCATCTTCAGGGCCGTGATAGGGGCCTTTCAGAAAGGCATCGAGTTTCCCGAGATCGGCAAAAGAACCGCCGACCATGAAGGAAGCCACGCCCTTTTGCATCAATGCCCAACCGTCCTGCCGCTGCAGGAAGGAGTTGGCATCGGTCGATGGTTCGATTTTCCGGCCAAGCTTTTGGGCTACACGTTCGATGTCAGGATCGAACGACGTCTTACCCCGGCCGATGATGGCTACCTTGGACCCGCGAGGCGCAATCGCAATGGTATCGATGTTGAAAACCGCCTTGATCTGGTCAAGCGGCACCACCGGATTTGCAGCAAAGGCATAGGCGCCCCATAGGCCGCTCTCCTCTGCGGTAGTGCCGATAAAGTAAATGTCCCGGTCATGCCGCTGCCGCGCCAGCCGGCGCGCGACTTCCGTGATCACGGCCATGCCACTCGCATTATCCACCGCACCGTTGCAGATGCGGTCAGGTTCGCCTTCCGGCCGGCAAATTCCGAGATGATCCCAATGGCCCATGAACACGATCGCGCCGGTCGACGGTTTGCGCCCCGGCAGTTTTCCGATGATATTCGAACTGGTAAAGCGGCGCACATCACTCGTCACGCTGAGGTCAGCAGACAATTGCAGCGTTTGTCCGCCATAGTCGGCGGCCTGCGCGGCTGCGCGCATCTTGTCCCAATCACCACCGGCAGCCGTTACCAGCGCGACCATATATTGCGGGCTGGCAACACCCTCAACGCCAACTGCAAGATCCTTTTCAGCCCAGACGATAGGGCGTGACATCAGCGCGCGTCGATAAGCGGGATAGTTGAACTGCTCGCCCGAAATTGCGATCACGCCTTCTGCACCAGCTTTGAGCAGTTTTTCACGGCGCGCCCGCATCTGGCGCAATTCGCGGGGAAGGAATTCTGCGCTATCCGAAAGAACGAAAACCAGCTTGCCAGAGACATCGGCATTCACCTCTCCGGCGGCGTTCACGCCATGACCGACAAACACAGCCGGCAGCTTTTCCCGCTGATATTCACTTTCGCGTCCGATCAGCAGCAGTTCGTCACCAACAACGCGGATCTTTTCGCCACGGGAATAAAATTGGACGTCGGCGGTCTTGGGTCCGCGTTTCACAAATTCAATCGGTTGCAGCCAGCTGCCATCGGCAGCGCCTGGTTTGACCCCTGCTTTTGACCAAGCGTTACGCAGATAATCCAGCGTCTTTCGTTCACCTTCGGTGCCAGGCGCACGCCCTTCGAAATCGTCAGACGCGAGGATTTCGATATGCTTGCGCAGATCGCTTTCGGTGACGGGGCGTGCTGATGCGGTGGAAAGGGCGGCCGGAACGGCCAGGGTGACGAAAAGGGCATGTAAAACGCGCATGCCCGCGGTTACCCTAACTGCCCGTCCGATGTCGAGCACGTTCTATCGTCCGGCGCGCTTCTTCGACATGCATGGATTCGATCATCTTACCCTCGTGGCGCTGAGCCCCGCCGGTTGCGGCCGCGATCAACGCTTCGGCTTCGGCGAGTTCCTGCGCACTGGGGCCAAAAACCGCATTGGCCATGGCAATCTGGTTCGGGTGGATCAGGGTCTTTCCGACAAAGCCATAGCAACGCCCCTGTGCGCATTCGGCTTCATAACCGTCCATATCGTCCAGCCGATTGCACACGCCGTCAAAAGCGGGTTTCCCGGCCGAGGCCGCTGCCATCACGATGGTTTGCAGCGCAAGTTCAAGCCCCTGCCGCTGCGACCCTGGCTTGATGCCGATGTCCGCACAAATGTCGTTCACGCCGGCGATCAGCCCGACAACACCGTGATGCGCCGCAATCTCACGGGCATTGTAAAGCCCGAGGGGCCCTTCGATCATCGCCAACAGCGGACTGGGCAGCCGCGCAAGGATGGGATCAAGGCCGCCTGTGCCTTCAACCTTGGGCAGCACAAATGCGTCGGCCTGCGAACGCACACATGCGTCAAGATCAGCCTCAAGATCCGAGCTGCCGATACCGTTCAGCCGGATTGCAACAAGTTTTCCCGGAAATCCCGCCGCAACCTCTGCCAGTGCGGCTGAGCGCGCTTCTGCCTTGCGATCCGCAGGAACGGCATCTTCAAGGTCGATGATCAGCATGTCGACCGGCAATGCGCGCACCTTTTCCAATGCACGTGCATTGATTGCAGGCACATACAGCGCCGTTCGCACTCGTTTCAGCCGTTCTACAAGGTTCATCGCTGGCGTCGCTCCGTCCGAATTTACTTGTGCCTGCCATGCGAATTTCCCACAATCCGGTCCAGAGGAAAAACAGGAGGATAGCATGGAATTTTTTCTATTTGCGCTGCCGCTATTGGTGATCATCTTCCTGATGATGGGTGTAACCGTGGTGCGCCAAGGTTTTGTCTACACCATCGAACGCTTTGGCCGTTTCACCCACGCAGCCCAGCCAGGCCTGACGATCATCATTCCCTTTTTCGACCGCGTCGGTCGCAAAGTGAACATGATGGAGCAGGTGCTCGACATTCCGGGTCAGGAAATCATCACCAAGGATAACGCCATGGTGGGCGTCGACGCCGTGGTGTTTTTCCAGTGCCTTGATGCAGCAAAGGCGGCTTATGAAGTCTCCGATCTGTATGTCGCGATCATGCAGATCACGACAACCAACCTGCGCACGGTGATGGGCAGCATGGATCTTGACGAAACCCTCTCCAAGCGTGACGAGATTAACGGGCGGCTATTGTCGGTCGTTGATCATGCGACCTCGCCTTGGGGTGTCAAAATCACCCGCGTTGAAATCAAGGATATCCGCCCGCCCGCCGATATTTCCAACGCCATGGCCCGCCAGATGAAGGCGGAACGCGAAAAGCGCGCCCAAATTCTTGAAGCCGAAGGCCTGCGCGCCGCAGAAATCCTGCGCGCAGAAGGCGAAAAGCAAGGCCAGATCTTGCAGGCAGAAGGCCGACGCGAAGCCGCTTTCCGCGATGCAGAAGCCCGTGAGCGCGAGGCCGAAGCCGAAGCCAAGGCGACCACGATGGTGTCCGAGGCGATTGCCAGTTCGGGCACGCAGGCGCTGAATTACTTCATCGCGCAGAAATATACCGACGCCATCAGCCTGTTTGCCACTTCGCCCAATAGCAAGACGATCCTCTTCCCTGTCGAAGTGACGCAATTGGTCGGCACGCTGGGCGGTATCAGCGAGCTTGCGAAAGACGCGCTCGAAAAGAAGGACAAGTGACATGCCTGAATCGCTGGGTTCGATTTCCGCACACTGGTTTTGGCTGACGCTGGCAGCCATACTTGGCGCGGCAGAAATGCTCGCCCCCGGATTTTTTCTGATCTGGCTCGCGCTGGCCGCGGCCGGCGTAGGTACACTTGCTTTCCTGCTTCCGGTTTCGATCCCGATGCAGGTAGGCCTGTTCGCAATCGCTTCGATCTTCGCCGTCTACGCCGGCAAACGCTTTCTGAAAGATAATCCGATCGTTTCCGACGATCCCAAGTTGAACGATCGCGGCGCACGCCTGGCAGGAGAGATCGTCACCGTGGTGCAGGCGATCGAAAATGGCCGGGGCCGCGTGCGTGTTGGTGATAGCGAATGGAACGCGCGCGGCGATGATGCACCCTTGGGGACGCATGTCCGCGTTACCGGTGCCGAAGGTGCCGTACTTCTGGTTGAAGCGCTAACCTGATCCCCTAATCTGATCCATAGCCGCCAAGCGCGCCAGACTGCCCAACCAAAACAAAAAAAGGAGCGCCATCGCTGGCACCCCCTTTTCACAATTTCTGCTTTAATCAGGCTGCCTTGGGGGCGGCCTCGATCACGCCGGCATCGACATGCTGTTCGAACTGCGCGAAATTGTCGATGAACTGCTGGACCAGCTTTTGGGCGGTCGCATCATAAAGTGCCTTGTCTTCCCAAGCCTCACGCGGATCGAGGATCTTTGAATCGACACCTGCAACGGCGACGGGGAATTCAAAGCCGAAATTCGGATCCTTGCGGAACTCGGCATCGTTCAGGCTACCATCGAGCGCAGCGTTGAGCAGCGCGCGGGTCGCCTTAATCGGCATGCGGCTGATTCCCGGCTGTGTGGCCATGCCGCCCGTCCAGCCGGTGTTGACCAACCAGCATTTCACGCCGCCCTTGGCAATGCGCTCCTTCAAGAGGTTGCCATAGACCGAGGGGTGGCGCGGCATGAAAGGTGCGCCGAAACAAGTGCTGAAGGTCGCTTCAGGTTCGGTCACGCCGATTTCGGTGCCGGCAACGCGTGCAGTATAGCCCGACAGGAAGTGGTACATCGCCTGATCAGGCGTCAACCGCGCGATCGGGGGTAGCACGCCGTAGGCGTCCGCGGTCAGGAAGATTAGGTTCTTGGGAACCGGCCCCAGATTGTCTTTCGAAGCGTTGGGGATGAAATCGATGGGATAAGAACCGCGGCTGTTTTCAGCGAGGCTATTGTCATCAAAATCCAGTTCGCGGGATTCGGCATCGATCACCACATTTTCAAGGACAGTGCCGAAACGCTTTGTCGTTGCGTAGATTTCAGGTTCTGCTTCGGGCGAAAGGCGGATCATCTTTGCATAGCAGCCGCCTTCAAAGTTGAATACCGCCGTGTCCGACCAGCCATGCTCGTCATCGCCAATCAACGTACGGCTGGCATCTGCAGACAGCGTCGTCTTACCGGTACCCGAAAGACCGAAGAAGATCGCGGTGTCGCCATTGGCGCCGATATTGGCCGAGCAGTGCATCGGCATCACACCCTTTTCGGGAAGCAGATAGTTGAGGATGCCGAACACCGACTTCTTCATCTCACCCGCATAAGCGGTGCCGCCGATTAGGATCAGCTTCTCGCTGAAATTGACGGCGATCACCGTTTCGCTGCGGCAGCCATGGCGCGCTGGATCAGCGCGGAAGCTGGGCAGGTCGATGATGGTATATTCGGGAACCAAATCGGCCAGTTCCGACTGGTCCGGACGCACCAGCAGGGTGCGGATAAACAGATTGTGCCAGGCAAACTCGTTAATCACGCGCACATTAACGCGATATTCCGGCTGCGAACCGCCAAACAGATCGGCAACATAAAGCTGCTTCTTTTCGGCCAGTGCGGCCAAGAAATCTTCCTTCAGCGCCGCAAAATGCGCCGGGTCCATCGCAACATTGGTCTTGCCCCAATGGATGGTCTGTTCCGTTTCAGCGTCGCGAACGATATATTTATCCTTCGCCGAACGACCAGTATGCTTGCCCGTCGCAACCACCAGCGGGCCGTCTTTCGCCAGCATGCCTTCGCCATTGGCAAGGGCCGATTCGACAAGATGTGCCGTGCCGAGATTCCAGTCGATGCTGGCGCTCGTTTTAATACCTTGATTTTCAAGTGTAAATTTGGGCGTTACGGACACGTTCTTATTCCTTCATGCTGTTTGTGCATAGGTATGCCTAACTGGTATAGGGCCCCGTAACTTACCCTGCCCCACGCGTCAAATCGCTGCAAGCCATATGGAGTAAAGAAAAAATGTAACGCGATGTGCCTGCGCTTCCCCTTTCGATTGATGCCGCCGCGATGCGAACCTATAAGACTGCACATGGCCGCCAATATTGCCTTGGTCGATGATGACCGCAACATCCTGACCTCTGTATCGATCGCGATGCAGGGCGAAGGCTTTGTCACACGGCTCTACCCCGATGGCGAGGCGGCGTTGAAGGCGCTGATTGAAAACCCCGCCGACCTTGGCATTTTTGACATTAAGATGCCGCGTATGGACGGGCTGGAATTGCTCCGCCGTCTGCGTGAAAAATCGGACATGCCGGTGATCTTTCTGACATCGAAGGATGAAGAACTGGATGAAGCGCTGGGCCTGGCCATGGGCGCGGACGATTACATCACCAAGCCATTTTCGCAGCGCTTGCTGATCGCCCGGGTAAAGGCGATATTGCGCCGGACAGCGGTTCGCGCCGGACCAAGCGAGGAAGAAGCGCAGGATGAGCCTGAACCCATGGTGCGCGGCGCACTGCAGATGGACCCTGCCCGCCACCATGTGAACTGGAAGGGACGCGCGATCACGCTGACCGTTACTGAATTCCTGATACTTGAAGCTCTTGCGACCCGGCCGGGGGTAGTCCGCACGCGCAGCCAGTTGATGGACATCGCCTATCAAGATGATGTCTATGTCGACGACCGTACAATCGACAGCCACATCAAACGCCTGCGGCGCAAGTTCCGTGAGGTCGACTCCGAATTTTCCGCAATCGATACCCTCTATGGCGCTGGGTACCGCTTTGCCGAAAGCTGACGTCGATCGTTTCAATCTGGGCTGGAGCCGGGGCCTGACCCTCACCGCCCGCATCTTGGCAGTCAACCTGTTCGCACTGGTTTTGATGGCGACCGGGCTGTTCTTTCTGGACAGCTATCGGACGAGGCTGGTCGCCGAACGGCAGCTTGCGGCAGAGGCGCAAGTGCGCCTGCTTGCTGCCAGCCTCCCGTTGGTTGACGGCGGCGACGCCGAAGCGTTGATCGCGCAAAGCGCGCGCACCGGCAAAATGCGCATACGGATTTACAACGCCGACGGTGGAAAAAGCTATGACAGCTTTGCATCAATAGGTCCGACTTATCGGCTGAACGATCCGGCAAAGGAGCCCTGGCGCAAGACGGCGGCGCGGTGGATAGACCGAGCGTTCGATTTCGTTGTTGGCGCGCCAGACTTGCAATATTATCGCGAACCTGCACGCGATGTAGCGGGGAAATGGCCTGAGCTGGCGGCAATTAGCGGTCGTCCTTCGGTATCACAGGTGCGCTTCGCCACCGATCTGAGCCATGTCATCACCGCCGCCGCGCCCCTTCCGGCAACCGGCCAGATAATCACGACCACGGCCAATCCGCGCGACATCCGCTCGCTAATCCGCGCTGAACGGTTTTCAATAGGCATGTTCATGCTCGCGGTTCTGGCGATTTCGGTGCTGTTATCGCTGTTTCTGGCGCGCACAATTGTAAAGCCGCTGCAATATCTGGCACGAGCTGCCGTTCGCGTCCGCCTCGGCCGATCGCCCGATGTAACCATTCCGCGCATGCCGACACGGCGCGACGAGATCGGCATGCTGGCAAGGGCGCTTTCCGACATGAGCAGCGCGCTGCGCCAGAGGATCGATGCAACCGAGGCCTTTGCCGCCGACGTTGCGCATGAGATTAAGAACCCCCTCGCTTCGCTGCGTTCGGCGCTTGATGGCATCGACAATGTCGATCGCCCTGATCTGCGAGCGCAATTGATGAAAGTCGCCCACGCCGATGTGCAGCGTATGGACCGGCTGATCAGCGACATTTCTGATGCGAGCCGCATCGATGCACAGCTTGCCAAAGCCAAATTTGAGGAAATCGATCTGGGCGACATGATCGAACAGCTTTTGGTTGCCCGCGAAAGCCGCGGCACCGATGGCAGCGTCCGCATCGCATTTGCCCGGCCGCGCAAGGGTGTCGCCGTCTTTTTGGGCGAAGACATTCGGATCGAACGGGTGTTGACCAACCTTCTCGATAATGCCGTATCCTTCTCGCCGCCGGACGGGATAGTAGAAATTTCCGCGACCCGCAGCGACGAAGAAGTTATCGTTCGAATCAGCGATCTGGGGCCAGGTATTCCCCGGCACGAACGCGAAACTGTGTTCCGCCGTTTTCACAGCGCACGACCGGAAAGCGAGGGATTCGGGCAGCATAGCGGCCTTGGCCTTGCCATCGCCCGCACAATTATCGAAGGCCACCATGGCAGCATCTCGGTCGATGATCGCGACGACGGCCTGCAGGGTGCATGTTTCCACATCAGCCTGCCCGTCGCCGGCCGGCCGGCACAACAGGAATAACGGTGGTGGCGACCGCACCTGCGATCCACGCCACCGCAATTGCGATAAATGGTCAGGCCATACTGTTGTTAGGTGCGTCAGGCAGCGGCAAATCCGATCTTGCACTCCGCTTAATTGATCGCGGGGCCATTTTGATCAGCGATGATTATTGCCATGTCGAAGTGGTTGATGGCGCGCCGCATATTCGCGTTGCAACCGCAATTGCAGGCAAGATCGAAGTGCGCGGTATCGGCATTGTCACGCAAGCCCATATCGCCTCAGCACCGCTTCGCCTGGCATTGCTGCTCGGCGTAGCGCCCGAACGGCTGCCCGAGGAAAATGGCGTGACGCACATCGGCGAATGGACCATTCCGGCATTTTCCCTCAGTCCATTTGAGGCCTCTGCACCTATCAAGGCGGAGTATCTGTTGCGGCATGTGGTTGACGCGGGACGACAACCGGTGCGATGGAATCAAACTGGTTCGCAACAAGGTGTAACATAATGCAAGGCGGGACGAAGCGCATTTTGCTGGTCACGGGATTGTCCGGGGCCGGCAAGTCGACGGTGCTCAAGACATTAGAGGATCTTGGCTGGGAAGCGGTGGACAATTTCCCTGTCCGCCTCGCACGGCCGCTGCTCGACCTGCCGCCAGCCGATGCGCAATCCGAAGCCGACATGCCATTGGCGCTTGGATTTGACAGCCGGACGCGCGGCTTTGAACCGGCGAAATTGATTGCAGAAATCAAGGAACTGCAAAAACGCCCTGATCTTGAAATCATGACGCTGTTCGTGGATTGCGCCGGTGCCGAAATCGAGCGCCGCTACGCTGAAACGCGCCGACGTCACCCGCTGGCACAGGATCGCCCGGCAATTGACGGCATCGCACAAGAACGCACGCTGATGCTCCCTCTGCGCGACTGGTCGGATCTTGTGATTGATACCAGCCGCATGTCGGCCAGTGATCTGCAAGCCGAAATCCGCAACCGCTTTCGCTTGCCCGATGGCCGGATGACCATCTCGCTTGTCAGCTTTGGTTTTTCGCGCGGCGTGCCGCCCAACGCCGACCTGATCTTCGACCTGCGCTTCTTGCAAAATCCGCACTGGATCGCCGATCTGCGCCCGCTAACAGGGCTGGATACCGCCGTGGGGGAATATGTTGCAGCCGACCCCGCCTTTGATGGGGCAATCGAGCGGATTTCCGATTTACTGCTCTATCTCCTCCCGCTCTATGAAGCGCAGGGCAAGGCTTATGTCACCATAGGCTTTGGCTGTACCGGCGGCCGCCACCGGTCGGTCTTTGTAACCGAGAAATTTTCGGCATTGCTGCGTGAAGAAGGCTATGCGCCGAGCGTAAATCATCGCAACCTGCACACAAGGCCGGTTGACGCGCTCGAATGGCAAGGTAATCAGGCGCGCCCCATGTATAACGACTGAAGCTGCAAGCAGGCAGCGACAGGATTGGAACCGGATATCCCATGATCGGACTCGTTTTGGTTACCCACGGCACTCTGGCGAGCGAATTTGTTGTCGCTATGGAGCATGTCGTGGGCCCGCAAAAGCAGATTGCAACGATCTGCATTGGTCCGCGCGACGATATGGAAACACGTCGCAAGGAAATTTCGCAGGCGATACGCGACGTCGACAGCGGTGATGGCGTGATTATCCTCTCCGACCTGTTCGGTGGGACCCCGTCCAATCTGGCAATCTCGCTGCTGGATGTTGGCAAGGTTGAGGTGATCGCGGGGGTGAATTTGCCGATGCTGATCCGGCTGGAAAGCGCGCGCAAGAATATGGCCGTATCCGAAGCGGTTTTGGCCGCACGCGATGCTGGGCGCAAATATATCAGCGTCGCATCCGAAGTGCTGGAGGCATCACGGTGAGCCGGGTCAGCCGGAGCCTGACCATCGTCAATCAAAAGGGGCTGCACGCGCGTGCCAGCGCCAAATTTGTCACTTTTGTCAGCCGCTTGCCTGATGGACTTAAGGTCGATGTTGAAAAAGACGGGCAATCTGTCGCCGGCACCTCGATCATGGGATTGATGATGCTCGGTGCGGCCAAGGGCAGCAGCATCACCATCCATGTCGAAGGCGAAGAAGCGGAAATGGCGCTCGAAAAGCTGGCCGGCCTTGTGACCGATGGTTTCGGCGAAGACTGATGCGTAAGGAAATTACCGGCTTTTCCAATCCGCTGGTCAAGCGGATACGTTCGCTGCGTGACAAAAAGCATCGCAGGCGCGAGGGCCTTTTTCTGGCTGAGGGGCTGCGCATCCTGACCGAGGCGCGCGTAGCAGGATTTCTGCCGGATATGCTATTCCGCGCAGCCGGGCGTGATGCCCATGCACTTGAAATCGCGTTGGAAGGCGAAGTGCTCGCTGCGGGCGGCGATGTGATCGAAACTTCGGCCGACATATTGGGCAAGCTTTCGGGCAAAGAAAATCCCCAGACAATCTTGGGGGTCTATAAGGAATTTTCGACCACGCTCGAAACGCTCGACCGAAAAAGTGCCGACATCTGGCTGGTTGCGCAGGCGATGCGCGATCCCGGGAATTTGGGCACGATGCTGCGGACAGGCGATGCCGTGGGCGCAGGTGGGCTGATCCTGATCGACGACTGTACCGATCCCTTTTCAGTCGAGGCTGTGCGGGCAAGCATGGGCGCGATTTTCACGCAGAAAATCGTGCAGTGCCGCTGGGATGAATTCATCACATGGCTACGCAATGGGCCCGGACAGCTTGTCGGCACGAGCCTGCAAACAGACGTCGATTATCAAGCCCCCGATTATCAGCGTCCCTGCTTCATCCTCACCGGCAATGAGGCGCAAGGATTGCCCGAAACCTATGAAGCCGAATGCGACCTACTGGTGAAAATGCCGATGCACGGCAAGGCGGACAGTTTGAACGCCGCAGTGGCGACAGCGGTAATGGCTTATGAAGTTCTGAACCAGTTCCGTCTGCGCTAATCAGGCGCTGGCTGCCTCGTTCGGCAGCTGGGGCATCTCCTCGCCCACCGCTGCTTCGCCAGCGCTTCCATAGCGGGGCAACGCCTCTACCAAGGGCACATCCTCAAGATCACGTTTGCCGGTCTCAATATTCAACTCGGCAAATTTGCGCCCTGTCGACATCACATTGCGTTCGAAACTGCCTACGAACTTGTTGTAATTGTTCACCGCAGAGGAAAGCCCCGACCCCACCGATTTCAGGTGCCCCGCCGCCACCGCGATACGATCATACATTTCCTTGCCCAACGCGCCGATCTGTTTCGCCTCGCGCGCCAGCCCTTCCTGCCGCCAGACACTGGCGACCGTGCGGGCAATCGCCACAAGGTTGGTTGGCGTCGCCAGCAGCACCCGCTTTTCAAAGGCAACGTCCCATAGGGCCGGTTCATGTTCCAGTGCGGCAGCCAGGAAATGCTCGCCCGGCACGAACATGATGACATAGTCCGGCGCATCGTCGAACTGGTCCCAATAGGCCTTTCGCGAAAGGCCATCGATATGCGCCTTCATCGATGCGGTATGGCGCGTCATCGCGATCTGACGGGCATCGTCATCGTCGGCATTAAACCCGTCCTGATAATCGTTAAGCGAGACCTTGGCATCAATGACAAGGCTCCGCCCGCCGGGGATGCGTATGATCGCATCGGGGCGCAACCGTCCATCCTCAACTGTGACGCTGGCTTCGGTCACATAATCTACATGTTCGGCAAGCCCGCAGCTTTCCAGAACATTTTTCAACTGTTGTTCGCCCCAACGGCCGCGTGCCTTGGGCGCATTGCGCAGCGAATTGACGAGGCGCGCTGCCTCGCTCTGCACCCTTTCCTGCCCGGCGCGCATCTGATCAATCAGACCGGTCAACGCACCATAGGCTTCGGTCCGGTCCTTTTCGATCCGGCCGACCTGATCCTCATAGGCTTTCAACCGCTCCCCCACCGGGGCCAGCAATTGCTTCAGCCGTTCTTCATTTTTTTCACCCGCCTGGTGAAACCGCTCATCTGCGCGCTGCAAAAAGGCCTGCTGCGCCTCGCCGAGCAATTTCTGGCCAATCTCGCCAAATTGCGCAGCGAGCAGATCCTTCGCGTCACCCAATGCGCGCAGTTGCTCATCGAAACTGCGCTCACGCTCTTCCAAAGAGGTTTCGATCCGTACCAGACGGTCTTTCGCGCGATCACGTTCTGCCACGACTTCATCAAGCATGGCGCGCAGTTGCAGCGTCGTTTCGCCGCCCGCGCGCGCCGCCTTCCCGCCCATCAGCCAGCCCAGACCGAGCCCTGCCAACAGCGCAAGGATAACAACGAAAACGATGATCAACGGGTCCAATTCAAGCTCCAGCTGCAAGAACAAAAATGGAACTTAGCCAAAGTGGCCAGAGCGTCAAGCGCTTTGCGCGCGCCTCGCCCGTTTGACCTTTGCATAGCTGCCGATGCTCAACGGGATCAGCAACGCATAGACAAGGCTGGCTACAATCAGCGCAACCCAGGGTGCTGCAATCAGCGCAGCCGCAAATAACCCTACCCCGGCCAGTGCCATGAAGCGGAAGGCACGGCGAATACGGATCGAGGACCAGCTGAAGGTAGCAACGTTGGAAATCATCAGGAACGAAATCAACAGCACCCAAGGGCCGATCAGGCGATAATCGCGTGCCCAGTCCGCCCCGGTTTCCAGCCATATTGTCAACGGCAATAGCATCAGGCCGGCGCCGGCAGGTGACGGCACGCCAGTGTTGAACCCGGCCGATTTATGCGGCTGTTCATCTGCGTCGATGTGCGCGTTGAACCGTGCCAGCCGCAACGCGGCGCAAAGCACAAAGAAAACGCAGATAGTCCAGCCGAAACGCGGCATATGCTGCAACGCCCAGCTGTAGACGATCAGCGCAGGGGTGGCGCCAAAGGCAATCACGTCAGAAAGCGAATCCAGCTCAGCACCAAAACGGCTTTCACCTTTGAGCATCCGCGCAATTCGGCCGTCCATAGCGTCAAGCACGCCGGCAACCACAATCGCCAGCAGCGCGGCATCCCACCTTTGTTGCAAGGCAAACCAGACACCCGACAGGCCAGTGCATAATGCCATGGCCGTGACGGCGTTGGGAGCAAGCGCGCGCAATGAAATGCCCGGCCGGTTCTGAATATCACTCATAGGTGCGGTTTCGGCCGCAGGACCGCGCTTGTCAATGGTCGCACATCAATGGGCGATCGCACGCAGATCCTGATCGACACCGATATCGGCAAGGATCGTTTCGCCTGCAACGCAACGTTGCCCCTTGATGATGCGCGGCGCGGTGCCATGCGGCAAATAGACATCGACGCGGCTACCAAAGCGGATCAGGCCGACGCGTTGCCCTGCGGCAACAATATCGCCTTCTTTTACGAAAGCGACGATGCGACGGGCCACAAGCCCTGCAATCTGGGTAAAGCCGATACGGACCCCGTCAGGGCGTTCGACAAGAAAATGCTGGCGTTCATTCTCTTCGCTGGCCTTGTCCAGATCGGCGTTGAGGAACTTACCCGCAATATAGGCCACCCGCTTGATCGTGCCACGGATCGGCGCACGGTTGATGTGCACGTCAAAGACGCTCATGAAAATCGACACGCGGATCATGGGCTCATCACCCAAACCAGCAGGCCCCGACAATTCGGGCGGTGGCGGGACTTTCTCGATCAGAGTGACAAGGCCATCCGCTGGTGACACGATGAATCGATCATCAATCGGTGTTGCGCGTGCGGGATCACGGAAAAAGGCAAGCGTCCAGATCGTGACACCTGCCATCGGCCAGGCCAGCGTTTCCCAAGCCATGAAGGCAAAGATTGCGGTGATTGCCGCTGCGATTAGGCCGAATTTCCGGCCTTCCGGATGGACTGGCGGGAAGGACCATTTTGCGACCCCGGCACCCCGGTTGGTGAGTTCTTGTTTTGACATTGAGTTGCATTTAGGCGGTGCGACCGCACTATACAACCGTTTGCTGCTATACCTGCCTGCCCGGCCAGACAGTTGATTGCCGTTCAAACTTTGCTATGGCGCAGCCGTAAACAAAAACGACATCCCCAAGGAAAGCAGCAGCATCATGGCAAAAATCAAGGTGAAGAACCCCGTCGTCGAACTTGATGGCGATGAAATGACCCGGATCATCTGGCAATGGATCCGCGAACGCCTGATTTTGCCCTATCTCGATATTGACCTGAAATATTACGATCTTGGCATCGAAGCGCGCGATGCGACCGACGACAAGATCACCGTCGATAGTGCCAATGCGATCCGGGAATATGGCGTCGGCGTAAAGTGCGCGACAATCACCCCCGATGAAGACCGCGTCAAAGAATTCAACCTGAAAAAGATGTGGAAATCGCCCAATGGGACGATTCGCAACATTCTGGGTGGCGTTGTGTTCCGCGAGCCCATCGTGATCGAAAATGTGCCCCGGCTGATCCCGGGTTGGACCGACCCCATTGTTGTCGGCCGCCATGCCTTTGGTGACCAGTATCGCGCAACCGATACGCTGATCCCCGGCCCCGGCACGCTGCGCCTCGTCTTTGATGGTGACGATGGCAAGAATATCGACCTCGAAGTCTTCAAATTCCCCAGCTCGGGCGTCGCCATGGCGATGTATAATCTTGACGATTCGATCCGCGATTTCGCCCGCGCCTCGTTCAACTACGGCCTTGGCCTTGGTTGGCCGGTATATCTGTCGACCAAGAACACTATCCTCAAGGCCTATGACGGCCGCTTCAAGGATCTGTTCCAAGAGGTATTCGAGACCGAAGGCTTTAAGGAAAAGTTCGGTGCGGCCGGCATTGTTTACGAACACCGCCTGATCGATGACATGGTGGCATCGGCCCTGAAATGGAGCGGCAAGTTCGTCTGGGCTTGCAAGAATTATGACGGCGACGTCCAGTCGGATCAGGTCGCGCAAGGCTTTGGCTCGCTCGGCCTGATGACCTCCATCCTGATGACGCCCGACGGCAAGACAGTGGAAGCCGAAGCCGCGCATGGCACGGTAACCCGCCATTACCGCCAGCATCAGCAGGGCAAGGCAACCTCGACCAATCCGATCGCGTCAATCTTCGCTTGGACCGGTGGCCTGAAATATCGCGGCAAGTTCGACGAAACCCCCGATGTAACTCGCTTTGCCGAAACGCTGGAGCAGGTCTGCATCGAGACCGTTGAAAGCGGCGCGATGACCAAGGACCTTGCCATCCTGATCGGCCCCGATCAGGCGTGGATGACCACTGAGCAGTTCTTCGAACAGGTTCGCGTCAACCTCGAACAAAAAATGGGTAGCTGGAAATAAGCTGCTGACATCGGCGGCCCCTTCTCTCTAATAAGAGGGCATGGCCGCCGAACTCAACACAGACGGGCTGCAAAATGCGCTGATCATCCTCGGCGCAGCGGGGATCGTTATCCCCGCCTTTGCCCGGTTGCGCATCACGCCCATCATCGGCTTTCTGCTTGTGGGCGTGCTCGTCGGCCCCATGGGGCTTGGCTCCCTTACCGGCGATTACCCTTGGCTAAAATGGATCACCATCTACGATACGGAAGGTGTCGACCGAGTAGGTGAGTTCGGGATTATCCTGCTTCTCTTCGGTATCGGGCTCGAACTTTCCTTTCGCCGTCTGTGGCGTATGCGCAAGCAGGTCTTCGGGCTGGGTGCAGCCGAATTGTTTGGCGGCGCGCTTCTTATCGGCGGTGCATTGTTTGCTTTTGGCTATAGCCCGACTGAGGCTGCAGGCCTTGGCCTTGCACTCTCGCTTTCTTCAACCGCGCTTGTTCTCCCAATTGCCGGAACGACTTCCTCCGTTGGCAAACCGGCTTTCGCGATGCTGTTGTTCGAAGACCTAGCGATCGTCCCCATTATATTCGTCCTCGGCGTCCTTGGCCCGCAGGCGGCCAGCGGTGGAGGTTGGGACGGGCTGTTCACGCTGGTCTGGCAGGGTCTTGCCGTCATCATCGCGATGCTCGTTGCAGGTCGATTCCTACTGCCGCCTCTCTTCGGGCAGGCTGCACGAACAAAAAGCCCGGAACTGTTTATTGCAGCGACGCTGCTCGTCGTGCTCGTTTCCAGTCTCGCCACAGCCGCAGTCGGCCTGTCGCCGATTGTAGGCGCCTTGATTGCGGGCCTGCTGATTGCTGAAACCGATTATCGAGGTGAAGTTGAAACCGTTGTGCAGCCGTTCAAGGGCCTTGCCCTCGGCGTATTCCTGATCAGCATTGGGATGCAGATCGATATCGGATTTATCGTCGAATACTGGCACGAACTGGCAGCCGCGATCATCATGGCCATCGCGATCAACGCCATTGTCGTCGGTGGATTGTTGAAGCTCGCAGGTGCACGGGCCGGCGTCGCGGCGGAAACGGGGCTGTTGATGTCGAGCCCTTCGGAAACAACCTTGATTGTTCTGGGCGCCGCCAGCGCTGCCGCGATCATTGATCCCGAAACCGCCAAATTCTGGCAAGTGGCAACCGCGATCGGTCTTCTGATCACGCCGATTCTGGCGCGCATCGGAAATGATATCTCCCGCCGGATCGAAATCCGCACATCAGGCATTGTGCTGGATGATGTGATCGACGATTCAAACGAGCAGCGCACCGTGATCATCGGTTTCGGCCGCGTCGGCCAATTGGTGGCAGACATGCTGAAAGTGCATGGCGAGCCTTATCTGGCGGTCGAGAATAACGTCGATTCGGTCCTTTCGGCACGCCGGGATGGCTATCGGACGGCTTTTGGCGACGTTGGCAAACCGCAAACGCTCCACCGGCTGAATCTGGATAGCGCCAAGGCGCTGGTGCTAACGATGAACGATCCGGTGCTGGCCGCCAAGACGGTGAAACGCGCCCGGGCAGACTATCCCGACTTGACCATTATTGCGCGCGCGCGTGACGCAGATCATGCCGCCGAATTGTATCTGGCGGGGGTAAGCGATGCCGTGCCAGAAACCCTGGAAAGCTCATTGCAGCTATCGGAAGCCGTGCTGGTTGACCTCGGCATTGCGATGGGGCCAGTAATCAAATCAATCCATGAAAAGCGCGACGAATTTCGCCGTGCCATCAAGGAAGCTGGGGAATTAGATGAAGCGCCGCGGTTAAAGCTGCGCTCGCGGGTTAACCCGCAAGCACAGCCTTGATTGCATCAATCGCCGCCTGCGCCTGATCCGATCCGGCAGGGCCTCCGCCCTGCGCCATTTCAGGCCGGCCTCCGCCACCCTGCCCGCCCATTGCAGCCGTCGCAGCACGAACCAGCGCGGGCGCGTCGAAACGCCCATGCAGTTCAGGGGAAACAGCAACCACCACGGTGTTGGCATTTTCATTGGCGGCAATGATGGCAACCACGCCGCCACCCAACGCCTTCATCTGGTCATCGGCAAGACCGCGCAGCGCCTTGGGCTCGATTCCAGCGATCACCTGCCCCATGAAGCGCGCGTCACCGATCGTCTCAGCCTCTGCCTTGGGACCACCGCCGCCGGAAAGGGCAAGCTTGGTCTTGGTCTCTGACAGTTCTTTTTCGAGTGCACGCCGTTCGGCGATCAATGTTTCGACACGGGCGCCGACTTCTTCGGGTGCAACCTTGAACAGCGACGCCAGTTCCTTGATCTGGCCTTCGCGCGCCGCAAGATGCAGCCGCGCTGCCTCTCCGGTCAGTGCCTCGATACGGCGAATACCGCTGGCGACAGCGCCTTCGGACACGATAGAGAAGATCGCAATATCGCCCAATGCGTTGACATGGGTGCCACCGCAAAGCTCAACGGAATAATTGCTGCCATCGGCGTCTCCCATACTGAGGACGCGGACTTCATCGCCATATTTTTCGCCAAACAGTGCCAATGCGCCAGCTGCAACGGCTTCATCCGGAGCCATCAAACGGGTGCTGACCGCCTTGTTGACACGAATCTGGGCGTTGACCTCGGCTTCGATAGCCGAGATGTCCTGCGGGGTTACCGCCTGATTGTGCGAAAAGTCGAAGCGCAGGCGATCGGGTGCGACAAGACTGCCCTTCTGCGTCACATGGCCACCAAGGCGGTTGCGCAGCGCAGCGTGCAGCAAATGCGTTGCGCTATGGTTGGACCGAAGTTGATCACGGCGGACCGTATCAATCTTCAGTTGGACGACGTCGCCCACCTTCACCTCGCCGGTCTCGACCATCAATTGATGCGCATGCAGCCTGCCAAGCGGTTTGGACGTATCGGCAACCACTGCCTTGAACCCGGCAAGGCTGGTAATGCTGCCGGCATCACCCATCTGGCCGCCACTTTCGCCGTAAAAAGGCGTCTGGTTGGTGATCAAGGTCACGCTGTCGCCGGCCTTCGCCGAGTCAACTTCTCCGCCGTCCTTAACCAATGCCACAACCTGGCCTTCGCCCTCACTGGCGGTGTAGCCGGTAAACTCGGTTGAACCGACGCGTTCGGCAATGTCGAACCACACTTCATCCGAAGCCTTCGCTCCGCTGCCCTTCCAGGCGGCGCGGGCGCGTTCCTTTTGCTGGTCCATTTCGGCATCGAAACCGCTGCGGTCGATCCCGAAACCCTGCGCGCGCAAAGCGTCCTCGGTCAGGTCATAAGGGAAGCCATAAGTGTCATACAGCTTGAACGCGGTTTCGCCGGGCAGCACATCGCCCGGCTTCATTCCGCCGGTCGCCTCGTCAAGCAGCTTCAACCCCTTGTCGAGCGTGCGGCGGAACTGCGTTTCTTCCTGTTTCAGCGTCGCTTCGATCAACGGCTGCGCGCGCAGCAATTCGGGATAGGCAGCGCCCATCTCGGCCGCAAGGCTGCCGACCAGACGGTGCATCAAAGGCTCTTTCGCGCCCAGAAGATGCGCATGGCGCATCGCACGGCGCATAATCCGGCGCAGCACATAACCGCGGCCTTCGTTCGACGGCATCACACCATCGGCAAGCAAGAAGCTGGTTGAACGCAGGTGGTCGGCAATCACGCGATGGCTGGCCATTTGCGCGCCTTGCGCCTTGGTCGACGTCAATTCCTCCGACGCCGCGATCAAGGCTTTGAAGGTATCGGTATCATAATTGTCAGGCACCCCCTGCATCACTGCAGAGATACGCTCGAGCCCCATGCCGGTGTCGATGCTCGGTTTTGGAAGCGGCACGTCGGTGCCATCATCCTGCCGTTCGAACTGCATAAAGACGAGGTTCCACACCTCGACAAAACGGTCGCCATCCTCATCAGGGCTGCCCGGAGGGCCGCCGGCGATATGATCGCCATGGTCGTAGAAAATCTCGCTGCAAGGCCCGCACGGCCCGGTATCGCCCATCGACCAGAAGTTATCGGATGTCGGGATGCGGATGATGCGATGATCGGGCAGCCCGGCAATCTTCTTCCACAAGGCGAAGGCTTCGTCGTCGGTATGATAAACGGTCGTCGTCAACCGATCGGGATCAAGGCCCCATTCCTTCGTCAGCAGCGTCCAGGCATGGGTGATCGCCGCTTCCTTGAAATAATCGCCGAAGGAAAAATTCCCAAGCATTTCAAAGAAAGTGTGATGCCGCGCGGTGTAGCCCACATTGTCGAGATCATTATGCTTACCGCCTGCGCGCACGCATTTCTGGCTTGAAGCGGCACGCGGCTTGGCGCGGCTTTCAAGGCCGGTGAAGACATTCTTGAACGGCACCATCCCGGCATTGGTGAACATCAATGTCGGGTCGTTATAGGGCACCAGCGGCGCCGAAGGCACCACATCATGGTCTTGTCCTGCGAAATAATCGAGGAACGAGCGGCGGATATCATTGGTCGAACTCATAGCCCGCGCGACTTAGGACACGGCAAAGCGGGCTGCAAGCGGGATATATTGTTTAGACTGAACGATCGCAGCCACTTCGGTCAGGCAAAAGCATATGGCCCGCCCTTCACAAGTGCCGCCTGCCATTGCGGGCGGGCGTGGATGCGCTCGACATAAGCGGTCAGTTTCGGCTTATCGGCTGCGCGGCCGCTTTTGACGGCGGCTTCGGCCGGAAAACTCATCATGAAATCCGCGCCGGTCAGCGTTTCCCCGACAAACCAGCCTGACGGCAGCAGCCGGTCTTCCATGAAGCCAAAATGGCTTTCAAGCTGTTCGTCGATGCGCGGATGCAGCGGCGCGCCCGCCTCACCCAGCCGGCCGACATAGAGGTTAAGCAGGATCGGCGTCATCACAGACCCTTCGGCAAAGTGCAGATATTCCAGATAACGGATATGGTCGTTGCTGCCACGCGCCGGCACGAAATGGCCCCCGCCATGCCGTTCGCACAAATATTCTACGATCGCCCCCGATTCGTAGATGATATTGCCATCGTCCTCAATCAGCGGCGATTTACCCAGCGGATGGATTGCCTGCAGGCCGGGCGGAGCAAGGTTGGTGACAGCATCACGTTGATGGTGGACGATTTCATAAGGAACAGCCAGTTCCTCGAGTAACCAGAGGATGCGTTGCGACCGACTGTTATTGAGATGATGAACTTTCAAGGTCAACGGGACTCTCCTTCGTGATTGAGCGTGATGCGGGCCGCAAGTTCGCGGACAAGTTTTGCCGCTAGGATGGCAGTGATATCGCCAATGTCGCGGGCGGGATTGAGTTCGACAATGTCTGCGCCGACGATCGGCGCGGTCTGCCGGTGGATCGCCGTCAGCACTTCGCGCAGCCGCAGCCCGCCGGGTTCGGGATGCGCGACACCAGGGGCCTCGGAGGGGTCGATCCCGTCAAGGTCGACGCTGATATAGAGTGGGCCATCAAGTACCGGTACGTGTGACGCGTGAAAATCAGCCATTGGCAGGGTTTCGACACCATATTTGTCTGCTTGTTCGCGACAATGGCGGTTGAGCGTGCGAATGCCGACCTGCACAAGTCGTTTCGCATACCCACCTTCGAAAATGCGGGCGAAAGGTGAGGCGTGGCTGCGCGGATTGCCCTCAAAATCAGCATAAAGATCCGGATGGGCATCAAAATGCAGGATATTGAGCGGGCCATGGCGGGCCGCTAGCGCCGCCACGACCGGATAGGTTATCGCATGATCGCCGCCCAACAGGATAGGTAGCGGCGCGTGCGCAACTGCTGCAGCAATTGTACGATCGTCACTTTCGACATCATGGTCAGTCAGCGGTAGATCGCCGCAGTCGACAAGGTCGATATCGGTGCCAAGTTCAAGCCCGCTCTCACTCGCGCTATTACCTCTGTCGCTCGCTAAAGCCGCGCGGATTGCAGCCGGACCCTTAGCGGCTCCGCGCTCGAACGAACTGTTAACGTCAGTGGGTAGGCCGATAAGGTGGATTGCAGGGCGCATTGCGCCACTAGGGCGAAAGCCCCCGCCAATGTCAATCACAGTCACGTGCCGACGCTGGGTAAGTGCAGAGGCGCAATAAAATGGCCCGCCCCGGGGTGGTCCAGGGCGGGCCGGCGCGCCGATCAGGCGCGGCGCGCAAGCGGCTCCTTGGGAGAGAGCCTAGGGGTATTTAACCTTCGGCGTCGTCGGCATCGTCGCCTGCATCCGATCCCACCATCATTTCTTCGGCCACCTCGGCAGTTTTACCGCGGATTGCGGCTTCCAACCGGGCAGCATGATCGGGGTTTTCGCGCAGCCAGGTCTTGGCATTCTCACGGCCCTGACCGATCCGAATCGAGTCATAGCTGAACCAAGCGCCGGATTTTTCGACAAGGCCTGCCTTGACGCCGATATCAAGAAGCTCGCCGGTCTTCGAAATGCCCTCGCCATACATGATATCGAATTCGACCTGCTTGAACGGCGGTGCGACCTTGTTCTTCACCACCTTCACGCGGGTTGCATTGCCGACAATATCCTCACGATCCTTGATCTGGCCGGTGCGGCGAATGTCGAGACGTACCGAGGCATAGAATTTGAGCGCATTGCCACCGGTCGTGGTTTCAGGCGAACCGTACATCACACCGATCTTCATGCGGATCTGGTTGATGAAGATGACAAGGCAGTTCGACCGGCTGATCGATCCGGTAATCTTGCGCAACGCCTGGCTCATCAGGCGGGCTTGCAGGCCGACATGGCTGTCGCCCATTTCGCCTTCGATTTCCGCGCGCGGCACCAGAGCAGCGACCGAGTCGATCACAAGAATGTCAACCGCGTTAGAACGCACCAGTGTGTCAGCGATCTCCAGCGCTTGTTCGCCTGTATCAGGCTGTGAGACGATCAGATTATCGATGTCGACACCCAGCTTCTTAGCATAAACCGGATCGAGCGCATGTTCGGCATCGATAAAGGCCGCCGTACCGCCTGCCTTTTGCGCTTCGGCAATGGCATGCAGCGTCAATGTCGTCTTGCCCGAGCTTTCCGGGCCAAAAATTTCGACAACACGTCCCTTGGGAAGGCCGCCAATACCAAGCGCGATATCAAGACCCAACGACCCCGTCGAAATTGCTTCCATCTGAACCGCCTCTCGGCTGCCCAGCTTCATCGCCGACCCCTTGCCAAATGCACGGTCAATCTGCGCCAGCGCTGCTTCGAGCGCGCGTTCACGTTCTGCGTTGTTCATATTCTTTGCCTGATCCCCATTAATGACCTTGAGACTTGCCGCCATTGTTCCACTCCTTAGTCAGCGTGCCATGTTTCCGATTGTCCACCACCAGAACATTATCAGAACATGATCATATGTATCGCCTTTGTTCTTTTGGAACAAGAGTGGAACAATAAAATTTAAACCTTTAATTACAGTGACTTCATTTTATCAGCGCATCGCGCACTGCGGCAGCGATCTGCTGTACCGAAAATGGCTTAGGCAGGAAATGCACATTGTCGAGATTGATCGACTGGCGCAGCTGTTCCTCCGCATAGCCCGACATGAAGAGGATCTTCATCACCCCATATTCCGCGCGCAATTGCCGCGCCATGCTGGGCCCATCCATGTTGGGCATGACAACGTCAGACACTACAAGGTCATAGCGTTTACCGGCCGCAAACAGTTCGAGCGCCTCTTCCCCGTCACGCGCCGTTTCAACACTATAGCCGTGCCGTACCAGCGCACGTTCAGCCACTGCGCGCACCATATCCTCATCCTCGACGAGCAACAGCGATGCATTGCCCCACAACTCCTCGCCTGCCCCATCATCGCGATTGGCAGCCGGGGCGGGCGCGGGCGCCGCTGCAGCAGTTGTGGGCAGATAGACGTCGAAGCGGGTTCCCGTTCCCACTTCGGAATCGGCAAAGATAAAGCCGCCAGATTGTTTGACGATGCCGTAAACGGTTGAAAGGCCCAACCCGGTGCCCTTGCCCACTTCCTTGGTCGTGAAGAAGGGTTCGAATATCTTCGCTAGATTTTCACGAGGTATGCCCACGCCGCTGTCTTGCACCGACAGCAGAGCATATTCGCCGATCGGCAATATCTCACTGCGCATCGCGCGCACCTCTGCGGGCAGAACCGCGCGCGTTTCGATGCGCAGCACACTGCCCCCTTTGCCCGCAGCCTGCATGGCATCGCGGGCGTTGACGCCAAGGTTGATGATCACCTGTTCAAGCTGACCGGGGTCCGCACGGACAGGCCCAATGCCCCGTCCGTGCTCGACCTCCAACTTGATGCCTTCGCCCAATAGGCGCTTCAATAGATGGGATACCTCGGCGACTACATCGGGCAGTTGCAGCACTTGCGGGCGCAGTGTTTGCTGCCGCGAAAAGGCGAGCAATTGCCGTGTCAGGCTCGCCGCACGGTTCGAGTTGTTCTTGATCTGCTGGATATCATCATAATCGCTGTCGCCGGGAGGATGGCGCAGCAGCATCAGATCGCAATATCCGAGGATCGCGGTCAGGATATTGTTGAAATCATGCGCCACGCCGCCGGCAAGCTGACCGATCGCCTGCATTTTGGTGGCTTGGGCGACCTGCCTTTTAAGCTTCGTTTCCTCGCTATTGTCCTTAAGGCCCAGCAGAACCGCCGCATCGCCCAGCCCGCGGACGCCCGCAATCGACAACGCAACCGCCTCGTCGGGATCGCCTTTCAGCCTGACGGCGATGTCACCAGACATGGATTGCCCGCGGGTATAACGCCGGATCGTATCGGCAACCGCCGATTTGTCCTCGGCAATCACCAAATCGCCAGGATAAGGCGGCAATCGATCAGGCTCTATTCCAGCAACACGGGCAAAGGCATCATTGGCAAAAAGGAAACGCCCGTCCCTATCGACTAGCGCAAGGCCCAGGGGCAAGTTGGACAGGAGCTGCTGGACATGCGGCTGGCTGTCCGTACCACCCGGATGCACATCGCCATCGAGGACCAGCAGCAGTGCGGGGCCATCGCTCGCATTTTCGGACAAGGGTACATGCAACAACCGAACAGGTGGCGCAAATTTGCCTTCACGGCTGAAATGCACGGATCCCTTTTCGTCCACCGTCAGGAAGGCCGCACATTCCCGGTTCGCAATATTGGCCGTTTCGCTACCCCCAGCGCGCATGGCAAAGGCGGGATTACAGGCACGAATGCGGCCCTCGGGACCAACCAGCACGGCCATGATTCCAGCCTGCGCCAATGCGCGGCCAACGCGCCCGCCGACAAAACTGCTCGCTTGCGATTCGGCAGTCACCGCTTCGGCCGGGCTAAATCGCCAGACAAGATATTCATCGCCCGCGCCCGCCCTGCGTACTTCGACATGGTATTCGGAATCGCGTTTAAAAAGGCTGTCGATCGAAGCGGAACCATCGCGCCATGCGCAGCGCCCGGCATCCATCAACTGCGCCTGAGCAGCGGAATTAAGTCCGAGATCGGGGGGCGCACGAAGCCCTTCAAACCACAGCTCAAACCGACTGTTGGCGCACAGCAACCGCCCTGCCCGGTCGCAAATCGCGACGGCTGCCTTGTCATACTCAATCGCCGCGAATGTCACCGACCAGTCGGGCGGCAAGCGATCGCCTGCAATCGGCGTGCCTTCGCCACGTGTGCGCGTCAGAAAAAGGATGGCGCCCAAAAGGGTGAACGTTGCCGCGGCAATACCGACGACCTGCCAATCGTTGCTCGCCAACCGGACAAGCAGCAATGACACGGCCAGTGCCGCGCCTATGCCAAGCGCGGCCAGCCGCTTTTCACCAGCAACCTTGCCATCCTCTTGGCCGAAAACTGCGGTGATCGAGGATGAAAGGCTGCCAGCCAAAGCTTGTCCCTAAATATTACCAGATGCGGACGCGATCCTCAGGCTTGAGGTACATCTTGTCGTCCTCTTTGGGCTGGAACGCCTCATACCATTTGTCAAGGTTGCGCATCACCCAAGCACGCTGAATCGAGGGGCTGTGCGGATCGGTAATCAGACGATTACGCAAATTTGCTTCGCGATAATTACGCCGCCACACCTGTGCCCAGCCAAGGAAAAAGCGCTGGTCACCGGTAAAACCGTCGATCACCGGCGCCTCTTTGCCACCCAGCGATGCGTGATAGGCATCATAGGCGATGGTCAGGCCGGCCAGATCGCCAATATTTTCGCCAAGCGTGAATTCACCTTTCACAAAGGCGCCGGGCAATACTTCATAGCCGTCATATTGTTTAACCAGCGCCTCACTCGCCTTTTTGAACGCGGCGACGTCGCTTTCTGTCCACCAGTCCGCCAGGCGTCCGTTTTCGTCATACTTTGCCCCCTGATCGTCAAAATGATGACTGATCTCATGCCCGATCACCGCGCCGATACCGCCATAATTGACGGCGGCGTCGGCCTTAGGATCGAAAAAGGGCGGCTGCAGGATTGCGGCTGGAAATACGATCTCGTTCATGCCGAAATTGGCATAGGCATTCACCGTCTGCGGCAACATGCCCCATTCCCAGCGACGGATTGGACCGCCGAGGCGGCTAATATTGTCAGCAAACGACCAGTTGTTCGCGCGCAACTGGTTTCCGAACAGGTCACCGCGAACAATTTTCAGGTCGGAATAATCCTTCCACTTGTCAGGATAGCCAATTTTCGTGGTGAAATTGGCAAGCTTGGTTTTTGCCCGCATTTTCGTTTCGGGCTGCATCCATTCCAGCTTTTCGATTCGTCGCCCCAGTGCCGCTTTCACATTTTCCACCAACTGGTTCATCGCGGCCTTGGTTTCAGGCGGAAAATAGCGGGCGGCGTATAAACGGCCGACTTCCTCACCAACCGCACCTTGCGTGAAATCGACGGCGCGTTTCCAGCGTTCCTGACGCTTGGGGGTGCCCGAAAGAGTGGTGCCGTAAAAGGCAAAAGCGGTGTCGGCCACTGCATTGGGCAGAACATCGGCATAGCCGGCAAGGCTGCCGACAATCATCTGATCCTTGAAGACGCCCACATCGGTGCTGCTGAAAATCTTTGCGGTCGCAGTGATCGCGCTCGGTTGGCCGACGATCACCTCGTCAATCTTCGGGCTCAATGCCTTCAGGATCGGCGACATTTTCAGGCCGGGTGTGATCGCGTCCAACTGCGCAATGCTCATCTTGTTATAGGTTTTGGTCGCATCCGAACTATCTTCGCGAGTCCATTGAACTTCCGCGATTTTTTTCTCCATTGCGAAAATGGCGTCTGCGCGCGCAGCAGCATCCTTTTCACCGGCATGGGTCAGCATATCGGCAAGGAATTTGCGATAGGCAGTGCGGATCGCTTCAAATTTCGCGTTGTCGACCAGATACATATCGCGATCCGGCAGCCCCGTGCCACCTTGAAAGATCTGGAAGATATAAACGTCAGGATTTTTGTCGTCCTGCCCGACATAGCCACCAAACAGCGCCCCCACGCCATTGCGTGCAGCAACCGGCATCAGTTTCGCAAAATCGGCATGGCTCTTCACCGCGCGCACACGCTTTAACCATGGCGTGATCGGTTTCAGCCCCAATTTTTCGACGCGAGCCTCGTCCATATAACTCGCATAAACATCGCCGGCCTTGTTGCCGGTTTTAGCGGCCTCGGCCTTGAGCAGTTCGGCGACGCGATCCTTTGACAGGTCGTCAAGCGCGGTGAACATGCCATAATTGGATTTGTCGGAAGGGATTTCGGTGCGCTTTGCCCATTCGCCATTAGCAAATGCATAAAAATCGTCGCCCGGTTCGACCGTTTTGTCCATTCCGGCGGCGTCAAAACCGAACGAGCCCAGCTGCGGCCCGGCCTTCTGCTCTGCTGCAGGCTTGTCTTCAGCCCATGCGGGCGCGGCTGCGGCCAACGCGGCAAGCGAAACGCCTGCAACTGCCAGCGCCAATTTACGGAATGTCATGAATATTCTCCCCAGAATATGGATCGCAAAGCGCGCGAATCCCTGATGGGGAGATTGTAGTGCCTCCGCTGCGGCGGATCAGCCCTTATCCACCAATTGCATGTGATTTCGACCGGCGACGCCATTTGCGGGTAATCCGCAAGCGCCACACCCCGGCGGCGATCACATAGCCGATCGCTGCGGCAATGATCGAGATGATCGCCAGCCCCGCAAGCCCCTGCACCATCGCCATGGGCGCCTCGGTCCAGATGAAATCGAGCCATTGGGAAAGCGATGCACCCGTTTGGATCAATTCATAGATCCGTTCTGATCCACCACTGAGGCGGAGCACCGATTCACCAACGTAAACCGACGCTGCCAGAATGAATGGCGTCGTCGCAGGCATTGACAGGAAAGTCATCGCCGCACCGATGGGGATATTCGCCCGGCACGGCAGTGCCAGCAATGCAACACCGGCGATTTGCACCCCCGGAATCAGAAGGAAAATGCCTACGAGTAGTCCCAAGGCAACACCACGCGGCACCGAACGGCGGGTAAAACGCCATAGCGCCGGATGGAAAACCCGATGGGCAAAGGGACGCAGGAAACGGCTCCGCTCGAAACTGTCTCGAGTGGGGGCCTGTTCATGAACCCAGCGCGCGAACTTGCTCATCCGCGTTCCCTCATCAATCGTCCCTGCTCGCGCTTCCAATCGCGTTCCTTCTCGGTTGCGCGCTTATCGGGGGCTTTCTTGCCTTTTGCGAGGGCAAGCTCGACCTTCGCCCGGCCGCGCGCATTGAAATAAATCGACAACGGCACCAGCGTCATCCCCTGACGCGCCACCGCTCCATGCAGCTTTGATATCTCGCGAGCATTAAGGAGCAATTTACGTGGGCGCTTGGGTTCGTGGTTGAAACGGTTTCCATGGCTGAACTCGGGGATATTGGCATTGATCAGCCATATTTCCATCCCGTCCTTTACCTCGGCATAGCTTTCGGCAATCGACCCTTCGCCAAAGCGCAAGGATTTGACCTCGGTTCCGGTCAGCGCAATCCCCGCCTCATACTTGTCCTCAATATGATAATCATGGCGCGCGCGCCGGTTCTCGGCGACGGTTTTGACCTTGTTGAATGCTTCCGGCTTCGGGCGGGCCATCAAATCAATCCTGCAATCTCCAGCGCGGCATCCACCGCACTTCGGCTGGCGGCCGAGGCACGAACCAGCGGCAAACGAACCTCCTCGGGGAAGCCGTTGATGACGCATGACATTGCATATTTTACAGGTCCAGGCGAGGCATCGGTAAACAGCGCACCGTGCAACGGGAGCAACCGGTCGTTCAATTCTCGCGCTTTACCGAGATCCCCAGCCAATGTTGCCGCCTGGAATTCGGCGCACAACCGGGGGGCCACATTGGCAGTCACGGAAATACATCCCGATCCGCCGGCCGCGTTGAATGCCAGCGCCATATCATCATTTCCGCACAGCTGGTTGAAATCGGCACCACAGCCCAGGCGATGCTCGCCCACCCGCGCAACCTGCCCGCTAGCGTCCTTCACCCCCACAATCGAAGGGATTTCCGACAGCCGGGCGAGCGTTGCCGGCTGAATGTCGGTCACCGTGCGCGCCGGAACATTGTAGACGATGATCGGCAGGTCGCTTTTCTCTGCCAAATGGGCAAAGTGGGCGTAGATGCCTTCCTGGCTTGGCCGGTTGTAATAGGGTGCCACCACCAAGGCTGCGGCCGCACCCTCTGCCTTGGCAAACGCCATATGCCGAACCGCCGTTGCTGTATCGTTCGATCCGCATCCGGCGATCACCGGCACCCTGCCCGCAGCCTGTTCGATGCACAGCGCGATGACCCGATAATGCTCGTCATATGACAGCGTCGGTGCTTCACCGGTCGTGCCACATGGCACGAGCGCGTTTGATCCTTCGGCAATTTGCCAATCGACCAACGCGCGAAAATGCGACTCGGAAAACGCTCCGTCGCAAAAAGGAGTCACCAGAGCCGGAATCGAGCCCGAAAACATGGAAATCGCCTCAATAAATGGTCACACATACGTCGATAGAGCCAACGGGGGTGTTTGGTTCATCTACCGACAAGGAGTGAGCCCTTAATATGTCGCGCATGGTAAAGCACCTGATTTCCGCTTCGTTGTTGGCAATTCCAGCTACTGCCTCATCGACCACCCCTGAAAAACAGGAAATAATCTGGCGCGCGGGCACCGGAGAGGCGGGCGAACAAAGCGCCTTGGCAAATGCCGACCCGAGTGGCGGTACCGTTTCGGCGGCATTGCAGCGCTGGCGGATGCTCAGTCAGTCTGGCAATTACAGCTTCTCTGACTATGCATCCTTCCTGATGGCCTATCCCGACTGGCCGAACACTGACGAAATGCGCAAAAATGCCGAGCAGGCAATCAACCTGCAAAGCTATTCCCCAAACCAGGCTGTCGCCTATTTCGACCGGCTTGAACCTGTGACCAATGGCGGGCGTGCGAAATATGCGATCGCCCTAGCCGCCACCGGTGATCGGGCGCGTGCAGAAAATTGGGGCCGCCGTGCATGGCGCGAAGGCACGCTGACCGATGAAGATGAAAACCGCATTTTTCAGCTTATGGCTGGCCGATTGACGCCCGCTGATCATGATGCAAGGGTGAGCCGGCTACTCTGGTCGAATGCCATCCGCGCAGCACAGCGCTGGATGCCTTATATATCGACAGAGCGCCGTTCAATACTCGAGGCACAGCTTGCATTTGAGCTCAAGGCGCCCGACGCAGCAGACAAATTTGCTGCCGCTGGTAATGCCGCGCTGACCGATGCCGGGCTAGTTATGGAGCGCGTTGCCGCGCTGCGAGCAGGCGGCAATCCGCTCGCGGCGCGCGAACTGCTCGCCACCCGCCCGCCGCTGTCGGCACCGCCGCATGTCGCGCGCGATTGGCTGCGCATGCTTTTGACCAATGCCGAGGCGGCAGAAGCCGAAGGTCAGCCCGACCTTGCCTATCGGATTGCGTCGAAATTGAGCGACGTCTTTCCTGCAGGCACGGATATCACCCGTCTCGATCTTGCAACCCGCGACACTTATACCAGCGTCGCATGGCTGGCCGGCGAACTGGCTTATTACAAGCTGAACCGCCCCAATGACGCGGTTTCAATGTTCAGAGCTTATACCGCCGGCGCCCGCAGCCCGCAGACCCGCGCCAAGGGCATGTATTGGGCGGGCCGCGCCTCCAAAAAGGCCGGCAACATGGCATTGGCGCAGCAATATTGGAACGATGCTGCCCGTTTCTACGATTTCTTCCATGGGCAACTCGCGCTGGAAGCATTGGACAGACCCCTGCCGCCAGTTCCTGCCGCACCCGCATTGCCACAACTTGCCGCCAATGCCGTGCCAACGACCTATATCGCGGCTCGCATGTCCTCATCCTTCCCCGGGTGGCGCGATTCAAACAGTTTCATGCGTGCACTTTCCAATTCTGCGCGCAGCGAAGGCGATTTCCAGCAGCTTTTTGCCTGGTCCAATATGATCGGTCGCCCGGACCTTGCCGTGATTGCAGCACGCAGCGCGCGGATTGAGGGGCATAGCGGACTGATCCGCCTGGGCTATCCCATGGTTGATGTACCGCCGGATCATTCAGACAACTGGACCTTCATCCACGCCATCGCGCGGCAGGAAAGCCAGTTTGACCGCAACGCGGTCAGCCATGCCGGCGCGCGCGGCCTGATGCAATTGATGCCCGGCACCGCACGTGAAACGTCGGGCAAAATCGCCCTAGCCTATCGGCCCGAAGCGCTAAACAGCGACATCACCTATAACATCCAGCTGGGTTCGACTTACTTTCAGCGGATGCTGCGCTATTATGAGGGCAGTTACCCGCTCGCCGTGGCAGCCTATAACGCTGGGCCGGGCAATGTGAACAAATGGCTGGCCCGCAATGGCGATCCGCGAACCGGCAATATCGACATCCTCGACTGGATCGAGCAGATCCCGATTTTTGAAACGCGCAACTATGTCCAGCGCGTTTTGGAGAATGCGGTGATGTATGAACATCTCAATCCAGACAAGGCGCGCTATCGCACGGCCACCCCGCTGAGCAATTATCTGGGACGGCGCCCCGCAACCTGATACGCGGCCAGCGCATGACTGAACGCACCAATCCCATCACGCCCGCGGGCTTTGCCGCGCTGCGCGCCGAATATGAGCGGCTGTTCGCCGTCGAACGTCCGGCGGTGGTCGAGATTGTCAGCTGGGCCGCGGGCAATGGCGACCGCAGCGAAAATGGCGACTATATTTACGGTCGACAGAAATTGCGCGCCATCGACCGGGAACTCGGCCGGCTTTCCCGCAAGATGAAAGCCGCCAAGGTGATTGACCCCACCCAGCAGCCTGACCGTAATCGGGTGTTTTTCGGCGCAACCGTTACCATCGCTGATGAAGATGACAATCAGCGCAGCCTGACACTGGTGGGTGATGATGAGGCGGACGCGGGTCAGGGCCGGATCGGCTGGAATTCGCCGCTTGCTCGCGTTTTGCGCGGCGCCTCTGTCGGCGATCTGCGCACGGTTCAGCTGCCTGCCGGCGCAAAGGAATGGGAAATCGTCGAGATCCGCTATCCCGGCTGAGCAAGGCTGGCGATCAGCGAAGCCAACCGGTCAGGCACTTCCATTGGGATGAAATGAGAAATTTCAGGCCAGTGCAGGTCTTTTGCACCGGCAATCGCTGCGGCAAGATCGGGCGCGGTCGGGCTAATCGAAAAATCCATAGGGCCTTGGCGTTCGGCATTGCGCGCACGCAGGATAGTGCTCGGACAGGTGATGGCACCAATCCAGTCATAGGGGTTGTTGCGCCATGAACCCATATAGGCCGATGCTTCCAACGCAGGCGGACAGGCCAGTTCCCAATCGTCGCCACCGTGCGCAGGAACCAGACCGAAGCGGCAATAATCAGAAAGCACATCAGGGCGCCACTGTGCGTAAGGCGAGCGTGCTGAAAAATGCGCGTTCATCTGATCTGCGCTCTCCCAGCGGGAGCGGCGACGCGCGACGGGATGGTCGGCAAGCTCTCCATCGAGATTTTGCGGTACGTCGCCATAAAATTCGCGGGGCATCAATACCGGATCGACTAGCAGCAATCCGGCAATATTTTCTGGGGCAAGCGCCGCGGTTCGGGCGGCGACATAGCCACCCATGCTGTGGCCGACTGGGAAAACCGGCGAGGCGCAGTTAGCTTGCACGAAATCGACAACATCGTCGGCTGTTACAAGCCAGTCCGACAGCGAGGCCGGGCGATAGCTGCGGCCATGGCCCCGCATGTCGAGCGCGATGATATGCCAATCAGTCGGCAACGCGGCAATCGTTGCATCCCAGCAGCGAGCATGAAAGCCCGTTGCGTGGAGTAACAACAGGGTTGGCCGGTGGTCAGCAGGATAGCCCCATTCGAACCAGCATAATTCCCCGTTCGCGGCAGCGAAGCGATGCTCGGTCGGCCCGGTCAAGCCTTTGGCTGCTCCACAATGCGCAGATCAAGTTCGCGAAGCTGCTTCATGGTCGCTGGCGATGGCGCACCCATTAGCAGGTCTTCAGCACGCTGGTTCATCGGGAATAGCGTGATTTCACGAAGGTTCTGAACACCGCACAGCAACATCACCATGCGATCGACACCTGCCGCCATACCGCCATGCGGCGGCGCGCCATATTGGAAGGCACGGTACATGCCGCCGAAACGTTCTTCGACATCGGCCTTTGAGAGGCCGACCAGTTCAAACGCCTTGACCATCAAATCGGGATGCTGGTTCCGGATCGAACCCGATGCGAGCTCATAGCCGTTGCAGACCATGTCATATTGATAGGCTTTGATCGTGAGCGGATCCTGATTGTTGAGCGCATCAAGCCCGCCCTGCGGCATTGAAAACGGGTTGTGCGCGAAGTCGACCTTCTTCTCGTCCTCGTCCCATTCGTAGAAGGGAAAGTCGATGATCCAGCAGAAACGGAAGGCATCCTTCTCGATCAGGTCGAGCTGGTCGCCGACGCGCGTGCGTGCGGCACCAGCGAGTTTTGCGGCCTGTTCTTCCTTGCCGGCAGCGAAGAAGCAACCATCGTCGGGCCCAAGGCCAAGCGCCGCATAAAGCGCCTGCATGCCTTCCTCTCCATGATTTTTGGCGATCGGACCGCCAAACTCGCCGCCCTTCCGCGTGACATAGCCAAGACCCGCATGCCCTTCGCTACGCGCCCAGTCATTCATGTCGTCGAAAAATTTGCGGCTCTTTTCGGCAGTTGCCGGTGCCGGGATCGCGCGGACCACGCCGCCACCTTCGACAATGCGTTCGAACAAACCAAAACCGGATTTGCGGAAATGTTCGCTGACATCATGGATGATCAGCGGATTGCGCAAGTCGGGCTTGTCGGTACCATAATCGAGCATCGCCTTGGCATAAGGAATGCGCGGGAATTCACCTGCCGGCGTAACCGTTTTGCCATTCGCGAATGTTTCGAAGATACCGGCCATGACCGGTTCCATCGTTTCCCAAACCTCTTCCTGGGTGACGAAGCTCATTTCAAGGTCGAGCTGATAAAATTCGCCCGGCAGACGGTCGGCGCGCGGATCTTCGTCGCGGAAGCAGGGGGCGATCTGGAAATAACGGTCGAAGCCAGCGACCATCAGCAGCTGTTTATACTGCTGAGGTGCCTGCGGCAGCGCAAAGAATTTGCCGGTGTGAATGCGGCTTGGCACCAGAAAGTCGCGCGCACCTTCGGGCGACGACGCCGTCAGGATCGGGGTCGAAAATTCGGTGAAGCCAATATCTTCCATGCGACGGCGCGTTTCGCGGATGATCGCGGTGCGCGTCATAATGTTGGCGTGCAGCGTTTCACGACGCAAATCGAGGAAGCGATATTTGAGGCGGATTTCCTCGGGATATTCCTGCTCTCCCGCCACCGGAAGCGGCAGTTCATCCGCGCGGCTGAGCACGGTTGCACCACGCGCAAACACCTCGATCTCACCGGTGGGAAGGTTGGCATTGACAGTCGAAGCACTGCGGGCCTTCACCTCGCCTTCGATGGTCACAACACTTTCCACGCGCAGTCCTTCAAGGATTTCCAGCGCCGGACTGTCGCTGTCAGCGACGATCTGCGTCATACCATAATGGTCGCGAAGGTCGACGAACAGCACGCCGCCATGGTCGCGCTTGCGGTGAACCCAGCCAGAAAGGCGGATGGTGGTGCCGACATCGGCAGCGCGCAACTGGGCGCAGTTATGTGAACGATAAGGATGCATGCAGCCGCCTAAGCGCGACGAAGGGGCTGTTTGTCAAGAAAAAGGGGAGCGATTACCCCGCCTTTTCCATTGAAACGCGAGTATTTGGTTCAGTTTATGCTGCCCTTGCCTGCACGCCTTATGGGAATGTAACGCAGGGGTCTGGCGGAGCGGAATGACCGGTGCTAGGAGCGCGCGGCATGCAGATTCTTCCACTCATCACGGACAGCGCACGACTTGCCGAATTTTGCGCCCGTCTTTCTCGGTCGCGGTTCGTCGCTGTCGACACCGAGTTCATGCGGGAAAATACCTATTATCCCGAACTTTGCCTCGTTCAGCTAGCCGACGAAAATGAGGCGGCCGCAATCGACCCGAAGGCCGAAGGCCTCGATCTGACCCCGATGCTGGAACTGATCACCAACAATGAAGATGTTCTGAAAGTCTTTCATGCCGGCGGTCAAGACATCGAGATATTCTTTAATTTAAGCGGACGGACGCCCCACCCGCTGTTCGATACCCAGATTGCAGCGATGGCTTTGGGCCAAGGGGAGCAGATCGGTTATTCGAACCTTGTAGATTTATGGCTGGGTATCCAACTCGACAAGGGTGCTCGTTTCACAGATTGGTCACGCCGGCCGCTCGACAAAAGACAGATCGATTATGCCGTTGGCGATGTGACGCACCTTGCCACCCTTTTCCCGATGATGCTGGAGAAACTGGTCAAAACCGGCAGGGGCGAATGGCTAAACGATGAAATGGAGCGACTCGCCGATCCCGATAACTATCGCAACGATCCTGAAACGGCATGGCGACGGATCAAATTGCAGTCGCGCAAGGCCGACGTGCTTGGCCGCTTGAAAGCGCTGGGTGCCTGGCGGGAACGCGAAGCGCAGCGCAAGAACATCCCGAGGGGCCGGATCATGAAGGATGAGACGATGGCCGACATCGCCTCACACCCGCCAAAGGCGCAGGCCGAACTGCCCAAGGTACGCGGACTTTCGCCCGCATGGCGCGACAATGAAATTGGCGCCCGGTTAATGGCGACAATTGCCGATGCGCCGCCGCTGCCGAAATCCGAGATGCCGGACCGGGGCAGCAATGGCCCCGGCGGCGGCAAGGAAGGTGCACTTGTCGCCGATCTTCTCAAGCTGCTGCTTAAGATCCGTTCACGCGAGATCAATGTCGCATCGCGTCTGATCACGCGCAGCGACGAATTAGAACGGCTTGCCGCCGGCGACCGTGAAGGTCTGGAACTTCTGTCCGGATGGCGTTTTGAACAATTCGGCCGCGACGCGCTTGACCTTGTCGAGGGGAGGCTTGCCTTCGCCGTAGTCAACGGCAAGCTGAAGATGACGCGTACAGCGGAGGAATAAACATGAACAAATGGCGTGCCCTGCCGGTTGCAATGCTTGCAACCGGGCTGGCGGCCTGTATCCCGGCATCACGGGAGCCGCAGTCCCCACAAATGGAAGCTGGTCCACCTATTTCCGGACCATGTGACGCCGGCCCGATGCAGCGCAATCTGGGCAAGACCTTAGATGCCGCACTCGGCGAAACGATGCGCCGCGAAGCAGGGGCCGAAGTTCTTCGCACCTCACCCGAAGGCGGGCCGATCACGATGGATTATAATGCTGGGCGACTGAACATCTTCTACGACAGCCAGCGAAAAATCGTCCGCATCAATTGCGGTTGATGCTCAGACGAGGCGGCGCACCAGCGGCAAGGTGATTGCCGAACCTTCGGCAAGTGCCAGCGCGTTTGCACGTTTCGCGAAATCCTCAACCGCCGCATAGCTGCGCTCGATACGCCGCAAGACAAAGGCAAGCGCCTCTGGCCCGATTGAGGTGCCGCGATCGCGAAGATATTTCAGGAGCAACTGTTCGGCCAACTCGTCATCCGGCTCCCCTATTTCGAGCAATTGCGCAGCCCCCAAGCGCGAACGCAAATCGGGTAGTTCCACAAGCCAGTCCCCCGGCAGCTTACCCGAAAGCAGCAACAGCCCCTGCCCGGCATTTTTCGCTGCATTCCAGCGGTGGAACAGATCGACCTCACCCAATGTTTCAGCATCGTCAATCGCTTGCCCGCCTTGCGCCGCGAAATAGCGTCCCATCAGGCTTTTCCCCGATCGTTTCGGGCCAACAAGGATGGCGCAATGCCCGGGCCAAGCTGAATGATTGCCCAAGGCCGCAAAGGCGATGGCATTGGCCGCCGTGATGATCAGGCAGTCGTCAGTGCGGCCGGGATCAAGCTCATCAAATGGAAGGGCAATCTGCTGCATCAATAAAACCCGCCCTGTGGCGCCGGCACAGATCTAGCGGAAACCACGCGCGCGCAGCGCTGCGCTCAGCACCTCAGGATCGCCCTGATATGTCACGCGGAGCACCGACGTTCCGCCAAGGGCAAGGCTCGTCGTCACCACCGACCGCACCCCAGGAATGCCGCGCAGCGCGGCCTCGGCGCGATCAACTGCCTCGGGGTTAGGCGTGTTCACTTGAACCGTCACCGACACTTGCTGGTTCATTGTCGACGCGGCAGCAGGGCGGTTTGCCTGTTCCGTGCGCGCTTCATCCGAAAGCGAATCCACGGCCGCTGCCAAAGGATCCCTGACCTCGAGCGATGCTTCTTCAGTGGCTTCTTCCAGTTCCTCCAGATCTTCCTCGTCGATCGTGTCTTCGAGCAGAAGCGAGGCTTCAGTACGCAGCCGGCCGCTGCGGAAACTATCCTGCAGCAAGGCATCCATTTTCTTTACGCCCTGTGCCATCATCGCGGGAATGCCCGCCGCATTCTGGGCACGCAAGGTAAAGCTGCCAAGGAACCGGTTTTCAGGGCCATAGCGCGCGGCAAATTTACCAATGATCGGCCCGCCCGGATATTGCCGTTCCAGCCTGACAATCGGGTAGATCACATCGGCTGCGCCAAATTGATCAAGGATGACCCGCCACCAGCTGCGGCTGCGGCGGTCAAGCTGACCGGCATTGAGCAGCAGCGATTCGGCACCACCGCCAAAGGGACGGACATAATCGATCGCGCTATCAACAGTACGGAACTTAGCCCAAGCGGCCTGCCAAGGCGTTTGCCGTTCAAACACATAGGGCGATCCGTTGCTGATCATCACCGGAATGACGAGCAATGGCGCAGATTTGCGGCCGACGCCCTGCACCCCCAGCAACTGCCCTGCACGCGCGCGGTCGAACGAAACCCCCAGCCGCGCGATATAACGTCTCGGACCGATCTGTTCTTCTTCAACGATGATGGCCGATACGATTCCGTCGAGGGTCGTGTCCGCAAGCGTTGCGCCGGCGGTGCCATGGGTCTGGGCCCATAACATGGTCCACGCCTTGCGTTGCGCCTCTTCCCATCCGGCGCGACGCGCCTCATCGGCATTTTTGCCGGTTGCATTCACAATCACGCCAGTGACTTCAAAGTCGCCGCTGCTCGCAATCGGCGGAATTCCGCGCTTTGGACCTTCAATCTGGGCATGTACCAGCACGCCTCCGCCTGCCAGCAGCGGCAGTGCAAGCGCATATTTCCAAAAGGATTTGGACAGGCGGACCCTCATCGGGGGTCCTTTTGGCGACTTATGATTGGAAATCCAAGGGGGAAGTCGCTAGCGGCGGTAAAATGAGCGACAATGAGTCTTACACTTACGCCAAAGCAGGCGTCTCGATCGAAACCGGAAACGCCCTGGTGCGGGCAATCGCGCCGCTTGCCAAGGCCACCCGCCGTCCAGGAGCAGATGCCGACCTTGGCGGCTTTGGCGGCTTTTTCGACCTGAAGGCAGCCGGTTTCAACGATCCGCTGCTGGTTGCCGCCAATGACGGTGTCGGTACCAAGCTGAAACTTGCGATCGAAAGCGGCAAGCATGATGGCGTGGGAATCGATCTGGTGGCCATGTGTGCCAATGACCTGATCGTACAGGGGGCAGAGCCGCTATTTTTCCTGGATTATTATGCGACCGGAAAGCTCGATAACGATGTCGCAACTGCCGTCGTCGCCAGCATCGCCGAAGGGTGCAAGCAGGCCGGCTGCGCCCTGATCGGCGGCGAGACAGCGGAAATGCCGGGCATGTATTCAGACGGCGACTATGACCTTGCGGGTTTCTGCGTCGGCGCGGTTGAACGTGATCAGGTGCTGACAGCCGACAAGGTTGCCGAGGGCGATGTCATTCTTGGCCTCGCCTCATCCGGTGTGCACTCCAACGGATTTTCGCTTGTGCGAAGGCTGGCGGCAGACAAGGGCTGGAAGCTTGATCGCCCTGCCCTGTTTGACATCGAAACACTGTTGATCGACGCATTGATGGCACCTACGCGCATCTATGTGAAATCGCTCCTCCCGCTCGTCCGCGGTGGCAAGGTGCACGCCATGGCGCATATCACCGGCGGCGGCCTCTTGGAAAACATCCCGCGCATTCTTCCCTCAGGGCTGCACGCGCATGTCGATGCTGACGCTTGGGTCCAGCCGCGGCTGATGGCCTTCCTTCAAGCGCAGGGCAATATCGAGCCAGAGGAAATGGCGCGCACCTTCAACTGCGGGATCGGCATGGCCATTGTCGTTGCCGAAGCCGACGTTACGTCTGCAACCGTAGAACTCGAAGCAGCTGGCGAGACCGTCTATCGCATTGGCCATATCGCTAGCGGCGAAAAGGGCTGCACGGTTACAGGGTCGGTTGAAACCTGGAGCGCCAAGACAGACTGGAGCGCCACACATCATGGCTAAGGCCCGTATCGCCGTGCTGATTTCGGGGACCGGAACCAACATGGCGGCGCTGCTTTATGCCGCGAAAGCTGCAGACTGCCCGTATGAAATTATATTGGTTGCCAGCAACAACCCTGATGCTGGCGGTTTGAAGCTGGCTGAAGCAGAGGGGATCGCTACCTTTGCCTATCCGCATAAAGGCCTGATGCGGGAGGAGCATGACGCGATCATGCACGAAGCGCTGGTCGCGGCAAAAGCGGACTATGTTGCTCTCGCCGGATATATGCGCATCCTTTCAGCTAGCTTTGTCAGCAAATGGGAAGGCCGGATGCTCAACATCCACCCCAGCCTGCTGCCCAAATATAAGGGCCTTCACACCCATGAACGGGCCATTGAGGCAGGCGATAGCCATGGCGGTTGCAGCGTTCATCTCGTCACCGCCGAACTTGATGATGGCCCAATCCTTGGCCAGACACAGGTTGCAATCCTGCAAGGTGATACTGCAGACAAACTAGCAGCACGCGTGTTGATTGCCGAGCACCAGCTTTATTCCCGGACGCTGGCAGCCTACATCGCGCGCTAAGCCGACACGGCGCCTACACCGCTTATAGATATAGCGGCCTGCCTCTAAATCTCGCTTTCATCAACCAATGGGCGGCTCTCCCGGGTTCCTTTGTAACGCGCATTCGGTTCGCTTTCACCCGGTGAGAGGATCACATGGTCATCATGCACTTCAAGCAGAGTGCCAACAAAGGGGAAGTCGGCAAGGCTGCCTGTAACGCGATAGCTGACGGTATCGCCGACCTTAAAGGTCGCGGAATCGAAATTGAACTGAAAGGGGCAGTCTTCGCCCTCACCCATTCCCAACATGCGTGTCTCCTTTGCCCCGTCGGAATAGCGCGTGGCGCGGCGGGTGCAACAAAAAGGGCCGCCCGATCGCCCGGACGGCCCCTTTGAATTGGCCTGATCGCAGGATCAGCCGACGATTTCTTCCGGCTTGAAGAAGAAGGCGATTTCGATCGCGGCATTCTCGTCGCTGTCCGAACCATGGACGGTGTTTTCACCGATAGACAGGGCATGTGTCTTGCGGATCGTGCCCTCAGCGGCATCGGCAGGGTTGGTTGCACCCATGACTTCGCGGTTGCGAGCGACAGCGTCTTCACCTTCGAGCACCTGAACGACAACCGGTTCGCTCATCATGAAATCGCAGAGTTCGCCAAAGAAGGGGCGTTCCTTATGGACCCCGTAAAAGCCTTCGGCCTGTTCGCGGCTCATGTGGATGCGCTTAGAAGCAACGACGCGCAGGCCGGCTTCTTCAAGCATCTTGGTGACTGCGCCGGTCAGGTTGCGACGGGTGGCGTCGGGCTTGATGATCGAAAAGGTGCGGGTAACCGCCATGGGAGAACTCCATTTGTTGGGGGAAATGATTGGGCGGGCGTCTAGCCGCGCTTCGTCACAATGGCAAGTATCAAGGCAGCCTGCCTAAGGACCCTGCCGCCATTTGCCGCCATCCTGCTTCCAATAACGGCACTCGACATCGGCATTACCGGCCAGTGCACGCCATGCGGCCCGCGCGTTATCGGTCTTTCCCGGCGGAAAAAGATAAAAGGCGCGATCGAATTGCAGCGCGGCATCGCGCCATTCACCGTCCGCGATCGCGACCATGCGCGCGCCATTGGAAGGGTCAGTGTCTAGCGAAAGGAGGATGGGTTGGTTCGCATCCCCTTCTGACCCTGCAAAGCCGTGCGCTAGGAAAGTTTCCGGTTTCAGGGCCCACAAAGCTTCAGACAACTGCCCAGCTTGCACCTCGTCCCCAACGATCACCAGCAACCGTCTGCCATCGCCAACAATTTTCTGCGCAATGGCGGGGATGACCTGCTCGGCAGGGTCGCGGGTCAATTGATAGAAGTCGACTTGCATGGCCTATACCCCCTCCCGCGGGCGAGAGGGGCTATTCAAACTTATTGCTCGTAATTGTCGGCGACAAAGCGATCGAGCAGCTTCACGCCATAGCCGGTTGCGCCCTTCGCCCAGGTCGGCCCGTCCTTGTCACCCCAGACAGTGCCAGCAATGTCGAGATGCGCCCATTTGACGCCATCCTTGATGAAGCGCAGCAGGAATTGCGCAGCGGTGATCGACCCGGCATCGCGCGGACCGACATTTTTGATATCGGCAATCGGGCTGTCGATCAGCTTGTCATAGGCGGGGCCGACCGGCATCCGCCACAATTTGTCACCACTGGCCTTGCCCGCCGCGATGAGTTTATCCGAAAGTTCGTCGCTGTTCGAAAACAGCCCGGCATGTTCCTTGCCAAGCGAGATGATGATCGCGCCGGTCAGAGTTGCGAGGTCGATGATCGTATCGGGATTATAGGTTTCCTGGGCCCAATGCAGAGCATCGCACAGGACGAGGCGCCCTTCGGCGTCAGTGTTGATCACTTCAACCGTCTGGCCGGCCATCGTTGTGACGACGTCGCCGGGGCGCTGGGCATTGCCATCGGGCATATTTTCCACAAGGCCGCAAATGCCGACGACATGCGCCTTCGCCTTGCGACCGGCGAGCGCCTTCATCGTCCCCGCGACGGCACCGGCACCGCCCATATCCCACTTCATGTCTTCCATGCCCGCAGCAGGCTTGATCGAAATGCCGCCCGTGTCGAACGTCACGCCCTTACCGACGAAAACGACCGGCTTTTCTTGCGCGCCGCCCGTTCCATCCCAGCGCATCGCGATCAGGCGAGCGGGGCGGACCGAACCCTGCGCAACGCCCAGCAGCGCGCCCATTCCCAGCTTTGCCATGTCCTGGTCGTCAAGCACGGTTATCTCGACGCCCAGTTCGGCCAGATGCCGGCAGCGCTCCACAAAGCTCTCAGGATAGATCACATTGGCAGGCTCGCTAACCAGTTCCTTGGTAAGGGCAACACCATTAGCGATCGCGCTATGCGTTTGCCATGCCGCCTCCGCCCCGGCCGGGGCGCCAAACAAAGTAATATCGGTGATTGTCGGCTTTGCCGTTTCAGGCAACTTGGTCCGGTATTTGTCCATACGCCAGTTGCGCAGCACAGCGCCATAGGCAACCTCCGCCGCTGCCTTTGCATCAAGATTGGCGGCATGCACCGCGATGGTCTTTGCGCCGCAGGTTTGTACCTTGGCAAGGATTTCGCCGCCGGCGCGGATATAGTCTGCCGCATCACCATCGGCGACAGCGACCAAAATGATGCGCACGGTCCGCCCACCTTCTTGCGAAAAGAAAAGGAAGCTCTGCCCGCTATTGGCCTCAAAACGCGCAAGTTTGGCAGTTTCGCGGGCGGCCGCCGGATTATCGAGCGGAAGGGCAAAACCGTCCCATGCGCTTTTTTGGACGATGAAAGCGAGCACATCGGTATCGGCGGGGCGCTCTGCGGCAAAATGAACCTGCATGGAAACTGCCTTTCAGCAAGAAAATAGGAAATGGAAGCGCGACACTGGGCCGCATAAATTCTGGTGCTCGCTATAAGCAAACATTCGGGCGCGATTAAAGCAAAAGATGGTTGCGGTTCACCTCTCTTATCGTCCATTGACTAATCCGGACGGTCAGCAGCACTGGACCGCCGCGAAACGGGGCGATAAAGGAGCGAGCCATAATCATGGCAATCCATCCCCCTCATCTTTCGAAGCCGGCTTTCACCCTGTGCGCCGCACTGGCCCTTGCGCTCGTTCCTGGCGGAAATGCCTGGGCGCAAAATGCCGCTGACGTCTCCATTAAATCGGCAGAAGAAATCGCATTTTCCGCCGAGAAGCTCGAGTATGAAACCGCAACCGACACCGTGACCGCCAGCGGCAATGTCATTGCAAGCCGCGAAGGTTACACCTTACGCGCCGACACGATCGTCTGGGACAGGCGCAGCGGCAAGGTAACGGCATCGGGGAATATCCGGTCCGTTGGCCCCAAGGGCGATGTTGCCTATGGCGATTCGATAGAAGTCACCGACAGTCTGCGTGACGGCATCATCCAGAATCTGCTGCTTGTGATGAATGATGGCAGCAGGCTGGCTGCAAACACCGGTCGTCGCCTCGCCGATGGTAAGCTTACGCTTGAAGGTGCGGCCTATACGCCCTGCGCGGTCGAAACGCCCGAAGGCTGCCCGAAGGAGCCGAGCTGGCAGGTTCGGGCGGTCAAAGTCGTTTACGATCCTGCCAAAAAGCGGGTCCGCTATGTCGGCGCACGTATCGAGCTGTTCGGTCTGCCGGTCATTCCGCTGCCCGGGCTTTCGCACCCTGCAGAAACCGATGCGGGCAGTGGCTTTCTGGTCCCCAATCTGCGTTTTTCGCGCAACAATGGCATCGAGGTTGAACAGGGCTATTACTGGCGTCTGTCTGAAAATCGCGATCTGCTGGTTTCAGGGCATGTGTTCAGCGATGTCGCGCCCATGGGCCAAGTCCGATATCGGGCATTGGAAGACAAGGGCGTCTTTCAGTTGACAGGATATGCAACCTACAGCAACCGGGTGTCGACGGCGGGCGGGCCGGCGGTCGGAAAAGATGTTTTCCGCGGTTATTTCGATGGCGTCGGAAAGTTCCAGCTCAATCCGGCTTGGTCAACATCGGCATCGATCCGCCTAGCAAGCGATCGCACCTTCCTGCGCCGCTATGACATCAGCCGCGATGACCGACTGCGCAGCAATATCAACCTCGAACGGATCGACGCGAACAGCTATTTTGCGTTCAACGGCTGGGCTGTCCAAACGCTGCGATCGGGCGACCAGCAAGGCTTGCAGCCCATCGCCCTGCCCGAAATTGATTATCGGCTGCGATTGACAGACCCGGTTCTGGGCGGGCGGGTGCAGGTGCAAGCGAACAGCCTGCTCATCGGCCGCACAGAAGGTCAGGATACGCAGCGCGCCTTTGGCGCAGCCCGTTGGGATTTGCGGCGTCTGACCGGGCTGGGCCAGGAAGTGAATTTCACGCTGCTCAGCCGCGGCGACGTTTATCATAGCGATGAAAATCTGAGCACGATCACGCCGATCTATCGTGGCGAAAAAGGTTGGCAGGCGCGCGGCAGTGCGGCTGCGGCGGTCGACATGCGCTGGCCCTTCGCTGGCAACGCCTTTGGCGGCACGCAGATCTTGACGCCACGCGTACAGTTGGTCGCGGCTTACACCTCCTCGAACCTCGACATGCCGAATGAGGATGCGCGCGCAGTCGATCTTGAAGACAGCAACCTCTTCGCGCTTAATCGCTTCCCCGGCTATGATCGGATCGAGGATAATGCCCGCATTACCTATGGTTTTGACTGGTCTGTGCGCGGCAAGGCGGTCGCTTTCGATTTCACCATGGGACAAAGTTACCGGCTGTCTGATCAGCCGACTATCTTTCCCGACGGAACCGGCCTGACCGACAAGATATCGGATATTGTCGGACGCAGCGAAATCCGGTTCCGCGACATCGTCAAGCTGACCCATCGCTTCCGGTTGGACAAAGATAATTTCGCGATCCGCCGCAATGAGCTGGACGCGACTATCGGCACCCGCGGCACCTATGTGCAGGTTGGCTATCTGAGGCTGAACCGCAATATCGGCCCCGCGTTGGAGGATCTTTCCGATCGTGAGGAAGTCAGGCTGGCAGGGCGCCTGCGTCTCGCCCGCTATTGGTCGCTTTTCGGCTCGACGATCATCGATCTTACTGACCAGAAAGAAGATGTGCTGGCATTATCCGATGGCTTTGATCCAATCCGCCATCGGCTTGGCGTTGCCTATGACGATGACTGCCTGTCACTGGCAGTTACTTGGCGGCGCGATTACCAGCCAACGGGTGACGCACGGCGGGGCAATACCTTCTTGTTCCGACTGGCATTTCGGAATCTGGGCGTCTAAGGAAAGATCGGAAGGGGGCGACCGGCTTTTCAGCTAGCGTTCAGCCACGCCCCCCTAATCGGCGTGGCCTGTGCACGCCATCGTGGAAGTTGAAAATGAACATATTTACGCGTCTCGCATTGCTTACCTCGGCCTCAGCCGTGCTGGCGCTATCGCCGGCAAGCAGCCAGTCGGTTGCAGACGAATCACTTCCCTCCGCGTCGCTCGACATTCCCGGCGGCGGTCAATTGCTGGCAAAGCCGAATGATCCCAATGTCCGCCGCGCGACAGCCGTTGTGAATGGTGAAATCATTACGGGTACCGATGTCGATCAGCGACTGGCGCTGATCCTGATGGCCAATGACGGCGAGTTACCGCCCGAGGAAGTCGCGCGTTTCCGCGTCCAGATCCTCTCCAACCTGATCGACGAAGCGCTGCAGATCCAGGAAGCGACTGCGAACGAAATCGAGGTCAGCGAGAATGAAGTTGATCAGTATTTCAATCGTGTCGCCGAACAGAATTTCCGTCGCCCGGTTGCGGAAACCGAAAAATATCTCTCATCGCGCGGCTCGTCGATCGCGACGCTGAAGCGGCAGATCAAGGCAGAATTGGCTTGGAACCGCCTGCTTGGTCGCAATGTTCGCCCATTCATCAACGTCTCCGACGATGAAGTGAATGCAATCATTGAGCGGATAAACACGACCAAGGGCACTACCGAATATCGTCTCGGTGAAATCTATCTTTCGTCCACGCCTGAAAATCAGGAACAGGTGTTTGCCAACGCCCGCAAGATCCTTGAGGAAATCCAAAAGGGCGGCTCCTTCGTGGCCTATGCACGCCAATTCTCCGAAGCGTCGACGGCAGCCGTCGGCGGCGATCTGGGCTGGGTGCGGCTTGAACAGCTTCCGTCATCGCTGGCAACCGCTGCGGGTCAAATGTCGAGCAATGAAATTGTTGCCGTCCCTGCTCCCGGCGGTATCTCGCTCTTGCTGATGATCGACAAGCGTCAAGTCGCGACCAGCGATCCGCGCGATGCGACGCTGAGTCTAAAGCAGATCGCGATCAACTTCCCGGCAGGCACGAGCGAGGCGCAAGCCGGCCCGATCGTGAAGCGCTTCAACGAGGAAACCCAAAAAATCCGTGGCTGCGGAACTGCCGATGATATCGCCCGCACGCTGAACGCGGATGTCGTCAATCGCGACGGCATCAAGGTGCGCGACCTGCCAGGGCCGCTGCAACAGATCATGCTCGACCTGCAAATCGGCCAATCGACCCCGCCTTATGGATCGCTTGAAGACGGCGTGCGCGTGTTCGTGCTGTGCGGCCGCGATGCGCCCGAGATTACCAGCCAGGAATCGTTCGACGAGGTCATGTCGCGGCTTGAGGACGAACGCATCAACAAGCGTGCACGCCTTTACCTGCGCGATCTTCGCCGTGATGCGATCATCGAATATAATTGATGGCATCGAACCTGACCGATCTTCCGCTGGCCATTTCGATCGGTGATCCGGCGGGGATCGGACCCGAAATCATTGCCAAGGCGTGGGAAGCGCGGAAACGTGAAAAACTCCCGCCGTTTTTCGCGATTGGCGATCTGGCCAGCATACCCCACCATTGGGATGTGCCCTTGGCGCGGATTGACAATCCCGATCAGGCAATCGAGCATTTCGGCACGGCGCTGCCCGTGTTCCACGTCCATAGCTGTGCAACAATCACCCCTGGTTCCCCTGATCTTGACGGTGCTCATTGTGCGTTGCAGGCACTGGAAACGGCAACAGGTTTTGCGCGTTCGGGAACCGTCGCGGCTGTAGTCACCGGGCCTGTATCGAAGGCCCAGCTCTATGCGATCGGCTTTGATTATCCCGGACAAACCGAATTTGTCGCCGAACGTTGCGGTGTCGAACGGCGCAACGCCGTGATGATGCTTGCCGGGCCAGACCTGCGTGTCGTTCCCATGACCACACATATACCGCTGGTCGATGTGGCCGGTCAGCTTGACATGCGCCTAATCCGACGCCGTATCCGCGCCACAGCCAAGGGCCTGAAACGCGATTTCGGCATTGCCAATCCGCGCCTCGCCGTTGCCGGGTTCAACCCGCATGCTGGTGAAATGGGCAATCTGGGCCGCGAAGAAATTGATATCTTTGAGCCGGCCATTGCTTCCATCGCCGAAGAAGGTTTTGACGTGGTCGGCCCGCTGCCTGCTGACACCATGTTCCATGCAGAGGCGCGCGGCCAATATGATGCCGCGCTTTGCGCCTATCATGATCAGGCATTGATCCCGTTGAAGACGCTCTATTTCCACGAAGCCGTCAACATCACGCTTGGCCTTCCCATCATCCGCACATCACCCGATCATGGCACCGCCTTTGCCATTGCGGGTAAGGGGCAGGCACGCCCCGATTCAATGATCGCCGCGATCCGTATGGCAGGTGAGGCCGCCGCGCATCGCATGGCATTTGGCGCCACCTGCCCGGCATGAGTGCCCCTGCACTGCCGCCCCTGCGCGAGGTTATCGCGAAACACGGGCTTTCGGCCAGCAAGGCATTGGGCCAGAATTTCCTGTTCGACGAACAATTGCTCGACCGGATTGCCGCCATTCCCGGATCACTCAAAGGCGAGCAGGTTTACGAAGTAGGTCCGGGACCCGGCGGACTGACACGCGCCCTGCTCCGAGCTGGCGCGATCGTTACCGCGGTCGAGCGTGACCGGCGGTGCCTGCCGGCGCTTGAGGAACTGTCATCGGCTTTTCCCGGCCAGTTGCGGGTGATCGAGGGCGATGCGATGAAGATCGACCCAGCGCAGGAAATCGGTGCGCCTTTCCATATCGCATCTAACCTGCCCTATAATGTCGGCACTGCGCTCGCGGTCGGCTGGCTCGGCAAGGAACAATGGCCACCTGCGTGGAAATCGCTGACGCTCATGTTTCAGCGCGAAGTGGCCGACCGCATTGTCGCAACCGCAGGCAGCGATGCCTATGGCCGTCTTGCGATCCTCGCCCAGTGGCGCAGCGTCGCCAGGATCGCGATGCCGGTTCATCGCAGCGCCTTTACACCTCCCCCCAAGGTCATGTCGGCCGTTGTCCACATTGTTCCCGATGCGCAACCAGACGGCGTGCGTATGGCAACGCTTGAGGCATTGACGGCTGCAGCCTTTGGCCAGCGCCGCAAGATGCTGCGCCAAAGCCTGAAAGGGGTGTCGGGCGCGCTTGATGCACTGCGGACCGTCGGGATTGCCGAAGACCGGCGCCCCGAAACGCTTACGCTTGATGAATGGATCAGCATCGCAAAAACGCTAGGATAAACGAGAACGACGCCCGGCGGTGATCGATCGGCAAGTGTTGAGGGTGGCTTTGCCAGCCAAATCTCGCTAAAGATATCAGATGAAACTGCTTTCCGCATCGCAACAGGCCGCGCTTGAAAGACCCGACCCTGATCGCATGCTGACCCAGGTACAGATCTGGTCGGAAATCAACAGCGGTACCGGCAATTTGCGCGGACTGGCGACCACAGCCAGCCTACTGACCGACGCTTTTTCCTCGCTGCATGGCGATGTACAACTTTTCGATCCGGCACCGGTCGAGCGCGTCTTACCCGATGGCCACATCGTCGACGTCGAACATGGCCGGCATCTGGTAGCAACCGTTCGCCCTGAAGCGCCGATACAGCTATTGCTCACCGGTCACATGGACACAGTTTTTGCCGAGGACCATAGCTTTCAACAGCTTAGCTGGCTGGATGAAGGGGTACTCAACGGTCCCGGCGTTGCCGATATGAAGGGTGGTATTGCGGTAATGCTGGCCGCACTGTCGGCAGCCGAAACCGCGCCTGAATTCGCGTCCGTCGGTTATCAGGTAATAATCAACAGCGATGAGGAAACTGGATCTGCCTCGTCTGCTGATTTGATCCGTCGGCTGGCAAAGGGCAAGCTTGCGGCATTCACTTATGAACCCTCGGCCTTGCCTGATGGCACATTGGCTGGGGCTCGGCCGGGCAGCGGCAATTTCTCAATCATCGTAAAGGGCCGAAGCGCCCATGCCGGGCGCAACCCGCATGACGGGCGTAATGCCTTGCTGGCCGCAGCGGACCTCGCCCTGCGGCTGAAAGCGCTGACCCGCGAAGGGCTGACCGTCAATCCGGCGCGGATCGACGGCGGCAGCCCCAATAATGTCGTTCCCGAAAACGCCGTGCTGCGTGTCAATCTTCGTCCACACAGCCCGGAACTCGAACAGTTTGCATTGGCAGAAATCAGAGCGCTGATCACCGCAATTGAAGTCGAACATGACGTCGCCATCCACCTGCATGGCGGCTTCAACCGCCCACCCAAGCCATTGACTCCCGAGGCCGAACAGCTTTTCGGTCTGGTCAAGGCATGTGGTGAGGATCTGGGGCTGACCATAGGCTGGAAATCGACCGGCGGAGTGTGCGACGGCAACAATATAGCCGCATGTGGTATCCCCGTGGTCGACACCATGGGCGTGCGCGGTGGCAGCATTCACAGCAGCGACGAATATTTGATTACCGAAAGCCTGGTCGAACGGGCGCGACTTTCCGCGCTGACCTTTTTGCGGATCGCTGAAAAAGGGGGGTTATGAGTTTTCTTATCCGTCCGGCAATATTGTCGGATCTGCAACCCATGTACGAAATGGCCAAGCGCACCGGCGGGGGGTTCACCAACCTGCCGCCCGACCGCAAGGCGCTGACGGCGAAGCTTGAACGTTCGGCCGAAGGTTTTGCGCGCACTGGAGACGGGATTGGCGATGACCTTTTCGTGTTCATTCTCGAAAACCGGGAAACGCGCGAAGTGCGCGGCACCTGCCAGATATTCTCTGCCGTGGGACAGACTTGGCCCTTTTACAGCTATCGCATCGGGGCGTTGACGCAGCACAGTGTGGAACTCGAAAGGACGTTTCGAGCCGACATTCTGAACCTTTCCACCGATTTGGAAGGCGCAACCGAAGTGGGCGGCCTCTTCCTGCATCCAGGCGAGCGCTCCGGCGGATTAGGCATGCTGATCGCGCGCAGTCGTTATCTGTTCATCCGCAATCACCGCGCCCGTTTTGCCGACCGCACGCTCGCCGAGCTGCGCGGCGTCATCGACGAGGCTGGTGGCTCCCCTTTCTGGGACGGCGTCGCCGGACGTTTCTTCGGGATGAACTTTCAGGATGCCGATGAATTCAATGCCAAGCATGGCAACCAGTTCATCGCCGACCTGATGCCCAAGCACCCGGTCTATATCGCGATGCTGCCCGAAAGCGCGAAAGCCGTGATCGGCGTCCCGCATCCTTCGGGCCGTGCCGCCATGCGGATGCTGGAGGAGGAAGGCTTTTCTTGGGAAAAATATGTCGACATTTTCGATGGCGGCCCAACCATGACAGTGCGCACCGATCAGATCCGCAGCGTGCGTGAAGCAAAGGATGTGGTGGTAACCGAGATCAGCGAGAAGCTGGGCGAGCATATTGATGGGGACAAGATGCTGGTAGCGGTTGGCGAACTTGCCAAGTTTCGCGCTGCCTATAGCTGGACCGAGGCGCGCGACGGCGGCGTCGCAATCGATGAGGTGAGCGCAGCGGTGCTCGGCCTGTCGGTCGGCGACACAATCACCCAGGTTCCACGCTGGTAACGCCATGAGCCTTGTCGAGATCAATTTCGATGGCATCATTGGTCCGTCCCACAATTATGCGGGATTGAGCCCGGGCAACATCGCCTCAGCCAGTAATGCCGGTGCCATTTCGCAGCCGCGCGCCGCTGCCTTGCAAGGCATTGAGAAAATGCGGGCCAATCTGCGACTTGGCCTCGCACAGGGCTATTTCATGCCGCTCGACCGACCGAACCGTCAATGGCTGTCGGGGCTTTCGACCGATATGACGAATGCCGAACCGCATATCCGCGCCGCCGCCTTTTCAGCGTCCGCAATGTGGGCGGCCAATGCGGCGACGGTTTCACCTGCACCCGATACCGCCGATGGCAAATGCCATCTGTCAGCCGCAAACCTCCTAACCATGGCGCATCGCAGCCATGAATGGGCGGGGACGCTGGCGCAACTCCGGCTTGCCTTCGCCGATGAGCGGCATTTTGCCGTGCACGCGCCGGTACCTTCGCCTTATGGCGATGAAGGCGCTGCCAATTTTATGCGGCTCTGCCCGTCGCATGGCGAGGCAGGGCTGGAAATCTTTGTCTATGGAAAATCGGGTGGCCCCTTCCCCGCGCGCCAGCATCTCGAGGCGTCGAAAGCCGTTGCGCGGGCGCACCGGCTTGATCCGGAGCGCACCCTCTTCATCCAGCAATCCGAAATCGCGATCGCCGCCGGGGCCTTCCACAATGATGTCGTTGCAGTGGCGAATGAACGTATTCTCTTCACCCATGAACAGGCGTTTGAAGAGCCAGAAGCCGCTTATACGGCCATTCGGGATAAAATGCCCGAGATAGAGATTGTCATCGTACCGGCCGATAGAATCAGCCTTGCCGATGCTGTGCAAAGCTATTTGTTCAACGCCCAACTGGTGACGCTGCCGTCTGGCGAAATGGCATTGATTCTGCCGACCGAGGCGCAATCCAATCCCCGCGTCTGGGGTTGGCTGGAGGAGCATATCGCCGGCAATGGACCGATACGACGGCTCATCCCCGTAGACGTGCGTCAGTCAATGGCCAATGGCGGCGGGCCAGCCTGCCTGCGACTGCGCGTTGTCGCCGATCCCGCGACGGTCGACCCACGCTTCATTGCCAACGAAGCGAAGCTGGACCGGATCGCAGATGTGGTAGCAAGCCACTGGCCTGAGGCGATAGCGCCCTCTGATCTTGGCAGACCGGAAATGGTCGAACAGGTCCAGGCTGCCCGGACGGCCTTGCTGAGCGCGTGCGATCTTTCCGAACTCGTCTGACTGTCGAAAGATTTTACAAACCGCGATGGCGTTAACCATCGAAGTACGCAGCTTTGCTGAACTGGCATGGGCTTTGCCTATAACCGTGTTAACTTATGAAAAAAGTCGCACGCCTTTTCCAGATCAAGACCAAAGTGGAGGTCTTCCTCATCACCTACCCGCTCGCACTGGGTGCGGTAAAGCGGGGGCAGGAATATATGTTGCAATATCCCGGAAAGATCGGCTGGCTTTTCCTGGCACTGACCTGTGGCGCCGTGTTCCTCGCCTCTGCAAAGATGTTGCAGGCTGTCGAATTGCAGCAAATGTTTGGGCAGGAATAGCCCCCCGGATTCTCGTCTCGGAAAAGCCGTCGCCTGACGCATTTGGCAACCGGAAAACCGGTTTCAACTATTCTGTGACAATGTTCGGAAAGGTAGGGGGTTTCTGTTGCCCGGCACCCCCCAAGCCGCTGTAACCTTTCTGTTGCCCGGCCGGTTCGGCCGCGTTCTTTTAGAATAATTCTAGACCGTGAGGCCCGAAATTATGCTGCGAGAGCAAGTGCTTCGTTATCGTTGGCACTTATGAGTTTTGAGCCTTGAACGGGTTACTCAGCCCGAGCGAAAACATTGTTTTTCAACACACGTCGATCCTAGTTCGGCCCCGTCATTTTCCCCGATTTCACGAGGAAAGTGGTGGAGCCGCCGGGTACCGCCCCCGGGTCCGCTGCATCTATTACACAAGGCAGTTTATCGCCATAGCCGGGCGAACCCGGCAAAATCCTATATAGGCGATTTTTGCTGAATGGGAAGTGAAGGTACGAGATATTCCCTCGTCCTTGCTCCTGCCGGCAGGATCAGACGCCTTGCATATTCCGGCTCTCCGCCGGGATATGCACCGTAAGGCCGTCCAAATCTTCGCTCAGGTCGATCTGGCAGGACAGCCGGCTTGTCCGGCGCGCACCACTGGCAAGATCGAGCATATCCTCCTCATCGTCACTCGCGGGGGACAGCTTATCGAACCACGCCTTATCGATGATCACATGGCAGGTTGAACAAGCCATCTGCCCCTCACATGTCCCTTCGAGAGGCTGGCCAGCATTTTGTGCCAATTCGAGCAGATTGTCGCCGGGCTTGGCGTCGACCGTCTGGGTCGTTTCGCCATCCGGACTGATGAAATGCACTTTCACGCCAATTGCCTTTCCGCTGCGGCGTTGATCATTTCAGCCGCGCGTTCAATATCTTCGATGCTTGTATAGCGACCCCAGCCGAGCCGAATAGAGGATTTCGCCTGTGCATCGGACAACCCGATCGCATGGAGCACATGGCTGGGTCGGCCCGATCCGCTGGCGCAGGCGCTGCCGGCGGAAAACAGCACTTCGCGGCATTCACTCATCAACCGGCCGACATCAATACCGTCGCGGCGGATGTTGAGATTGCCCTTATAGCGCTGCGTAGTTGAGCCATTGACCGTCCATTTGGCGAACAGTTCGCACGCCCGGCCCCAAAGTCCTTCGACATGCGCCCAGTCTTCATCCATCCGCTCTTTAGCGAGCATTGCCGCCGCACCAAAGCCGATACAGAGCGCAGGCGACAAGGTGCCCGATCTCAGCCCCTGTTCTTGCCCGCCGCCATGGATCAGTGGTTCAAGCCTTACCCCGTCACGCACCCAAAGCGCGCCAATGCCTTTTGGACCGTGGATCTTGTGGGCAGAAATCGCGATCATGTCTGCCCCATCGGGAATTTGCATCCGGCCAAAGCCCTGCACGGCATCACATAATAGCAGGCCGCCATCCGCATGCACTGTTGACGCGATTTCAGCGATGGGCTGGATGGTGCCGATCTCATTGTTGACAAGCATCGCCACCGCCAGACCGCGATTGTGCACCGGCGTAGCCATGTACATGCCATCATTTCTTACGGGATCAATGTCGCCCCCTGACAGCGCAACACAGTCGAGCACTGCCGCATGTTCGGTTGCATAGGCCGACACAGGAAGCCCGCTGCCCTTGATCGCAAGATTAATCGCTTCGGTCGCGCCGCTAGTGAAGATTAGCTTGCCACCTTTTGGAAGTAACGCCGCCACTTGCGTCCGCGCCGCCTCAACCGCTGCAGCAGCCTTTCGCCCTCCGGCATGCGCGCTGTGCGGGTTCCAAAAATTCTCTTTCAGCCAGGGTTCCATCGCCGCAAAAACTTCTGGCGCCATTTGTGTGGTCGCCTGATAGTCGAGATAGATCATGCTGTGAGTGCCCGATTTCGGATTGTGACCCATGCGGCCACAAAACGATCAATATCAGCTTCCGACGTCTGCGGACCGAAACTGACGCGTACCACCTCACTTGCCGCCTTTGCATCCCAGCCCATCGCGCCAAGCACATGGCTCGTCTTGAGCGTTCCCGACGAACAGGCGCTGCCTGCCGAAACAGCTATGCCGGCAAGATCAAAAGAGATGAGCTGGCTCGATGCCGAAATCCCCGGCATCCGGTAGCTGCCGATCGTGCCGAGCCGCGGCGCAGTCGCAGCGACAACCTGCCCACCTGCGGCCAGAATTGCCGCATCAAGTTTCGCACGCAATTGTTGCACTGCATCCATCCAGCCAAAGCCAGCCTCAAGCGCTGCCGCAAGTCCTAGAATCGCAGGCAGATTTTCCGTTCCGCGCCGATAACCTTTTTCCTGGCCGCCACTCGGATGCAGAAGGGAAAGATCACGGAGCAGCAACGCCCCCAGCCCCGGCGGCCCGCCAAGCTTGTGCGCCGACAAGATGATCAGGTCAGCATCGGGCAGCGGCAGTTTCCCTGCACCCTGCGAGCAATCGGCGACCAACAGCCCGCCGCCTTCGCGAATGATCTTACCCAATTCGGCCAGTGGCTGGATCATACCGGTTTCATTATTGACCTGTTGAATGGCGTAGCGTCGGCCCTTTGTGATGGTATCTAACTGCACCATTCCATCGGCATCGACCCCGATATGCGGCCCATCGCCGACAGCGGCCAGCACGGCATCATGTTCGACCGCGCTTGCAACGGCATCAAATCCCTTGAGCGCAAGCGCGATCGCCTCGCTCGCGCCGCTGGCGAACAATATCTCGCCATCCCAATCCAGTGCCGTCGCGACACGCGCACGCGCCTGTTCAAGCGCCGCGCGCGCTGCCCGGCCTTCGCTATGCGGACTCGACGGGTTGGCCCACATCTCCAGCGCGCTAGCCATTGCATCACGCGCTGCGGGGACCAGCGGAGTGGTCGCTGCATGATCGAGATAGATACGGTCAGGCCCCATAACGCGCGTTGACACCCATGGCAGTTGCGAAAATCGCATTCGCTTCTATATAGCAGGTCGACCGCTGCCTAGCCCGAAGGGTGAGGCTGCCTTATGATTCCTCTGTTTAGAAACATCTTATGCCCGCCATTGCAATTCCCGGCCCAGAAGGCCGTATCGAAGCCCGTTTCTCTCCGCCGCCGCGCCCACGGGCTCCAGTGGCCATGATTTTGCATCCGCATCCGCAGGCCGGTGGCACGATGAACGACCGGATTACGCAGGCGATGTATAAAACATTTGTCGCGCGTGGCTTTGCAACGATCCGCTTCAATTTCCGCGGTGTTGGCCGCAGCGAAGGTGAATTTGACAATGGCATTGGCGAATTGTCTGACGCTGCAGCTGCACTGGATTGGGTGCAGGCCTTCCATCCCGAAGCCAGCTCGACCTGGATTGCAGGCTTCAGCTTTGGTGCGTGGATCGGCATGCAGCTCTTGATGCGCCGCCCGGAAGTGCGTGGTTTCATTTCGGTGTCACCGCCCGCCAATATGTACGATTTCAGCTTCCTTGCACCCTGCCCCTCGTCCGGGATCATCATCCATGGCACGCAAGACGAGGTGGTTTCGCCCAACTCGGTCCAGAAGTTGGTCGACAAACTACGCACGCAAAAGCACATCACCATCCACCATGATGAAATTCCGCGTGCCAACCATTTCTACGAAAATGAAATGGACCTGCTGATGGCGTCGGTGGACAATTATCTCGATATGCGGCTTGATCCGGCCTGCCCCATCAAGTGATCTTGTAAAGCGGCTGTCCCTTTGTGGGCAGCCCTTAACCGTTCTTGCTATTCACAAGTGTTTGCCCGGCCTCGTCAGGCACGGTCCAGATCGCGACATTCGCGAACAGGACCAGCGCGGCCGCAATCATCAGCCATACTTTCTGGCCCAGCCCTTCGCGCTTCCAAAGACGCCAAGCACCCCAGATAAGGGCGAAGCCCCCAAGCATTGCAACAGATAGAAATGCACTGGTCATACTACTTGCGATAAAAGCTGTGGAAGGCTGAGGTCAAGCCGCGAAATCACCCAGATTTGCAATGGCCTTTTGGGCCGACCTATCCTAAAGCGCGGCCATTCCGAGTCACAAGACATTATAAGGGCCGGCGAGATGCGCATTGCCATTGCTTCCGATCATGCGGCTGTCGCACTGAAAGCGGCGCTGGTGGCGTATCTTGAAGCGTCAGGGCATGACGTCTCCGACCTTGGCCCGGCCGATGAAAGTTCGGTCGATTACCCCGATTATGGCTATAAACTCGCAGACGCGATTGCCATTGGCGCAGCTGACCGCGGCGTTGCTCTGTGCGGATCGGGCATTGGCATTTCCATCGCGGTAAACCGCAATCCAGCCTGCCGCGCAGCGCTGGTTTCCGAACCGCTCTCGGCCAAATTGGCGCGCGAACATAATGACGCGAATGTGATCGCTATGGGCGCTCGCCTTACCGGCATAGACATGGCCAAGGCCTGCCTTGACGCCTTTCTTTCAACCGATTTCGGCGGCGATCGCCATGCCCGCCGCGTCGGAAAGCTTTCCAACCCTCCCATGCCCAAGGAATCCGCATGACCAGCGCTGCTGCCAATGACGTCCAGACCAACGGTTTTTTCACCGAGAGCCTTAGCCAGCGTGACCCGGAAATTGCCGGTTGGATTGCAAAGGAGCTTGGGCGTCAGCAAGACAAAATTGAACTGATCGCATCGGAGAACATCACCTCAAAAGCGGTGTTGGAGGCGACAGGATCAATCCTGACCAACAAATATGCCGAAGGCTATCCCGGCAAGCGCTATTATGGCGGTTGCGAATATGTCGATGAGATAGAAACGATCGCGATCGAACGGGCCAAGCAGTTGTTCGGGTGCGAATTCGCCAATGTGCAGCCCAATTCGGGAAGCCAGATGAATCAGGCAGTGTTCCTTGCGCTGCTGCAACCGGGCGACACCTTCATGGGCCTTGACCTTGCTGCAGGCGGGCACCTGACGCACGGTTCGCCCGTGAACATGAGCGGCAAGTGGTTCAATCCAGTGGCCTATGGCGTGCGGCGCGATACCCACCAGATCGATCTTGACGAAGTCGCCAAAACAGCGCGTGAGCACAAGCCGAAGCTGATCATCGCAGGCGGCACTGCTTATTCGCGCACTTGGGACTGGGCTGCCTTCCGCCAGATCGCCGATGAAATTGGCGCCTATCTGCTGGTCGACATGTCCCATATTTCCGGCTTGGTGGCAGGCGGCGCGCATGCATCGCCGATCCCGCATGCACATGTCGTGACATCAACGACGCACAAGTCGCTGCGCGGCCCGCGCTCAGGCATCATCTTGTCGAATGACGAAGCATTGGCGAAGAAGTTCAACTCGGCAATCTTCCCCGGCTTGCAAGGCGGCCCGATGATGCATGTTATTGCAGCCAAGGCGGTCTGCTTTGCAGAAGCGATGCGCCCGGAGTTCAAAAGCTATGCCGCCAGCGTGGTCGAAAACGCCCGCGCGCTCGCGGCTTCGCTTCAGGAACAAGGACTCGATATTGTCTCGGGCGGCACCGACAACCACTCGATGCTCGTCGACCTTCGTCCAAAGGAAGCCAAGGGCAAGCATGCTGAACATGCACTCGACCGTGCGTCGATCACCTGCAACAAAAATGCGATCCCCTATGATCCTGAAAAGCCCTTTGTGACGTCGGGTCTGCGGCTTGGCACCCCTGCGGGTACGACCCGCGGTTTCGGTCCAGCCGAATTCCGCGAAGTTGGCCGCATGATCGCCGACGTCGTCGAAGGATTGCGCAAAAATGGCGAAGCCGGCGACGGCCAAATCGAAGCACGCGTCAAGGAAGAAGCCGAAGCGCTTTGCGCGCGCTTTCCGATTTATCCGGGCTAAGCTAAGATCGCACTTGAAACGGGGTGGTGACTTACTCATCTAATACACAGATGAAGGGAGGATATGATGTCCCAAACCTGTAACGAGTGCGCCGCCGAGATTAGCGACGGCATGAAATTTTGTCCCGGGTGCGGGGCAAAAACGCCGGAAAGGTTGGCTGAGGAAAGCATCCCCAACCAAGCCAAACATTATGTCGGTGAAGCCGCAGAGGAATTGTGGGGGGCGACGAAAGACGCCTATCACAAAGGCAAGCACCTTGCCGATGCAGACAGTGCGAAAAAGGTTGCCGGTGGCGCCGCCTTGGGTGCTGCCGCCGCGCTTATCGCCCCGATAGGTATCGTCACCGGCGCGGCAATCGGCGCCGGAATTGTCGCATATCGGCATATGAACAAGAAAAAGAACCAAGAAAAAGAGAGATAATGCGCTGCCCTTTTTGCGGACATGACGACAGCCAAGTCAAAGACAGCCGGCCAACGGAAGACGGGGCATCGATCCGTCGTCGTCGCCAGTGCGAGGGCTGTGGAGCAAGGTTCACGACGTTTGAACGCATCCAGCTTCGCGAGTTGACCGTATTGAAAAGCGAAGGTCGACGCGAACCGTTCGACCGTGAAAAGCTGGAGCGGTCGGTGTCGATCGCTTGTCGCAAACGTCCGGTTGATACCGTCCGGATCGATAAGCTGGTATCAGGCATCCAGCGCCAGTTGGAAACATTGGGCGATAGTGAAATCGAATCCGCGCGCATCGGTCAGTTCGTGATGGAAGGCCTCAAGGCGCTTGATACTGTTGCCTATATCCGCTTTGCCAGCGTCTATAAGGAATTCGCCGAAGCTCGGGATTTCGAGGAATTTGCAGGTGCCGTAGCCGAAGCCGCGAAGAAATGACGCAGCCCCCCATTATCATTCTCGTCCGCCCGCAACTGGGCGAGAATATCGGCAAGGCTGCCCGCGCCATGCTCAATTTCGGGCTGACCGAGTTACGCCTTGTGGCACCACGCGACGGGTGGCCCAACCCAGATTCCGGTCCGGCGGCGGCAGGCGCGGATATCGTGCTTGAAAAGGCTGAAGTCTTTGAAACACTTGCCGATGCGACCGCCGATGTTGCGAATATTTATGCAACCACGGTGCGCAAGCGCGGGGTAACAAAGCCTGTTTTGACGCCGGAGGAAGCGGCCAACGAGATCGTTGTCGCACCGGGGCGTAGCGCTATTCTTTTCGGCGCCGAACGGTCGGGGCTGGAAACCGACGATGTTGCGGTTGCCCGCTCGATCATAACCGTTCCAATCAATCCGGAATTCGGGTCGCTCAACCTCGCCCAGGCAGTAATCCTGTGCGCCTATGAATGGTCAAAACACCAGAATCTAGCGAGCCCGCCCAAGGTCGATCTTGATCCCCCTGCCCCTCAGGTCGAACTTGACGGAATGATCGGTCACCTTTTTGGTTTGCTGGAGGAACGCGAGTTTTTCTTCCCGCCTGAACGCACGCAGGTAACGCAGCGCACATTGCGCAACCTTTTGACAAAGCCCGCCTGGAACAGCCTTGAAGTTCGCACCTTGCGCGGGGTTCTGACATGCCTAGAGGATCGCCGTAGGCCGTAAGCGCTTTACGATTCAGACTTGCTTGCATCCCATTTCCTCCTATCCCGCCTCTTCCCTCTTGGAGAATTCCGAATGCCCGTGATTGAAACTATCGCCCTTTTGCTGCTGACCCCTGCCGCTGCGCCTGCGGCCGATTCTGCAGAGGCAGCGCCCACCATGGCGGCAGCGCCTCAAGCGAAAGCCAAGGCGAAAAAGATCTGCAAGAATGACCCGCGGAGGACCGGGACGCGCATTTCCAAGCGCATCTGTAAGACTGAAGAAGAATGGAACACTCCGGAAGACGGTCAGGAAATCGGTGTGCGTTCGCAAACCAGTCGCGCGGATATGGAAAATGTAGGCGGTATGGGCCAACCCTGAGGCCGGCCGATCTGCGGTTCAATCAACCGCGCAGGGCATCCCAGCGATCATATTCATACGCAATCGAACCTTCGACCAGCGTTTCCCACATTGCAGCAATAACGTCCTGCGGGATACGAAGGTCGAGCGCGGCGCGGCGCGCATTGGCAATCACCTGGGCCTTGCGAACCTCGTCCCGCACGCTGTTGCGATCATCTTTTATGCGAGCTGCAGCACCCATATAAGCGAAGCGACGGGCAAGCAACGCGACGATTTCTGCATCGAGTTGATCAACGCCGGTGCGTACTTCAGCCATGGTCATGCAGTGGGCAGGATCTTTGGCCATTTCAGGGACGGATTGTGCTGTCATGGGCCGCGTCCTTAGGCCCTCAGCAGCTGACTGTCGAGCCTTGGAGGCCTCGATTCTGGTGCTGTTCGTCGAAACAGGCTATCAGAAGAGGCATCGATCAGATACCGGTCCGGTAAATTTGAGAATGACGGAGATTTAAATGATATTGTCCTTGGCGAGCGCCTTGTTGCTTATGCAGGCTGCCCCCGCGGCCGTAGATGGCGCTGCTGCATCTGCCGATGCCGACAAAAAGATCTGCAAACGCGAAAAGCAGATCGGATCTTTGGTCCGTGCGAAGAAAATCTGCCGCACCAAGGCTGAATGGGATGCTGCCGAGGCGCAGGCCCGGCAGGATGTTGGCGAAATCCAGCGGACCACACGTGCACCGGCCAACGGCTGACCGCTACACCGCGATAGCAATCGCTTGACTTTCGGGGCAACGCCGTTAATGGCGCGACCTTCGCAATTGACCCTGCACTTCCGGTGAAGCAGGTGTCCGGTGCTCATATCTGGGTATCGCGCGGTTCCGGGAACATGAATGTAACGCAATTGAAAGGACTTTGACCCTCATGTCGAAGCGTCAGAATTCGAAGTATAAAATCGACCGCCGCCTTGGTGAAAATATCTGGGGCCGCCCTAAATCGCCGGTGAACCGCCGCGAATATGGCCCGGGCCAGCATGGTCAGCGCCGCAAGGGCAAGATTTCCGACTATGGCCTGCAGCTGCGCGCAAAGCAGAAGCTGAAGGGCTATTATGGCGACATCACTGAAAAGCAGTTCAAGCGCGCCTATCAGGAAGCAAACCGCATGAAGGGTGACACTAGCCAGAACCTGATCGGTCTGCTGGAACGCCGCCTCGACATGATCGTATATCGTGCAAAGTTTGCTCCGACGATCTTCGCTGCGCGCCAGATCGTGAGCCATGGCCACATCCGCGTCAATGGCGTGAAGTGCAACATTGCAAGCCGCCAGATCGATGCCGGCGATGTGATCAGCCTTGGTAACAAGGCGAAGGAAATGGCTCTCGTTATCGAAGCCCAGGGCCTCGCCGAACGTGACATTCCCGATTATGTCAGCCCCGATGGCAACGACAAGATCACCTTCACGCGCGTTCCGACGCTCGACGAAGTGCCCTATCCGGTAAAGATGGAACCCAATCTGGTCGTCGAATTTTATTCGCGCTGATCGGTTTGATCAAAGTTACGAAAAGGCGGCCACTGGCCGCCTTTTTTGTTGCGGGCAATCTGGCAAGGTCTCTTTTCATTTGAGCCTCCCTGCCCGCTCTGGCAGAAGCCCGACAACTAAGAATTGGAGAAGATGATGCGCCTGTTGACGCTTACCCTGGTTTCCGCCCTGGCCCTTTCGGGCTGCAAACCAGTCGATGGCCCATCCGCTGCCGGCCTTCCGCAAGTTTCGGTGCCCGAAATGTCCGAAGCGACAATGAAGGATATCACCCGCACGCTGTCGTCCGATGCCTTTGAAGGCCGCGCTCCCGGAACCGCAGGCGAAGACAAGACGGTCGCGCTGATGATCGAGAAGTTCAAGGCGGCGGGGCTTTCGCCGGGCAACCCGTCGAGCAGCAAGGATGGCGGCTGGACGCAGGATGTCCCGCTTGTCGAGATTGCTGGCGCCAACTTCTCTCCGCTGACGGTCAGCGGCAAGAATGGCAAGACGCTGAGCTTTACCTATGGCGATCAGTTTGTCGCCGGCAGCTACCGCGAACAGCCGCGCATTGACATCAAGGACAGCGATGTCGTCTTTGTCGGCTATGGCATAAACGCCCCCGAAAAAGGCTGGAACGATTATGCCGGTGTCGACGTTAAGGGGAAAACCGTCCTCATCCTCGTCAATGACCCTGATTTCGAAAGCACAGGCCTTGAAGGCCCCTTTGGCGGCAAGGCGATGACCTATTATGGCCGGTGGACCTACAAGTTCGAGGAAGCCGCACGTCAGGGAGCAGCGGCGGCGTTAATCGTTCATGATACCGCACCTGCAGCTTATGGTTGGAATGTCGTCAATTCCAGCTGGACCGGCCCGCAATTCCTTGCCCAGTCAAAGGATGGCGGCGCAAGCCAGACCGAAGCCAATGGCTGGGTTCAAAAGGATATCGCTGCGCAGATCATGGCCGCAGGTGGACAGGATCTAGAAAAAGCCATGGCAGCGGCCAAGCAAAAAGGCTTCAAAGCCGTTCCGTTGGGCCTGAAAGCCGGCATGAGTTTTGAGAATAGAATCTCCAAAAAGAACAGCCGCAACATCGTCGGCATATTGAAAGGCGCAAAGCGGCCTGACGAATATGTACTCTACAGCGCGCATTGGGACCATCTGGGCCGCTGCACACCCAAGGATGGCGACGAAATCTGCAACGGTGCAGTCGATAATGCCACTGGCACCGCCGCGCTGGTCGCGCTGGCCGAGGCCTTCCAGAAAGGCGGCGCCCCCGACCGCAGCGTGATCTTCCTAGCCGTAACCGCCGAGGAATCAGGGCTGTTGGGTTCAAAACATTATGCCGAAAACCCGATCTACCCGCTCGCGCGGACGGTTGGCGGCGTGAATATGGATGCCTTTTCGATGACCGGGCCGGCAAAGAACCTGACGGTCATCGGCATGGGCAAGTCGCAACTTGACGATTATTTGAATGCCGCCGCCAAGATCGAAGGCCGCACGCCGGATCGCGAACCGACGCCGGAAAAGGGTTTCTATTACCGCTCCGACCATTTCAGTTTCGCCAAGCTGGGCGTACCCATGGTCTATTTCGAAGGCGGCGACGATTTGGTGAAGGGCGGTCGCGCCGCAGGGGAAGCCGCAGCGAAGGATTATGAAGCCAATCGCTACCACGGCCCGGCCGACGAGTTTGACGAAAATTGGGACTGGTCGGGCGTAATGGCCGATTTGCGGCTTTATTACCGCGTCGGCCGAATGCTGGCGATGACCGACGTCTGGCCCAATTGGGTTGAGGGTGACGAGTTCCGGGCCATTCGCGACAAGAGCCGGGCAGGAAAGTAGTATTCCATGACCATTCGCATGCCCGCTGAATGGGCTCCGCACGAAGGCGTCTGGATCGGCTTTCCGTCTGATCCCGATGCCTGGGGCGAGCCTTTGGCAGCAGCCCAAAAGCAAATCGCGGCCTTTGCCAATGCGGTGCATGATGGCGGCAGCGGGGAACGCGTACACCTGATTGCCAAGGGCGCGACGGCAACGGGCATCGCCCGCGCACTGGTCGACGATGGTGTCGTCGTAGAAGACAGGCTGATCGGTGATGTCTGGCTGCGCGATACCGGCTGCATCATTGTTGGCTCGGGCGCAGACCGGATCGCCCGCGATTTCGGTTTCAACGGCTGGGGCAACCGTTTCCGTTATGAAGGCGATCAGACCATCGGCGCCGAACTGGCGCGCGCGGCTGGCCTGACAATCAGCACCTGCGACTGGATATTGGAAGGCGGATCGATTGACGTCGATGGCGCAGGCCTTGCTGTGACCACCGCGGATTGCCTGTTGAACCCCAATCGCAACCCCGCGCTCGATCAAAAGGCGATCGAAGAACGGCTTGCCCGCGACCTCGGCATTGAACGCTTGCTATGGCTCGGTGATGGCCTCGCCAATGATCACACCGATGGCCATATCGATAATCTTGCCCGCTTCGTCGGACCCAACCATCTGGTGATCCCCGAGGCGCGCGATAGTAATGATCCGAACGCCGAAGTCTTCGCCGATGCGCGGGCGCGTGCCGAAGCCTTTGGCTGCCGCGTGACGCCCCTGCCCTCAGTCGGCAGGTTCGAGCAAGATGGCGAAGCGGTCCCGGCCAGCTATATGAACTTTTACATCGGCAACAGTGCTGTCGTCGTTCCAATTTATGGCAGCCGCCATGATGAAGACGCGTTGGCCGCACTCGAACCGCTTTTCCCCGGGCGGAAGATCGTTGGCGTGCGTGCAGATGCCGTGTTGACCGGCGGCGGCAGTTTCCACTGTTCAAGCCAGCAACTGCCAGCCTGACCCTATTGGCAATCTGTCATAGGCAGCCCATATTGCGGCTTCCCTGTTGAAACGAGAGGACCTTCCCGATGAAAAAGACGATATGGCTTGCCGCTGCGGCGGCAACATTGCTTGGTAGCGGCGTTTACGCGCATGATCATGGCAATGCCAAAGGCAAGGACTCCGCCGCCCATGCGCAAATGCACAAGGCGCACCAACAACGCCTCGGCCAGATCTTGGCAGACCCTTCGCGTGCCGAAGACGCAAAGCGTGACAAATATCGCCACCCTGCCGAAACACTCGAATTCTTCCGTGTTCATCCCGATCACAAGATCGGCGAATATGCACCTGGCGGCGAATGGGTATCGCGCCTGCTCGGTCGTTATGTCGAAGGCCCCGGCAAGCTGGTCGGCCTCTATTTCAATCCGGCAGGCTTTGCGGATCCCAAGCGGCAGGAAGGCATTAAGGCAGGCGCGGCCAGCTATGCCGCCGATGTTGCGAAGGTAACCGGACGCCCGGCGACCGATTATTCCGCTTTCACACTGGGTGATATTCCCGAAGGCCAGAAAGGCACGTTCGACCGCATCCTGATCATGCGGATGATGCACAATATCAACCGCTGGAACATTGCTGATTCCGAACTGAAGGCGATGCGCGAACTGCTGAAGGACGACGGCCTTGTTGGCATCGAACAGCACCGCGCAAAGGCCGATGCACCCTATAGCTACACCGATGGCGGCAAGGGCTATATGCGCGAAGCCGATGTCATCAAGATGATGGAAATCAACGGCTTTGAACTGGTCGGCAAAAGCGAAGTGAACGCCAACCCGAAGGATAGTGCCGACTGGCCCGACGGCGTGTGGACCTTGCCCCCGGTGCTTGCCAAAAAGGATGTCGATCGCGCAAAATATGAGGCGATTGGCGAAACTGACCGGATGACCCTGCTGTTCAAAAAGCGGCTTTGATCTAAATTGGCAGGGCTGGCCTTGTCAGCTCTGCCGCCCCCTTTATTGACAATCAGCATTGCCGCGCGTTCGGACGTGCGGCTATAGGCAGGCCATGACCCGTTCTATCACCGTCGCGGCATTGCAGCTGCCCCTTATGGCCAGCGAGGCTGAAAACATTGATGCTGTCGCCGGCCTGGTTGAACAGGCGGCACATGAAGGCGCGCAGATCATCCTGCCGCCCGAATTATTCTCTGGCCCTTATTTCTGCAAAACACAGGAAGAAGCCCATTTTGCGCTCGCTCGCCCAACGCTTGAGCATCCTTCGGTTCAGGCAATGGCGAAATTGGCGAAAAAGTTGGGTGTCGCCATCCCCACCAGTTTTTTCGAACGGGATGGTTCGCATTTCTACAACACCATCGCGATGATCGACGCCAATGGCGACATTCTGGGCACCTATCGCAAAAGCCATATTCCCGACGGTCCAGGCTATCAGGAAAAATATTATTTCCGCCCCGGCAACACGGGGTTCAAAGTGTGGGACGTTTTTGGCACTCGCATCGGTGTAGGCATCTGCTGGGATCAATGGTATCCCGAATGTGCGCGTTCAATGGCCCTGATGGGTGCAGAAATGCTCCTTTATCCCACCGCAATTGGAGCAGAGCCGCAAGACGCTACGCTGGATACAAGGCATATGTGGCGGCGTGCAATGGTTGGCCATGCAGTGTCGAATTGCATGCCGGTAATTGCCGCCAACCGCGTCGGCGCAGAGGCTGATCATGGCGGCTCTGCACAGAAATTCTATGGCACCAGCTTCATCGCCAATGAATGGGGCGATATTGTCTGCGATCTTGATGACAGCGAAACCGGGTTGTTGGTCGCCAGTTTTGATCTCGACCAGGCCCGGTTGCACCGTGCCTCTATGGGCTTTTTCCGGGATCGCAGACCGCAGCTTTACGGGCGGCTGGTGGAGGATATTTGAAACCGTCGCTCTACCTGATTGGTATTGGATCCAACCAGCGCCATCCGCTTGCCGGTGATCCCCGACGCATCGTTACCGCCGCGATCGAGGCGCTGGAAATGCCTGAAATTGACGTATTTGCCGACTCCAGCGTCATCACCAGTGCACCTTTGGGACCTTCCGCAAGGCGTTACGCCAATGCCGCAATACTCGTCTCATCGCCGCTTTCTCCGTCCGACATGCTCGACAGGCTGCATGCGGTCGAACAGCATTTCGGGCGTGACCGGCGCGGCGCACGCTGGCGGGCGCGCACCCTTGATCTTGATATCCTTGCATGGTCCGAAGGCATGTGGGTTTCGGATTCGCCTGCCCTTGCCATACCGCATCCCGCGTTGCGCTATCGCACCTTTGCGCTGGGACCGGCGGCAGAAATTGCCCCCACTTGGCGCGATCCGGTGACCGGGCTGACACTGCGGCAACTTTTTCATCGCCTTACCCGTCCCAAGCCGCTTGACCGCCGCCAAGCAGCACATTAGGGGGAGCGCTCCAAACCGCGCGGAACGATCCGCGCCGTGATGGGCCGTTAGCTCAGTCGGTAGAGCAACTGACTTTTAATCAGTAGGTCGCTGGTTCGAATCCAGCACGGCTCACCATTAAAGCATTGAAATTGAAGCACTTTCTTCGTTTCAATGCTTGGTGAATTCCCCCGCAAAAAGGTATAAACAGGTATAAACTGTTTTTTGAGGGAATCACCTCCCTCAACGGCTCAAAAAATCTGCTCTTCTGGTGACATGACCCCCAGCTTTCCACCAGCTGAGATTGGAGTCTGACGGCTTTGTTGCGCATAAGCGGGGTTGAAGCAATAGATGCCCCTGCCGTCAGTCCATCCGGGGTTTGGCACTAGTTGTACGCATACTTCTGCGGGAAAACGGATAACGCGCGGGTAAAACACATTCTTTTGTTTTAAATCCTGGCCGCTCGCAGGCGCGGTCTCGATGGCATAAGCCAACCGAACAAAAGGCTCATCCTCGCGCCCAATCTCAGCTTTCTGTTGTTCGTAAAGCAAGCTGTGCGCGAGGTATCCGGAGAGGATAAGCAGAACAGCAATTGTTGATGAACCAATTTTTTTATCGTCTGTTGATATTGCCATTCTAGCTACGGCGGGGCTGCTTTCAAGCTGCGCCAGCGGCAAAATGAACGGCCGCAATGTTATCGTTTGCTGACAGTTCACTTTGGCGGATTTGTTGTGGCAAATCGACATTAGTCGTTAACGAGCTGATCCCCCTTAGTCACCCGAACAGATCGTTTCAGAAAACTAACCACAACAAATATCCCCAGTATCGCAATGGCCGGAGTTGCTATGTCTAATGCGATAGAGATTAACTTAAATGTATCCCCAGCAAATTGGCCAACATTAAAACGCCAAACAAGATCGAAACAAACTATCGCACTGCCTGCAACGACTGCATCCGCACGCGGAAACGCAGATGCTTTGAAGCCTCGCCAAGCGATAAGAATGACCACTGCAAGAAATAGCGCTACGGTGCAGAAAACCAAAACTTCACTTACAAACGGTGTTAAGAGCCAACCGTAGAAGCTCGGAGACCCGTAACGCATAGCCGTAAACCAAAGGGCGAATGCAACGTAGAAAGTGATGGCCAGAGGCGAGGCACGACTATGCATCGGCCTAACATCTACCAAACTTGGAATGTCCGCAATGTTGTCGTTTTCTGAGGGTCCGCTTTCAGTGTCGCCAATCGCTCAATCAGACGGCTCAAATGTTGTGGATTCCGGACAAGTCGATCACCGAACTGAGGGTATGGGAAGACCTTCGACGATTTCGCGCAGTTCGCCATTCCTATCTGCCAATCGCTCGTGGTCGCAGCCGAAATCCGCAAGATAATGGACATCGTCGTCGGCTGATTGCCAGCGCACATAGAAAGCGCCTGCGTCCGCAACTTCGGGTACGCCTTTCGGGCAGACTTGCTCGATGAACCTCATCGCACTCTCTTCAGAGAATGGCACCGCTTGCTTGCGATATGGCTGCAGTTTTGCAAGCAGTTCAAGCAGTTCGACTCGAGTGAGTTTGAAACCACCCTTAGTCCCGTCAGGATGTGTTTCGCTATCCTTGTAGGTTCCATTACCTTCTGCATCGATCACAACGTCGAGGGAAGACCAGCCAGAAAGCCGCATCTCGAGCCGCTCGTGCTTCCCTTCGCTGCTGTCTGGCGCGCAGCTTGTAGCAAAGAGCAAGATGAATGAGGCGAACAAGGCACGCATTCAGTTGATATACACCGACAAGCCATTGGCGGCTACTGGGTCGTGTCCTGACAGTCTGCTTTTGTTGCGAATGCCCTCAAAGCTGCCCTTGGCCAAGGGCAGCTAACGAGGAAGTGAAATGGTAGCCTGAATGGCCGCTTTTGGGTGGGAAGCGGACATTGTTTCGTTGCGAACAGGCGCGGACCGTATACAATAATGCTATGGCGCTTCTGTATGTCCATTTAGCCCCTGATCAGACTCCGCCGCAGCTGTTGCACGAACCATTTAGGGTGATTATCGTTTCAGAAGCCGAGGTTACGCAAGAATGGTGCAAGCGCGTTACGGAATGGCTATTAAAAAGCGGATGCCTGTATGTTGTCGCATGGGGCACTGAGTGCGAAAAATGGCACGATACCGTGGATTGGCTCAACGTCGAAGAGTTCGACGGAAACATTCCGGAGGATAGGTTTGTAATGACGACTTGGCCCACGGACGAACCACTATCCGAGGCAATGTGGTTTGCTGGGCAGTGCGCATACCACTCAACCGTCGAACTCTCTAATACCTTAGTGCTCCACATAGCCAGTCAGGCTCGAGAGGCCGATTTACTCGAGACATACGCTGCCAGTCAGATCATACACGACGACCACTGAAGAATGTCCGCAAGGTTGTGGCTAGCGGAAATAAGCTGTCCACGACAATGCTCATAAAATGCTCATGACTTTTCCTGCGCCGAGCTTATGTTTTTCGGCTTAATGGATAAGGGTATGACATGACGATCTCGATACGGGCGGCTCTCATCGCGCCAATACCGTTCTTCCTCTTACTCCTGATTGGGCTTGTAGAACCCAGCTTCGGCTGGACCGATGCGGTGTTTAGCGTCGGTGTTTCAGCGGCCTGCAGCTATGGGTTTATGTTTGTAGCGGGATTGCCGACGCACTTCATTCTGCGCCGGTTTGGATGGCAGAGTTGGGCGCACTATGTGTTTGGGTTCTTAATGGCTTTGATCATTGTCGTGATCCTGTTCACGGCTATGGAAAGTCCTCCACTTCCTCCATTGCCACACGACAGTTCTCCCTTCGAACAATTTTCTTTACGAGATGGCGGCTGGATGCTTGTGCTTGCTTTCTTTTCCCCAATTGCGGCGTTGATGGCGCTATTGTTTTGGTATGGAGCAGTGAGAAGCGGCCAACATTTAAGTTAGGCTAACGTCCGCTTTGTTGTCGTGTCCGATAAGCCCACGTTTATCGCTTAATGTTGGAAATATCCCCTTCCTTCAGGCCTGACTTCAATCAGTCATGAAGGGAAAGCTGGGGGTCAGGTCAGGGGCGTTTCAGCTGCTGTGAAAGAGGATCGGCACCGCCGCGCCGTCGATCAGCGCATCGGCACTACAACGGTGCCACTATCTCGCAGACAGCGCCACCCGTCTCGCTAATTTTGGATGTGAAGGCAATGGCTTATCCCTTAGGGGGAGCCAGTTCTTTTATCTTGTAAGGGAACGCATAAGACTTTGAGCCCTGTAGTGATCGAGCGGCCCAAAGAGGACAGGATTGGCCAGTTCGTGTATGACTTGCTTGATCTTGGTTTCATAGTCCGGATCAAAGGTAATATCGTCTCTGACCTCTATAAGGTCGGCCCATTGCTCGACATGACTGTCCGAGATTGCGCCATTCGTAAAGCGGGTCAGCGTCTCTTCAATATGTGACGCGGTTAGAGTTACCAGCGGTTCAGAGTCGAACGGCATCAGTTTCAGCTGCGCATCGAGTTCTGACAGAAGACGTTGCCCCTCAATGAGCTGGGTCAAAGCAGAGATGCGATCCGCGTGGGAGTCAGAATTTGATTTTGACATGCACAATATTTCCAGTTGGATCGACCGTTGTCTTGACGCATTTTGGGTGGCAAGCGGACGTTATGGCAGACCGGTCAACTCTGCAAGGATCCGAACAGCTTCACGTAGATTTTGTTTCTGATCGGCCGCCGGCGCGTCGTCACAACCGAACTCGGCAAGGTAATGCTGGTCAAAGCCTTTCCCAATCCAATGCACTTTGGCATAATATACTATTTACAAGCATATATTGCTTCATCATGTATTTCATTGAAAAAATCAATATCAATGTAATTCTTTATTTTTAAAATAGAATCGGATTTAATTTCTTTATTATTATGAATATCTA